>OJLS01000031.1_pt1 | contig 35767 bp, 29 predicted proteins | sample 1597081 | NCBI WGS metagenome assembly OJLS01 (sample SAMEA3904663, study PRJEB24821) | metagenome | biome: Builtin; feature: hospital; material: surface | place: USA | collected 2013-05-22
TCGAGACCCTGGCCAAGGAGCGCCCCGAGGCCCTGGCCAAGGTGCCCGTCGACCCGATCGAGGGGATCGACGAGGCCGTGGCCGACACGATCCTCACCGAGGCCGGTTTCCCGGCCGAGGAGCACGCAGCCATCGTCCCGGCCATCGTCAAGTTGTGGGAGACCTACCGCGACGAGGACGCCACCCTCGTCGAGGTCAACCCGCTCATCAAGACCAAGGACGGCAAGGTCCTGGCCATCGACGCCAAGATGACCGTCGACGACAACGCCTCGTTCCGCCAGCCGGACCATGCCGCTCTCGTCGACCGAGCCACCACCGATCCGCTAGAGCTGCGTGCCAAGGAGCTTGGGCTCAACTACGTCAAGCTCGACGGCAACGTCGGTGTCATCGGAAACGGTGCCGGTCTGGTGATGAGCACCCTGGACGTCACCGCCTACGCCGGTGAGGAGTTCCCCGGCTCGCCCAAACCAGCCAACTTCCTCGACATCGGCGGCGGTGCCTCTGCCGAGGTCATGGCCAATGGGCTGGACGTCATCCTCTCCGACCCGCAGGTGCGCAGCGTCTTCGTCAACATCTTCGGTGGCATCACCGCCTGCGACCAGGTGGCCAAGGGCGTCAAGGGCGCCCTGGAGAAACTCGGTGACCAGGCGTCCAAGCCGCTCGTCGTACGTCTGGACGGCAACGCCGTCGAGGAGGGCCGCGCCATCCTGTCCGAATACAACCACCCGCTCGTGACCATGGTCGAGACCATGGACGAGGCCGCCCGCAAGGCCGCCGAGCTCGCATCGAAGGAGGCCTGATCGTGGCCATCATTCTGGATGAGAACGCCAAGATCATCGTTCAGGGCATGACCGGCTCTGAGGGCATGAAGCACACCCAGCGCATGATCGACTCCGGGTCGCAGATCGTGGGTGGCACCAACCCCCGCAAGGCGGGTCAGAAGGTCGAGTTCCGTGACGGCGTCAGCGTGCCGGTGTTCGGTACCGTCAAGGAGGCCATGGATGCCACCGGCGCCAATGTGTCGGTGATCTTCGTGCCAGCCAGGTTCACCAAGAGCGCCGTCATGGAGTCCATCGAGGCCGAGATCCCGCTGGTGGTGTGCATCACCGAGGGGGTGCCCGTCAAGGACACGGCAGAGTTCTTCACGGCTGCCCAGCGTTCCGGCAAGACCCGCATCATCGGACCGAACTGCCCGGGCATCATCAGTCCCGGCAAGTCCAACGCCGGCATCGTCCCCGCCGACATCTCCGGCCCGGGACGGGTGGGTCTGGTCTCCAAGTCCGGCACCCTGACCTACCAGCTCATGTACGAGGTGCGTGACCTCGGCATCTCCACGGCCATCGGCATCGGTGGAGACCCGGTCATCGGCACCACGCACATCGACGCGCTGAAGTACTTCGAGGAGGATCCCGAGACCGACGTCATCGTCATGATCGGCGAGATCGGTGGCGACGCCGAGGAGCGTGCCGCCAAGTACATCAGTGAGCACGTCAGCAAGCCGGTCGTCGGCTACATCGCCGGCTTCACCGCCCCGAAGGGCAAGACGATGGGCCACGCCGGTGCCATCGTCTCGGGCTCCTCGGGCACCGCTGCTGCCAAGAAGGAGGCCTTGGAGGCTGCTGGCGTGCGCGTCGGCAAGACGCCGACCGAGACCGCCAAGCTGGCTCACGAGGCGATGGCGTCGCTCAAGAAGTGAGACAACTCGTCGACTGAACTGTCAAGGGGCGGGGCACAGGTGAGCATCTGTACCCCGCCCCTTCGTCGTGGTCGAGGCCATGGGTTTCCTCGACTCGCCACGAGGACTCCCGGTGAGCATGTCGGCTGGGTGGCTGGTTCCGGGACACCTGGCTCCGGGGCGCCTCACGCGAGGCGCCCCGGCTGCGGAACTGCCGGGACGCGAGTGTCTCGTGGCTGGTAGGTTTTCCGGATCCTGGGCGGCGGGGAGCTGCATGAGTGGACATGGATGGGTGCCGGATGCGCAAGGCCGTTCGGCACGTGCTGCGTCTGCGTGGGGCCGTCGGTCAGCGCTCGCCCAGGGTCGTTGAGTACACGCCGTGCGGGGTCGTCCGATGCTCTCCGTGCGAGACCGTCCGTCCAACCTTGCCGTGCGGGGTCGTCTGTCACCGCTTGCCCAGGACCGTCGCTCGGTCTTGCCGTGCAGGGCTGCCCAAGCACTCGTCGTGCAGACCGTTCGTTCAACCGTGCTGCGTGGAGTCGTTCGTCAGCGTCGTCGCGCGAGGAATACCCTCTGCCACGCAGGGGACCGGTCAGCACTTGCTACGCGGGGTACTTGCTGTGCTGGGCCGTCAGTGCTCGTCCGGACAGTCCGCTCAGCTCTTGTCGTGCGGGGCCGTCTGCTCAAGGATCGCTCAACGCACCTGACTGGCTCGTTGGGCAGCACGCAGACCGAGCTTGGCCCACTCGTCGGCGGGGAATCCGAATGCCTTGGTGGTGTTGGCCAGTAGGTAGGTCACCTTGTTGTTCACCGAGGCAATGGCCACCTGGTAACGAATCTCCTTGCCTGATCCCGCGTCAGCGGTGATGGTGAAGGTGCGACCGGACACTGCCTTGCCATTGGCTCCCGGACCCTTGACCTCCTTGGCGTCGGAGACCTTGGCAGTGCTCAAGTTCTTGGAACACCGGGAGATGGAGTCGCCAATCTTCTTGGCGGAGGCGCTGGCTGTCGAGGAGTCCTTGAAGGTGAGATTCACCTCGTCCACACCGAAGCCCTGCGGGGCAGCGGAGTCCTGGTAGAGCAGGTAGGTGCGCTGATTCCTTGCCGTCGGACCGGAGAACGTCGCCAGAGTGACGCCTTCGCACTGGGTTCCCTTCGTCGTCACCGACCCGATGGGAGTGGTCGACCACTCCCCGGCGTCCGGGGTGATGCGAGGCAGGTCCGAGGTGATGAGCCAGCCAGCGTCACCGGCGACTGGAGGTACGGCATCGGCCGTTTCCACCGCATCTGTCGGACAGGTGCCACCGCTGAGGCCGCAGGACTTGGTCGCTGCTGCGGCCAACGCCTTGCCGACCTTCGCCGCCGGGACCGCCGAGTCGACGTTTGCCACGTCCAGAGCCTCGATGACCGTACCCATCCTCATGAGCACGACGGTGCGGTACTGCGACTTCACGCCTTGGTAGGCGATCGTCACCGACTGCGACTGATCCCCCAAGTGCTGGAAGGTGGCCGCGGAAACGATGTGTGCTGGCACCGAGGAACACGAGGCCAGTGAGGCCAGCTCGGCCTGATAGGCAGCCTGGGCGGCAGCGTCGTTGGCATAGGAGTCGATGCGGTGCAGTGCGGCAGTGGCCGTTTTCGAATTCGTGGACAGGGCTCGTTGCCAGGTGCTCACCGAGCGAGGATGATTGGTGTCTCGCACCACACACGAGATGGCGTTGGAGTCGCTGGCGGAGACCTTGTCCGTCGTCGATGCCACCGTCCATGTGTCATCGGTGATGTTCTTGGCGTCCTCGGCGGTGAGAAGCCCCTTGTCGGACAGACGCGTCACCGTACGTGACGACTGGCTGGACGTGGATGTGCCTGTCACACCGGGTGCTGGTTGCTGATCCCTGTTCTTGTGGTGCACCAGGGCGATCCCCGTGAAGACGATGGCCAGGACGAGCAGCCCCACCAGCGCCCAGAGCCACCAGTTGATCTTGTGCCCGCCGACGATCAGCTCGTCGTCCTCATGGCTCGTGCCGTCAGAGACCTTGGCTGCACTGCGGTCGGTGTGATGATCGTTGTCGTCGCTGCGACGGGGGCCTTTCGAGGCGCGGTTGGGCGCGGAACGCTTCTGCTGATCCGAATCGGTGCGCAGCGGGTCCGTGCTGGCACGTCTGCTCGAGGTGTCGTGTCGGGAGCTGGTGCGGTGTGCCGCTGCTGCGGCCTCCAGCGCCGTCGTCGTGAGGGAGCGGGTGTCGGTGATCTCCGAGGCCGACTCGGGGTCATTGAACGTCACACGGGGGATGATGCCGGTCTGGGGATCGCCGTGTTGACGGAATGCAGCGTGGCGGTCGATGCTCCCAGACGTCTCGGCGGATTCGGATTTCGCGGTGGCGTCGTCTGTGAAGAAGCCTCGTCGGGCTCGACGAGCGCCGCGCCCACGTGGTGCGGAGTCTGCCTTGCCAGACTCGGCTAGGCTATCGTCACTGTCAGCGAACCGGCGTGTGCTACCGGCAGGGAAATCCTCGGAGGAAAGGGCGCGGCGTGGCCGGTTGTTCACTTCGTCGCTCACTCCTGTACGCCTCCGAAATCGATGGTTGCAGCAACGTGTACCCGGTGAGTTTACATGTTTGTATGGAGTGCTGAACATGTCGTCGTCGGACCAGACCAGGAAGGAAGTCCACAATGCCCAGGTCACGTGAGTCCGCATCGGCAGATGGTTCACGAAAGTCTGCGACGACAGGTCATCGCTCTGGCTCGGATCCCCGCCGGGAGCCCCGGGTGGACCTTGCGGTGTCGTCATCGACGACGTCGGCCAAGGAGCCTGACTCGGTGCGGTGGCCCTGGCCGGTGACGACGATTGTCGGAGTGCTGTTGGTGCTCGTCGGACAGTGGGCGGTGCTGGCCGGTCTCATCACCCCGGCATGGATGAGGACGGGTCGAAGCGGGTTCACCGAGGTGCTCGTGGGAGCTGGGAAGCTCTGGCTCACTGCCCAAGGCGTTCCGCACGACCTGGTGGGCATCCATGTGGCCGTGATCCCGCTGGGGCTCACCCTCGTCATGATCGTCTCCGAGACCGCCGTGGTACGTCGCGCGGCGCGCTCGATGTCAGCAAGCCTGCGGGCCCGGCACCAGCGAATCGTCCGGCGCAATGTCGGTGAACTCGCTGCCCTGGCGGCAACGGTGCATGTGGCGGTGGCCACCGGTGTCGGCGCCTGGGTCGGTCCCGGGTCCTGGTTGCGGCTCATCATCGCTGCATTGCTCGTCGGGACGTTCTGCGGACTCCTCGGAGCGTGCTGGGGCGCTCGACGCAACCCCTTGGATCGCGTGGCCCCCCGCGTCCGTGACGTGGTTCTCGGAATCGGCGTCACCGTGATCGCATGCCTTGCCCTCGCCGCCCTGCTGCTGGGGGTTGCCCTCGTGGTCCATGCCCAGACCTTCCTGGACATGGAATCGGCGCTGGGAGCCCGCGGCGCAGATGGTGTCGGCATGATTCTCATACATGTCGCCTGGTTGCCCGTCATCGTCGTCTGGGCACTGGCGTGGTCGCTGGGGGTGGGGGTGTTCCTGGGATCGGGAACCGTGACCTCGGCGCTCGTCACACATGTCACGGTGGTGCCTGCCATCCCGATCCTGGCGGCAACCCCCCAGTCGAACCAGGCGATGACCTGGTGGACGCTGTGGATGCTTGCCCCGATCCTCTCAGCCGTGGTGGGAGCGGTGTTCGTCCTCCGGGGACGCGACGAGGCGTACGGGACGACCACTCGGCACGGCCTGGCGACGGGAGTTGGAGCTGGGCTGGTGCTCTGCGTGCTTGCCGTGCTCTCGACCGGATCGTTGGGTACCGGGAATCTCGTTCGACTGGGCCCGAACCTGATGCAGTTCCTGGCCCACTGCGTCGGTCTCCTGGGGGCGAGTGGTGCCATCACGGGGTTCGCCATCGGGTCATGGCGGTGGCACCACGATCCGAGCAACCATCGGATCAGCGATGCCCAGGCTGCATGGATCGAACCTGCGGAGCTGGACGAGGCTGGCCAGGACACGATGGAGCCCACGAATCATGATCTGAACCGGCAGGAGGAGACCGACGGGCCGGAACGCGGTGAGGAGGGTCAGGGCCCCGAGAATCCGAACCGGAACGATCACGAGCCCGAGACCCTGGAACCAACTGAGCGTGTCCATGCCATCGGTTCCTGGCGTAGATGGTTCCACCACCTACCCTCGTGGCTGCGAAGGCAGAAGACGCATTCGGGCACACGGGACGGATCGGACGACCAGATGGCCGAGGAGTATCAGGAAACGGTCCAGATGGACCGATCCTCCGCACACCGCGATCACGCGGCCTGCGATGATGAGACACGTCGGGTTCACCAAGCGGGTGATGGCTCCGAGTGCGCTGGCGAGAATGCCCCTGCCCATACCACGGGGGCCAGCCATGCCACGGCGACCAGCTCGCACTCCATCCCGCGTCCGGGGGCGACCGACGCCCCTGTGAGCCCAGAGGGCACGGAGGTATCCGAGGACACCGCCGGGGGCGAGGAGGACGAGCCGACCATCCAGGTGGATCGGCCGCCACGCCGCTGATCCTGCCGGTCCCTAATCCCTCCTGTCTCGTCCTGTCAGCCCCCGGTCCTTCCCACTTCCTTCCTCCAGCTCCTGACCTCTCATCCAGTGCCATGTGCGAGGGCTGAGGAGGCCGTCGCTGTGCAGCCCGTGGTAAATCTGTTGCTCTGTGCCAGAACTGCCATGATGGGTGTGTCCGGATCGGGTGCCCCACCGAGATCGCCACGTGGAATCGCCGCGTGGGCTGAGCCATGTTCTTCTCCCGTGGTGGACGTCCATGCCGCGCAGGGGCATACTTGTTGCCAAGCACACGTGCTCCGGGGTCGGTGAAAATCCGAACCGGCGGTGACAGTCCGCGACCCGCGAGGTTCGTCCTTGCGGTTGAATCGGTGAAACTCCGATACCGACGGTGACAGTCCGGATGGGAGGAAGCACGAGACGCCGCACTGGCAGCGGATGCCGTGCCATCAGCGAGTGATGGCACGATTCGCCCGCACCTGTGGCGCGTCTGATGGCGGTCTCTCGTCACACCCTCGGAACGCTGACAACCACGGTGTCGCAGGGGGACTCATGACGCACTTCGACAGTGACCACGTCGATGACGACGGTGAACGCTGGGACGAGCCCGATGTGAAACGATGTCAGCTGCGCTACGAGGACCGTGCGGACACCGATGGCGCCGACTGGACGAGACCCATGGATCGGGCACTTGAACTTGCCGCCCGAGGGCCCGGGAGCAGCAGGTGCAACCCCAATCCCCGAGTGGGCTGCGTCATCGTCAGTGACGGCACAGTCGTCGGGGAGGGGTACCACCACGGGGCGGGCACTGTCCATGCCGAGGTCGAGGCCCTGCGCGACGCCGGGGATGCTGCGCGTGGTGCAACTGCCGTCGTCACCCTGGAACCGTGCAACCACACCGGACGTACCGGTCCATGCACCGAAGCGCTCATCGCGGCAGGTGTGAAGCGCGTCGTCATCGCCCAGCGGGATCCCAACCCGCAGGCGAGCGGGGGAGTGCAGCGACTGCAGGACGCGGGGGTCGAGGTCGTCACCGGGGTCCGAAGCGATGACGCCCTGCTGCTCAACACCGACTACACCTTCGACATGGAGCACAGCCGGCCTCGGGTGGTGTGGAAGATCGCGTCTACCCTGGACGGGTACGTCGCGGCCGCCGACGGGACGAGCAAGTGGATCACCTCCGAGCAGACCCGGAAACAGACGCATGAGATGCGTACCGGGTATGGCGCCATCGTCGTGGGCACCGGCACGGTTCTGGCCGACGACCCGCATCTCATCAGCCATGATCCCGGGGCCGGTCAGGAGTACGACGGGCCCCTGCGCGTCGTGGTGGGGACTCGGGAGCTGCCGTCCGGGCTCAGGGTTCTCGACGACATCGCCCCCACCCTCGTCATGGCGACCCATGACCCCGCGGCGGTGCTCACGGCACTGCACGACCGGGGCATCCATCGGGTGTTGTTGGAAGGTGGTCCGACCCTCGCTGCAGCATTCCTGGCAGCCGACCTCGTCGATGAGATCGATGCCTACGTGGCCCCGGTGCTTCTGGGCGCCGGGAAACCAGCCGTGGGACCGTTCGGGGCCATGACCCTGGCGCAGGCTCGTCGGTTCCACCGTCTGGGGTCAGGCGATGCCGGCCCCGACGTGCAGATCATCGCCACGCGACGTGTCGAGCCGTGGATGGTCGCTGCTCGACGGGTCAAGGATCGAAGGGCGACACGTACCAGTGGCCAGGATCACGGGAACATACACGATCTCGGGAACACGAGGAGAAGAGGAACAGGTGTTCACAGGAATTGTTGAGGAAGTGGGCCGGGTGGCCCGTCTGGAAGCCAGGGGGGACAGCGCCGTCCTCACGGTTGCCGGCCCCCACACCGCCGTTGGAGTGCGGGCGGGGGACTCGGTGTGCGTCAACGGAGTGTGTCTCACCGTCACCGGCCACACCGACGAGCAGATGAGTTTCGACATCATGGCCGAGACCCTCGAATGGACCTGTCTGGGCCAACTCGTCGCCGGCGACGAGGTCAATCTCGAGCCGGCGATGCGTGCCGACGGACGATTCGGCGGTCACGTCGTGCAGGGCCACGTGGATGGCACGGCGCAGCTCGTCAGGCGTGCCGATGCCGAACACTGGCGAGTGTTGCGCTTCGGCCTGGCTCCAGAACTCGCCCAGTACGTCGCCATGAAGGGAGCAGTCGCCGTCCACGGGGTGTCGTTGACGGTGAGCGCGGTGAGCGGCCCTGTTGCCGAGCCCTGGTTCGAGGTGAGTCTCATCCCGACCACCTTGGCCAACACCGTCCTGGGCAGCCTGGCCACCGGAGACGTCGTCAACATCGAGACCGACGTCCTGGCCCGCTATGCCCAGAATCTCGCAGATTTCGCGCAGTACCGGACACGAGGAGATCACCGATGACGTTTGCGACGATTGAGCATGCACTGGAGCAGCTGCGTTCCGGGCGTCCGGTGCTCGTCCTGGACGACGAGGATCGGGAGAACGAGGGGGACGCCATCCTTGCCGCCGAGCTCGCCAGTCCGCAATGGGTGGGATGGATGGTGCGGCACACCTCTGGGTACCTGTGCGCCCCGATGGAGGACACCCGCGCCGACCGACTCGGCCTGCCACTCATGTGGTCGGCGAACACCGATCCGCTGCGCACCCGCTACACCGTGTCGGTGGATGTCTCGACCTCGACCACCGGGATCAGCTCGGTGGAACGGGCCGCCACGACTCGCGCTCTGGCCGACCCACGTACCACCTCCGCCGATCTCATTCGCCCCGGCCACGTCCTGCCGCTGCGTGCGCGGGACGGAGGTGTGCTCACCCGTCGTGGCCACACCGAGGCCGCCGTAGACCTCACGCGGCTGGCCGGTCTGCAGGCCGTGGGGCTCATCGGCGAGATCGTCCACGACGACGGCACCTGTGCCCGTACCCCAGACGTCCTGGCCCTGGGGCAGGCCGAGGGCCTCGACGTCATCACCATCGAGTCGCTGGCGAACTGGCGTCGATCCCATGAGGAACAGCCATCCACCACGACGCCAGGCAGCAGCACGACCCGGGTGAGTCCCACGGTGAGTGCCCAGTTGCCCACTCGTCATGGCGTGTTCACCATGACCGGCTACCACGACCAGCTCACCGGCGCCGAACACGTCCTGCTCGTGGCCCAGCGCGGTCTGGGGGACGAGCGTCAACCACTGGTGCGGGTGCACTCGGAGTGCCTCACCGGCGACGCCTTCGGCTCCTTGCGGTGCGACTGCGGGGAGCAGCTGCAGACTGCGATGCAGACGGTCTCCGATCACGGTGGTGCCGTCATCCTGCTACGTGGCCAGGAAGGACGCGGTGTTGGGCTGCTGAGCAAGATCGCCGCCTACCACGTCCAGGACAGCGGGCTCGACACGGTCGATGCTCAGACCACCCTGGGGCTGCCGGTCGACGCCCGGGAGTACGGCGCTGCAGTGGCCATCCTGCGCGATCAGGGCATTGACGCGGTACGGCTGCTCACGAACAATCCCGACAAGGTGACGGGTCTGCGTGCCGGCGGCATCACCGTCGAGCAGGTGGGGCTGCAGATCGACCCACACACCCACGACATCGACTATCTGCGTACCAAACGTGACCGGATGGGCCATCTGCTCACCCTGCCTGCCGAGTCCGACAATGCCCCTGCCACCACCGATCCGGACGACACCGATGTGCCGGACGGTCCCACCGACAAGGAGATCTCATGAGCACCCGAACCAGTTTCTCCGGGCCTGCCGCCCCAGACCTCACCGGACTGCGTGGTGATGGGCTCAAGGTGGCCATCGTCGCTGCCCAGTGGCACCAGGAGATCATGGATGCCCTCGTCGACGGGGCCACCCGCGGGCTGGCGGAGGCTGGGATCGACGAGCCGCGGATCGTGCGGGTGCCGGGCACCTTCGAGCTGCCCGTGGTGTGCTCCCGACTTGCCTCGTCCATGATGTTCGACGCCCTGGTCGCCCTGGGGGTCGTCATCCGCGGCGGGACCCCACACTTCGACTACGTCTGCCAGGCGGCGACGAGCGGCATCACCCAGGTGTGCGTCAACACAGGTGTGCCGATCGGGTTCGGTGTGCTCACCTGTGATGACGAGCAGCAGGCCGTCGACCGAGCGGGTCTCCCGGAGTCACGGGAGGACAAGGGGTTCGAGGCGGCACAGGCTGCGATTGCCACCCACCGGGCGATTCGGTCCATCGGCTGCTGAGTGGTCCGAGGGTGGTGGCTGCCACGAGTCGACGGGAGGCGGCAGGTTGGCCCGGGTCCCGGCCTGCACGCCTGGGATTCGGGAGGGGATGGTCGTCTGCGGCGGCACGACGCGCCGGACGACGCCGCGCTCCCGGGACCCGGGTGGGGATGAGCCCAGAACGCAGAACAGACCACGTCCTGGTCTGCGTTTTCCGGGGATCCGGCGTCCTGCTCCACGGTCTGAGCCTCTCGGGTCCGCTGGCCTTCGGGACGGCACCCGTACCGACGATGGACGGGCAGGCAGCGATCCGGCGCCATTCGATAGGATGTGGGAGTGACATTGCGCGTTGTCGTCCTCATCTCCGGAAGTGGCACGCTTCTGCAGGCCCTCATCGACTCCTGCCATCATCGTGATGTCGAGATCGTCGCGGTGGGTTCCGAGATGCCCGATGCGTACGGTCTGCAGCGAGCCCGCGAGGCTGGTGTCGACGTCTTCGTCGAGCCGCTGGCCAAGGGTGATGATCGTGCCGCCTGGGATCGGCGTCTCACTGACGACGTCGCACGCTACGAGCCCGATCTCGTCGTGTGTGCCGGGTTCATGAAACTGCTCGGACCGACCTTCCTGGATGCCTTCGGAGGTCGCACGATCAACTCCCACCCGGCCCTGCTGCCGTCGTTCCCCGGAATCCATGGCCCCCGGGATGCCCTGAACTATGGCGTCAAGATCACCGGGACGACGATCTTCATGGTCGACGCCGGCGTCGACACCGGAAGGATCCTCGCCCAGCGTGCCGTCCCGGTGCTGGACGACGACACCGTGGAGACCCTGCACGAGCGCATCAAGGTCCAGGAGCGCGAACTTCTCGTCGACGTCGTGCGAGACCTTGCCCACCACCAATGACCTCATCAGCCCGGCCACATGCCGGGCTGTCATTTTTCACATCGAAAGGAAGATTCGTGGATCGTCAACCCATCTGTCGTGCCTTGGTGTCCGTCTTCGACAAGACCGGCATCGAACAGCTTGCCACCATGCTCGACAAGGCAGGTGTGGACGTCGTCTCGACCGGGTCGACGGCCAAGGCCCTCACCGACGCCGGTCTCAAGGTCACCGAGGTGAGCACCGTCACCGGATTCCCCGAATGTCTGGATGGACGGGTCAAGACGCTCCACCCGCGCATCCATGCCGGAATCCTTGCCGATCGCAGACTGCACTCCCACCGCGACCAGCTCGCCGAACTCGGTGTGGAGCCCTTCGACCTCGTCGTGTGCAACCTGTACCCGTTCTCCCAGACCGTTGCCTCGGGAGCCGGTTTCGACGACTGCATCGAGAAGATCGACATCGGCGGGCCGTCCATGGTGCGGGCTGCCGCCAAGAACCATGCCTGCGTGGCCGTCCTCACCTCCCCGGCACAGTACGAGGACCTGCAGCACGCCCTTGACGAGGGGGGCTTCACTGCGGCCGAGCGTCGCGTGCTGGCCGCCAAGGCCTTCGCCCACACGGCCTCCTACGACGTCGCCGTCGCCTCCTGGTTCGCTCATCAGGACGGGGTGGCCACCGACGGGGTGCCCACCTTCGTGGGAACCACCGGCGAGCTCAAGGAGAAACTGCGCTACGGCGAGAACTCCCACCAGAGCGCCGCCGTCTATCTTGGTGACGGCGAACCCGGTCTGGCTGGTGCCAAACAGCTGCACGGCAAGGCCATGAGCTACAACAACTACGTCGACACCAACTCCGCCCGTCGTGCCGCGCACGACTTCGAGGAGCCCTGCGTGGCCGTCATCAAGCACTCCAACCCGTGCGGTATCGCCACCGGTGTCGACATCGCCGAGGCGCATCGCAAGGCACATGCCTGCGATCCGCTGTCGGCCTTCGGCGGTGTCATCGCCACCAACCGCCCGGTGAGCGTCGAGATGGCCAACCAGGTCAAGGAGATCTTCACCGAGGTCGTCATCGCCCCCGGATACGAGGACGGTGCGCTCGAGATCCTCTCGGGAAAGAAGAACATTCGTCTGCTGCAGTGCCCGGCACCGCGAATCGGTGGTCACGAGCTGCGTGAGATCGACGGTGGCCTGCTCATGATGGAGACCGACGTCTTCCAGGCCGACGGCGACGACCCGGCCAACTGGAAACTCGCAGCCGGTGAGGCCGTCGACGAGCAGACCCTGGCCGACCTCGCCTTTGCCTGGCGGGCCTGCCGCTCGGTGAAGTCCAATGCCATCCTGCTGGCCCACGACGGCACCTCGGTGGGTGTGGGCATGGGACAGGTGAACCGGGTGGACTCCTGCAAACTTGCCGTGGACCGGGCAGGGGAGCGTGCCGCTGGATCGGTGGCCGCCTCCGACGCCTTCTTCCCGTTCGCCGATGGCCCCCAGGTGCTCATCGATGGCGGTGTTCGTGCCATCGTCGAGCCCGGTGGATCCATCCGCGACGACCAGACCATCGAGGCATGCCAGAAGGCTGGGGTGCCGCTGTACTTCACCGGAACCCGCCACTTCTTCCACTGACCCGGGTTTCCACCGACCTGGGCAGCCGAGAGGCCACATGGCAGTGCGGACACGACTGTGGGCCCCGGTATGGGGCCCACAGGTGTTGTTGATGGTGGAAGGACTGCTGCTCGGAGCCGTCAGTCCAGCTCGGCGATGTAGTCCCACAGGGCCACGACGTGCTTGCCGTCGGGGGCCCATCGCACCATGCCGTCCCCGGATGGTACGACGGCATGCATCTTCACCGAGGTCGTCCTGCCGGCCTTGATGGTCCTGGGCAGTGGATCACCCTTCGGGCTCATGGTGTGGAAGGCCCCGGTGCCGTCCTGGATGTTGAACTGGGCGGGTGACAGCGGGATGTCCTTCGTCACCTCGCTGAAGGTGACCTGCCAGGTGAGGTCGGCGGATTCCTCCCCGGCCTTGGTGTCCCCACTGGGGGGCTCTGGGCCCAGGACGACCACCTTGGCCGAGACCCCGGGATCCAGCTGGGCCACCAGAGGCATGCCTTGGTACGACATGGCTGGTTCCTTGGCGCTACCGGTGGGAATGCCCTGGGGCGTGTGACTGGGCAGGAAACTGGGCATGGTCCGAGAGGAGAGCTGCTCGGCGGCGCTGGACGAGTTCGGCTGGGCCTCCTCGTTCTCGTGCTGGGAGCAGGCTGTCAGTCCGAACGTCGCAATTGCGACGATGACCACCGGGACGATGAGGCGAGTGCGGGTCATGGGTCCTTCCTTGTGTGGCACCGGTGCCCTCCCCGCGTGGTCGGGGGAGGACACCGGTTGCGTGATGCCGTCACTGACGGCCACCTGACTCGGATGATGTCACAGACGACTGGGGCCAGGCGATGGGTGATGTGTCACCGGCCGGTACGGGGCAGCGCAGGCTTGCCGGCCACGGCAGGAACATCATGCTGCACCACGGACGTGCCGGGCTTGCCGGCAGGGCCGTGCGGTGTGGCCGACGAGCGGGTGGGCTTGGTGGTCGGTGTGGCCGAGCTACTGGGCGTGGCGGTCGGAGTCGGAGCAGTGCTCTGCGACGGGCTCGGCTCGGTGCTGGCGCTGGGGCTGGGCTCCTCGGAGACATTGTTGAAGATCTCCGAGCCGAACGGCATGAGGCCAGCCTGGGCGGCGTAACCAAGGTGTCCCATGCCATCCAGACCACCGGAGACGGTGCCAGCCGGGAGCTTGTCGTTGTTGGTGCCCTGCGACACTTGGAAGATGTCCTCCATCGTCCGCAGCCACGAGTAGTGGTTGTAGTGCGTGTGGGAGACGGTCCCGGGCTTGATGAGCGGGGAGATGAGCACCGAACCGGTGATACCGCCGCCGGGGGTGGCGTCCTGGGCGTTGAAGGTGGCCAGCGGGGACTCGCCCTCGTTGAGGTGACCGGGGATGCCGGTGGCCGACATGGTGATCTCGCTCACCTCACCGGTCGTCTTGAGCGGCTTGTCATTCTTGTCGACGAGGATGAAGGAGCTTTCGGTGATGGGGTCGGAGGACTTCTCGACCTGCTGCGGACCCTCGTTCTTCACGGCTCCGATGTAGGCCCCCTCGGGGATACCCGTACCGGTGACCTTGCGACCCAGATCCTTGACCGTGACCGGGGCGTAGACCGAGCTCACGCCGGCCTCGGCCTTGGCCTCGACGGTCTTGGCCTTGCCATAGCCCCAGCCGGCTCCGGTGTTCTTGGCACCCTTGACACAGTTGGAGGCGTCGGCGTTGATGAGGTCCTTGTCCTGCTCACAGGACGGCGGACGAGTGATGTAACCGTTGTCACCGGGGCCGGGGAACTTCTGGTTGCCGTGCTCGTCGGTCTCCATCGGGGTGTTGGGGCCGGTCGGCTCCCAGTCGACGTCCACACCGTTGATGTTCTGTCCGGCGGCGTCGGCAGCCACGAAGTTCTTCCCCATTCCGGACGGGTTGGGGAAGGTGTTGGGGGCGTACTTCCTGTAGCCCTCGGCGAGCTCGGTCATCGACGGGCTGGAGTACTTGTAGAGCATGTTGCCCGAGGCGTCCTTGGCGACCTTGGAGTCGTCGGTGGCGTTGTTGAAGCTCATGTTCGTGAACGGTGGGTTCGCCTCGTCGAAGGTGACGTCGATAAGACCGCCGTCCTTGAAGGCGTCGGACTTCTCGATGAGTGGGATGTAGTACTTCAGCCACAGGTCGGCGGCGTAGAGACCACCGATGTGGTTCTTCGGCGGGGTGCTCAGCGGCTTGGAGTAGTCCGGCTCGCCGTTCTCGTCGAACAGACCGGAGAGGTTGTTGCCCTTGCAGGTGGCGTCGTGGGCGTCGGAGCAGTTGTTCGGGGTGATCCAGTTAAACGCTGGCACCTGGTCGGCCGGCTTGGCCAGATCGGCCAGCAGCCCCTTGTTCGGGTCCTCGACGGACTGGATGTGGTTCTCGTCGGTCATGGTTCCGCCGTCCACCGGACTGGTGAGAGCGTCCTTGCCGCTGTTGTCGTTGCCGACGATCGAGTGGAACCACGGGAAGGGGAAGTGCTTGGCGACGTACTGGTCGTTCTCCTGGGCACCGGTGAACGAGGAGATGCCCTTGGCCTTGTCGTCGTCGGAAGGCTTCATCGACTTCGGGTTGTGCGAGGGGTCGTTCTCGCGGGAGCCGGGAGCGCCACCCAGGGCGTCCTCTCGACCAGCCTGGGCATGCAGGTCCTGGGCGTATCCCTTCCAGGTCACGCCAGCGGCGTCGAACTGGTTGAAGAGGGTGGGAGTCTTTCGGGGGTAGGTGCAGCCGTTCTCGCCGTCCGGGGCGTTGGGGCCGGCCAGCGACATGACCTGACCGTAGTTGTCGTCGGGGCCGAAGGGCTTGCCCTTGTGCTTGGTGATGATCGACTCGTTGGAGCCCAGATCGGTGTTGGAGATGTCGCAGTCGGCCTGCAGGTCGAAGGACGTGGCCTGGCCGGAGACCAGGGAGGTGTAGTTGTCTTGGGAGTAGTGGCCGGTGCCGTAGTAGTGGGTGAGCAGGGCACCCTGGGAGGGCAGCGTCTTCCACAGGTAGGAGTTCTGGTTGAGTCCGGTGAAGGTGGCGTCGTAGGACTTGTTCTCCAGGATGATCAACCACACGTGCTTGACGTCACCGGGCTTGAGCCCGGTCGTCGTGATGCGCTTGTGGCCGGTGGTGGAGGCCGCAGCAGGGGTCGGTGCGGGAGCAGGCTTGGTGGGTGATGGTGTCTGGGCCGCGCTGGCAGGGGTGACGAGACCGAAGGCCATGAGGCCCGCAGTCACGGCCGCTCCGGCAGCGGTGATGCGGTGATGTGTCGTGCGCATGACTTTGTTCTATCGGCACCGATGGCAATGCCAGTTTCGCGAAAGTGAACGAGACGTGAAGAAAGTCTGAAGATTTGGTTTTCCGGATATCCTGACCGAATGCGAGCTGGATCAGTGCAACCGGTCGCCCTGGGCCGGCAGGCATTCTCCCTCGTCGCCCGGCACTGTCGTGACGCCGGAGCCAGCCATGTCATCCTGCCCGAGTACTGCTGCCAGACGATGGTCACCCCGTGGCAGCTGGAGGGCATGGCGGTGAGTCGGGTGCGTTGTGGTGCCGACCTGCTCATGGACGCCCAACATCTTGCCGAGACGGTGGAGCGGCTGCATTCCGATGCCCGCCGTCCGGTCATCGTGCACTGCCGTACCTACGGAAACGTCGAGTCCCCACAGCTGCACAAGGTGCTGACCGAGGCCGGCCGGAACGGCGCAGGTCTCGTCATCGACACCACGCACAGTTTTCTGGACGACCCTCCCGATCGGCTGCGTGCCGTGCAGCGTGCTGCGTGCCACCTCGGCGGGCCGGGGAAGTCTGGGGTGACGGGTCCGTGTGATGAGAACCGTGCGGGTCGGGCAGGAGAGCATGGCGGCGTCACGTTCGATCGGAATCCGGCACCCCGGGGTCACGGCAGTCCGCTGCAGGAGGAGTCTGCTGGCCCTCAGCCGGAGGCGCTTGCTGGCTCGCTGAGGTGTCTTGAGGTGGCGAGTACTCGCAAGCTGCTGCCGGTGACCGAGTTCGCCTGGGTGGCGGGTGTGGGCCTGGGCCCGGATCACACCGGAACACATCTCGACGGCATCGGACCACGGACCCAGCTGGATGAGGACTTCACCGCTGCTCGGCAGCGTTTCCTCACCGACCCCGGTGTGGACACCTTCGAGTGCGCCGAGGACCTTGCCGACGAGGCTTGGCGGCCCGTTCGTCCAGCTCGACGTGCATCGAGGACATTCGCCACCTTTGACCTGGCAGGGTGTGCACGCCGGATTCGTCGAACCCGACAACGCGTTCTGGACGCCCTGCCGGCAGTGGAGGTCGTCAACCCTGCCGCCACCTGCCCGCTCATCGTGCGAACTCGGCGGGCCGATGCCCTTGCCGATGACCTGCACGATCATGGCATCGTCGGCCCGTTGCACTGGGACCGTCCAGAGCATCTGCCCGCAGACACGCGATGGCCCACCGACCTGCTCTGCCTGCCAGCCGTCATGACCGATGCCCAGATCGAGGTGGTGGCACGGCATGTGCGCAGCTGCAACCGTGGCTGATTGCCGTGTTTCTGCCGAGCGAAGCGATATCATGAGCCTGATACGTGCTGAGCAGATGGGCACAGCACCATGTTGGCCGCAACCCGACGAGGACGAGGGATGAGCGAAAAGAAGACCGCAGCAGACACTCTCCGGGTACTCGTGTACTCCGACGACCGCAACGTGCGCCAGGAGATTCGGCTCGCGTTGGGCACGTCCATCGCCGCTGATCTGCCCCCGGTCGAGATGACGGAGACCGCCACCCAGAAGGCTGCCATGGCCGCTGTCGACACCGGGCAGTACGACGTCGTCATTGCCGATGGGGAGGCAGTTCCCTCCGGTGGCATGGGAGTGACCCATCAGATGAAGGACGAGGTGGACGACTGCCCGCCCGTCGTGCTGCTCGTGGCTCGGGAGGCCGATGCCTGGCTCGCGAGTTGGTCACGCGCCGATGCCATCTCCACCCACCCCGTCGACCCCATCGGCCTGCCACAGACCGTCGCCACCGTGGTGCGGGCAGCCTGAGCGGAGAGACAGCGGGGCTGACCGTCTCGTGGCTGGTTGATCGCCATCACGGTTTGATCCCTCGCTGCCACGTACCTTGTTGCCATGTGCAGTACCGGCCCGGTTGGCAATGCCGGCCACCGAGTCACGCTCGTGCTGCCGGTGTGGGCTCCGGGCCGATTTTCGTGCAGATCTGGTTCGTCGCGCACCATCGAGGTGCGGCGACTCGCGCGGCTTCTGACCAGGTGGACCAGGCTGGTGGCACGGGCGTGACAATGTAGGGATAGGACGGCGTGGGGCAGTGGTGGGCCTGAGCGGTTCCGAGTCAGGCCCGAGTGGTGAGCAACCCGATCCATGGACCGATCCACAGCGCTGGCCCATAGGCAATGGCGGCTCCCCACACCGAGGGGTGACGGCGTCGCCACCATGTGACGCCCACGGACATCACCGCGCCGACCAGGGTGGCACCCAGCAGACTCGTCATGACTGCATCTGCCCCCAGACTTGCCGCCACGGCGCCCATCCCGGCGGCAAGACGTACGTCCCCGTACCCCAGTGAGCCGCCGAAACGCCACAGCAACCAGAAGGGCAGAGCTGATCCGACGGCTCCCAGAGCCATGAAGAGAAGCATGGGGAGAAGATCGTGCACTCCTGGGGCAACGATCCCAGCAGCCACCAGGGTGCCGAGCGCTGCCTGCCCCACGCAACCGAACCAGAGCCGTCTGGGCAGAAAAGTGGTGCGAACATCGACGCCGACCAGGGCCGTGACGGACCCGCCCCACACCCACCACAGCGGAAGACACCACCGTGGGGCCGCTGCGCAGGCGGCACCTACCACCCCGGCCACCAGACACGTCGTCCCGACGAATCCGGGGGTCCGCAGATCGCAGTACCTCGGTTTGACGGCGAGGACCTCGGCTCCGACCTCAGTCTCGCTGGGCTCGGGCAGACGTGGGACGACGAGGACGGCGTGCACCAGCGCCAGGAGTGTGCAGATGACTGAACTGATGAAGCTGGTCATGTGTCAGGCCGCGTCGGGGAGCACGGCGACGTGCGGAGAACCCGTCGCCGGGGCATTGATCCTGGCGGGGATCTGGAGACGCTCGCATGCCGCCATGGCGCGCAACCTGACCATGAGCGTACAGGTGGTGGAGTCGCCATTGGCAAGCCCCTGGACGGTGCGATGATGCGCTCCCAGGAAGCCGGCGATGTGATCCATCGAACAGCCGCTGGTGCACAGCATGTGTATTCGGCGACGGGTGCTCGTCGCATCGACGAGCGTGGTGGTGGTCGCAAAGATGTGTTCGGGGCGGATGCCGATGAGTCGAGTGGCATCGATCGAACGAATTCGTCTGATCGGGGCACCCACGCCCACGAGACGGGCAATGGTGCGGCTCGAGACGCCGGAGAGCACGGCGATCACTCGCCAGGGGACGGCAGTCTGCGCCACGAGCCATCGGACGTGGGCGGCGAAGACTTGTGCCGGCACCCAGGAATTCATGTCTGATGTCAGACGGATGGTGGCGGCAGTGGTGGGTCGACAAGATTGGGGAGTGAGGGATGATGGCGGCACAGCAGTCTCCGATCGACACGCGTGGCAGGGGTGAATGCCTTCATCCTGCGTGTCTGGGCAGGTGGAGCACAGGCGTATCGGTGATCTCTCGATGAAACTTGGATGACGGTTCTGCACCGCAGAGGAAACATCCCTAGTCAGCTGTGAGCGCAAAAATCCCGTGAGCCGTGTCAGCGACACGACCCACGGGATGCGATTGCCCGGCAGACGTCAGGTCGGTGACTCGACTCGATCAGTCACGACGTGCCGGTCGGATCGGTCGACTCACCGCTGGGCCCGAGTGAACCCGGCCTTCTTGGCAGCCTCTTCGGTGGTGAACCAGACGTCGGCAATGGTGCGGTCGTAACCACCGGAGCCGGGCACGTGGTACTTCTTGGAGCGCTCGTTGCCCTTGATGATGAAGCCTTCCGGCGGGTTGTCGCCCACATAGGAGTCAACGGACGTGTCCTGCGTGGACTCGGCCTTGGGATCCTCGGCAACCGGTGTGGCCACGGGTTCTGGCGAGGTGTCGGCAACGGACTTCGCCGCGGGCTTGGAACCAGCTGCCGGCTTCTCGGGCTTGGCCACTGGCTTGCTGGTGCCGTGGCTCGACTTGTGACCCTGGGCCGGTGCACCCTCAGCCGTCATCTCGGTGGCGGAGTTGCCCTCGGTGACGGTGTCTGGGGCAGTGGCCGGAGCGTCATCCTTCCGCGACGTCGAGGCATCATCCTTGCAGTCGCAGGAGGATCCCTTGGCGTCGGAGCAGCACGAGGCGGCATCGTCCTTGGAGAATGCCGTCGGTGCCTTCGGGATCCACGAGTAGGTCTCAGTGGGTTCATGGGCAGTCCAACCGTCGTCGGAACTGGTGAGGAACTTGCGGGCGGCATAGATTCCGACCCCCACTGCGGACACGACGGAACCCCAGCACAGGAACTTCTTGAACCCGCCGTGCTTCTTCTCACTCTTCTCAGGCTCGAGGGACTCGCCACGAATAGCTGCCACGGCTGCCTTTCGGCGCTGTCTGGCCTCCTGGGTCATGGGGTGTTCGGAGACCTGGGAGGCCTTTTCCTCGAGTCCGGGGAGGATGTCCTCCTGAAAGGAGTCGTAAGCTTGGCGAAATTTCTCAGACGCCACCTCCTTGGCATTCTCCAAGGTGGGACCCATGTTCTTCTGGGCCTCGGAGAGAGCCTTACCGCCCAGTTCCTTGGCCTGTTCGGTCAGCGGCGTGAGTTTCTCACCAGCTGCCTTCGCCCACGGGACGATCTTCTCCGATGCCTGGGAGGCCAGGGGGCCGGCCTTCTCCTGGGCGGCAGTCAGATATGCGGCAGCAGCCTCCAACGCCTGGGCCCTCTGCTCCTTGAACGACGAGGAGAGGTTGCTGGCGGCGGCCTTGTCGGCGGCGGCCTTCGCCTTCTTGTTGCGGGACACGTTTCCTCCATCAATAGGGGTCAAGCTCGTGATCGAGCACAATCCACGGTATCCCGCGTTCTAGACATCTGTAGCGTTTGGCCGAAAATTCCCGACTGCTCACGTCGATGGGTAGGGTGAAGAGGAAAGATTCATCTTCCACGAAAGGCAGCACGGTGGCTTCCACTGCGACTCTGCACACCAATCACGGTGACATCACCCTCAATCTCTTCGAAGACCAGGCCCCCAAGACGGTGGCCAATTTCGTCGGGCTCGCCAATGGCACCAAGGAGTACCTTGACCCACGCACCGGCCAACACACCACCGGAAAGTTCTATGACGGGCTGGTCTTCCACCGCGTCATCGATGGATTCATGATCCAGGGCGGCTGCCCACTGGGTACCGGAACTGGCGGTCCCGGCTACCAGTTCGCCGACGAGTTCCACCCCGATCTCAACTTCGGCAAGCCCTACCTGCTGGCCATGGCCAACGCCGGTCCGGGCACCAATGGCTCACAGTTCTTCATCACCGTCGCCCCGACCCCACACCTCAACCGTCGGCACACCATCTTCGGTGAGGTTGCCGACGAGGAGTCCCGCAAGGTCGTCGACGAGATCGCCGCTGTGCGCACCGGTCGGATGGATCGCCCGGTCGACCCGGTCGTCATCGAGTCCGTCGAGATCGCCTGACTCCTGCCCTACACGTCCCAGCCCCTGTCAGCCCTTGTGGCTCCAGCCCCCGTCAGCCCCGTGGCGCATGCCACGATCGGTCGGCAGGTGGCTGGGACGTCGTGCGTCTCGGCCCGAAGGCTGCGCACCTGGGCGGCCAGCGCCTGGGCGTCGACGTAGATGTGCGCAGGCCAGGACCAGTCACCGTCGATGTCGACCAGACGCACTCCCTCCTCCTCGAACCACGAGGCGATGAGCTCGGCCTCCTCGACAGTGCAGGCTGGCAGACCGCTCACCGGTGGCGGCAGGACGGTCTGGGCAGCGGTGACGATCGCATCGATGGCGGGCATGGGGTTGCCGCCCACCCGGACCCGTCCGGCACCGGCCAGTCGGCCGTATCGCACGACATGGACGTGCCAGAAGTCGTCGACCCGCTGGGCAGCGACGATCTGGGGGCACCGTGCCAGCGATGCCAGTCGCGCCCCGCGTCGTCCCACCCGCAACAGGGTCAGTGCACGATCGGTGCGCGCTCCGGCCTCCTCGAAACGATCGGCATCGGCGAGTTCGGCTATGCGCGCTGCGTGTCCAGTGGCAGCTGCCGTGATGTCACGGGTCATGATTCGGGTGGCGAGCTCGACGATCTCCTGGTACCTGGCACGATCCGGGTGCAGACACGGAGCCGGGCACCTGCCCATCTCGGCCAGGGGACAGCCGTGCGGGTGGGAACCCAACGCTCCGGTGCACTCGCGCAGTGGGGCGATCTCTCGCAACGCCCGACAGGCGTCGACGGCGTCGTCACGCCGGGTGAACGGCCCCCAGTACACCCGGCCGGGCTGGGTGGTGGATCGCACGATCGACAGTCTCGGGAAGGCCTCGTCGGTGAGCGTCACCCAGGACACCTTGTTCTGGCGTCGGGAACGACGGTTGTACCGAGGGCTGTGGGCATCGATGAGGCGCAGTTCCACCACCCCAGCCTCCAGTGGCGTGGTACAGGTCTGGTGACCCACCGCGGTGGACAGCCGGACCATCTCGTCCATGCGGGAACGATGCTCCGAGGCCGTGAAATAGGTTGACACCCTGCGGCGCAGATTCACCGATTTTCCCACGTAGAGCACTTCGTCGGGGTGCCCGGGCTCCTCACGGTGGAACCAGTACACCCCGGGCTCCTCGGGCATGTCCTTTGCCCACACCCGCTTGGCCCGACGCTGCCTGCTCACGTGATGGGTGAACTCGAGGACGTCCTCCAGGGTCGTCACCCCAAGGTTCCCGATACGCTCCAGCAGCCCGTGCAGCACGTCGACGGTAGCACGGGCATCGTCCAAGGCACGGTGGCCCGGTGAGGTCTGGGCATGGAAGAGGGTGGCCAGCGAGCCCAACTTGTAGCTGCGTACCTCATCGCGGTGCAGTGTCATACGCGCCAAGGTGAGGGTGTCCACCACCTGGTGACCCGGCCAGGGATGATCATGGGCCTGGTAGGCGCGTCGGAGGAAACCGACGTCGAAACGGGCGTTGTGCGCGACGAGCACCGTTGAGCGGCTGAACTCGATCCAGCTGGGCAGCACTGCGCCGATTCGTGGAGCGGTGCTCACCATGGCGTCGGTGATACCGGTGAGCACCTGCACCGAGGCTGGAATGTGCTCACCCGGGTTGACGAAGGTCTGGAACTCGCCCTGCACCACACCACCACGCACCTTCACAGCGCCGATCTCCGTGATCGCGTCGTCGGTGGACAGTCCCGTCGTCTCCAGGTCGACGACGCAGAACGTCACCTCGGACAGCGGTGTGCCGAGGTCGTCGAACGAGGGTTGCAGGTGTGCTGATGAGGGGTCTGGCATGGTGACGAGGGCGGTGTGTCGGGATCATGGATTCGGTGCGGCGACGTATGGGATACGGCCTCAGATCAAGTGTAGAATATACGTTCGATCGTTTCGAGGTCTGGCCTGCGAATCGCACGAGTTTTCGGGGGAATGGTACAAGTCATCGGAATCGACGCCCAAGCGGTTCGGGACGAGCGATTAAGCTGTGCACCACACACAGGAAAGTGGGGAAGCAGTGCTCAGTATCGGAGTCGACATCGGAGGGACGAAGGTTGCCGCCGGCGTCGTGGACGAGGACGGTGAGATCCTGCGTCATCTGGTGCGTCCGACGCCGTCACGTAGTCCGGAAGCCGTCGAGAACGCCATCGTCGAGGCCGTGGACTCCCTGTCGGACGGGCTGCCCGTGAGATCGGTGGGCATCGGTGCCGCTGGGTGGGTGGACACCGAGCAGGCCCTGGTGCGATTCTCCCCACACCTGGCCTGGCGCAACGAGCCGTTGCGAGATCGTCTCTGCGAGCGGATCGACCTGCCGGTCATCGTCGACAACGACGCCAATGCGGCTGCCTGGGCGGAGTACGAGTTCGGGGCGGGACGTGACTCCCGAGTCATGACGTGCATCACCCTGGGAACCGGTATCGGTGGGGCGCTGGTCATCAATGGCCGGGTGTTTCGCGGCCGTTACGGCATGGCCGGTGAGTTCGGCCACATGGCGGTGGTACCCGATGGGCACTGGTGCCCGTGCGGAAACCGCGGGTGCTGGGAGCAGTACGCCTCGGGAAACTCCCTGGTGCGTGATGCCAAGGCCCTGCTGGCCGAGGGCTCCCCAGAGGCATTGAGCCTGCTGCACTACGTGCCCGACAAGGATCCGGCACATCTCGTCGGATCGGATGTGAGTCGCGCGGCGGTGGATGGCAACCAAGTGGCCATCGAGCTCATCGCCGACGTGGGGACCTGGCTCGGGCGAGGCATGGCGAGTCTGGCAGCTGCGCTGGACCCAGACCTTTTCGTCATCGGTGGGGGAGTCAGCGCTGCCGGGGATCTGCTCCTCGACCCAGCGCGGGCTGCCTTCGGACGTGCCCTCACCGGCCGTGGGTATCGTCCGGTTGCCGGGGTGGAGCGGGCTCGGTTCGGCAACGACGCCGGTCTCATCGGGGCTGCCGACCTGGCTCGGCACTCCATCACCGACCCGCCCGGCGCTGCGCGCGGGTTCTGGCCACAGCGGCGCTCCCGTCACCGACGCCGTATGTTCTCCGCACGTCGCTGAGATGCGGGGCGACCGGCAGCGAGGACATCGAGACACTCGCCCGATCGGATGATCGGGGGCCTGTTGCGACCATGCCCGTGGGGTGAAGTCGCTATCGTGTGTGATGAAACGGTGAGAGGAGGCCACATGTGGTATCAGTTCTTCAAGTACACACTGTTCGCTCCGGGCACGCGGCTGGTCTGTCGTCCGTGGGTCGTCGGTGAGGAGAACATACCGACTGATGGCGGTGCCATCCTGGCGAGCAACCACCTGGGGGTGCTCGATCCGTTGATCGTGGCCTCGATGATTGACCGCCCGATCACCTATCCTGCCAAGAAGGAACTCTTCGATCCCTCCGGTGGCCCGGGCAAGCGGATCGTCGCATGGTTCATGCATGCCGTCGATCAGGTGCCACTGGACCGTTCCGGGGGCCGTGGCTCCCTCACCGCCATGGATCCGGTGCTGGAGAGGCTGCAGGAAGGTGGCCTGGTGGGCATCTTCCCGGAAGGTACCCGCTCAGCAGATGACCGTATGTTCAAGGCGAAGACGGGTGTCGCCCGCCTTGCCCTGACCGCCAAGGTCCCGGTGATACCAGTGGGGGTCGCCGGGTCACAGACCAGCAGGACGGTGTGCGGCATTCCCCTGTGCTCGCGCCCGGGGCTCATCTTCGGCAAGCCGCTGGACTTCTCCGACTACTCCGACCGGGTTGGTGAGACGGCGGTGCTGCGTTGGGTGACCAACGAGATCATGGACGCCGTGGCCGAGCTCACCGGTCAGGAATATGTCGACGTCTTCGCGACGCGCGTCAAGTACGGAAACCTCCGGGGCAAGGACCTCACGCCGTGGGTACGTGATCGTCCGGGCCATGTGGCACCACCCGCCCCCAGGAAGGATCGACAACGCGCCACCAGCGAGACCCAACCCGGCACCGACGGCACCTCTTCCACGGCATCCCAGCCGCCATCCGTCCTGACGGATCTGCACTGAAGAGACCGCCGATGAATCCCCTTCGACGCTGGCTCAGTGGTGGAACATCCGTCAGGCTCCAGGGCGCGGACCTGCCAGACGGCCCCTTCATCCTGGCTGTCCACCATTCACGCAGGATGGACGTCGTCGCGGTTTCCTCTGCACTGCGCGCCCACACCAGACCCCGGCTCTGGTTGGGCTTGGTGACTCGTGCGCATCCGTACCCGTGGAGCACCCGGGTGCGGGCAAAGGCATTCTCCATGTTGCAGGCCGGGCGAGCAGTCGTCGCCTTCCCCGAGGTGGCGACGGCCCCTGGCAAGGCGGTGTACAAGGCCGACATCGGGGTCGCCGATCTGGCCCTGCACGCCAAGGTCCCGGTGGTCCCCGGATACCTCGACCACGAGGGATCATGTCTGGTGGTGGGCGAGGCCCTGGACTTTCGTCGGCACTGGGACACTCGGGGGAGCAGGCCCATCGTGCGGGCCATGGCCGACGAGATCATGATCGCCATCGCCGAGCTGAGCGGCCTTCCCTACCGCGACCTACCAGCTTCGTCGGTACGAGCCCAACGAGCAGCGGATCGTGCCGATCGAGCTGCGGCACGTGAACGGGAACGTCGACTGCGCGCCGAGCGGGAACGGGAGGAGGCCCTGGCAGAGGAACGCGAACTGGCGGCAGCAACCATGGATGCCAGGCGAGCCGCCCGCCTGCATGCATTGGAGGCTGCGATGGCCGACCGTGCGGCTCAGGGAGCCGGTCGCGAGATTCATGGTGAGGACGAGTGACCCGTTCGTTCCGAAGACCTGCGTGCCATACCTCGCAGACGCTTCGGTGACCGCGCCCGAGACACCGATCATGCCTGACTCGTCGGCAACGGACCTCGGCACCCCGGTGCCACCGCCCTCTCGCAGGTCTGGCCGATGAGCCCGTCAGCCGAAACGACCGCGCTGCCAGCTGAACCGCTGCTCGTGGACTCGTCGTGCGACCCGTCAAGTGACTACACTCCCGTCGTGCCCACACCTGTTCCGACCCTCGAGAGTCTGCGCGCCATGCCGGTGGAGCAGCAACCCAGGTACTCGGACCCCCAGCAACGCCGTCGGGTCGTGCAGCGCCTGCGTGCCCTTGCGCCACTGGTTCGTGCCCGGCAGTGTGACGAGCTGCGTTCCCGTCTGGCCGACGTCGCCGGAGGACATGCCTTCCTGCTGCAGGGAGGTGACTGCGCGGAGACCTTCGCAGGGGTGCGTGCCGACAACATCGGCAACAAGGTGCGGGTGCTGTCGTCGATGGCCGCGGTGATGGCCGATGCTGCCGGCGTTCCCGTGGTTACCGTGGGACGGATCGCAGGCCAGTACGCCAAACCGCGCTCGCGACGCACCGAGACTCGGGACGGCGTCGAGCTGCCGAGCTACCGGGGAGACGCCGTCAACGGATTCGAGTTCACGGCCCGGGCTCGCCAGCATGACCCCGAGCGTCTGGAGCGGATGTATCGTGCCGCCGCTGCGACCCTCGAACTCGTGGCGGGCACTGGGCGTCACCTGCGTGTCTGGGCGAGTCACGAGGCCCTCCTGCTGGACTACGAACATTCCCTGACGCGTGTCGACGAGCACTCCCAGCTGCCCTACGACCTGTCTGGTCACCTGGTGTGGCTGGGGGAGCGGACCCGTCGACTGGACGGGGCCCACGTCGCCTTCCTCCAGTCGGTGCACAACCCGGTGGGGGTGAAGCTGGGACCCTCCGCCACCGCTCAGCAGGCCGTCGCCTTGGCCGAGGCGCTCGACCCGCGACACACCCCCGGCCGGCTCACCGTCATCACCCGGATGGGGGCCGGACGGGTACGTCGGCTGCTTCCCCCGATCATCAGGGCCGTCGAGGCCACCGGTCGGTCGGTGGTGTGGTGCTGTGATCCCATGCACGGCAACACCTTCGAGACCGCCAATGGCTACAAGACGAGGTCGTTCCACGACATCTGTGCCGAGGTCAACGGCTTCTTCGACGTCCACGAGGAGCTGGGCACCAGACCTGGTGGGGTGCACGTCGAGCTCACCGGCGACGATGTCACGGAATGTCTGGGCGGTACCGACGCCTTGGCCGAGTCGGATCTGGGGAATCGCTACGAGACGGTCTGTGACCCGCGCCTCAACCGCAACCAGTCGATGGAGCTTGCCCAGCTGGTCGCCGACCGATTGACGCGCAGTCACGGCTCGCACGCCCAAGGATGACCAATGCCACAATGCCACAGGTGCCCATCTGCGGGGTGGGCCGCCAGGACGGTCTCTGGTGGGAGCGTCACTCGATGCGGATTCGGCGGATCTTGACCGAAACCCGGGGTGTGGTCAGGCCGACGATGACACACTGGGGGCATGAAGATTTCCCACCTCGGTCACTCATGTGTTCTCGTCGAAGCCGCTGGAGCCCGGATCCTCATCGACCCCGGTGACGGGTCGCAGGCATGGCACGACCTGACCGATCTGGATGTCATCCTGGTGACCCACCGTCACCCCGACCATGTGGACCCGGCCCACATCAAGGACTTGGTCAATGCCAATTCCTCGGCGATCTGCCGTGCCGAGGCCGGGGCGTGCACCACCGTGCCAGAGCTGGATGCCGACCCGATCGCGCCCGGTGACGTGCTCGAACTCGGTGACGTGCGCATCGAGGCGGTTGGTGGGCGGCACGCCACGATCCACCGTGACCTGGAGCCGATCGGCAATGTCGGCTACCTCATCGGCGAAGGCTTGGGGACGATCCTCTACCACCCCGGTGACGAGCTCGACGAGATGCCACGTGGGGTGGATGTGTTGGCCGTGCCGATCCAGGCACCGTGGGCAGCCATGAAGGAGACGATCGACTTCACCCGAGGTGTCGGTGCCCGGCATGCCTTCATGATCCACGACGCCCTGCTCAGCGAGCGTGGCTGGAATCTCATGTACGGCATGCATTCCCAACTCACCGACACGCAGTTCCACGACCTGCGTGGTGGACAGCCGTGGGAGGTGCCCCAGGACTGAACGTGGACGTCACGCCCCTGTGGGCGAGACGTGGTTGCCGTCGTCTGGGATGTCGGGAGGCCCGAGGATGCGTTCTCGGGCCTCATCCGTGTTGTAAGTGTGCGTGCGACCGGTGGGTCTGAGGCCAGGTCGTGTCAGATCAGGCGGTCCAGGGACGGACGTGGTGCCCTGATGTCGGGCTGGGCCGGGGACGGGATGGTGGATGTGATCGGGGCGAAGGTGCCACGTCTACGCCCGGCAGGCCGCACGACCAGGAACATGGCAGCCATGATGGCGATCGCACCGAGAATCATCTGACCGGTGAAGACCTCTCCGGCGATCCCCACCGCGAAGACGGCACTCCACATGGGCTCGGTGCACATGATGACTGCTGACCGGGTGGCGTCGACGCGGGTCTGGGCCCAGCTCTGCAGGAAGACCGTCACCGTGCCGCAGATGATGCCGAGGTAGGCGATGGCGGTCCAGTCGCTGATCCCCGAGGGCAGGATGATTCCGCCGGGGGCTGCGAACAGTGTTGCCATGACGGCAATGGTGAGGGTTTGGTACAGCCCCAGCGATGCGACGTTGTTGGGTGTTGCGAACTTACCGGTGGCCACGATGTGGCTGGCGTAGGCGACGGCCCCGAGGAAGGTGAGCAGTTCACCGGTACCCAGACCGGTACTCAAGGCAGAAGGATCGATCGCCAGCGAACCAAGCCCCACGGTGGCGAACCCCACGGCCACCCAGACCGGTTTGGTGACCTTTCTGCCCAGGAACAGGGCAGCCAGCAGCGGAGTGATGACGACGTACAGGCCCGTGATGAACCCATTGACCGATGCCGTCGTACCCGTCAGTCCGAGAGCCTGCAGAATCTGGCCAGCGCCGAAGAGGAAGCCGAGGACGACTCCGCTGCGAATCGTCTTCCATGAGGCCTTCCACGCCTTGGGAAAGACGATGCCGAAGGCCAGCGCGGCCATGATGAAACGGCTCGACAGCAACGAAGCCGGGTCCATGTGGGCATAGGTGTTCTTCATGACGATGAGGGTGGAACCCCACAGCATCGCCATGAGCAGGAGAGCCGCGTATGCCAGACGCGATGAACGGAATCCGACCATGGCCACATGGTAACAAAAGAATCTTTGGAGAACAAACCGATGTTCCTTGGTTTATTGCGTCATGAAGCGATTTGATCGAACAAATGACACTGAAGCTTCGAGAAAACCGAAAATCCTTTGGACATCACGCAGTTTCTGGTGTGGTTCCTCAGCAGTCTGCTGGGTACGTGTTCCGATGGGTCTCACCCATTGCACTGCGGGAAACATGCGTGAGTTGCCTTGTCGGGGGACCCTCGACGTGTGTACGTGGCAGAACTCGCCGTGTGACCCTGGAGATGACGTGCGGACCCGTGGGGTGGGTGTGCGGTCAGTGCAACATCAGGAGTGCGAACAGGACGAGCACCACGATGGTCACCGTGGTCACGGGATGATGGTGCCGTGATGGCTGACCAGCGGTGCTCGCCTGCTTGATGTTTCTGCTCGATGCCGAGGAGGCTGACGCCGTCCGCGAGCCGGAGCGCTGATCCACCGGCATGACGGAGGATGAGGAAGCCCGGCCCAGGGGCCGTCCCGTGACGTTGCTCGAGACGACAGGTGTGCCACCCGTCATGGTCGCGGTACGGGCGCCATGGCGCGTCCGCTGCCAGCTTGCCCTCGTCCCCGGCTGCGCACCCTGGTACCAGGAGGCCCTGGTGGTTGTGGCACCAGTGGTGGGACGCCCATGGTTCTGGTTCGACCCCATCCTCTGACCGGAAGGTCGGGCCGGGTGGCCGTGGCGGTGCACCCGGGTGGGGTCCGTCGGCGGAGCGTAATCGTGGTGCGTCGCCGTACCCGGATGTGGGCCACGTGCCGATGCGTCCCTGGCGCCACGCGCGGTGCTGCGGGGGCGTCTGCGATCACTGCCACGCCGAGTTGCCGCCGTCTGCTCGCCTGGTGACCTGGTGCCACTGCGCAGATCGACATCGCCATGACTGCCCTCGTGGGTTCCGTGACTCGTCCGATACTCGGCGTGCGGCGTCTGGACGGAGCTGTTGGGTCGTCGAGGCTGCCCTATCGATGCCGGGGAGATGCTCCGGCCGGGTGCCACGGCCGATGAATCCCTGCCCGGTCCGGTCGTCGTTCGGGAGGAGCGCGGTGTGGCACCTGGGGTACGTCGGGCATGTGAGGTGTGTGTCATCAAGGCCTGCAGACTGGGATCCGTGGTGCCGGTACGGATGCTGTGTCGGGCGCGGCGTACCAGATCCAGCAGATGGCGGCCGTTCTCCGGCCGGCCCCGTGGGTCCCTGCAGGTGCAGGCCAGTACGAGGGCATCGACGAGCTCCGGGACGGGCTGACGATTCTGGTTCCTCGAGTGCTCCGACAGGTAGGACGAGGGGGTCGGGACGTCCTGTCTCACATGCGCCAGGGCAGTGCTGAACGGGGAGTCACCCACCAAGGGCTTGTCGCCGGTGAGCATCTCGAACAGCACGATTCCGGTGGAGTAGACGTCGGAACGCTCATCGGCGGGAATCCCCTCCACGAGCTCGGGCGGAATGTAGCTGGGGGTGCCCATGAGCTGACCATTGTCGATGGACATCGTCTGGGCGCCGATGGCACGAGACAACCCGAAATCGGCCACCTTGATCCGCCCGCGGTCCGAGATGAGTACGTTCTCGGGCTTGACGTCGCGATGCAACAGCCCGTCGGTGTGTGCGCTGGCCAGGGCGCACGAGATCGACTCGAGGTATTCCAGGGCGAGGTGGGCAGGCAGGGGGGCCTGCCGGGTGATGACATGGCGCAGGGTGCAGCCCGGCACGTACTCCATGACGATGAAGGGGCGATCGTCCTCGACGCCCTGGTCGAACACACTGACGATGTGGGGGCTCACCAGTCGGGCGGCGGACTGCGCCTCGGTGTCGAAGCGCCGGATCAGCTCCTCGTCATGGTTCTCGTGCATGAGCTTTATGGCGACCACGCGACGTAGCCGACGGTCCTGGGCACGGTAGACGGTGGCCATGCCGCCTCGTGCGATTTTGGACATGATCTCGTAGCGGCCCTCAAGAACACGACCCACGTAGGGGTCGGTACTCATGGTCATGCTCACGATGCGCCTCACACACGGTCGGGGAAGAAGGCCGTGCCAGCCTGTGGTTGAGTGTACGTCGGTTGGGTGACGGGCAATCGGGGCGACGCGGAGATCCGTCGAACTCGCCCGGAAAACCGGCTCCCCGGACGGTCAGCCGGTACGGGTCAGTCAGCCAGTACACAAGACAACCACTGTACTCCGCCTCGTCCCCCGTGGGGGCACGGCAGGTCGATGATGGGGGGTCGGGATGGCCAGCACCCTTCGGGGTCGGTCGGTCTCCCGGATCCGGGGATCAGGATTGGTCGGTCTTCCGGGCCCGGGGCCCGGGGTTGGTGGTATTCCGGGCCCGGGGCCCGGGGGGCTGGGCGCCAGCAGGGGCGAATTCCTCAGGCCCGGAATCCGTGCCGGGGTGGTCTCCTCGACCAGCCATTCTGGCTGGCCTGGTTGCCAGGGGCCCGCGCCGGGGTGGTCCCTCGGGGTGTGGGGAGTACTTCAGTCACGGGCAGCCGGTGAATGCCTGCGCTGAAGCAATCTCAGGCTGCCCGGTCAACGGCTGCCCTGGCCAGGGCGCGCAGGCCAGCCCTGCCCTCGTCCGTCATGTCGGTGGCATCCAGCACGGCCAGGGCTCGCGTCAGGCCGGTGTGGATCGTCTCCTCCACGGCGGCCCGAGCCCCGCACTGCTCAATGATCCTTCGCGCGGTGTGCACGTCGTCGTCGTCCAGATCGGCACGGCCCAGCATGGCCGTCAGGGTGGCGGCATCGTCCGGAGTGGCCTGGGAGAGGGCCTGGGCCACCAGGACCGTGCGCTTGCCCTCTCGAAGATCATCTCCTGCGGGCTTGCCGGTGACCTGCTCGTCACCGAAGACCCCGAGTAGGTCGTCGCGGTACTGAAATGCTCGTCCCAGAGGCGAGCCGAACTGCTGCATCGCCGCCAGTAACACAGTGGGGGATTCCTTCGTGATGCTCAGGGCGACGCCGAGCTGCGCCGGTCGCACGACGGTGTAGGAGGCCGACTTGTACTCGACCACCCTGCCGACGAGATCGAGCATGGATTCACTGGTGGTGCCGGCCATACCGGCCTGGGCGGTGACGTCGAGCACCTGCCCACAGTTCACCTCGGTACGCACCGCGGCCAGGATCGGTGCGGCTGCGGTCATCGCACTGGTGGGAAGCGCAGCGGTGGTGAACATCTCGGCACTCCACACCGTGAGCAGATCGCCCAGCAGCAGGGCGACGTCTCGTCCGTACTCCTCCGGTGCCCCCATTCCGTGGTTCTGGCGGTGCGCAGCCTCGAATCGGCGATGGGCCGAGGGCAGGCCCCGTCGGGTGTCCGAGTGGTCCATGATGTCGTCGTGCACCAGGGCCGAGACATGCAGCAACTCCAAACTGGCCGCAGCCTGCATGAGGGCCTGTGGATCGCGTGGTTGACCTGCGGCAGCCACGTACCCCCAGTAGCAGAAGGCCGGGCGCAGACGTTTTCCGCCAGCCGTGTAGTCGCGGGCCGCCTGCAGCACCGGGGTCAGTTCGGTGCCGATCGATGCCAGGACGGATTCCTGACCGTCGAGGAAAGATGTGAGTGCGCAGGAGACGGCGTGACGCAGGTCGGCTCCGGCCGGGTCGGACGGGTCGAAAGTCATGGCTTCACCCTATCGGCCCCAGCACACTCGTTGGTCCAGTACGGCATCGGCTCCCGTCGGTCGGGTCGGGAGGGATCGGTGCTGCCCCGAGGCGGCGGCCACGGGGTTCGGCCCACGGGTGGGGTGAGCGGTGACGGCCAGGCTCGGGTCCCACAACAGGTCGTACGACCACGGGGTTCGGCCCACGTCTGGGATCAGCGTGCGGGCCACGTCGTCGACCGACGCGGCATCGACCAGTACGGCATCGACCGATGTGGCCACGATGCTCCGGTGTGTGGGGTACGTGCATGGGGCTCTGCGCCGGCTCACCCCTGCCACAGGGCCTGCTGCCAGGGCTCGGCGTCCACCGACTGGCCGTTCGAGTCCGCCACCCCCAGAACGACGAGTCGTTGGGTCGCCCTGGTGAGGGCCACGTAGAGCACGCGCACCCCTCCGGGGGACTGGGCGACGATCTGCTCGGGATCGACGACGAGAGCCGCGTCGTACTCCAGCCCCTTGGCCTGCATGGTCGTCACGACGAGCAGTCGATCGTCCTGCCGGGCAGTGTGCACGGCGTCCGTCTCGGGCAACTGATGCAGTGTCTCCTCGACATGGTCTGCCAGTGCCGGCGGCACGACGATGCCCACCGTGCCGTCCACCTGGCTCAGCAGGATCCTCGTCTGCTCCAGCAGCTCCTCGTCCAGCTGGGCCTGGGACGTGGTGGTGCGCACCGGGTCGACGCCGGTGGAGCGCACCGCCTCGGGCAGATCGGCATCCGGCTGGGCGGTGACGATCACTCGGGCGGCGAGGTCGAAGACCTCGGCGGGGGACCGGTAGTTCTTCGACAGTCGGAAGGTGCGCAACGGGGCACTGCCCACCAAGGCGTCGATTGCGGCCTGGGTCTCCTCGGGGAACGGATAGGCCGATTGTGCTGGGTCGCCGACGATCGTCCACGAGGACTGTGGGCCACGTCTGCGCAGCATGAGCCACTGCATCGGTGTGATGTCCTGGGCCTCGTCGACGAGGACGTGGGCAAAGGTGTCATGGAGTTCGGTCTCGTCGGTCTCACGACGGTCGGTGAGGACGTCGGAGATCGTCACCAGTTCGTCGACCGACTGTGCGCCACTGAGGAAGATCGGTTCGGGGACGTCCGGGTCGACCGGGGCGGGGCCCATGATCGCTGCGAGATGATCCAGCAGGGCGATGTCGGCAATGCTCCACGCTCGCCGCCCCCCGTCATCGGCTGGCGGGATGGATGCGGTGAGGATCCCCCGATCCTCCGGCGACCAGTCCGGGGCCACCTCGGCAGTGACCTCGTCGTGCTCCAACCGGGCCAGTACCTGGGGGGCGGACAGTGGTGGCCACCACGCATTGAGGAACATGCGGTAGGAGGCCTGCGAGGTGACGAGTTCGTCGAAGTCCTCCCGCGACAGGTCGTACCTGACGATCGTGTCGGCGGGCATGAGGTTCCACAGCTGGTCGAGCAGGGACTGCTCGACCGAGTGACGGGCCAGGTTGTAGGGCTGACGTCCCAGGATGTGCGAGCGAGTGGTGCGCAGCTGTTGCGCTGGAATCGTCAGTACCTCGGCCTTGACGGTGACGCGCAGTCGCTGTTCCTGGGGATCGGCGATCATCGGCAGGCTCACCAGGCGTTCGAGGACGTCGACCATGCGCAGACTGCCCTTGATGGTGGCTGCCCGGGACTCGTCGAGGCGATCGGAGCTGAACCCTAGGACGTCGGAGGCCACCTGCCCCATGGAGTGCAGGGTCACCGAGTCCTCCCCCAGGCTGGGCAGCACCCGCTCGATGTAGTTCATGAACACCGAGCTGGGGCCGACGACGAGCACGCCGCCGTTCTCCAGTCGGGTGCGGTGGGAGTACAGCAGATAGGCGGCGCGGTGCAGGGCGACGACGGTTTTCCCGGTGCCGGGACCGCCAGTGATCATCGTCACCCCCTGGTAGGGGGCTCGAATGGCCTCGTCCTGTTCGGCCTGGATCGTGGCGACGATGGAGTGCATCTTCGTGTCACGAGCCCGACTGAGCGCCGCCATGAGGGCGCCCTCACCAATGATCGGCAGGTGGGACGGGTTCTCGGTGTCGATGAGGTCGTCCTCGATGCCGAGCACCTTCTCGTCACGACATCGCAGCACTCGGCGTCGAACGACCCCCATGGGATCCGACGAGGTGGCGCGGTAGAACGGCTCGGCGGCGCGAGCCCGCCAGTCGATGACCAGGGGTTCGTAGTCGGCGTCGCGTACCCCGATACGACCGATGTGACGCACCTCGGCGTCGTCGGCAAGGTCCAGACGACCGAAGACCAGGCCCTCGTGCTCGGAGTTGAGGATGGACAGTCGACGCGCGGCGTTGAAGGCGAAGGCGTCGCGTTCGAACATCGCCGTACCGTCCCTGTCTCTTATACACATCTGACGCTGCCGACGATATGCAGTGTGT
>OJLS01000032.1_pt1 | contig 35730 bp, 28 predicted proteins | sample 1597081 | NCBI WGS metagenome assembly OJLS01 (sample SAMEA3904663, study PRJEB24821) | metagenome | biome: Builtin; feature: hospital; material: surface | place: USA | collected 2013-05-22
CAGATGTGTATAAGAGACAGGCTGGGGCTCGTCCGCCCGGCCAGGGGATCCGTCACGGTGGCCGGGGCGGCCCCGGGGCGTGGCTGGCGTCACGTCGGCTACGTGCCGCAGCGCCACGAGTTCGCCTGGGACTTCCCGATCAGCGTGGCCGACGTCGTCATGAGTGGACGCACCCACCACATCGGATGGCTGCGTCATCCCGGCAAGGACGACCACGTCGCGGTGCGTGACGCACTGCGGATCGCCGACATGGCCGATCTGGCCGATCGCACCGTCGGGGAGTTGTCGGGGGGTCAGCGGCAGCGGGTGCTCATCGCCCGTGCCCTGGCGACCCGCCCCTCGGTGTTGTTGCTTGACGAGCCGTTCACCGGGGTGGACATGCCCACCCAGGAGATGCTCACCGAGCTGTTCTGCCGACTCGCCAGCGAAGGCACCACCCTCGTCATGACGACCCACGACCTCGTGCAGGCCATGGCCACCGCCGACCGGGTGTGTCTCATCAACCGCACTGTCATCGCCGACTCCACCCCCGAGGAGTTGCGCGACCCGACGATGTGGATGAGGACCTTCGGCATCTCGGAGAACTCTCCCCTGCTCACCACGGTTGGCGCCGCCGGACCCGTCGCCCCCTCCCATGCTGGACGTGCCGCCAGCGCACCGGAGGTACCCGTCGCCACGTCCGCCTGAGAGAACGAGGAATCATCAATGCTCACTCCCTGGGAGTTTTTCACCGACCTCACCAACCCACTGCTGGTCTTCCTGCCGAAGGCCCTGCTGGTTGCCGTGGTCTGCTCCATGGTTGCCGGAGTCATCGGGTCGCACGTCGTGCTGCGTGGCATGGCCTTCATCGGTGACGCGGTGGCCCACTCGGTGTTCCCCGGCTTGGCGGTGGCCTTCCTGCTGCAGGGGTCCCTGCTGGTGGGAGGTGCCGTGGCTGGCCTGGTGACCGCGATCCTGGTGGCCGTCGTCTCACAGAATCGACGGCTCAAGGAGGACTCCGTCATCGGGATCCTCTTCGCCGGCGCCTTCGCGCTGGGCATCGTCATCATCTCCCGAGCCCCTGGGTACTCGGGGTCGCTGCAGCAGTTCCTCTTCGGGTCGATCACCGGCATCAGCAATGACGACATCGTCATCGTCTGCGTCGCAGGTGCGCTGATCCTCGCCGCCGAGCGTGCCCTGCACAAGGAGCTGGTGACCGTCGGCCTGGACCGTGAGACGGCGCGCGCCAGTCACATGCCGGTCTTCGCACTCGATCTGGTGCTCTACGTGCTGGTGACCCTCACCGTCGTCATCTCGGTGCAGGTGATTGGAAACATTCTGGTGCTCGCGCTGCTGGTGACCCCGACGTCCACGGCTCGTCTGTTCACCAATCGGTTGTCGACGATGATGGTGCTGGCACCGGTCATTGGCGCCGTCTGTGCCCTCGTCGGCCTGTACCTGTCGTGGTCGATCGACCTGCCGGCCGGTGGGACGATCGTCCTCGTCGCGACGGTGGTGTTCCTGCTCAGCTGGCTGCTGGCCCCCAGGCACGGCCTGCTGGGTGCCTGGCTGCGACGTCGCGCGGACTCCCCGGTGGCTGCCTCCTGAACCAGCCACCATGTTCTGCCGGGCCGGCTCCGGCCAGCCCTGGTGATGAAGACCGGCGTCGGAACCGTGCTCGTCCGGCGGTGCAGACATGCAAGGCACAAGCATGCAAGACATGGAAGAGCCCCAGCCAACATGGCTGGGGCTCGCCGCGTCAGGTGGGAACGCGAGGAAGATCAGTTGCCGGTGCGCGGCAGGGCGATGGTGCCGACAGAGGCACCGCCGTGGGAGGCGGCAGGAGCGTTGTCGGCAGCCTGCGTGGCCTCCGAGGTGGCGGGAATCGTGGCCTCATCACCAGTGTTGTCCGGGTCAGTGGACTCCTCGTCACTCGGGGTGGCGCTCGGGTCGGCCGAGGGGGTGTCCTCCGGGTCCACCGACGGATCGGGGAGCGGGGTCACCGTCTCATCACCGACAGGTGTCGACGGCTCTTCGGAGGGGCTGGCCGACTCGGACGGCTCAACGGAAGCAGACGACGACGGGGCAGCGGTGGCGTCCCTGCCGACCCGCCACGTGTAGGTCTTGGTGGCCGAACGCATCGACCCGGACGTGGCGTGGACGGTCATCGTGTAGACGCCAGGTTTGGTGAAAACCCAGTTGGCGTGCACGTGCGTCGGCGACGGTACGGAGATGGTGCCGGGCAGTGCCGTGCCTCCCGTAGTGAGCTGGGAGACGGCCGTGCCCGAGATGTCGGTGGTGAACAGGTGCACCTTCCCCGGGCCCTGCACCGAGTCGACGACGAGGTCGACCGGTTTGCCGGTACTCATGGTGTCCCACCCGGGCCACAGCAGATCCTGATTCTGCGTCATGGGAAGCACGTAGGCCCTGGGAGCCCCCGGGAACTGTCGGGGAACGTCGACGAATGCGGAATCCTTCACCTGCAGGTCGACATCCTGCGGTTCATGGATCACGCCGGAGCCGGTGACGTCCTCCTTGAGCTTGAGGTCGAGCTTGCCCCCGGTGAGACCGACATGGAAGACGTCCACGTGGCCGTGGTCGAGGACGACCTTGGTGTTCGTCGAGGAGCTGGGGGCAGGCGTGCCCGGCCCGTCGGGTGTGGCAGGACTGCTCGACTGGTTCGAGGGGCTGGCCGAGGGGGCACTCGCCTCCGATGAGGGGTGGGCCGAGGCGGTGGGGCCCGATGCACTGGGTGGGGTCGGCTCGGCCGGCCGACCCGGCGTGGCAGCGTCCCCACCGGGGGTGGGCAGCGTCGTGGCTGCCTCGTCACCCACGACGAACGTCATCTTCTTCTGTGTGACGTTGAACTGGCCGGAGGCGTTCTTACCGGAGGCCGACACCCCGATGACGTACGTGCCGGGTTTGGTGAACACCCAGTTGTTGTGGATGTGCGCCGGGGCCTTGTTGACGATCTCGTGGGGTTTCTCCGACGATCCGAGCATGGTGACGTCGTTGCTGAGACCAGCGGTGAACGCCCACCAGGCCCCCTTGTCCGGAGCCGAGATGGGGGTCAGGGTGAGATTGACGCCATCGGGATAGTCCTCGGTGGGCATCCGCTCGGTGGAGAACCCGGGCCAGACCAGTCCGTTGGTCTGGTTCTGGGGCAACACCCACACCGGTGTGCCCTTTGCACCGAGGAAGTCGTATGCGTGGTCGGGGAACACCGGCCGACCGGACAGTCCAGCCTTCCTCACCTCAGCCGCGCTCACATCGCCCCGCACATGCTTGGCATGATCGGGCACGCTGAGCCTCACCGATTCGGGATCACGCAGGACGGTCTGCGTGGCATGGGTTCGTGAGTCGTCGACCAGGGTCATGGTTGCTCCACCGTCGGAGCTGACGGGCCCGACGTCGACGTGGCCATGGTCGATGGTCACCGGGCTGGTGTCCGACGGGTTGGCGCCCGACCCCGGCTCGGTGGGGGTACCGGGCTGGGATCCAGTGGGTGCGGGAACCGTCGGAGCAGGCCGCGCGGGATCCGTCGGGCCGGGCAGCGCAGGACCCGTGTGACCGTCGGGAGCCGTCGAGCCGGGCTGGGCTGGAGTGGTCGGCGCAGATGTGGCCGACGTGGGGTTCACGTCGCCGGTGTTCTCGCCCCATCTCACCTGGGTCGTGGAGTTGAGGCCACCGGAGACCTTCATGTGTGCTGCTGAGCGGTGATCGCGTGGCAGCGGGGTGATGTCGAGCTTGAGGCTCGTCGCATCGCCACCGCAGTACCTCACGTCGGCACGGACACTGCGAGTGTTGGGGCCGGAGACGAAGTCCACGTCACAGTCGGGGATGTCGTCCTTGGGGTTGGTGATGAATCCGCCCTTGACATGGGCGATCATGCGCGGATCGGCCGGAGTGACCGTGACGGTGGCCGATCCGTCCTTGACGCTCGAGGTGACCGTCGCCTCGTCGGATCCATCGGTGAGCTCGTTGGTGTCGAAGGCCGGGGCCGGGTCCTGGCTGGCCTTGGTGGGGAACTGGCCGGGCTGGGAGGTCTGTGCCCGCTGCTGGCCGGTGGTGTAGGCGATCGGGGCGCTCACCCATCGTGGGCTGTGGCCCGACCTGGGCACGTAGACCACCTGGAAGTTCGACGACTGTGACCCCACCATCTCGGTCCAGGTGGCGTGACCGCTGCTCACCGGCACCTCCGCCAGGTGGTAGCCGTCGATGTAGAAGATGGCCGTACCCTGATCGGCCGAGTCGCCCGTGGTGAACTCCAGCTGGCTCAGATGTTCGTCACCATCCTTGTCACGCCCCGCATGGGGTGCAAGGCTGAGTTTGGGGGCGAAGGACGGCGAGGTCGTCGTCGACGACGCCTGGTAGGCCTTGGCGACGTCACCCAGGCCTTCGGCACTGGGCTTGGTGCCACCGACCTGCCAGACGAGGGTCTGTGGACGGGAATGAATGAGTGTGCCGTTGGTGTCGCGGGCGCTGGCGCGATACGTCATCTCGTAGCGGCCGGGGCGGGTGAAGGTGGTGTCGTTGTGGGTGTGGGAACCTGCGGTGAGGAAGGCGGATCGCAGGCCGACGTCATGGCTGGAGAGCAGACGTGCGGCGGACTCCTTGTGCTCGGTGCCGTAGTTGTTGAACATCTCCATGCGGCCCGGCCCGTCGAATCCCACCATGTCGAGGGTGAATGACTGGTCGCGGAACCGTTCGATGGGCACGTTGGTGTCGGCACCGAACCCGGCCCAGATCGGTGAGCGGGAGAAACCAGGCTGGGCCGGAGCCCGGTAGAGCAGGTCGCCGGGTTTGCCAGCAAAGCCAAACTCCGGCGCATTGTCCTTGGTGATCGGATGGATGTACTGCTGGTGACCAGCGTCGTTGTAGCCCTTGCCGACCCACAACGCCGTCGTCTCGATGGGCGGAGGGTTCTGACCCACGTTGGTGCGCAGGACGAAGTTTCCGGCCGACTCATCCCAGAACACCTTCGGTGAGTCGACATGTTCCTGGGTCGCGATGGTCTTGGAGTCATCCGGGCCGGCGCTCGCCAACGTCGGATTCACCCCACCAGCAGCCAACATGCCGGCCGCCAGCACGCTCCCCAGCATCCGTCGCATCTGAACCATGATCGCCTTCCACCCTTAGTGATAATGGATCTCAATCCTATTGGATGGGCGATTGCCAGTCCACTCCCCCACGGGGCACACGCACCCGAATCCTGCTCGGTGAGCACCCATGCAGCACAACCGGACGACCCCTGCCGGTGAGTCCCCGGTGTGCATCCCGTCGGGCGGTCAGGACGCGCGCTCGTGGCACACCGACCGAGTCAGCTGCATTGCTGGGTCAGCTGCACTCGGGCATCAGGGCAGGACCCTGGCATGGTCGTGATGAAACGTGCTGGCCTGGGGCAGGTGGGGGTGATGATCTGGGGCCGGTGAGATGATGGTTCGGATCAAGACCCGCTGCGCCGCAGACGTCGCACTGCCTGTACCGCCACGAGCAGCACCACCGCAGCGATGACGACGACGTAGTCGGGCACTCGCCGTCCGACACGACCGGCCCAGTTCTCCATGGCGAACTGGGTGCGGACCCCGACTGCGCCACCAATGTCGGCAGTGCCACTGGTGAGCAGCAGGAACACCCCGATCGCCACCGAGAGCAGGCCGGAGATGACCATGACGACCGAGTTGTGCCAGCCCCCGATGGACACCGTGCGAGGTCGCAGCCAGTTCATGGCCCCCGATCCGCACTTCTGCCACACCAGGGCAAGGACGAGCAGCGGCACCACCATGCCCAGGGCATAGATGGCCAGGGTGATCGCCCCGTAGATCGCGCTACCACCCAAGGAGGCCATGACGAGGATCGCCCCGAGGATGGGGCCGGCACAGATCCCAGCCACGGCGTAGACGCTGCCCAGGAAGAACACCGAGATGGCCGATCCGCGACTCGCGTCGACCTCGGCGCTGCGTGACAGACCGGGGATGGGAATCCCAAGGAGCTGGATCACCCCGATGACGATGACGATGGCGGCCACCACCGTGATGAGGACGTGCCGGTTGCGCCCCAGCAGGGAGCCCACCGTCCCCGAAAACACCCCGAGCGGCACCAAGGTGACGAGCAGCCCGAGGAAGAACATCCAGGTACGGCTGATGAGCTTGCCCGGGGAGTTGAAGGCGTAGGCGAAGAATGCCGGCAGCAGCATGATGGAGCACGGGCTCAACAGCGACAGCAGACCGCCCAGGAATGCGCTCAGGTATCCGATGTCCATCGTCAGCGCAGCTTGTCGAGTTCGGAGTCGATGGCCTCGCGGAACTGGTCGATCGGCTGGGCGCCCACCACCGCCGTCTGACCGACGATGAAGCTCGGCGTGGAGGTGAACCCGATCTGGTTGGCCTCCGAGGCGTCCTTGGCGACGAGCTCGGCGAGCTGCTTGTCGTCGAAGCCAGCCTGGAAGGTCTTGACGTCCCTCACCCCGGCCTTCTTGGCGAGGTCGGTGATGGTGTTGCGCGGCAGGGACTGGTGACCGTTGCCGTCCGAATTGGCGAAGACGTCGCGGTAGTACTCCCAGAACTTGCCCTGTCGACCGGCTGCCTTGCCACCGACGGCGGCGTCGATCGACTCCTTGCCGAACAGTGGCAGGTCGCGCCATTCCAGGCGCAGGTATCCGGTGTCGATGTACTCCTTCTTGATCTGTGGCAGCACGTCACCGGCGAAGACGGTGCAGAACGGGCAACGGAAGTCGGCGTACTCGATCATCACCAGTGGGGCGTCGACGTCTCCCAGGGCGTAGGGATCCTTGGCGTCACGACGGGCCAGGCCGTGGGCGTCACTGCGCTTCATCGCCGAGATGTCGCCCTTGTCGTGGCGCCCCGCCCGTGCGCCACTGGACTGGCCCGCTCCCGAGGGGGCGGGGCCAGCCGCGTCGGAACCACCCTTGGAACCGTCCGGGGCGACGAACACCCCCACCACGGCCAGGGCGATGAGCAGGACGGCGACGACGACGGCCACCGACACCCGGCGAGACTTGGGCTGGGAATGGTTGCTTGACTGCGCCACCGAGAACTCCTGACATGGCATGTGGGACGGACGGGTGGGGCGAGAAGTCTCCCGACCCTGCCAGTGAACCTAACACCCGGTGTCCCGGGCCACCAACTGCATACCAAGGATTTGGGGGCAGTCAGGGGATTTGGTGAGCAGTCGGGGGATTTGGTGTGCAGTCAGGATCCGGGGGATTCGCGGGGCTGTCAGAATTGGGAAGATTCGAGGGCAGCCAGGATGCGGGGTTGCCGCGGACGGCCGCCGAGACCCAGGGCTCACCACCCGGCCGGCCAGGGTGTCAGGAAGCTGCCATGCCCTTCCCAAAACCGTGGCGGTATTCTTGCCACGTGCCCAGCCTCACCGCCCGCGCCCGTCACCAGAGCTGGATCTGGGCGCTGCTCGGCGTGGGACTGCTCTTCTACAACTGGTGGATCGCCGTGCTGTTCCTGCCCGACGTCTTTGTGCTGAGCCCGCACCAGATGTATTCCGACCTGCAGGTCGACGGTGCACCACACGCCCGACTCCTCCAGGGGTGCGACCAGATGGCCGGAGCGATCCTCATCGTCGTCGGTACGATCCTCACCAGCCGACTGCGCAACGCCGGGCCAGCACTCGCGGCGGGGACGGCAGCCGTTTCAGGGCAGGCAGGGGAACGCCCAGTCACGACGAGGCACGCCGACCGAGCTCTCACCAGCGGACTCATCGTCGTGGGGGCTGCCGTGCTCAGCGCCGGGACGTTCCCGTTCGTCTGTGCGGAGTCGACGACCCCGGGATGTCGAAAGCGCCAGTGGGCGTGGGAACTGCCGTGGCAGCAGTACGTGCACAGCTTCTCCGGAACCGTCGAGTTCATCGGAATCTGGCTCATCATCATCTCGGCGTGGGTCGGAACCAGCCTGCGGCGTTCTCAGGGACGTTCGCACGTGACACGTCCTGCCTGGTGGCCCGTGGCGGCTGCCGTGACCGTACTGACGACCGGAGTGGTCGACGGTATCGCGTACATGAGCCACTTTCAGGAGATGCTCATCTCGTCGATATCACTGTTGTGCTGGACGGTGTGCCTCGTCTTTCCCATGCACACGCTCACGGCCGCCAATGGCGACGACTGAGTTCCTCGAACTGCGCGCTGGCCTGGGCCATCATGGCCCGAGCAGCATGATGCCGCGTCATCGCCGGGTCGGGGACGATGGGGTCACCGACCCACACGTCGAGCCGTTCCCGCCGCCACAGCAGGCCGAAGACGTGCCCCGTCCCGACCAGCCGGCACGGAATCACCGGAACCCCCGCTCCGACGGCGAGTTCAAAGGCACCGGGACGCAGCGGCGCCATCCGTCGGGGATCATGGCCACGCTCCCCCTCCGGGAAGATGCCGACGAGGTCGCCAGCAGCCAGGTGACGACGCGCCTGCCGGTGGAACTCCCGCAGGCCGGCGGCGTTCGAGCCCACCGGAATGGTGCCGAAGAATGACAGGATCTTCCCGGCAACGGGAATGTCGAAATTGGCGTCCATGGAAACGAAGTAGGTGACTCGCGGCCACATGGCTCGGACGAGCGCCAGCTCATCGAAGGGATGGACGTGGTTCGAGACGATGACCGCCGGGCCCTGGATCGGCTTCTTCTGGTGGACGTCGGTACCCATGCCCACCACGGTGAGTACCTGGCTCGCGGGGAGGATCAGCGTGTGCCAACCCACCTGCCTGGCCACCCGGTGCAGGGGGGCTCGACCATCCCCAGCCTCACCTGTCGTGCGGCGAGGGGATGTGGCCCGGTCATTCCCCGCGCGGCACTCTTCACCTCCTCCTGCGCCCACACCGCCCCGCAGGCTCCAGGGGTGACGATCATGAGCGCCTCGCACCCGACGCCAGGGACGACACTGACGCAGACGCCGGTACTGCCTGCACAGGCGGGAGGGTTGCGACCGAAGCGCGTGGAGTCGTGTCATCATCGCCCCGTCCCAGCGTCGGTGATGGTCTGCTGAAACATCTGTTCCAGCAGCTGACCGGATCGGTGAATCGAGTACCGTCGGGCCGACTCGGCGTATCGTGCCCTCATTCGGGCCCGTTCCTGCGGGTGCTCGATCCACCAGTCGAGACGACGGGTGAGCGCGTCACGATCGTTGGTGGGGAACAGGCTGCGTGGGTCGAGGGCGAACTGGCTGGCTGCGCTGCGTGGGGACCGCGCGATCACCGGGACCAGCCCGCAGGCCACCGCCTCAAGACACGCGACTGCCTCGATCTCGGCGTCTGCCGGATGGACGTAGAGGTCGGCTGAGCGCAGCTCGTCCACCAACCGCTCTTGGCTGTGGTAGGTGAGACGCAGGGGATGGGCCAGGCCGACGCCGTGAGCCTGCAGGATCGTCCTGCGTGGTCCCTTGCCAGCAATCTGCAGATCGATTCTGTCCCGATACCGGGAATGCTTCACCGCGTCGATGAGCAATTCATGACGTTTCTCCGGGCTCAGTCGCCCGACGCTCATGATGCGCAGTGGTCGATCGGAGTCCAGCGTCCACACCGGTCTGGGCTCACCGGGGGTGAACACGTCGGTGACACCGTTGGAGATGACGTGGGTCCGGGCGCGGTAACCGTGGTCGGCGAGCTGGTCGGCGATGAACTGTGAGGGGCAGTGGATGTGGCCGATCTCCTCGTAGAAGTACTCCCGCAGCGCGGTGTACACCGCGGACGTCGTCGAACGGAACCTGCCGAGGCCGATGTTGTAGGTGATGTTCTCGGGTTGGACGTGGAACCCGGCCGAGACGGGGATGCCCATCTTTTGGGCCACCTGCAGTGCCATTCTGCCCATCGGGGTGGCCAACCAGATGTGGACGACGTCGGCGCCCCGGTAGGCACGCTCCAGCAGCTCGCGGCTCGGCGTGGCGAAGGTGAAGCGTTGGGCCTGGGCGAACAGCGAGACCACCGAGATGTGCCACGGCTGGGCCACGTACCGATCCACCTCACGGGGAGCTGCTGCGTCGATCCAGCCTCGATGTGGACGCCGCACCGATCCGTCGGTGGCCACGACGACGACCTCGTGGCCGCGGCCACGCAGGGTTGCAGCAGCGCGTTGGGCCGAGGTGGCCACTCCATTCGTCGGTTGAACCGTGTCCACGACGAAGACAACTCGCACCGTCAGCTCCTGACCGCAAAAAGCACCGGGCATGCCGACACAGTGGCGTCGACATGACAGACCAGACGCTACCAGTGGGGCTGCGGGGGCTCCGTCACAACGACACCCCTGAACTCAACCCCTGTTGAGCAGGTCCGCGAGTTTTGTTGAGTGGGTCCGCGGGAACGTCCGTCACGGGTCTTCCCAGGCCAGCCATGTCATGCCGCGGCTGGGTGATCGTCACGGGAGTGGGTCGTCATGGTGTCGTGGCTCGGCGGGCCGGTCCGGGCAGCGGCGTGTCAGTTGGGCCCCACGGCCGAGTCCCAGTGTGGGATCACTCGTCGCACCCGGGATCGTCCGGGTCGACGCGCAGCGCCTGGTCGAAGAACTCCACCTCGTGCCGACAGGCGGTGAGATAGGCCCGAGCCGCCCGGGAACGCGCCTGGGGAGCAGCGAGCGCAAAGGCACGCTCCACGATGGCCAGGGCCTGGGCGGTGGCCTGGGCGAATTCGTCGTCATGGTAGGTGTGCAGCCAGACGGCATAGGGGTGCTCGTCGGGAATCCGTGTGATCTGCGCCCCGGTCTGGGCGTAGAGCCAGTAGCAGGGCAGCACGGCTGCCGCACCGACAACGTAGTCATCGACGAAAACACTTGCCAGCAGGAAATTTGTGTAGGCCTGGGTCACCGGGCTCGGCGCGACGGTTGGTTCACCGGCCAGCCAGGTGCGGTGCAGCTCGGCCTCCTCGACCTGGCTGCTGTAGGCCGAGTACGACCAGTACGTCGTCTCGTCGACGGCGTCGGTGCGCGTCGCCAGTCCGGCCAGCGCCTTGGCGTAGTCCTGGAGGTAACGGGCGTCCTGGCCGAGGTAGAACCGGAAGGCGTGGTCCGGCAGCGTTCCACCGACCAGCTGGGTGACGAAGTCGTTGCTCGCCACCTGGCGGGTGAGTGCCGAACCTGCCCGCCACAGGGCCTGGGTCCACGGGCCGGGAGCCGGGATCGCAGCCTGGACGGGTTCGGCGGTGGGGGCAAGTTGGTCGGGGGAGTCGAGGTGCCCGGGCAGGCAGTCCTCGGCGAGCCACGGCGTCGCCATGCCGGCGCGGGCCAGGCGACGCGTCCGGTGACCGTGGTCGACGGGGCCGTGACCGGTGCCCACCTGCAGGTCGGCACCGTGGGCGATGGACTCGTGCAGCCAGGCGGTGGTCCACGCCAGGGCCTTGCCGGGGGCGTCGCCAGCGCCCAGCCGGGTGGCCAGGGCCGAGGACAGGGAGCAGCCGGTGCCATGGGTGTTGGTGGTGTCGATGCGTGTGCTGGGCACGGTGATGGTGTGGCCGTCGGCAGCCACCCAGATGTTGGCAGCCGATGCCCCGTCCAGGTGCCCGGTCTTGACGATGACGGCCGTCTGGGTGCGTTGGGCCCAGTCGGTGGCCTGGGCGATGGCCTCGGTCACATCCGTGGCCGGCTCGGTGCCGACGAGGACGGCGAGTTCGGGAATGTTCGGGGTGACGACGTCGGCGGTGGCGCAGTACTCGCACATGGCCTGTTCGGCCTCGGGGGCCAGCAGTCGGTCGCCGCTGGTGGCCACCATGACAGGGTCGACGACGAGCGTGGCAGGACGGTGCTCCGCCAGCCAACTGTGGACCGTCTCGATGATTACCACGTCGGCGAGCATTCCGGTCTTGACGGCATCGAGGTGGACGTCGTCGGCCACGGCTGCGAGTTGGTCGCGCAGAAACTCCACCGGCGGGACGTGGATGCTGCGTACTCCCGTCGTGTTCTGGGCGACCAGCGAGGTGACCACCGTCATCCCGTAGCCGCCCGCAGCAGTGATCGACTTCATGTCGGCGGCAGTACCGGCACCTCCGCTGGGATCGGTTCCCGCGATCGACAGCACCCGCGGTACGCGCAGCTCACCCGTGTCGTGATGCGACTGCGTGCCGTGATCAAGCCCCGGATCATGATCAGGCCCCATGCCGTGGCGCAGGTGTGCAGAGTCATCGTGGTGTGACGGCGTCGTCATGGTGGACATTCCCTTCGTCAGCTGGATTCATGACCAGGTTCCACGAGTGTCATCTCAGCGCTCTCGCGCACCCCGTGTCCACGGGTCAGTATGGCACGGCGGCTGGCTGGGCAGGGGCCTTGCTGGATGGGGACCTTGTCCAAGCGTTCAGGAGGCATCACCTCCACATCCGTAGCACACGTTGCTACATTGGGGTCATGGGTCGCATCATCAGCCAGCGGGAGTTGCGCAACGACAGTGCGCGGGTTCTCCGCGCCGTGGATGAGGGGCAGTCTTTCGTCATCACTCGTCGCGAGAAGCCAGTCGGAGAGCTCATCCCGTTGCACCGTGACCGGTTCGTGGATCGACATGTCGTGGAACGAGTATTTGCTGCCTCCCCCACAATTGACCGGGAATCCTTCCTCCGTGACGTTGACGGTGCTGTTGACCAAGGAATTGAGCCCCGTGACTGACTCAGTCCGCGAAACAGCGCTGCTCGACACGTCCGTCGTCATCGATCTGCCAGTACTCCTGAAAAGAGAATGCCTGCCCGATAGTCTCGCCATTTCCTCGATCACCATGGCTGAACTGACGGCTGGCCCTGCTGCAACCGACGATCCCCGTGAACGGGCTCGCCGACAGGATCGGCTCCAGCGAGTCGAGGCAACCTTCGAGCCCATACCCTTCGGAATCTCCGCGGCCCGTGCCTACGGACAGATCTTCGCCGCCGTCAGAAGCTGCCGACGTCAGCCTCGCAAGCGCTTTGCCGACCTGTTGATCGCATCGATTGCCCTGGCTGAGGAGCTGCCGTTGATCACACGAAACCCGGATGATTTCGTCGGCCTGGACGATCTGGTCGAGGTCATCACCGTCTGAATTGACGCCTCCTTGTGGGAAAACAACCACATCCGAACATGTTTCAGATGTGCGTCGCAACGAAGTTGCCCCAAGTCATCTGCCACTGGCTCAATGCTGGACAGTACGCAGTGTGTACTCATACAGTCGTTCCCATGCACGACGAGCTCTTCGACCCGCCCGGTGGCACATGGCGTCCCGTCTCAACAAGGTACGTCAAGGTCAAGCGGCTCTCGGTCGTGCTGACGTGGGGGCTGCTCACCGTGGTCGTCTGCGCCGGACTGGCCTTCTGGACGTGGTGGGCCACCCTGGCAGCCGCAGTCGTGGGACTGGGCGTGACGATCTGGCGGTGGCTGCGCATGCCTGCCCTCGTGGCCGCGATGGGATGGTGCGAACGCGGCGATGACCTGTGCGTACGCTCCGGGCTCATGTTCCGCTCCATGACGATCGTGCCCTATGGGCGGATGCAGTCGGTGGAGATCAACGCCGGGCCGATCAATCGACACTACGGGCTGGCCTCGGTGGAGCTCGTGACCGCCTCGTCAGGCACCGATGCCACCATTGACGGCCTGGACGCCGAGGAGGCCGTGGTCATCCGTGACCGGATCACCGAGATGGCGCAGACTCGGGACGCGGCACTGTGAACCCGGAAGCATCCACCTCCGAACAGGCGGAATCCGTCTCTGACCAGCGAGGCGAGCACACCGTGCCACAACGCACCCACCCCGAGCAGCCCACCTGCTCGAGTCAGGCAGCCCCGAACGTCGAACCCACCAGTACGTCCACGGGACCCCACGCAGCACAAACGCCTCCCACCGGCCCCGAACGCACTGACGTCGAGCAGCGCCCGCACTGGGCGACTCCCCTGGTGCGTGGCTGGCTCGTCATCGTTGCCGTCCTCGTCTTCGTCGTGAAGCAGATGGGTGACATGGCCAGCAAGAACGAACTCACTGCCGACACCTTCCGCCCCAGGAACCTGATTGTTCTCCTGGCGATCTTCGTCGGTGTTTTCCTCATCAGCATTGGTGTCGGATTCTTTGAATGGCGCACCACACGATTTCGTATTGACGACACGGAAATACGAATCAATCGCACCTTCATCACTCGAAGGTCCGATCGTATTCCGTTCGGAAAGATACAATCGGTCGACGTCACCCAACCGTTCGCAGCACGCATTCTGGGGCTGGCCTCCCTCACCATCGACGTGGGGGCCTCCCAACACAAGAAGATCGAATATCTTTCCCGTCGTGACGCCTATCGCTTCCGCGATCTGCTCATCGCACGATCCGGACGAGGTGCGGCAGCCGCACCAAGTGGCTCCCCCACAAGGCAGAACGCGATCACACCAGCCAACTCGATCACCACTGCCCCGCCAGGTCAGCTTGATCGCCACCCTGCGGGCACAGCCACGCCACCAACCTCCCCAGCTCCTGCGAGCACTCCACGAGAGGGGTTCCGTCCGGGCACGTCTCCTTCACCGCTGGGTGGTTCCCAGTGGCTGGACCGTCGCCGGGACGAGCACGTCATCCTCACCGTGCCGAAGGGACGCTTCGTCCTCTCCCAGGTCACAAGTTCTGCCTTCCTCATGCTCGTGCTGGTGTTCATCATCAGCACCGTCCTCACCGCAGCAGGCGGTGGATCGGTTTTCGGAGTATGCTTCGCCTACGTCCTCAGCATCGTGGGATACCTGTGGACCAAGCTCTCGAAAAGCTGGGGGCTCACCTTGTACCGCTCAGGTGGCGGGTTGAAATCGGTGCACGGATTCACGAGTCTGGAAACCAGAACCATTCCGGTCCAGCGCATCCAGGGCGTCGAGATCACCCAGTCGTTGTTGTGGCGCATCTGGGGATATCACAGCATCCACGTCACCGTGCTCGGCAATGATGGGAAAACCGAGTCGGATCTGCTGCCGGTCGGCACCGACAAGGATCTCGACCTCGTCCTTGACGCGATCTGGCCCAGTTTCGCCGTGGACGACGTCCCCCACAACCCGATTCCGAATCGGGCCCGGTGGTTCCACTGGTTCACCCAGCGGTACATCTCCTGGGGAACCGACGGGAACGTCATCACCGTGCGACGCGGACTGCTCACCCGCAAACACATGATCGTGCCACACGCCCGGGTGCAGTCCACCGCACTGACCCAAGGCCCCCTGCAGCGCAAGCTCCGGCTCGCCGACGTGGGAATCGCCATTGCGGAGAAGAGGATCGGCCTGGTCTGCCCCGATCTGGACGCAGGGACGGCCCGGGACCTCGTCATCGCAGAAATGGATCGCAGCTCGCAGGCCCGGCGCGCCGAACTCGCCGACCCATCCACAACCGCTCCTCCCACCATTAGGGCCCCACGTGCGGCCGCACCCCGAGCAGACCACGACGTGCGGTGAGCGCGCGACCAGCGGGGACAAGACGGTTGCACAAGGTGGTTGCAGCACGGAGCCCACAGTGCAGCTGGGTATCGTGGCACCCGTCACAGATTCGGCAGCATTCACTTGTCAGGAGACGTCATGCCGCGTGAGGACGCCAGAACCAGTCAGGGCACTGGAGCCGGTCAGGACGACCGGATCGCCCGAGTCACCACGATGGAACAGCGGCTCAATCGCACTCGCGACCTCGTCGACCGTCTCGACGCGCTGCTCGACGAGTTCGAGCGCAACGAGCCGGCCCGTCGTGAGCTCTCGTCGTACTACAGCAGTCAGGAATGGCTCGACGACGTGGCGGCCCAGGAGGCAGGGCAGATCCCCGCCGACGTGCCCTGCGGGGTGCTCAGCGAGGACGCTGCCTTCGACCTCTTCGGTGACCACCTGCGAACGGCCATCCGAATGCTCGAGCTGGGCACCGCGACGGTCAAGGAGCGCTGACGGCACCAGTCCACACCCCGCCGTGTGGGACCAACTGCAAACGCCCTCTCACGTGCACTCCTTCTGCATGACACGTTGCCGATGCATTGCGTTCACCTGGACTGGCTAGCCTCTCCGATGACGAGAGGACGACCATGCACCATCACGACGACATCCGCCTGTCCGACGACGACCTCCAGATTCAGAGGGAGGTTGGGGACGCCGAACTCGCAAGGATGGGGATCACCCGGCGTACCGTCCTCCAGACCGGGCTCGCTGCCCTTGCCGCGGCAGGAATCGCCGAGATCACCCCGAGCCGACCCGCCAACGCGGCAGTACCGCAATCTGGCCCGGCTGACCCGAGCCCGGACTCGCTGACCTGGCTGGTCGGCGACCACCACGTCCACACCCAGTGGAGCTATGACGCCAAGTACCGCATCGCCGATCAGCTCGACGCTGCCCAACACCACGGTTGCGACTGGATCGCCTTCACCGAACATCCCCGTGACTTCCATGCCGACGCCGGCGTCTTCACCAGTCACGATCTCATCGCCGCAGAACGTTGCCGCCGCGACATGCTCATCTTCCAGGGCATCGAGTGGTACATCCCCGCAGCGGAACACGGCACGGTGCTCGTCCACGGCAAGGACGAGGCGGAGATCCTTCGTCAGTTCGAGTTGGTGTTCGACGGCTACCTCAACGGTTGGCAGGACACCCCAGCCAACTCCCCGGAACAGACCGAGCAGACCAGGAAGGCTGCCGCAGCCATCGCATGGCTCGGCCAGATGAAGAAGGACGGACGCATCGACGACGCCCTCGTCCTAGCCAACCACCCGATGCGCAAGGGCATCGACGGCCCCAGCGAGATCCGTCAGTGGAACGACGCCGACCCGGACATCATGATCGGCATGGAGGGCGCGCCGGGAGCGCAGGGATACGGCTATGGCCGCAACGTCGGCGACGGGGACCGCCGCGGTGAGTACGTCAACAAACCCAAGGCCGATTCCTGGCCCGGGTACACCACCGACATGATGCGCACCTACGGTGGCTGGGACTGGTTGACGGCGACGGTGGGCGGTTTCTGGGACTCCATGCTGGCCGAGGGGCGCCGGTTCTTCATCACGGCGAACTCCGATGCCCACCTCTACGTGTGGCACACGTGGCGTCTGGGAGACTACCCCGACCGAGCACCGTTCAACCAGAACGTCAAGGAGGACGTCAAGATGACGGCACTCGGCGGACGACGTCCCGACCCCATCGACACCAGGACGGAGCAGACGGCTGGCCCACTGCTGGTGCGCGACTCCCACGGACATCCCGCCATCGCCGGCGACATCGTCGGCAACGACCTGGCCGCTAGGGATTGGACGCAAGCCCTCGCCACGCGCGATCAGGGCAGCACGATGGACACCCAGGGCGGGTCAGACTTCTGGCCCGGGCAGTTCACGAGAATCCACACTGGGGTCACCGAGCGCAGCTACCGAGGCGTCATGGAGGCCCTGCGATCGGGTCGGGTATGGGCCGATCACGGGCATCTGCTGGCAGGCTTCGATGTGCGAGCAACCGCCCCGGGGCAAGATGACGCCGTGACTCTGGGCGGCGAACTCGTCGTGCATCCCGGCGACGACGTCACCATCACCATGACCGTGACACCGACAACCGAGCCGACCCGCCACATCAGGATGGACCCTGCCACTGCGGAGTCGACGGATCCCCGAGTCGGGGTGGACACCGTGCCGCAGGTGGCGTTCATCGACATCATCGGCGGACCCATCACCGGGGCAGCCGCCGATCCACAAACGCTGCGCGCACCCCGAACCACGGTGCTGAAATCCTTCGACACTCGCGGCAGAACTGGTCGGTTCACGTTGACCCACACTTTTGCCCACGTCACCGAATCGTTCTACGTGCGGTTCCGTGGCTCCGACGGACGACAGAACGGTGTGGGCTACCACGGCGCGCAGGTCGACCCACGGGGGCCGGTCATGGGTGGGGAACGGGCTCGTGAAGCCGATCCGTGGAAGGATCTGTGGTTCTACGCCAACCCGATCTTCATCAGCGTCGACACCGGGAGCTCACCGTCACCCTCCCAGCCGGCACGTGGTTCAGCCTCCCCCTCGCCCTCAACAGGTGCCTCGCCATCGCCATCCCCTTCGGCCGGCGCACCGTCTCCTCGTACGTCGTCACAATCGACAACATCAGCCTTGCCACAGGCCTCGTCCCCCGCCACAGACCCCACGCAAGGGGCGAGGAACGCCACATCATCCTCGACCACCAGCGGAGGGGGCACGTCCGACGATCAGCAGCCACGCCAGCTCCCTGACACCGGGCAGTGAATGGCTGCACCGCGATGAAATCCTCATCATCCTCCAGAGGCGCACGACAGCTGTGCCACTTCCGAATTACGTAATACAATAATGGTATGAGCAAGCGCATCATCAATGAGGCTGAGGTCTCGGACACCCAGGTACAGCGCTGGGCCGATGAGGCCGAGGCAGGTTATGACGTGGAGCTGCTGAAGAAGCGTTGGGGACGTCCGCCTCGCGCCGAACAAGCGTCCCATGTGGTGTCCACACGATTCTCGGACGCAGAACTTGCTGACCTGATGGCACGCGCTGAGCAGGAAGGGCTTGATCGATCAGCGGCGATCCGTACCGCCGTTCGCGAGTGGGCCACCGCGTGATCGTCGCGCCGTCAGCACTCAAACTGCTTGCCATGCGCGACCCGGCGCGATGACCAAGTCTCCTCCCTCACCCCACCACCTCCAGTAGGGTTGCACCATGAGCACTGTGCTGGGAATCGACGTCGGCGGCTCCGGGATCAAGGGCGCGCCGGTGGACCTCGAGGCGGGCGACTTCGCCGAGCCGCGCCTGCGCATCGTCACCCCCCATCCGTCATCCCCCAAGAACGTTGCCGCCGTCATCAGCGAGATCGTGGCCAACTACGCAGACACCATCGGCGACGGGCCGGTCGGCATCTCGTTGCCAGCACCCATCCGCCACGGCGTGGTGGCGTTCATGGCCAACCTCGATCAGAAGTGGACCGGGCTCAATGCCGAGGAATACCTCTCCGACAAGCTGGGTCGTCCGGTGACCGTGCTCAACGACGCCGACGCCGCCGGTGTGGCCGAGGTGCACTTCGGCGCCGCCAGCGGAGTGCCCGGTGTGGTCATCCTCACCACCCTGGGAACCGGAATCGGATCGGCGATCATCAACGACGGAGTCCTGCTGCCCAACTCTGAGCTCGGACACCTGGAGATTGACGGACACGACGCCGAGAAGCGGGCTGCCTCGTCAGTCAAGGATCGCAAGCACATGTCCTACAAGGAGTGGGCCACCAAACGCCTGCAGCGCTACTACGAGGTGGTGGAGATGCTCTTCTCCCCCGACCTCCTCGTCGTGGGCGGCGGCGTGTCCAAGGACCACGAGAAGTTCTTCAAGTACCTTGACCTGCAGACCCCGATCGTGCCAGCCACCCTGCTCAACCGGGCCGGGATCATCGGAGCCGCCTGGCAGGCCCAGTGGCGTCTGGAGCACCCCGACGTCACCGAGAAGCAGGTTGTCAAGGCAGCCAGGAAAGCCGAGAACGCCTCCTGACACCCACCTGCCCAAAACCCCAGACGGAAGGATCCATCGACCTCTCCAGTCGCCCTCTCGCACCTGGGTATGACATGGTTTTCATGTCCCGGTATGAGGACACATGTCTCACCTCGGTGGCACAGTGATCGAGGAACACAACCTTGAAAGGACCCATGCTCCACCAAGCGCTCATCTCGATCCTCATCGGCACCGGCATCGGCCTCGTCGCCTTCGTACCGATACTCATCCATCAGTTTCGCCGTTACGGCAAACCATCACCGGGGCGGATGACGCTGATCTTCACGAATTTCGTGTACATCACTGCGGTCATCGCCTACACGATCTTCCCGGTGCCGTCATTGTCGCGGGAGGACTGTGCCGACACCTCGCACATGCTCGTCCTCGACCCCACCGAGTACTTCCGCGACATGGCCCACCAGTTCGCCGGGCAATCCGTGACCACCGTGCTCACCAGCTGGGCGATGCTGCAGATGCTGCTCAACATCGCCCTGTTCGTGCCGTTGGGCTTCTACGCACGTCGTCTGCTGCGGCTGCGTCCCTGGCCGTCGATCCTGCTGGGATTCAGTGCCTCCCTGCTCATCGAAACCACCCAGTACACCGGCAACTGGTTCCTCGCCCGCTGCCAGTACCGGGTGGCCGACGTCAACGACCTGCTCACCAACACCCTCGGAGCCGCCCTCGGCGTCCTGGCCACCAACATCATCCCGCGCCTGTCGGACAGCCCCGAGAAGCTGGAGACCCAGGCCGGCAAGCCTCGCGAGGTGACTCGTGGCCGACGACTGCTGGCCCTGCTCATCGACGTGTGGTGGGTGATCCTCATCAACCTCATCGGACTGGGACTCATCACCGCCGTGTCATTGGTCATCATGGCCGGGGACCCCAGCCTGAAGCCGAGGGTTGAGCAGGCCTTCAACTCCTACGGGTCGATCACTCTGACCGCTCTGAACGTCTGCTACGTCATCGTTGCCATGTCCGGCAGGCTCGGCGTGTCCCCCGGTAGCGGCACGGCCCACCTGGCCTGGGTGGACGCGTCGGGCAACCTTGCCGGCCGACGTCACAGCTTCGTCATGGGAGCGTGCCTCATCATCGCTCAGCTCTGGGGAAGCAGGGTGGGCTCCTGGTCGAGCATCGGGGACGCGATGCTGGTCCTCGAGGCACTGTCGGTGCTCTTCACGCCGCGTGGCCTCATTGGCAAGCTCATGGGCCTGCAGCTGGTCGACTCCCGAACCCTCGAGCCAGCACCGCGGAGGGCGTGACTGGACCGAGGAGGGCGTGGCAGGGCGGTGATCCACGGTGAGGCCACCGAGCCTGGCTCGTTCACCTCACGGGCGTTTCCACCTCACCCAGCTCCACCGTCCCACACGGGTGAGTGATGCCAGCTGGTAAATGATGCCGGCTGGGCGGGCGCCGCCCCACCGTCAACTGCACGGCACCACACCTGCCGAAGCAAGCTGGCACGTCGACGATGGGCCAGAACCGGCTGTCACAGAACAGCCAAGATCACACGGGGTCACATCCGGTCGGGGGCGTCAATGCCCAACAGCCCCAGCCCCGTCCCCAGTACGCGCCGCACTGCCTCGCACAGGGCGAGCCGGGAGGAGCGCACCTGGCCATCGCTGCGCAGCACCGGGCACTTCTCATAGAAACTCGAGTAGGCACCGGCCAACTCGTAGAGGTAGGTGCACAGCTTGTGCGGGGTGAGGTCGGCGGCGACGACGTCGACGATCTCACCGAACCGGGACAACAACAGGGCCAGTTGCTGCTCGGCGGGCTCGTCGAGCACCGTCACCCGACCCCAGGTCATGGCGCCCAGATCGGCCTCGGGATCGACGTGCGGATCGGCCTCGGCGGCCGCCTTGCGCAGGATCTGGCAGACGCGGGCGTGGGCGTACTGCAGGTAGGGGCCGGTGTCCCCGGTGGTCTGCACCATCCGCTCGGCGTCGAAGACGTAGTCCTTCTGCAGCCCGTTGGACAGGTCGGCGTACTTGATGGCGGCCAGGGCGATGTTCGGGGCGGCGTGCTGCTCGGCCTCGTCAAGCAGGCTGGACAGCGACACCGTGCCGCCCTCGCGGGTCTTGAACGGGTGCCCGTCGGGTCCCAACACCATTCCGTACCCCACGTGCTCGGCCACCACGGATTCGGGAAGGAACTCGGCCTTGCGGGCCACCTGGAAGAGCACCTCGAAGTGGTGCGCCTGGCGCACATCGGTGACGTAGACGATCCGGTCGGCCTTGAGTTTGCCGACCCGACGGCGGATGGCGGCCAGGTCGGTGGCGTCGTAGCCGTACCCACCGTCTCGTTTGCGTACGATCATGGGGGCATCCTGGCCCTCGACGAACACGCACAGCGCACCGCCGTCCTCCACGGCCAGCCCATCGGCCTCGAGCTCGTCGACGACACGCGGCAGGTCATCGTTGTAGGTGGACTCACCGGCGAGGTCGTCGTCGGTGAGTAACACCCCGAGCCGGGCGTAGGTCTCGTTGAATCCGGCCAGGGAGACGTCGATGAGCGCGTGCCAGATCTGCAGGGTGCGTTCGTCACCGCCCTGCAGCTTGACGACGCGCAGCCGGGCGCGGTCGGCGAACTCGGGGTCGGCGTCGAACTCCTTCTTGGAGTCCTTGTAGAGCTGCTCCACCTCGGGAAGGTCCATTTCCATGACGTCGATCCGGTGCTCGACGACGTACTGCACGAGCATGCCGAACTGGGTGCCCCAGTCGCCGATGTGGTTCTGCGGGATGACGGTGTGCCCCTGGGCGCTGAGCACCCGGTTGAAGCAGTCACCGATGATCGTGGAGCGCAGGTGGCCCACGTGCATCTGCTTGGCGACGTTGGGGGCCGAGTAGTCGATGACGACGCGCTGTGGCGAGTCGGCCTGGGCGATGCCGACGTGCGGGTCGGTGACGAGGTCGGAGGCCACCTGGGCGAGGACGTCGGAGCGCAGCCGGAAGTTGATGAATCCGGGGCCAGCGACCTCGGGGGTCTCGCACAGGTCTGCAACGTCGAGCTTGGCGACGATGTCGGCGGCGACATCGCGGGGCGGGCGGCCTTCCTGCTTGACCAGTCGCAGGGCGACGTTGGACTGGAAGTGGCCGAACTGAGGTTTGGTCGAGGGTCGAAGTTGCGGGTCGACCCCGGTTGCGGACTCGATTCGGGCAGAGAGCTGGGAAGGCAGTGACGGCATGACTGCATTCTTCCACGATGTCCCGTCACCGTCACAGTCGTGGGACAGCGGCGGCATACCACCCGGATGGAAGGCTGGGGCGACGTCACCGGCGGGGAACAAGAAGGACCGATCTCACGTTGTCACCTGTGAACGACCACGCACGCGATCACCGACCCACGAGGAGGATCCATGAGCGTTCCCACCATCACCCTCAATGACGGCACCACCATCCCCCAGCTGGGATTCGGCACCTGGCAGGTGTCGAACGACGAGGCCGAGAAGGCCGTGTCCAGCGCCCTTCAGGCGGGCTACCGCCACATCGACACCGCCGCCATCTATGGCAACGAGGAAGGCGTCGGGCGGGCCATCGCCAGCTCCGGCATCTCCCGTGACGAGCTCTTCGTCACCACCAAGCTGTGGAACGACGCCCACGAGCCCGAGGATGCCCGCAAGGCCATCGAGACGAGTCTGGAGAAGCTCGGTCTGGACCACGTCGACCTGTACCTCATCCACTGGCCGGCTCCCGTCAAGTACGGCGATGCCTACGTCAAGGCATGGAACGCCCTGCAGGAGTTCAAGTCGGAGGGGCTGACGCGTTCCATCGGCGTGTCGAACTTCCAGCCGGAGCACCTGGACCATCTGGAGGGTGAGACCCCGGTGGTCGATCAGGTGGAGATGCACCCCACCTTCAACCAGGCCGAGCTGCGAGCCGAGTTGGCCAAGCGTTCCATCACCCCCGAGGCATGGAGTCCGCTGGGCCAGTCAAAGGACCTGCAGGATGCGACGACCACAAGGATCGCCGATGAGCTGGGCGTGACCCCGGCCCAGGCGATCATCCGCTGGCACCTGCAGATCGGCAACATCGTCATCCCCAAGTCGGTGACCCCCGCACGCATCGAGCAGAACCTCGCCTCCGCGAACGTCGAACTCACCGACGCCCAGGTCCAGGCCATCAACGGCGTCGACGCGGGCAATCGGCTGGGTGGGCACCCGGACACCGCAGACTTCTGATCCTGCCCTGCCGGGGCCGCAACTCAGCCCCGGCAGCGGCCGAGGGCCCGCAGCGTCGTCGGCATGGTCGCAGACTCGGTGTCGGGACTGTTGATCCCCAGAAGGGTCTGGACGTCGCCGAGGTCGGTTCCTGGGCACCAGTCGTGCATGGAGTAGGCCAAGGAATCCCTGGTGTCGAATGACGAAAGGGTTTCCGGTGCGGTGACGGCGCGCGAGACGGCAAGCCCTGTCACCGGAATGGTCGCAGGAGTCTCCGGAACGGCGTGCATCCCCATGTACTGCCCATCGGTGACGACGACGCGTCGGGGAAGCACCTCGGGGTGGTCAGACTCGGCATAGATCTCATCGACCATTGCCGCAGCTGCCGGCAGGTAGCCGCTGTTCGGTGCCGACGTACACACTCGGGAGTAGCGAGTGTCGGTACATACCGTGTATCCGTATTCTCGAATGTGGTCGGACCCGACCGGCTGTACCGGCTTGGGAAGGCCGAGGGCCAGTCCCAGGGCGAGGACGGCAGCCACCGGGGCGACCCACGGCCCGGACAGGAACCATCCGAGTGCCGCCGCACACCCGCATGTCACCGCCGCTGACACCAGGATGAGGGCGAGGGGCCCGAGCCCCGCACCGATCTCGCGTCCAATGATCGAGGCCGGTACCCCGTCATGAGCCATACCACCCACTGCCACGCCGGAAGCGATGCCGACTGCCACCAGCACCCCGATGACGCAGGGGATCATGGCAGCCACCGTGGAACGCCAGAACAGTGCGGTGGGGCCCCGTGGCGAGACGCGCTCCCACACGACGACTCCGGTACGCCACCGAACCTGCGAGGCAACCGCCCCGGAGATTGCGGCACACGTCAGATAGATAAACGGGGCGCTACCGGCAATGGACGCCAGCAGCAGGCGAACGCTTCCGCCCCAGAAGGGCAACGCGGAGAACAACATCCATGCCACGATCACGGCGTTGAGGGCCATGACCGGCCAGAACAGCCGAGCCCGACGCAGACCACGGGCCAAGCCACCGGGGGCGCAGTGCCTCGAGCCTTGGCGAGCACCTGATGATGAATCGGATCGCCGGAACACACCCAGCGCGATCCCGCCGATCCCGATGACGGCGCTGACCAGCCATGCCAGATTCGGTACTCCCGGCGTGAGCTGCCACCCGGACGGCGCGCGTAGGAAGCCCCACACCCCGTGCATGATGGTCGGGTCCAGAGGCCATGCGAACAGCGACGATGCAAAGGCCACCAGGAGGGGAACGACCCAGATGGCCGTCGCCGGGAGGAAGACGGTGCTTGCCGCCCCGAGCCCGGCGAGGGCCAAGCTGTCACGCAGCATGGTCTCCATGCCGAATTCTCCCCCATCGGGGTAGCAGACCACGGCCAGGCAGGTTATGACCGCAGCCCCCACGGCCACGAGGACACCTCGTCTGGCTGACAGGGATCGCGACGAAGTGCGATCCCTGTCGTCCTCACCGATGACGACGAACAACATGGGGATGGTCGCCAAGGCTGCGCACCACAGCGGAGCAACGTCGGCGATGAAGGTGTCCGATGACGTGAGGAATCCGCAGACCAGCGTGCCGATGACCGCCACCACCACGCACTGGGGAACATGATGGTGCCGCAGCCACAGAAAGACACCCCGCATCAGGCGACCAGCCTCAGATATGTGCGACGCACGGCGTCAAGGGATCGCGTGTCCGAGAAGTCCTCACACGAACCGTCGAAGACGAATCGTCCGGAGTTCATGACGGTGATGGTCTGGGCGTGATCGATGATGTCCTCGACCAGATGGGTGGAGACAATCGTGATGGCGTGGCCGGCCACCGCACCCAGAATTTTGGTGAGGGCCTCACGCTGACCGATGTCGAGACCGGCCGACGGCTCGTCAAGGACGACGAGGGCGGGATCCCCGACGAGGGCCGAACCGATGGCGACGCGTCGCCGCATACCACCAGACAGGGCGCGAATGCGTTGCCCGGCGCGATCCTCCAGATCGATGATGGACAGGATTCTCGCCACCTCAGCCTTGGTGTCGGCCGACGGTATCTTGCGAAGCCAACACATGTACTCCAGATGTTGGGCGACGGTGAAGGAGGACTTCCCGAGATTGTCCTGGGGACAGTAGCCCAGGAACGACCGGATGTCCTTTCCCTCACGACCATCGAGGGCGATCGTCCCCTTGGTCGGTCGGACGAGCGTCGCCAAGGCAGTCAGAAGAGAGGTTTTCCCGGCACCATTGGGCCCCAGAAGCGCATGGAATCCCGGACCCAGCGACCACGACACGTCATCGACAGCACAGGTTTTTCCATACGAGACAGTGAGGTGGGAAACGGTCAAATGTGGCATGGGACATTCCCGATCGGACGATTTTCGTCATGATTGGCAGATAGAGGATATCCCATACTGGGCTTGCCTCGGACACTGGCCTCTGCGTGTCCCGATCCTTGCCGATACCAAGGAGTCATCGGGCCGGGCGATGAGGCGGGGACCCAGTACCGCCAGGCCCAGTGTCGACAAGCCCAGTGTCGACAAGCCCAGTGCCGACAAGCCCAGTGCCGACTCGTGGTCTCAGCCCCGACACCATACGGGGATCCCCGACACACATACTTAAATCTCAGCCCCGCACAGGTCTGGCTGTGCTGCCTCGGTGTCTGCAGACGTCATCCGTGGCGTTGCACGGCAGTGTGCACCGAGCCGTCCGGTGGGCCGAGGATGGGGTCTCGTCGAGTGGTGACGTCCCACATCATCTTGGCGCGGGAACCAAACTCGCGCAGCCACCCCTTGCGCCACACCGAGTCATGAACCTGGGAGACGTCCGACACACCGTGGGCATCCACCCCGACCATCCGGCACGTCGTCACGATGCGTGGCTCGTGGTAGTCCTGACTGATGACGGTGGCCGAATTCACCCCAAACACCTTCCGGGCGCGTACGCAGGTGTCGTAGGAGTGCAGACCCGCCTCGTCGCGCACGATGGCCTGCTGGGGAATCCCTCGCTCCTTGACGAGGTAGCGGCGCATCGCGGTGGGTTCGTCATAGTACGGCGACTGGCCATCCCCCGACACGAGGATCACCTTCGTGCGGCCCGCCCGGTACAGGTCGGCGGCCAGGTCCAGACGGGCACGCAGGTACTGCGAGGGCTCGCCGGAGGGCAGCACCTGCGCCCCGAAGACGATGGTGACGTCACGTGGCGGCGTCTGGTCGACGGGGTGGACCCGGCCGTGACTGAGCGCAGCCGTGATGCCCCACGGCACCAGCAGCACCACGACGACGGCAGCGAGCCCCGCCCAGATGAGGAATCGCCCCACCGTCCTGCCCCAGTGATGCCCTCGCGACCGGGCTGAGTGCCTCATCCGCGGTGCTCGCGATACCACGTCACCAGACCCTGGGTGGACGGGTCCTGGGTGGCCAGGGCCTCGTCGTCACCACTGACCGCCGGGGCGATCTGCAGGGCGAGCTTCTTGCCGAGCTCGACACCCCACTGGTCGAAGGAGTCGATACCCCAGACGACACCCTGGACGAAGGTGATGTGCTCGTACAGGGCGATGAGCTCGCCGAGCACCTTCGGGGAGAGTTCGTCGGCCATGATCGACGTCGTCGGACGGTCTCCGGCGAACACCCGGGCCGGCACGATCTCCTCGGCCGTGCCCTCGGCACGCACCTCGTCGGCCGTCTTGCCGAAGGCCAGGGCTGCGGTCTGGGCGAAGAAGTTGCTGAGGAACAGCTCGTGGACGTCGGTCTCTCCGTCGGTGGTGGGGTGGGCCGGGTTGGCCACCGCGATGAAGTCGGCCGGGATGAGGCGGGTGCCCTGGTGGATGAGCTGGTAGAAGGCGTGCTGGCCGTTGGTTCCCGGCTCACCCCAGAAGATCTCGCCGGTGTCGGAGGTGACGGGGGTGCCGTCCCAGCGCACCGACTTGCCGTTGGACTCCATGGTGAGCTGCTGCAGGTAGGCCGGAAAGCGGTGCAGGTACTGGGCGTAGGGCAGCACCGCGTGGGAGTGGGCGCTCAGGAAGTTCGTGTACCAGACGTTGAGCAGGCCCATGAGCAGTGGGACGTTCCGGGCCGGCTCGGCGGTGGCGAAGTGCTCGTCCATGGCGTGGAACCCGGCCAGGAAGTCCTCGAATCCCTTCGGCCCGATGGCCACGGCCAGCGAGGTGCCGACGGCCGAGTCGACCGAGTAGCGTCCGCCGACCCAACTCCAGAAGCCGAAGGCGTTGACCGGGTCGATGCCGAACTCGGCCACCTTGTCCAAGGCGGTGGACACGGCGACGAAATGCCTGGCGACGGCCTGGGAGCGCGCCTCGTCGGTGTCGTCGATGGCACCTGCGGCGACCAACCCGTCAAGCAGCCAGGCGCGCACGCAGCGGGCATTGGTGAGGGTCTCCAAGGTGGTGAAGGTCTTGGAGGCGATGATGACCAGCGTGGTCTCAGGGTCGAGATCAGCAGTCTTGACGGCGGCGTCGGTGGGGTCGATGTTGCTGATGAACCGGCACTCCAGGCCGTCCTTGACGTAGGGCTTGAGTGCTTCGTAGGCCATCACGGGGCCCAGGTCGGAACCACCGATGCCAACGTTGACGACGGTACGGATCGGCTTGCCGGTGACGCCCTTCCACTGCCCGGAACGCACCTTGCCCGCGAAGTCGTAGATCTTGTCGAGGGTCTCGTGGACGTCGGCGACGGCGTCCTGGCCGTCCACGGTGAGCGTGTCGGTGCGGGGACGGCGCAGGGCGGTGTGCAGGACGGCACGGTCCTCGGTGACGTTGATGTGCTCCCCGGAGTACATGGCGTCGCGGCGGGCCGCGACGTTGGTCTGTTCGGCGAGCTCGAGCAGGGCGTCACGCACCTCGTCGGTGAGCAGGTTCTTGGACAGGTCGACGTGCAGGTCGGCCGCGTCCAGGCTGAACCGCTCAGCACGCGTCGGGTCGGCGTCGAACCACCGACGCATGACGTGCGGACCATCGATGAGGATGGACTGGAGGTGGGCAAGTGTGGCCCAGGCAGGAGTGTTGGTGGCATCAACCGGTGTCTGCATGGCACCCAGCGTAGTTGGTCGGTGAAACCGATGTGGTCTGCCGTCACACAACCTTCCGCGCAGAGGTCTGGGAGCAGCCATGTTCCGGAGTGGACGACGAACGTGGCGACGGGAGTGGGAGTGCCGTGTGTGCCCGAACTGTCAGGGGACTTTCACGGTGAGTGTGACGACGGAACGAGAGGGTCTCGGGGCCGTTCGGGAGACGATCACGCCTCGACGTCGTCGACGACGGCGCGCAACCCCCGGCAGCGTTCCCGCAGCGCATTCATGTTGGCGTCCTCGGCGACGTCGCCGACGAGGGAGTCGTCACCACAGACCGCCAACGCCCCAGACTCCAGCCATCGTCGTACGGCGTAGCTGCCGACACCGCCACGGGCTATAACAGGGACCCCCGGCGCGAGCTCGCCCAGTGTCTGCCCGTAGGAGGCCGAGGCCATGTCCGCCGGTATCACCTGGACGGCGTCAAGACCACGTGCCCAGGTGTGCCGTACCTCACCGGGGGTGAGGGCATCGTCGGCCACCGGGACGCCAGCCTCGTGCAGACTGGCGATGGTCTCGTCGTCCAGACCACTTCCCAGCACGAAACCCACCCGGCACTGCCCGTCGTCAGCCAGTTCGGCCGCCTCCTGCGCCTCGAGGTGGCCATGCACCCCGAAACACGCACGGGCTCCGAAGATCGGCAGCAGTGCTCGGCGCAGCTCGACGTCGTGCGCCGGCAGGCTGAACGCACGAACCCTCTCCTGGATCATCACCTCGACCGGGGCCATGAGATTGCTCGCCGGCGCTGAGGGCAGTACCGCGATGAGCCGCCCCCGGGCAACCTCGGCAGGAAACTCGAGGCGGGCGTCACCGGGCTGGGCAGGATCGTTGATCATGTGAACATCATGCCAGTTCGATAGGTTGGAGTCCCCGATCAGTGGAGGACGACGTGCGACTGGAAGATGCCTTGGAAGACCTCATCGATGGCCGGGAACCCGTCACCGACGACCGCGCCAAGCGGCCGCGAGACTGGCACTGGCCGGGGGCGCGCCCCATCGATCCCGACATGGTCATCGACCACATCGAGCGAGCCGTCGCCAAGGATGGACTGAGCCTGTACGAGCACCAGGAGGAGGCCATCTACCAGATGCTCACCGGAGCGCACGTCGTCGTCACCACACCGACCGGCTCCGGCAAGTCGCTCATCGCCGCGGCCTGCCAGTTCGCCTGCGTCGGCGGAGGCGGGCGAACGTACTACACCGCCCCGATCAAGGCCCTCGTCTCGGAGAAGTTCTTCGCCCTGTGCGAGATGTTCGGGGCGCAGAACGTGGGGATGGTCACCGGTGACGCCTCGGTCAACGCGTCCGCCCCCATCATCTGCTGCACCGCGGAGATCCTGGCGAACATCGCGCTGCGCGAGGGATCACACGCCCAGGTGGACCAGGTGATCATGGACGAGTTCCACTTCATCGCCGACCCGGATCGCGGCTGGGCCTGGCAGGTGCCCCTCTCCGAACTTCCCCAGGCCCAGATGATCATCATGAGTGCCACCCTGGGAGACGTCAGCTGGCTCACGACCACGCTGGAGGAGCAGACCGGCCGTGACGTCGAGGTGGTCTCGGGAGCAACTCGCCCAGTACCGCTGATGTACGAATGGTCGATGAAGGCCGACCACGACACCATCGCCGACCTCGTCGAGGACGGCAAGGCACCGATCTACATCGTCCACCCCTCCCAGAAGCAGGCCGTGGAACGTGCCCAGTCGCTCACCTCGATCAAGCTGTTGTCCACCGAGGAACGCCACCAGATCGCCGATGAACTCAAGGGATTCCCGTTCTCACGAGGCTTCGGCACGACGATCCGCAAGTACCTCACCGCTGGTATCGGCGTGCACCACGCCGGAATGCTGCCCAAGTACCGTCGCCTCGTGGAATCGCTGGCCCAACGCGGCCTGCTCAAGGTGATCTGCGGCACGGACACCCTGGGGGTGGGCATCAATGTGCCCATTCGCACCGTCATGTTCACCGCGCTGACGAAATTCGACGGCCACAGGAACCGGGTGCTCAAGTCTCGCGAGTTCCACCAGATCGCCGGACGCGCCGGACGAGCCGGCTTCGACACCGTCGGATACGTCGTCGCCCAAGCCCCCGAGCACGTCGTCGCCAATGCGAAGGCCCTGGCCAAGGCCGGCGACGACCCGAAGAAGAAACGCAAGGTGCAGCGCAAGAAGCCTCCGGAAGGATACGTCGACTACACCGAGGAGACCTTCGACAAACTCATCACCTCCACCCCGGAGACGCTGCACGCCACCATGCGCGTCACCGATGCGATGGTGCTCAACGTGCTGCAACGTGACGAGGACACCGTCACGGCCATCCAGCACATCATCGACGCTGCGATCACCAACCCGGCGCGGCGGCGTCGGCTGTACCGGCGGGGTGTCCAGATCGGGGCGGGTCTGCTGCGCTCCCAGGTGGTGCACCGGCTGCCCGAGCCGACCCCGGGTGGGCGCAAGTACGCCATGAACGAGGCCCTGCAGGACGACTTCGCCCTCAATCAGCCGCTGTCGGGGTTCGCCGCCGAGGCCATCGCCACCCTGGACCCCGAATCGCCCACCCATGCCATGGACGTCGTCAGCGTCATCGAGGCCACCCTGGACAACCCCATGGCCGTGCTCTACGCCGAGCAGAGCCATGCTCGCGGCGAGAAGATCGCAGCCATGAAGGCCGAGGGCTACGACTACCAGGATCGCATGGACGCCGTCGAGGACGTGGAGTGGCCCCAACCGCTTGCAGAGATGCTCGAGGCACTTTTCGAGATCTTCGCACCGAGCCACCCGTGGGTGTCCCCCGATGCCCTGGCCCCCAAGTCCGTGGTGCGCGACATGTACGAACGGGCCATGACCTTTGGCGAGTTCTGCGCGTTCTACAAGGTGCAACGCTCCGAGGGGCTCGTGCTGCGCTACCTCACCGACGCCTACCGTGCCCTGCGCCAGACGGTCCCGGAGGCCGAACGTACCGAGGAGCTGGCGGACGTCATCTCGTGGCTGGGTGAGGTCGTACGCTCCACGGACTCCTCCCTCATCGACGAGTGGGAGGCCCTCACCAATCCCGAGACCGCGAACGAACCAGGAACCGGGAACCAAGAGGCACGTCCGGTGCACACCTTCACCTCCAACACGCGGGCGTTCCGGGTGGCGGTGCGCAATGCCATGTTCCGCAGGGTGATCCTTGCCGCCGACGACGACTTCGAGGCCTTGGCTGCCCTGGAACCGACCGGTTCGGCCATGACGAGCGACGTCTGGGAGGACGCCCTGGGCGACTACTGGGACGAGTTCGACGAGATCGACGACGGACCGGACGCCCGCAGTCCGGCATTCTTCGTCGTCGAGGAGTCCAGGAGGGGGCGGCTGTGGACGGTGCGTCAGATCATCAACGATCCCGACGGCGACCACGACTGGTCCATCGCTGCCACCGTGGACCTGGACGAGTGCGACGAGGCGGGCGAACTCGTCGTCCGCACCCGGGCCTTCACCCGACTCGACTGAGCCCCGGGCCTTGCCCGTCCCGAGCCCTGGGCCTTGCCCGTCGATTGAGCCCCTGGGTCCTGCCCGGCGTGAGCTCGGCCCGCAGAATGGATCCCCGAACCCCGTCCGGCCGGCTGAGGCGTCCGTGCACACCCTTCCCCAGCCCGGCTCGTCGTCGTTGCACAATGGAACCAGACACTTGGAGCCATCACGCGACAACCAGAAGGAGCGACCATGAAACTTGAGACCACGTCGTTCGAGCAGGGAGCTGCGATCCCCCTGCGCTACGCCCATTCCGGGGCAGGCGGTGAGAATGTCGTGCCGGAGCTTTCCTGGACCCCAGGCCCGGAGGGCACCAAGTCCTACGCCATCACCTGCTACGACCCCGATGCCCCCACCGGGTCGGGATTCTGGCACTGGATCGCGGCAGACATCCCGGCCGACGTCACCCACATCGATGCCGGCGGCCCACTGCCACAGGGAGTGCGCGAGTTCGACTCCGACTACCAGGAGCCGGGATACGGCGGCCCCAACCCGCCAGCAGGTCCGGCGCACCGCTACGTCTTCACCGTCCACGCCCTGCCCACCGAGACCCTCGAAGCTCCGCAGGGGGCGGCCAACGTCCAGGCCAGGTTCGCCATCCACACCAGCGCCCTGGACTCCGCCTCGGTCATGGGCACCTTCCAGCAGGGCTGAACCACTCAGCCCGGAGTGGGCCGACGAGGCTTTCGGAGAGCCGGGCGGCCAAGTTCGGCAGGAACGCCAGGACCAGTGGAAGCACCAGGAACAGAACGAGGAGTCACCGGCCATGAGCAGACAGTCATGAACCGCAGCGGGGCGAGGGGCGTGTTGGGCGTCGTCATGGCCATGATCATGACGATGTTCTGCTCACCGGCCGCGCAGGCCGACGCGGCACTCACCTCCGGGGCGCACGTCACCAAGGCAGTAGGCGTGGCGGCAGCCGACTCCCACCTGCCAGGCACCGTCCACGCGCTGAAGTCGTCCGGCACGAGCGAGGCCGGGGCATCTACCTCAGCCAGGTGGACGGGCAAACCGGTTCCCTCCACCAAGGCCAGCAGCCAACCATGTGCATCGCTGCTCTTCGTCGGGGTGCGGGGGTCCGGCGAGAAGGCCCCCTACGGCACCACCGTCTCCAAGGCCCGAGACGCTCTTGCCGCCAGATGGAAGGGGCACGGGAGCGTGCGCGAGGTGTGGTTGGACTACCCTGCCACCGATCCGCACACCCTGGCCGACGAGTCGTTCACCAACCTGCTGCTCGATGACGAGTTCCCGTCGACCAAGTACTTCGACTCGGCCACCGAGGGAGCCGACAAGCTCTCCGACCTGCTCGATTCGGAGGGCAGACGCTGCCCCAAGGAGTGGACGGTGCTTGCCGGCTATTCCCAGGGTGCCCAGGCCATCACCGAGGCGCTGGGACGCACCAGCGTGCCCAACAGGCTGGCCGGGGCCCTGCTCCTGGGCAACCCGGACCGCTACCCCACCCAGCACGTCCAGAGCCTTGACGGCACCGCCGATCTGTCCGGCATCGGCATGGCAGCGTTGCTGCACTACCTGCGTGGTCAGGCGCGCAAGGCCGGCTCCGACCCCCAGGAACGTGTGCAGTCCTTGGTGCAGACGACGATCGACCTGCACTCCGGCAACATCGACACCGCCGCCCTGCGCAAGGACCTTGACGAGGCCCAACCCCAGATCACGTCGGAGGCGTACCCACAGACGTACTCCGTGTGCCTCAAGGACGACATCGTCTGCGACTCATCGGGCTACGTCGAGAAGATCATCACCATGAAGCAGACCTGGCAGGACGCCCTGTCAGCGGGCTCGCAGGTACATCACGGATACCACCCCGACGTCATGCCGGAATCCCTCGACGCCATCGCGGCACGCATGAACACGATCGGCACCGCAGACTCCCAGGGCGCGCCGGTGCCCCACGCCGACCAGGAGCCACAGCGAGCATGGGGGCCGTGGCAGATTCTCGCCATCGTCGGTGAAGTGCTGGTGGGAGTCCTCATCGGAGCCGTCCTGGGCCGAGGGAAAGTTCGCGCAGCGCGCCGCCGGGGAACCATGCACGGCACACCACCACGGGGTACCCGACACTCCGTGCGACCTCATAAGGCGCGGCCTTACAAGGACCAGCGACGACGTCGGAGACGAGCCAGGTGACGTAAATCCGGGTACCGGTGACGCAGTCCTGCCTCGATTTTCCACTGCAGTCATCTCTGTGCTAGTCTTCTCGAGTTGGGTTCTTACGAGCCCGATGCGCGAGTGGCGGAATGGCAGACGCGCTGGCTTCAGGTGCCAGTGCCCTTCGGGGCGTGGAGGTTCAACTCCTCTCTCGCGCACAGCGATCACAGGCCGGTGACGGAAAAGCTTCTGTCACCGGCTTTTCCATACCCGAGCTGGCCTGTGGACGACCGGCCACGAGCACTGGGTACGAAGCGGCACTGATGACGCTTGCCGATGGAGTGTTCCGCACCCCGTCTCTGCACGTGACACTGTTCGGTGCACTGGCGGATGCACGGTTACCCTGCTCGTAGTGCCACCCATGCCAGCAAAGGAATCCCATGAAAAAGGCGCTTCTCCTGGCAGTCGTCACCACATGTGCTGTCACCCCTACGATCACATCTGTTTCCCCAGCTCACGCAGCCGTTTCCCCCACTCCTTCAGCAGCCACACCGTCGTCCACCCGCCACACCGGCCATGCGGCAATCGGCGCAGAGACGAACGTCATCGATCACATCGTCGTGGAGCAGACCAACCAAGGCCTTCGCGCCCACGTCCACCTTCGCAGGGAGGGATTCCGTCCTTCCATGAGGCTGCACCCCCAGATCAGCGGGGACAAGGTCTACCAGGAGTACGAACGCAAGTCACCGTCCTCGGTGCACGGCCGAAAGTTCCGCAACCAGCTCGTGTGCCATCTGGCAACCGTCGGATACTGGAAGAATCCATGGAATCTTGAGGCGTGGCGACCAGATGTCGGCTATGCCAGAACGGTTCTGGCAGCATGCAACCCCGGCGACGAAAGGACGGTGACCCCATGAACCCCCTGAGCCATCCGGTCATGGGAATGCCCCTCATCATCGTGGGGCCCTCATCACCTGGGGCTCACTGACGACATTGAACCGCGTCCTCGACATGATCGACTACTCGGAACCGGGCAGCACTGCCCTACCGTGGACACCGCTCGCGCTGTTGGGGGCCACCCTGATCACCGGTAGCTGTCTTCAGCCGTGCTGGCGCCGCTACGCCAAGCAATGACGTTGCCCGTGGCCGAGCACAGTCCCGTGGCCGAGCACAGCATGGCGTGATCCGCACTGCCCGCCCGACGGGGTTCATGCTCCAGCGCCTTGCGACCCTGCTACTTGCCTGATTCAGATGCTGCTGTTTGCCTGACAGAAACCCTGCTACTTGCCTGATTCGATTGTCGGTCGTCCTATGATCGACGTATGGCCTACCTCCGACGCACCGTCGACACCGAGCTCGACGAACTCTTCGCCGACGTCCCTGCCATCGCCATTGACGGTCCAAAAGCCGTCGGAAAGACCACAACTGCTCAGCACCGCGCCGAGGGCACACTGCGTCTTGACGACCCTGCA
>OJLS01000038.1_pt1 | contig 32600 bp, 27 predicted proteins | sample 1597081 | NCBI WGS metagenome assembly OJLS01 (sample SAMEA3904663, study PRJEB24821) | metagenome | biome: Builtin; feature: hospital; material: surface | place: USA | collected 2013-05-22
AAAAGCCAATACTGACCACTACCAGTTTTTGCAAAGAAACGATGCAGGAAAACTGCTGGCACGTTTAGAAAATTATGGCTTCTCCCCTTATACAGAGTTTGATTGGGAAAACGCTAAGGCGACTCGAGAGTTCTTAAATCAACTCTTTGGTAAGTAGATGCAACCTCGTGATTCAGGCTTCGAACCTGTAGGTGCTAACGAAGAAAAGAGTTTCGAACGAATAGGTTGCTTCGAAAACAAAAGCAAGAAATCCTAGAGAAGTACGGTTCATTCCCGCCAGATCAACCTGTTGTCAGCTAACCGGTGTAGTAACCCAAGACGGGACTATTCCCGGAGATTCGTTATCTATACTCTGGCTGGTACTTTTCCATAATAGCTTCCAAATCGCGGAACAGCGCCGGGCCATACTTCGGGTGACGCAATCCGAATTCCACGCTGGCGGGAATGAATCCTGCCGGGTTGCCGAGGTCGTGGCGGATGCCGTCGTGGACTACGACGTGGACGGGATGGCCTTCGGAGATGAGTAGATCGATGGCGTCGGTAAGCTGCAGCTCCCCGCCCTTGCCTGGTTTGATGCGACGGAGGGCGTCGAAAATCGCGCGGTCTAACAGGTAGCGACCGGTAGCCACTAGGTTCGACGGTGCATCCTCGACCGCAGGCTTTTCCACCATGCCCACGACCTTCTTCACGCGGGCGTCGCCAGTAGCCTCAATATCAAACACACCATAACTGGAGACGTGGGCGGGGTCGACTTCCACCGCCAGTAACACCGAGCCGCCCTGATCCTGGCGCACCCGAATCATTTCACTCATGGCTGCAGTCGGCTCAATGACGTCATCGGGAAGCATGACGGCAAAGTAGTCCTCATCATCATCTAATACAGATTCAGCCAATCCCACCGCGTGCCCCAATCCCAGTGGTTTTTCCTGGGTTACGGCAACCGGGTGAATAATCTCTGCGGCACGCTCAACCTTTGCTGCCTGCTCATCCTTGCCACGAGCACGAAGAATCTCGACAAGGTCCGGGAACTCATCAAAGTGACGCAGGACTTCGTCCTTGCTTGGCGACGTCACAATAGCCAGCCTCGCTGCCCCCGCCGCCGCAGCTTCCTCCGCGATCATTTCAATACCTGGAGTGTCCACAACTGGGAGCAATTCCTTGGGGACAGTCTTGGTCGCGGGCAAGAAACGAGTACCCATACCAGCGGCGGGGACTACGACGGTGCGGACGGATGGAGAAAAATTCATAGAGCCAGGATACCTTGCAATCAAAACCTATTAGCTTCCAATGCCATGGTGTATGGAGGAAGTTTATTCACGTTCAAACGGGCTGGGGCAATTTAAAGCTGCACCTATTGCCAGCCACTCACTGGGCTATGGGAGTAATTTGCCAAGCCCCGTAGCTACTTACCTCCCTGGTTAACCGCGGGAAGCAATCGGAAAGAGCAAACGTGGGGCTCCGGCGTGATTAGAACCGCGCCTATAGCCTTTGCCGATACAGCAACCACGGAGGGGTTCCGCCTACACAAGTATGGCTTTCCCACATGGTTCGATGATGTAGTGCTTTTCGACGCCTATTCTAGGCTACTGCCCTCTTTGCCACTCACTGATCGAGTTTGGACTTGAAGTATTCAACAGTTTGTTGAATGCCCTCGCTCAATGCCACTTCCACGCTCCATCCCAAACGCTCTTGTGCCTTTTGGGAATTAAGGCAGGAACGCGGGACATCACCCAGACGGGCTGGCGCAAACTCAGGCTGATCCTCCGCCCCAACGGCGGATGCGATCTTGGAGTGCAGCTCACGGTCACTGGTTTCAACCCCAGTGCCGATATTGAACCGCTCGCCGTTTCCAGCGCGAAGCCAAGCCAAGTAGAATGCATTGGCAACGTCTTTCACATACACGTAGTCTCGGGTATTCCCACCAGTACCGAATACTCGGGTTGGTTCGCCCTTGAGAAGACGCTCCGAAAAGATGGCAATCACGCCCGCTTCACCGTGGGGGTTCTGACGTGGACCATAGACATTAGCTGGGGCGATGAAAGCACAGCCTAAGTCTGGATATAGTCGGCTAAACATACCCAAATACAGTTCTCCTGCAGCCTTACCCGCTGCATACGGGGATTCGGGCAGAACGGGGAAAGTCTCATCCACTGGGAATGATTCCGTCTGTCCATATATGGACCCGCCAGAAGACGTGTGCACGATCTTTTGAACTCCGTGCCGCCGAGCTGCCTCTGCAAGACGAACAGTTGATACTACGTTTGTCACGCAATCATCGACGGGGTCTTCTACAGATTTGCGCACGTCGATCTGAGCAGCGAGGTGGAATACCACGTCGGTTGGGTTCTGGGAAAAATGCCGCTCAAAATCGAAGTCACGGATATCCGCTTCTAGAAGGCTGATTTTCCCATCTCGCTCTGCCCCCGTAAGGTTCTCCCGAGTTCCCGAAGACAAGTTATCTAAAATGTCGACTTCGTATCCATTGGATACAAGAAGATCAACTAGGTGCGAGCCAATAAAACCTGCTCCGCCCGTGACCATTGCTCTCATGGAAGTACGCCTTTCCGTTGATCCCTAGATATTGCTGACTGACAATCCGAGCCGAACTGCCGACAGCAGATGCTGTACAGCCTTTAGAGTACTGTCATCAATTTGTTGATTAATTACGATTTCATCGAGCCCTAGGTCTTCTGCGAAAAGCACGGCGGCACCGATGCTGGGTACCAAGTCGTTCTCATGTCTCTTAAACATGAAGCTATTGGTACCTACGGCTAGAGAATTAAGAGAACGAAGAGCTCCGTTAAACTCATGACTAGGCAGGTCATAAAGTGCTCGAGACTTAAAATCGACGTCTTCGCCCAATTCATTAAATAAAGCGCCCTGCGAAACCCCTATAGGCAGGCCCTTTGGATAATACTCAATTGGCCCAATGTGGTTAGTCGTCGAGTTCGTATATTCACGAATCTCGTGAGCCGTATTCGGCCCAATGCGGCCTGGGACGCTCATCTCATCTCCCACCCATGGGGCGAAGATAAGTGCCAAGGCGACCGCTCGCCTATCCGGGTTCGTAGACTGGGGCGCATGATCTGCTGTGAACAACTCAGCTGGTGGAAAAGCATCGTACTCAGTACGTTCCCAACCAAAGCTGAACTGACCGAGTGAATTCGTCTGTTGAGTAAACTTCATTTACTTGACTCCAAAATAGGTATTCCCCAAGACGAAGCTCCCGGCCGGAAGGTCGTACTCGGTATTTTTTGGCAGGACGAGAGCGGAAAAGTTCATCTCTTCCCGCTCCGTAAGCACTCGCCCGGTGAATCTTTCTACGCAATCAGCAGGAACCTGCGCGTCGTCTGGGAGAACGACGACGAAGTCCGAATCCTCTGCCTTAGCTGACATCAAGGCTGAAACTGAGGAAAGCCAACTTGCCGGCTTGTCGTCGCGATCGGGCCTAGCCGAAAAATCGAGTTCCATCTGGCGGAGCTTTACCATGTCAACGTAGCTTGCCCCATCAATCTTGCTGACGAAAGTCGTTCCCACACCATCAATCTCAACGCTGAAAGAACTTACTTTCCCGTCCCAGCCTTCCTGCGGGATTACCTTCTCAGACCACACATCCACGGTTCGCTCAACGAGGTGATCTGGAAGATATGCCCGAGCCTCATCAACTAACGCTTCGCGGTCTTCGACCTTTGGCCAGGCGCCCTCGTGGCTTCTCTGCTCCTCCAGCCGCTTTTGGGTCCAGTTGTTGAGGTTCCATTTAAAGAACGTGAGGGCCGAGGTGGCTGCATCCGACTGATTTTTGTTGTCAGTCACCGTGACTTGGCGAGAGTGCTGCCGCCTAAGTGTGACAGGTTTTCCGGTATGTCCGAGCCGGACTCCGGCTCGAAGCATCCGGAGCATAATATTGTTGTCAACTCCACTGGAAATGGATTCATCGTACTTGAATCGACGAAGTACATCAGTACGGATAAACCACGTACCGTGTCCTGGTGCCGCCCCCTTTTCAAAGGCCGTGTATACAGCTGGAACCATAGAAATTTGAAGTTCCAGCTCACCGGAATCGTCCTGGAAGTTCATAAATGAACCGACGTTGCCATCAAGACCCTCACTGAGCGCCTCGAGGTGCCATTCGAGCCGACGAGGATGCATGAGGTCATCATCATCGATTACTGCAGTATACAAACCTTTGGAGGCATCGAGCGCCTTGTTTCGCGCAGCAGAGATGCCCTTCTGCTCTTGGCGGAAATAACGGATACGGCGATCCTCGAAAGAATCGAGCACCTCTTTAAGGTTATCGGAGCCACCATCATCAACAACGACGATTTCGAAGTCTTGAACACTTTGGAAAAGAATCGATTGAATCGTCTCACCAATAATATCGGCGCGGTCTTTTGTAGCAATAGCCACAGTCACCAAAGGCGTTGCAAAATTAGGTCGGTACGTCCAGTCGACGAAATTGCGAACGAAGGTCTTGTCGTTGTAAACAACGTTTCGGTTGTCTTGGACAGCTTTAACACCTTCTGGAGTCTTTGCTACTGCCTTGGCTGTCGGGGGATGCCACATGTGGTACATGCGCACACCGGGATCCTCAATCCACAACGTCTTATATCCGGCTCTGCGTGCGCGCTGAGCAAAATCGAGGTCTTCTCCGCCGTAAGTGTGAAGACGCTCATCAAATCCTCGAATGGCATTAAACCCACGGCGAGAGATGGCCATCATGCCGCCCATTCCCCAACGCGGACGAAGGCGGCTCGCCGCTTCCATACTGTCCCAATCAGAGGGATGTGCCGCAACCCAGTCATCTGTCATATGCTCCGGCAAATCTCGGCACTGCAGAAAGTAAGCAGCGGTCGGATTTCTCTTCGCTATCGCTACAATTTTTTCAAACGATCGGGGAGAAAAGACCATGTCGGCATCGGTAGATACCAAGAAATCACCAGTAGCAATGGCGAAGCCTGCATTCAGGGCTCGCGACCTTGACCATGGGCCAATCCTTGGACTGTATACGTACGAAATTCCTAGCTCTGCTGCTAATTGTTCGGTCTCCTGACGGCTACTCGAACCGTAATCAGATAGAACTACTTCACCCTCGATACCATTGAAAGAGTTTTGAATGCTAGTGACCGCTAGACGCAGGCGCTGAATGCCCCAGTCCCTAAAACCAATGACTACTGATACGTCCACCCTAGAACTCCTTACCGATAATTGTTACGCGCCTAGCTTCTTGAACCGGCAATACAGCGCCTAGTTGGAAGTCAAGCACGGAATCATCCAAATCTTTGGACTGCCAATTAGTAATTTCAACAGTCATTTGATCAGAAGACGTGTCCCACATGAATGCTCGAAGCTCGACCCACCCCGTGATATTCCGGACTCCACAATAATGAAAGTGAGTTCTCAGACCCGGTGACCAGCTGAGGTTTGTCTTGCTTTCTTCGGAAGCCTTCTCCTCATCGGAAACCCGGACGATAAAATCCTTTGCTTCAAGCGGTCGAGTAGTCTCGACGAGAACACGAAATTCCTGTACCCCTTCAGGAATCTTGAAAATTTTCTTCAAGGGTAAATCCTTTATCTGGTCAATTAGGGAACAAATGACCGCTCCGAAAACGGAAAACATCAAAGAACTTTTATCCCTCAATGCGGTCGAGTACTCTGCTAACTATAGCTGATTTGGACATGAAACGCACAGACTATTTTCGATGGACTCGACGTGCGCGGTACTCCAAAAAGTTGTCCATGTGACGCTATTTCTCTGGTATTAGTTTCGATTGAGAAAGCAGATTTGCTCAGTCACCCCTCCTATTGGAGGGGTCTCGGGTTCAGCTCCAAAATTTCACTTCCTAGCCTTCAGGTTTTCAGCGACCCAGAAATAGAAATCATCCTGATAGTGATACTGAGCTATACCCCACCTATGCTCTTTCGTCGATAAGCAAAGCTCTGCGGGGACCTCCATAATCTCAATCCCAGCCGCACTCACCGCATCGTAATACCGTGAGTATGCTTCATTCCACCACTTAGCGGGCCGACCATTCGTTTCGGGAACGTCTTCCCCACCGAGAGTTTTCGCGGCAAAGTCGAACTTCAGAAGAACTGCATGTTTGTCAGCCAGTGCATCCGCAACTCTAGGCACTGCGCCAGCAAATAACTCAAAATGAGCATCGGAGCCAAACTCGATTAGCTTCCCGTGCGGGATAACCGGCAACCACCCAGAATGGTTGAGCTCATTTAGCCAAGTGACATACCCCCCGCTATTGGTCGGGTAGACGCCCAATCGCTCATCAACTAGATCCAGCATGATCGTTTGGCATTCAGACCCCTTCACGCCACTCAGAGCACGCGACTGCAAATCATACTCAACCATTCTTTGCTGGAAGGCACTGTCTAGTTTCGACTTCTGCTTTGGCAAATCTACTGGCTTTGTTGTGGCCGAAATCCAAGAACTCCGCGCGTAATAACGCTCCAGTTCAAGATACTCTTCAGCTACTCTAACGACATCGCGGGCGACGCAACTTCCATATACTGATACTTTCAACGATTCCACCTTTGAGAAATAACTATTTCAAAATTCCATTATGCTTTAGCTGTCAATTGAGGAGCTTCAACAAGAGGCAGCCCTGCAGCATTGAGGAACTCGTTAAATCGTTCAAAGTTCTTGGGAACGTCTCGGAAAAAACTATCAAAATCAGCACACTCGATGAGTTCCTCAACCGGAGCCGTTTTCAGCTTGCTCAGTGGAACTGAAGGCAGCGAAAGCGTTTCAGTAAGTTCTACAGTTCGAGCATCGTGGGTAACCCAAACCGCAGGTACTCCGGATAAAAGCGAAGCCATATTGACATGGAAGCGAGTGCCAATAGTCTCCGAGACAAATTCCCGGTTAAAATCAATCCACGGTTCGAAATGGCGAAATAGTCGGTACCGAGAAGTTATAAAGTTCTTTAGCTTACTTTCACGCCCAGGGTCATTTGAATTGACAAAATCTAGAACCTCCGGCGGTTTCAAGGTAGTGCCGCTTCGCATGCTCTCGACGTAGAAGCCATGCACAAACTTATTTTCCGGTTCTACTAGGTACAGATCCTTATTCACGGCTTGTTGAATCAAAGACTGGTCAGCTTCTCGAGCGTAGTTAGTCACGTTGACTGCCGTGGCGCGCCAAGAAGTTGGTTTTTCTAAACGCTCTTGCATCCGTACAAATGCGTCCGGCCGACTGAAGTAACTTGGACAACCAGTAACAAAAATTTGACCCTCTGCCGGCCCGGTCACTGACTCGATCAATTTCCGAGTGTAATCGCCTCGGACTGATACAGCTGCAGTCTTGTCGATAATCTTCTTCAGGCATCGTTGCCCTTCAATCGGAAGTGCATCAGGACCAATCGGAGCGTCTTCCTTGGCTTGAGACCCTAGCCCGAAGAGAATGATGGGTTTGTCATAGCCATCTAGCGCACGAGAAAAGTAGTCATACCGCTTCCTCATTGTGGGCGAAAAGTCTCCGACCCTGAAAAAATTCGCCATCGTAATGATTAGATGGGAACAGTTCTCGCTCACATACTCTCGAAATTTTCCAGATGGAGTGATTCGCCGCCACGACGTCTCCAAGGTAGACATCGTGTTCCCAAATAAGTTACGGGGGGCATTTCCATGGATGATATTGCCAGAATTTTCTGGAATTTCGAGTGGAAACTCGATAGGTAGGTCTAAACGGATTCCGTTAGTCGCAATAGTCGAATTCACTAGTACTTCCTGCTTTCTACGGCGTCGGTATGCAAACGCTTAGTGGTATAGGCAATCTGTGGTTCAGACTCCCCAGACTTCTTCTCAAAGACTCGGAAAACGACACTCCCCGTAGGGAACTTGTCCCACTGCCAAATATGGGAGGTGTTATACCATTCCATGGAAAATTGCTCGTTTCCACGGTGTACTCGTACAGCCAGGTGCGAATGAGGAAGCATTCTCGATACCGTAAGACGCAATGCTTCACCCACACGCGACACTGCGTAAAAGGCACGGTACTCATTGCCGTTTTGGGCAGAAAAAGTCCTGAGCATCGACGCATAGACCAATCCAGTTTCACCATGATTAGCGCCCATTACGGGAAGCGTCTCAACATCTGCACCACATCTCCTGAGAAAGTCTACGAGAGCAGGAACATGAGACTCTCTGTGCGGATCCTTATCTCCCACCATGATTCTCACCTTCCCGCGGAAAAGCGATGGATCGACAGTGCGCTCAAATGCCTTGTTTAACCAATCAATATCTTCTTGGCTTCGCCCCCCTGCCATGTACTGGAGGATTCCCGGATGAGGCTTCCGCAGAAAGTTACCGATCAGAAACTGGGGAGCCGCTACGACGATATTTCCCGAACCGAGAGTCAAGCCGTGCCAAGTAGCTGCCGTCGCACCTTTTGAAGATCCAAAGTAGTAAACATCATCGGTGTTGATTGAGCTCTCAGAAATGACATCTCGGAGGAAAGACTGCACGGACTTAGCAATCTTGAAATCACGGTTTTCACACAGGTAATAAGCACCTTGCTCGCGTGAATCATCCAATATGTAATACTGCGTACCCGTAAACTCTTGCAGTGATGACTTGTAATTAAATGTTAAGTCTCCGACTGATGACATGGCAGAGAACACAAAAGCGATTTCTGGGCTCGTTCCGGGGATTTTAAGATAGCGAACCGGAACTTCGCCTTCAAAAGTTTCGACCTGCTGCAGCAAATCGAATGAGCGCTCATTGATTACGAAATCTCTGGTGCGAATTCTTAGAGAATGCTCAAACTCTGTGTGCTCTCCAAACGGGTACGCCAATGCGGATGCAGGTTCTTCGACGCTTTTGGCACCTACGTTTTTAATGTCAGTTGAAGCTAAAGTACTAAGTTCAATTTCCGCTTTTCGTACTCCATCGGAATCCACTACGTGAATGAACCGACCTTGACGGACTTGAGAAAACCCTGGGGTCTGGACTATGAAAGCTAGGTCAAGAGCCTGCGAACTCGAACCGAAAACATGAACCCGCCCTGTGGATCTGTCCGCCGGGGTTTGACCGCCAATTAATTGACCAAACTGAAACGGAAAATAATCCCCGTAGCGTGACTGCCAGTAAAAGTCTAGTGGATCAGTGTGCTCCAAAGATAGCTCTGTACTTTGGGGAACCTCGCAATACCCTTCGAGAATTTTGAAATTGTATTCGTCTGATAGCGGCCCAGAGTTTTTCACACCCAGAGCTACGGTAATTTGATCGAGCTTAATTTCGTTTGCTGTCATTCTTCGATTTCTACTCTAAGGTTTTTAAATAGAACAGGACGTGGGGGCTTCTTCCACTCGCGAACCGCGAGTCCATTACATTTCATTCCGTCTGGCAATTTGATCGAAATTGAGCCCGACCGGTTGCCTGCCCTTAGCGGAATGTATTTAAAGTACCCCACTGCGGGATTGGGTGAGAGCGATATCCCTTCAACTTTGACTGGCTTTTCAGTTTGCGCTTGTTCAGTCTCTTCTGTAAAAGCCGGAGCAGAACCTGGAAGCTGGGTTCCATCGTTGTTGACCATAGAGAACTGCAAAATGTAGTTTCGCCTCTCTATTCCTTTGCTTGCACGATAATCAAACTCAACGGAAAAGGTTGAAGCTGGAGATTCGAACAGGAAACTCTCAGACCGTTCAATCTTCTTTTCCGAGTCAAGCAAAATTTGCTTCGTAGGAAATCGAACCGAATCAAGTGTCGGGAAAAGGCGCTGCAGCTCTTCTCGATTCGGTAACTGTAAATTGTGAAGCTTCTCTACTAGGTGGGCAACTCTTTGTGACGAAGGAACGTTAGTTAGTGTGTCTTGTTCTGGGGAGCGAAGCCAGAAGTAGCTTGGCTTTCGAGAATCAAGAACTACTGGGTTGTAACGGTCAACCTGATTATGCCCGCCCTTGTATTTTGGACCTACGAAATCTCTTGGACCAATCTTCTGATGGATGTAAGTTAGGCCGATTGCAATTTTCGGCCAATGACTAGCCCTAGGGTAAATAATTTTTTCACCATCGACAATGGCCGTATAGCCACTGCCAAAGGAGACTGCCATGGTCACAAATGGCTCTTCGACGTAAGCGCTCATATCATCGAAAAAGTCGTCCCCCAAGAGGTCGTCATCATCGAGTCGATAGAACCCGATGATTTCTCCGGTTTCAATTTGCGCATCAAGCAATTGTTGCCAAGGTGTTGCACCCTCACCGGCTGGACGCTTATCTAAAACTAGAAATCGGTGTTTCTCCGCTTCGGCCTCAAGTCTCTCCTGGTACTTATCTGGAAGATTATCCGAGTAAGAGAGGACATGTATAAGCTTGTGCCGCTTAGAGGAACGGGCGAGCATTGGAATTGAATGCTCGAAAAAAATCTCGGCTCTCAGCGCCATCCGTTCATCTGAATACAAATAGTCTAGATAGTCTGCACTGCTACGGAAGCGACCGCCTGAACTAACTACCCAATCTGTAGACCCAGGGTTAAAAAGACTGAATCGGGTTTGACCAATAAACAAAAGTACTCCTACAGGAATTATTTAGCTCGCCCAGGACTGCACGGGGTCTTCCACACTGCCAAAGGTTACACGGAACAGCTGCTTTCCTGATTGATCTTCATTAAGAGGAATCGGGAACTCAAGCATCGTAGTTGGCGTTGACTGATAGTTCTTAGGTGCCAAGAATCCAGCTGGGAGACCAGGTTTCCGCCTGACACCGCGTACCACCTCTACATCTACGTTGCCCAACGAACTCGTTAAGGTCATCCACGCCCGAGGGGTTCGGATAACAACAACTCCCTTACCAGTAATTTCTACTGATGCCGAGGGATCAAGAAGAAAGCGTGAAACCGGAGTCTTTGCGTCACCCTTAGATGAAACCGAATCACGAAGCATAAAATGCTTCGGGTCTACCCAGGTCACCGTCCTATCAACTCTAACCCCCCCATAGGCATAGGTACCCAAGACCTGAAAATCAAAAGGTGCATTGGATTTTCGCAGATCGATCCCGGCTGAAACCTGCCGAGTGCGAGGCCCATAGGCAATAACTTTCTCCGCGCGTAGAGCGTCATATTCCTTAAAGAACACGCCGGAATGGCCCAGCTGACCACGCGCAGCGACTGCTACGTCATTTTGCGAGTCATAGGATACTAGGCCTGCGTCTTGTATAAGTGCGTCCCCGTTATGCCAGAGAAACACAGATGAGTCATCAAGCTGTTTATGGAAGACCCCGCGGTAGCCTGAGATAAAAGAAAAATATGTACGCTCATTTGAACTTACAAGAAGGCCATTTTCTTTAGAACACCAAAGACCTAGTAAAGGCGAAAAGGCAGACTGCTGAGAGTAAGAAGCATCTCCAAGCGGCGGTACCGCCCTATTCGGCAAGAGCATTCGGCGGTATGCCTTAGTCGCTAGATCATGAAGCTCAGCAAATTCGGGCTTTACGGAACCATGAGCCCACATTTGAAAGTCGGCGATGCTTTCCAGCAGTTTAACGTAAAAAGCCTGATAAACAGGAGTATTTTCGTTAGCAACACCGTCTCGCCCCAAAACCTCGTTCAAGGTATCTAACAGAAATTTAGAGACCTTCTCTTGACGTTCTCCGGCCCCTGCCTCTTGAAACATATGGGAAGAATGCAGCATGCTAATAGCGAGCATTACACCGTGGTTATTAGGCCTCAAGAGCCCTAAAGTACCAACGTGGCTGTAAATCCGATCGACGCATTCTCTGAGGACGGCCTCTTTCTCTTTCCTTTCGTCTACTTCACTGGCGTTTGCGACTAGCCAAGCGCGAAGTTCACAGAGGGTTCGCAATATCAACGCATACTGATGATCGAGACTTCCACTAAACTGACCGTCTTCTCCGCGAGGATCTTTAGCCAGATGTACCCTAAGCTGGTTTACCAGCGTCCAGACAGTGTCGACATCACCCGAGCCCAAAATTGGTACCAAATAGCGAAGGGAATTAGCCCAAAGGCGAGACGAGTCTCTATCTTTGGCAAACTCACCGTCGAATTCTATCCGTGGATTTGCAGTATCGATTGAAATCCTTCCGCTGTTAGGAAAGGATATTTCCCAAGAACGTCCCGCTTGACGAACATCCCACCTATCGGGAGAACCATCAGGAAATCTCAACCAATACTCGGCTGCGTGAGTCATTTGTACCTTTCTTCACCGACCTAATATTGCCGGCTAATCTTCTAAACCGACAATCTGTTCCCCAAAGGGAATGTCTAAGCACGTACGGCTTTAACCAATTCCTCAATTTTTGGCCAGACTTGGTCAATCGAATACAAAGAACGCATTAGATCTCGACCTACAGCTGATTCTGCTTCGAGGTCCACATCTCCACGTATGACCGCAGCCAGTGCGTCGGTCATTTCCTCTTCAAAATTGAAAACCCACTTTTGTGGATAGCCCTGTTCAGCTCCACGCCAATTTAAGGTCATCCCCAGACCTCCTGAGCAGAAGCCTTCGGCAACCGAGACCTGCATACCTTCGAAATCACTCATCGAAATGACTACACCGACTTCACACAGCTCCTGTTGAGTATCGACCCACCCGTGATGCTTAATATTTTGCTGGAGACCGTAATCCTCAACAAGCTTTTGGCAATCAGAGTAGTAGCTCGCCTCTTCTGGCTTCTTCCATACCCATTCAAGCTCTTCCGGCCGCTTGCCATAGATGTGCAGCTCGACCTCAGGGAACTCATTCTTAAGTTGAGCTACTGCCTCTATGGCCTTTTTGTACCCTTTCAGACGTGGAACAGTTCCCACCATGGCAATCTTCTTGCGCCGTTCCGCGTCATACACGCCTAACTCATATCCATCGACGTCAAGCGCGTTAGGAATTAGCCAAAGCTTCTCTCTGGGAATGTCGAATTTGTCAGCAAGATCGCCCAGCACGTGGGGCGCAATGGAAATGATCGCGCTGACCTTGTCTAAATGAATTTCCTTTCCGTAATCAACAGTCACTTCGGAGCGGTGAGCTCGAACGACGAGGCGTTGGTCACCGCGAAGCTTTTTGGAGTACCAAACGGCCGCGCCAAGTAGCCATTCGACCCAGACAAAATCTGCCCAATTGAGCAGCTCTTTAGAGCGCTTTTCATCATGGCCCCGGTGCCCGTCCCACTTGTCTAGTTTGAGCGGAAAGTTTTCCCCAAACTTCTCCTCAATTGCTCCCATGAACTTTAGATCATGGCCGGCGACCAGCACTCTGAGCTTCACTGCTTCATTGAAAGCGGCCCGGTCACGTTGAATGACGGTTTCCACAATTTCTCGGTAGCGTGGCTGAAAGTTGAACGAACGCAGGCTTGCTTTGTGCCTTTGCGCAAAATCAGCAAACAGTTCGAAGGCCTCTTCACTAAGCATTTCAGACCGGAACCAAACAAATTGACGGAGTGCGTACTGCACCGCGGAAAAACCATGTTCGGCCACAAAGGATATGCCAATTTCTGAAAGGTTTTCCTCAACTTCATTCCAAGACTTCACAAAGTCCGCAAACTGACCGGAGTTAATTTTCTGAGTTACGGATTCCTCACCCACAGAATTGCGCACGTAGGTTCTCGAAGGCAGTGCGCGGTAGCCGATTCGCTGACTGTGAAGCAACACCTCAGAGGTGAACTTGATATCCTCGCCAATCCGACGTTTTTCGTCGAAACGAATTTGCTGTTTCCGGATCAGCTCAGTCTTGGCAAAGAAACTGCAGGTCAGGCTTTGGTACTTAGTAATCGCACGAATGCGTTCAACTGGGCTCTTCAGAGTATCCCACCGAGGGATTCTATCCCCTACTCGTTCCGATCCATCACCCATTCGAACACTCAAAGAGGTACGGACTACGTCATAGTTATACTTCTTTGCAGCCCGAAGGGCATCTTCAATGCCCTTCGGCTCTAAGACGTCGTCTGAGTCGAGAAAATATATCCATGTGCCTTTAGCTAGCTCAATTCCACGGTTTCGAGGAGCTGCAGCGGAGCCTGAGTTTGCTTCGAGCCGGTATACGCTCCAGTTGCTCTCATTCTCGCAAATTTCTGCTAACCGATCGTAAGTGTCGTCCTTCGAGCAGTCGTCAACAAAAATGACTTCACAGGCAACCATTCGGCTGGTTTTACGCAGAGACTCAATAGTTTCATCCATCTTGGCGATGGAATTATAGGTTGGGATCGCAATAGTTAGATCAACAGTGCTCATTTTTCCTCACTAGATGCGGAAAGTAGGGACGTTACCGCCGCGCAGAGCATCCTTTAAGAATTGCGCTGACGTCAGGGTGCCGTCGGATAGCGATGCTTCTTCAACGATATATGGCTGTTCGCCCTCATCTGCGAAGCGAATTTGTCCGTCGAAATAAGCGGTGTGCAACTGTAGTTCTTCCAATTCTTCCGTCGCCGGAAGAGCCTTTGCATTGCCGCAGTAGACGAATTTGTCTGCGCTCAAGAAGCTACGGGTGCGGTACTCATCATTCTCAATGCTACGAGCATTCAGAATGGTGACCTTTGGAACTCTCTTCTGAAGAAGTTTAAACTCGAGACTTTGTTCGGCGCCCTCGCGGACAATAACAAGTAGTTCCTTGTAACCGCTCGATTCTTCGAAAGCCTCTACAAGTTCATCGAATTGCTGGAATGTGGAGACATGAGCAACCAACGCAGGAGCCTGGAGCCGCTTTTGGAAGCTGACTCCTACAGTTTCCAAAATAGTTTCCGCTCGATGAGTGTAGGTGTTTCGCAGCGCGACATTCATAGCATTCCGCTGCAGGGCTCGATACGACTCAGGGGTGAGGTTTTTTAAAGTCTGCGGATTCGAGTCAGCATAAATTACGGAATCCCCAAAGAAGTTCCGCACTCCCTTGGCTTCATTGGACAAAACAACGCAACCCGAAGCCGCCAGCTCAAAGACTCGGCGTGCAAACATCGTGTCAGAGTCTGCCACGGTATTCATGGTGATTCCGTATTTTGCTTCTTTATAAGCCTTAGCGGTCTCCTCGTAAACAATTGGTTCACGGGTAAACTTTTCGAACCGTTCAGGATAACGATATATAGGGTTAGGACTAGACTTCATCCTATCGTAAATGACCAAGCTTAATCCTGCATCGAGCACTTGATCCATAATTTCGGCCTGTGCCTCACACCGCTCGGGATACATTCCATACCAGGTACCCGCGAAATTTACAGCATCAGAAGCATTTTCTATGCCGATCGGGTTAAACAGCTTCGGTTGTACCGCAAACGGAAGTACGTCGACGTAGTTGCATCCCACGTCCTTCTTATAACCCTCGACACATTCAGCCGCGGTGGTAAAAACATAATCAAAAAGCGCAGCCGTGCGGAGGAAATCGTTAATACGATCCGAGAAGTGAGTTGGGTCTTCTTTATTCCAGAATACAGTCGGAATATTGTTCTTATGGCAGTAATCAAGAATCTCCAGAAGAACTGCACGGTTTTCCTTTGGCCACCTCACAGACGCATAGATTTTTCCCTGCCATGGGTGCTCTTGAGGGCTTCCCCCCTGCCATGCTGATTCACAGAAAAACACTTGGGGCTTGTGCTTAGTAAAAACCGATTTCCAGTTAGAGGGCGTTAAACGAAGAGTCTTAAATTCCTCGCGGAAAGAGTAATACGTAAAGTCATCGGCAATCATTGCGACTGGGACTTCACTTGCGAAAGGCACCGCTGCAGCGCGGTTAGGGATATCAGATTCAGCGGGAGTGAAGGATTCACCCCCCGTTCGTGATGCCACCCATTTCTCGGCTTCATCGCCGTTGATTGTCACCCGACCACGAGCGGCAACAGCTTTTGGAACTACTTGGTTCACTGGGGCTCCAGTGCGACGCGATTTGGGATCTGCAGCGGGAAACGGTTTCGGTTCAACCTTCTTAACAATCGACTTAACAGCGTCGCCCGGCTTGCTTTGAAGACCCTTAGCCACAGTCTGAATGCTTGACAATTGGGATTCAAGGGAAGCAATACTTTGACGAGATAGCATTTCACGTCGTGCTTTCTCAGTCAGCATCCGAGTCTTACTGACTGCGCGGCCAAGGTTCAGATCGCCGAGGAATGAAGAGGTTTGGGATGCGAGCACTGCTGACCCTGCCAACGAAGCTGCTGCCCACTTTTTTGTCGCCAGCCCCACTGCTGCTGTTGTAAAAACTGAAGATCCAACAGATGCTCCAAGCCTCAGAACGGTATTTTTCGACGGTCGTATCACAAGTAAGTCTTTCGCTTTCGCGGACAGATGAACTTTGCTCAGGATACCTTAGGATGTGTGCTCATGCTGGACGTCGAAGAGCAGCGAAGCCTTGAAACTTACTTCTGAAGTCCACCGCTGTGATATTCGCACAATTACCGCCGACTTCGCTGCTGGAGTAACATTGCCAGATACGTAATGAATACTGGTGACCAATTAGCGGCACACCCGCTTGGGTTTGTTCAGAACTAATCCCGATTGCTAAGGATTTTCTTCGTGGCTAGGCACAGAATCTCGCGACGCCAAAAGTCGCAAAGCCCTAATCGTTCAGTGGCCGCTATGGCAAATGATATAGCTCGGCCACCACTTGTAGTTCAGGTTGATGATGCCGACCTCACAGCTACTCAGCCGCGCCCACCGTTGAAAAACTATATCGCTCAACTTTGGCAGCGCCGATTTTTTATCTGGGCAGAGTCAAAAAGTAAGTCTCTCACAGATGGCAGAGACATGTTTCTAGGAAATGTTTGGATTTTCCTTAACCCCCTTATCCAAGTTGGAATTTACGCATTAGTCTTTGGCCTTATCCTCAAGACATCCCGAGGCATGGACAATTTCATCGGCTTTCTAGTAATCGGCGTAATCTATTTTGGTTTTATCACCAAAGGACTAAATGCAGGTACGGGGCTGATCCAAGCCGAGAGAAGTATGATTACTTCGTTTCATTTTCCCAAGGCTGCTCTAGTTGCTTCCGCGTCAGTAAAGCACATTTTAGACAACATTGTCCCTGCAATAATGGCAATTATCATCGCCTTGCTATTCCAGGCACACAAGGTTCCAAGTTGGACAATCATTCTGGTAATCCCACTTTTCGTGCTAATTCACCTTTTTACTGCGGGCGCGATGCTATTTATCGCTCGAGCAACTGCATTTGTCCCGGATTTAAAAGGGCTAGTTGCTGTATGTCTGCGTGGACTGTTTTTTGTTTCCGGTATTTTCTTCACTGTGGATCGCTTTGACACTGCTCCAAAGCTAAAGGCAATCGTCGAGGCCAACCCCATCTACCAGTTCCTTTCTGCAGTTCGAATGTGTGTGTTAGACGGTAGCGTTCCCCCTTTCCATATATGGGCTTATCTCACTGTTTGGTCCGTAGTGCTTGTAATGGTTGGATTTGTGTATTTCTGGATGGCAGAGGAGCGATATGCCAGTGTCCGATAAGCCGACTGTCGTACTTCGAAATGTTAAGAAGACGTACTACGTATACCCTGGTGGTTCGAGTCGATCGCTCGTTTCGCGCAGAAAGCGAACCGAGGTTGAAGCACTCAAGGGCATTTCTTTCGCGACTTTCGCCGGCGAATCCATCGGCCTTTTAGGAAAAAACGGTTCAGGAAAATCGACCCTTCTTTCCATTGTTGCAGGAAATGAATCCCCGACTTCCGGGGAAGTTTGGGTTTCTGCTCGTCCAACCTTGTTAGGAGTTGGCGCAGCACTGCAAGCTCACCTTTCTGGCCGCGATAATGTCCGGCTTGGTTTGTTAGCCATGGGACTAACTCCTTCTGAAGTAGCTGAACTCGAGATGCCTGTAGCTGAATGGGCAGACATCGGCGAGGCCATAGATCGCCCCCTGAACACATATTCCTCAGGAATGCGTGCCCGTTTACGATTCGCTATTTCTACCGCAGTTAAAAGAGACATCCTTTTGGTCGACGAAGCTTTATCAACCGGCGATGCTACTTTTGCTGCTCGGGCGAAGGAACGAATGGATAGCTTTTTGGATGATGCAGGCACAGTCTTTTTAGTTTCCCACGGGCCAGCAGCCATCAAAGCTCACTGCACTAGAGCTATCTGGATTAATGAAGGCGAATTCGTCTGCGATGGTCCGGTCGATGAAGTAGCTGATGCTTACCGCGCTTGGAGCCACTTCTCAGCTCTAAAGCGTCCAGATAAAATGGATACCATCATTAATCGCGTACGCAAAAAATATGGTCAACCTCGCCAAATAGTTTTCGACAGCGAGGTGGCTAAAACCATCGACACTCACCCCGAATATTTTCGACAGTAGTCGTACACTTGGGCATATTTCTCGGCATTGCGCGTCCAAGTTCGTTCCTCAACGAAGTTCAACGCTTCTTGAGTACGCCCTTCTGGGAGGGCGAGCGCTTGCCGAATACCTTCTGCCAGCATGCGAGGGTTTTCAGGCTCTACATAAATCCCTAGTTCACCAGTAACCTCTCGAAGCGGTTGAAGATCGCTTGCCACTACCGGACAGCCAACAGCCATAGCCATCAAAGGTTTGATGGGGGTAACCGCCCTGCACACTTCTACGTTTTTTCGAGGGACAACGAAAACATCGAGGCAAGAATACCAATCTCGGATAACGTCGGCTGGTTGCCTGCCAACGAAATGCACTCGGCTTTCTATTCCCTGCTCCATTGCCAACTCTTCGAGACTACTTCTACTTGTCCCATCCCCTACAATCACCAATTCAACATCATCACTTAAATGGACAACGGACCGAATGAGATCATCTACACCTTCATAATCCACTAAAGACGAAATTATTCCAATCAACGCTACATTAGTAGGAAGTCCAAGCTTCCTTTTATGACGAGCTCGGTATTCGGCTGTGCCTACATCTGTGGAATAGTCAATTACCGATCCGGAAATAGCATTTGGAATTACAAACACCTTATCTGGGTCAATTCCACGAGCAATCAAGCCTTGGCGTTGGACATGGCTTAGCGTAACTACCGCTGTCGCAGATCGCATTACCTTAGTTTCCTGGGAGCGAGAAAGTCGATAGTATTCCGAATTTTCCGCACCTTGTTGACCCATCGCGGTACGACGGGCCAGCCAAGTATTCTCTGGTTCACCGCGCACTTCGTATACCCACGGAAGTTTTAACAACTCCGCCAGTCTTGCGATCACAAGACCATTCCTAAACGGTGTAGTTGTATGAAGTACATTTGGCGTAAAGCTATTCGCTAGTTGGGAAAGCATTTCAACGGTGATTTCTATAACCTTCACCGGAGAAGAAATAAACCTTCTTGGCATTAAACGAAAGTAATTAACCCCGGTATGCCGTTCTTCTCTACTATGTGCAAGCCGTCCGACAACCGCTGGATAGCCCAGCCGAGTAACAGCCAGGGTTTGGATGCCTGTACTTTTCTGAGCTCGGAGGGTTCCCTGGCTCCGGACGGTGTAGCCAGAGGCGGTGTGTGGCTCACTATTGTTCAAGAAGTGAAGCACTCGAGTAAAGCTAGTTACCTTTTTGTCGGCAAACCTAGCCTGTTTGGATGTGCGTTCGTCGGTGGATGGAACTAGTAGGTAAAGCTCACGGGCCTGTTCTCTCAAATGCTGTTCTAGTCTTGGTCTAAGGAACTTTTGTTTCCACTTTCTTTCCTGCGCTAGACAAAGCGCATCCGAAATCCGACCATCGGCTGCTGCTCGATCCACCGGAGTTTCTGAAAGTTCAGCAAAACGCTGGAGCAATGAGGCGATCGAACTTTTCCCTACAATGTTCATGCTTTCAATTCTCTGGGCAAACAGATTAAAGAATTGCGGCGAATCAACAAGCGATCGCACTCGAATAACTCCGGTTGCTACCCGGACTTGTCGAGCAATGAAAGCCAGATCAAGCAATGTAAAGAATCCTCTCGCAGGGCCTAACTATCCTTTTCGGCCAGAAGCAGCTCTGGAAATAGCAGTAAGCAGCCGTGGCGGTGTAACTTGAGTTCGTTCTCGAGCTACCCACTCAGCAGCTCTGGTAGAGACTTTTCGGCGTTCGGGGTTCTGGGCGAGTTCGATCCAGAGTCTCGCTAATTCCTCTGGAGATTCAGGGGGAACTACATCTCCTGCTTCCAACGAACTGATTAAGTCCGCTGCTTCACCTGCTACCGCACCGGATATGTGAATTCCGATCTCCATGAGCTCGTAAGTTTTCGAGGGCACTACTCGAGTAAGTGGTTCCCAGTCTGTTAGATGCACAAGCGCAGTATCTGCCCAAGAATAATAATCTTCTAAATCTTCCGCAGGACGCCTATTTTCAATAGATACGTGACGACCTGAGTTCGAAATGAGTTCCGTCAAGGAATCACGTGCCGCCCCAGCCCCTACTAGGCGCAAGTTAATTTTAATACCTTTCGAAGCTACGATATTCGCCGCTTCAATAGCATTGGCCAGATTCTGCGCTCTCCCTAAAGTACCTGCATATAGAACATTTAATGAGTTATAAGCAGTAGACGATTGAGGCTTTCGAACAACTGGGGTCCTTGGCGGAAAGACATTTCGGATGGTAGAAATTTTCATTCCACGACGCTGAACGGCAGGCCCTTCCTGCAACTGTCTCCGTAGGTATTCCGCGGTGACCAGAATCCCATTGGATCTTTCCAGTACTCGGTCTATGACTATTCGTGTCAACCGCGTGACTACCTGCAGTGGACCGTGCGACAAAACACGCTCCCGCAGTGATTTTCCTCCAACGCCACGATTCCACTGTTTTGCCTCTTGCAACAGGTCCGGCCATGCATCGCGCAAATCGATTAAGTATGGTGCTCGGTAAAGAAACGCCAAAGTTGCAGCCACAACAGAAGTCGGAAGTGCAGGTACCGTGCCAATCACGATGTCGGGTCGATACCCCTGAAGAATCGCTGGCTTTCGAATTGCTAGCCAAACCATCCCTAAGGCGACGGATGCCTGGTTCACTGCACGCAAAGTTAACGAGTTTCCTTCTGGAATGAAACCGCTCCGCACAATGATTTCACCGGATGGACCAAGAACACTTTTGGGACGATCTTCCTTGCGCTCGGTCCACCATTCTCTAAGCGATAGCTTCCGCTGGTAATGAGGTGGTGGAGCGATCACTGTGACTTCATAGCCTGCGTTAGTCAGTATCTGACTTAACCAAGTCCAGCGCCTTTGTGGGACACCGTTTTCTGGATACCAGTATTGGGAAACAACCAGAACTTTCAATCTGTCGCTATCCGCCATATCTTCTGCCAACAACCTAAATACTCAAGGCACTCGAGAGTCTTGATTCTTTACAACTAATAGGAGCATACAACCGATAAACGGCTTCTTTAGCATCGGCCACAAGTCTATTCCGGCACTCTTGGCCATATATTCCGGACCGCTGAAAAGACCTATTCTATCGCATCCGCCACGACGATTATCGCCAAATACCCTTTGTATCGATCACCGTCTTATCGTCTAGAACCGAGGGGTCTAGTGCCAAAAATTCTTTGTGATTAACAAGCAGAAGGATGAGATCTGCTTCTGCGACCGCACCTTGCAAATCCTGCTTCTTAACATTCGCGATCGCTGACAAGGAGTCAGGGAGCTCGTCTACGTTCGGCTCCACCACACGAACATCCAACTCAGGATTTTCTTCTCCTAGACGTTTCACAATGTTCAGAGATGGAGACTCACGAAGATCATCAATATCGTTCTTGAAGGCAATACCCAAGGCTGCAACAACTGGTGCGTCCAAGCCCTTTAATGCTTTGGTCACCTTGGACATGACCCACTCAGGCTTGCCATCATTGACCTCGCGGGCAGTCTTAATAATTTTGGATTCTTCCGGAACCGAAGAAACGATAAACCAGGGATCTACGGCAATGCAATGGCCGCCCACACCGGGACCTGGTTGAAGAATATCGACACGCGGATGATGGTTAGCTAGGTCAATTAGCTCCCAAACATCGATTCCAAGTCGATCACTAATTAGGGATAGCTCGTTAGCGAAGGCAATGTTCACGTCCCTAAAGGAATTCTCGGTGAGCTTAGCCATCTCGGCCGTAGTGGCATTGGTCTGCAGTAATTCAGCAGTACAGAATGTGCCATACAGATCGACGCCAAGCTGAGTTCCGCGTGGAGTTAAACCACCGATGACACGGTCATTGTTTTCCATCTCTTCCATAATCTGCCCAGGAAGCACTCTCTCCGGGCAATGCGCTACGAAAATTGCATTTTCATCATCTTCATCGAGAGACAAGTCTGGGCGAAGTTCAAGAATGTAATTCGCCATATTTTCAGTGGTCCCGGGAGGAGAAGTGGACTCCAGAACAACCAATGCGCCAGGACGCAGATGCGGGGCCATAGCCTTAACCGCGGCGTTGATGAATTTGGTATCAACCTTGTGGTTTTCCTTGAAAGGAGTGGGAACGCACACGATATATGCATCCGCTTCAATCTGTTCGGTCTGGGCTACCAAGTAGCCTTCTTCTACAACACGCTTTAGAAGAACATCGAATCCTGGCTCAAAGAAAGGCACTTCTCCTTTGTTGATTGACTCTACAAATTTAGAGTTCACATCAACGCCAGTGACATGAACGCCCTTGGAAGCAATGAACGCAGCGGTGGGCAATCCGATATAGCCCAATCCGACCACACAAACTTTTTCAAATGCCTGAGGAGACTTACCAGTATGCATGAATACCTTTCTCGAATACTTTCAAGGCCATACTCTACACGGGATTTAATACCCACTCAGCAGGAGATCCTCCCGATCTTTCCGTGAGATCCGCACCGCCATTGAATGGCCCCGTTTACTAGCTTCTTACAGGCGATTTGTACCTAACCCTTCGATCCCTATATAGTTAATTCTCGTTGCACAGAGAACAACAAGTTCGAAGTACATCAGCTATTCCTCCATAGCTCAGTTGGCAGAGCATTCGACTGTTAATCGAAGGGTCACTGGTTCGAGCCCAGTTGGAGGAGCAAAGCTCCCGCTTAGCGGTACTAAGCGGGATTATTTGCGTTTTACTATATTCCTTCGGGGACTCGATTTTCTGAACGCTGAGCTGGAAGTACTGTTTGATTCCAAACTCATCAACCTCGAAGACGATTAAGAGAGACCCTAGCCGGGATTTCTGACGCCTCCGAGCTGCAAGACTGAGAAGCACCACTGGTCCAGTACGTCGTGGATTATTCGTGTCTCCACCTAATCGGCGACTTTGGCGGTCTGCACAACATCGTCAGGCGAGACTGCCCTACTAAGGCCTAAGTTGCTAACCAGGGCTAAAGGACGCCCTGTAACCACCGGCTTCAAGTCTATTTTTCTAGTTGAAGTCGGAAGCCTTTGAGTAAAGACAAGCCAGGCAGTCTGCAGCGGTTGCGTACGGTTAACCGCCGTAGCGGCGCCCCACATGCACATCCACTCCGCCAAAGAGGCTGTAGCAGTTGACGATGATTTCTGGTGCGTCCACGGGAAGGTCATTCGGGTGGATGGCGCCGTGCTCGACCTTCAGGTCATGCCCGCCAAAAAGGCCAAAGCCACCAACGCGGACGCGGAAGCCCTCTGGGATGTAGACATCGGCACCACCGAAAACTCCTACCGCATTGATGGTGGTCGTGCGGTTACGAAGGGCCACCCCAGTCAGGTCGATGTCAACACCGCCGAAAGCTCCAATAGCTGTCAGGGTACGGGCTACTGCTCCACCATTGACCGTGGAGCCACCGAAGATGCCCAGTGCTAGGGATTGCGGCTGCCCCACCGAAGGCTGAATCTGCTTCATTGCCTGCTCAACTTTGGCTATGGCATTGGATTCTTGGTGGCCAGAGTAGGGTTTGGTGACTTGGCTGTGGGAACCAAAGAGGATTGTTTCCGGGTTTTCAACAAGGTCAGCGAGGGGATCGATAAGCTCGCCTCGGGTGGTGGCGTCCTCACAATCGGCCGCACGCTTTTCAAATTCAGTGAGGTCAATCTGACCTGCCGACAGCGCATCCCCCAGGATGTCTGCGGCCCTCATACGCTCTTGGTGGTTACAACGGATATCCAGCGGTTTCATGCTTTAATTATATCCGCTATAGCCACCATTCGCGCGGCTTATTCCTCGCTTTAAGAGAACTTGGAAGCGTCGATCTCCGGACGGAAATCAGCTTCACGCTCGCCCACACCTGTCAGCTCTGCAATGGCGGCAACCGCACGCTGCGCGCCCTTGCCATCGCCATAGGGGTTAACGGCGTTGGCCATGGCGTCGAATGCGGCGGCGTCGGAAAGCAAAAGCTTAGCTTCGGCCACGATGAGCTCACGGTTGGTACCCACCAGCTTGACGGTGCCGGCGACAACGGCCTCGGGGCGCTCGGTGTTCTGGCGCATGACTAGCACCGGCTTGCCCAATGCTGGTGCCTCCTCCTGGACTCCGCCGGAGTCAGTCAGGATGATGGTGGCACGGTTTTGTAGCTGCGTGAACTGGTCATAAGGCAGCGGATCCGTGATGATGATATTCGGCAGGTGCTCTACCTCCGGCAGGACCGCCTGGCGCACCTTGGGGTTGAGGTGCAGCGGCAGTGCGAAGTTAATCTCTGGATAGGCTTCTGCCAGGTCCTTAACTGCACCACCAATTTCCTTCATCGCCTCAAGGTTCTCGCGGCGGTGGGTCGTAACCACCACGAGGCGCTTATCGGAGTCTGCGGCTTCCTGCAGGGCAGGGTCTGCGAACTTCGTGTCCCACGATGCTGCTTCCAACAGAGCGTCGATGACGGTATTACCGGTGACCACGATGTCCTTGGAACGCACATTCTCGCGACGCAGGTTCTCCATCGATCCCTCAGTTGGAGCCAGATGCAGCTCGGCTACCTGACCAATGAGCTTACGGTTAGCTTCTTCTGGGAAAGGCGAGTGGATATCGCCGGTACGCAAACCGGCTTCAAGGTGAACGATCTTTACCCCGCGATGGAAACCGGCAAGTGCTGCAGCCATAGCGGTAGAAGTATCGCCCTGGGAGATGATGACGTCCGGCTTTTCTTCTTCAATGATGGAGTCCAATCCAGCAATGGCGCGGGAGACAAGCTCGTTAAGCCCCTGTCCCTGTTTCATGAGCCCTAGATCGTGCTTCGGCTGAATGCCAAACATGGTGTTGACCTGCTCCAGCATCTCTTTATGCTGACCGGTAGAAACCGGGATGGATTCAAAGCGCTCATCTTTATCCAGCGCCTTAATGACCGGTGCCACCTTGATAGCCTCCGGTCGGGTACCGTAAATGGTCATGATCCTGGGCTTAGTCATTATTCTCTTCCTTTAGAGTGATGGAGATACTTCTTCATTGAACCATGTGCGGGAGACCCGTACCCCCGCTCAGGTTTTAGGGCTGCTTAGGTTTTAGAACCTGCTAGCCGCTGACACTCACGCCGCCGTCTGGGGCGGTGGTCACCTTGGCCGCCATGGCGCGGGCTAGGTCGAGGCGTTGCCACGAGCCTCCCTCTGCTTGCCAGTCCAATGGATTGCCGGCTGGGCGCGCGGTCTGGCGGAGGACTTCGGCACGCTGATCCCAGGTCAGTTCTGGGTGGGACGCTGCTAGCAGCACTGGAGCGGCCTGCGGGACGACCATCGGGGCGTCGGTGCGGTAGCGCGAGGCAAAGTCATAGTCCATGAATGTGGAGTACTGTTCCACCGCATCGTCGGTGGACCGATAGTCGGTACCCTCTGCCCTATCCTGGGCTACCAATTCTTCCACCGTCTTGCCAGTGCGCCACTTAATTTCTTGGCGCACTTCCATCGAGGCTTCCCACAGGGCATGGCGCATGCGCTTGTCATTGAGGCGGTCGGCTGCGGCGGCTTGGCCAGTCATGCGGCCGCCGATGACATCCAGCGGGTAATGCACTCCTAGGACCACGCGGTGGTTGCCGGCCTCAGCGCCGCGCAGCATGAGCTGCGGGCCCACCTCCGGCAGCATGAAAGACATCAGCGTGGTAATCCAGGTTGCCTGATTGGTATGGCCCGAGGGGAAGGCTGGCGAGGTGGGATAGAGATCCTTGGAGCCATCGTCATAGCGCTTAATCGCCTGCGGCGCGCGCTGGTACGGGCGCTGATAGTTGAAGTAGTACTTCTCTGACATGGTGGAATTAGCCAGTCCGCCCGCACGGGCGGCGTAGCCATTCCCTAGAAGGTATTCGGTTTTGGGCAGGCGGTGCTCAGCCAGAGAAGCACGGAAGGCAGCGCCTAAGTTCTTGCCCAGGGAATCAGAAACCGCGTTGAGCACGCTGGTGGAGCTGGCCGTGGCATCAGACTGTGCACGCTGAATAAGGGCTTGGTCCCCTGCCGCCGCGTTATTAATGGCCACGGCCTTATCCATATTTTCTTGGCGGATTTCTGGCTGGGCCTTGATGTGGTCAAAAAGCTGGACTACCTGCCAGTAGTTGCCAAATTGATAAGACGAGACATCGGATTCAAAGCCCGCGATATAGTCCGTGCTAAACGGCTCTGGAACCGGGGCACCGGGGTGCTGGACTGGGGCTGCACCGGTGGACTGCTGGGTGACAGGCTCACGCAGCTGGGGCACGGCTACGGGAAGGGCTGTGGCCGACGGTGCGAGGGCTATAGTCAGCCCAGTAGCCGCGCACAGGGCGAGCCCACGGACTGCGGGGCGAAGATTATTCCGATAGTTCAACGTAGAAACCTTTTACTAGCATCAAATTCCCACGAATAATATCTAGCTAAAGTTAAGGGGAAGTGAACGCGACGCTAAACTCGCATGCACAATCGTGGATTGGCGGGTAGACCTTTGCGGTCACCACTCAGCGTTCTTCAGGCCAATTGGGACCTTGGTGCGCCGCAGCGGTATCCGACTGGTGGCCGGAAGATTCCGCAGAAATGCTCGCGGTAAAAAGCGCGGCCAGCGCCACTGCTGAAGCCGCCGCCGAATCCCTGCGCTTGTTACTTTCCACACATTTAAACTAGCGCGTATTGCGCGCCATGAAAAGTGCTAGTCCAATGCGGGGCTAGCGCCACCCCTCACTCGTGGTTGGCGGCGCGCGCCAAAGCTTCGCGGTAGGCTAGTGGAGAACTTTTACTCACACAGGAATAAGGGGACACGCTAAGCAATGATCCAATTCGTCTTCGGCGCCGCAGCAGGATACGTTTTTGGCACTAAGGCTGGCCGCAAGCGCTACCACCAGATCAAGGGCGCCTACGAAAAGGCCGTCAACTCCCCCGTGACCAAGTCCGCCGTCACTTCTGCACGCAAGGCGGTGGCCAACCGCTTGGACCCGGAACCGCGTATGCGCGAGGTTCGCGATTTGTCTTCCAAGCGCAAGGGCAAGGGCCGGCTGCGCGGATCGCAGATGGATAATGCGGACCGCATTTATGAACCCGATGAGGACTAGGTCGATTACAGACTAGCCTTTAGGCCTCCTCCCCTCCCCTCGGCACGCACCTTATTTGGGGTCGCGCCGAGGGGATATTTTTAACCTTGGGGAGGCGTGCCGCGGAAGGCGCGGTCATTGAGCTCACGGCGAGCCTGTTCAAGAGCGACGAGGTCAGCAAAAAGCGAGTTATAGCTAGCCTCATCATCGGAGGGGCGCATGCGGCCGAGACGAGCCTTGAGCTGGGCGATTTGATCGCCCACCACGGTTTCTTGCAGGCGGGAGAGAACGGAGTCGGCGTATTTTTCGGGGCCGACGTCGGTAGGCAAAATGGCCTCCACGGCAAGCTCGGAGACGAAGTTGCGGCCGGTGAGATCCTGCATTTCACCGGCCACCGCGGCGATCCATTCCACGGCCGGCATGGTAGCACCCTGAGCTGCGCCGCCCACGGTAGAAATGGCTTGGCGGACGAGGCGGTAGGCGTCGTTGGTATAGGCGTCGGCAGTAATGCCATCGAAGTAAGAGCCTGCTACCTGCGGCATCTGCAAGGCCAGCTTGAGGGCCTCGCGCTGGGGCCACAGGTGGGTCTCCTTCGGGCTCGGCGGATGGATCATCGGCACGTCTTGTTGTGCCGGCTGCTGTTTCGCATTTTCGAAGCGGCGAATGGTGGGTTTTTCGGCCTTCTTTGGCTTGCGCGCCTCCGCGCGCACCTGTCGGAGAACCTCTTCCGGATCAGGCCAGCCCACCCAGCCAGCTAAGCGGCGGGCGTATTCACGCTGCAAAGGTTGATCGCGGATCTGCGCTACCACGGGTACCGCGCGGCGCAAGGCCTGCAGGCGCCCCTCAGCACTGTCGATGCTGTACTCCGCAATAACGGATTGAATGACGAACTCAAACATTGGAATGCGGTCCGCGATGAGCTCGCGCACGGCGGCATCGCCTTTTTGCAGACGCAGATCACAGGGATCCATGCCATCGGGAGCCACGGCAACGAAGGATTGACCGGTGAACTTTTGCTCGCCGTCAAAGGCTCGCATGGCGGCCTTCTGCCCTGCCTCATCGCCGTCGAAGGTATAGATGAGCTCGCCATTGAAGTAGGAATCATCCAGCATGAGCCGGCGCAGTACCTGCAGGTGCTCGCCGCCAAAAGCGGTACCACAAGAAGCAACGGCGGTCTTGACTCCTGCGGCATACATAGCCATGACATCCGTGTAGCCTTCTACCACCACGGCCTGGTGTTGTTCGGCGATATTGCGCTTGGCCAAATCGAGGCCAAAGAGCACCTTGGACTTACGGTAGAGCATGGTCTCAGTGGTGTTCATGTACTTGCCGAGCTTGTCGTCGTCGAAAAGCTTGCGCGCGCCAAAGCCAATGACGTTGCCGGAAAGGTCCTTGATGGGCCAGAGCAGGCGACGATGGAAGCGGTCAATGGGCCCGCGCTTGCCCATCTTGGAAATGCCAGCTGCTTCCAGTTCTTCAAAGGAAAAACCTAGGCGCAGCAAGTGTTTGGTGGCCGTATCCCAGCCCTCCGGCGCATACCCGCACTCGAAATCATAGATAATTTCGCGGGAAAAGCCGCGATCCAGCAGGAAATCGCGGGCCGTGGCCGCTTGTGGAGTCTCTAACTGCTGGCGATAGAACTCGTGCGCCGCCTTATTCGCTGCGATGAGGCGCTGGCGGGTTCCGGGCTTCTCATTGCGCGCGCCCGTGGAGCCACCCTGATAATTGATGTGGTAGCCAATCTTCTGCGCTACTGCTTCAACCGCTTCCGGGAAGGAGACCTGCTCCATTTCCATCAAGAAGCTGAAGACATCACCACCCTTGCCGGTGGAAAAGCAGTGATAGTAGCCGCGCTGCGGGCGCACGTGAAAAGACGGGGTCTTTTCATCCTTGAAGGGGCTGAGCCCCTTGAGCGAATCATGACCGGCGGGCTTGAGCTGCACGTACTCGCCGACGATTTCTTCTAAAGGCGCGCGTTCACGGATAGCTTGGATGTCGCTGTCCGGAATTCTGCCTTTTGCCATGCGTACAGACTACCCCGCGCGCGGTGGGAACGCTCAACTGCCTAGGGCAGGAAGGTGCCCTTCGCCAGGGTTCACAGTTTGGGCGCAAATCACCCTCTGTTGGGGTACTTTCCACATGCTGTAACCTACCCCCGTGACGGGGCAATTTTTGGCCTCGCAATTGACTCGGGGCGATTTATACTTTTAGCGCCGCACCTGCAACAATAAAGGTATGCCCAAGTCCAAAGCGTCCAAGAAATCGCTCCCCGTTGCCCTCGGTGGCCTTGCGCTTGTCGTCGTAGCAAGCTACTTCGGTTTCGACCTCGGCGGCGATGGTGATTCCGCTGCCTCCTCCACTTCTGAGTCGACACAAGCGGCCGCGACTGGCGACGCCGATACTTGCGAGATGTCTTCCCTCCCCGCCGAGGCCAAGGACACCGCAGACGATATCCTGGCCGGTGGACCCTACGACTACCCAGATAATGACAACGCCCGTTTTGGCAATTACGAGGGCCGGCTACCCCAGCAGGACAAGAATTACTACCGCGAATACACGGTAGAAACACCCGGCAGCAAGAACCGTGGCGCCCGCCGCATTATCACCGGTGGTGGCAGCGAGACCGACCCAGACGTGTGGTACTACACCGATGACCACTATGAAAGCTTCTGTTCTATCCCAGACGCGGAGGAGTAATAATGCAACGCATCCTCATTACTGAACACATCCGCACCCGCGCGGACTTCTTCAACGCACTCGGTCGCACCCGCGGCTGCGAAGACTGCGGACCGCGCAACCTCGATGACCTCGCGGATTTCCTACGCGAGCAGCGCACCAGCGTCATCGTTGCCTCCAATATGGATATCGAAAGCGAGGACCTAGCGGCGGTAGCTAGCGTGCTCGAGGACCAAGGTGTCGCGTTGGTGCGCTAGCGACTCGGGCCCTGGGACTGGAGCTGAGGCGTTAGGTCCATAGATATGAGGCCGAATTGAGGGTTTTGAGCTCTCAATTCGGCCTTTTCGCGCTCAGATCAGCCTGATGAGTCTCGACCTAACTCTAGCGGCGCTGGGTGAGCCAGGTTTAGCTGAGGAACCCCGACAGCTCCGCGCTCCGGCGGGCCAGGCGCTCGAGGCGGGACTCGGTCATGGAGGCAATTTGGTCGATGATGGCGCGGTCGCGGGCGGCGTCGGTATCGGCCTGCTCCCACCACAGCCGGAAGGTGGCATCGAGGGAGCCGGGGGCGCTGGCAACGAGGTAATCGTAGACGCGGTAGATGCGCTCACGCTGGCGGTCTTGGCGGGCTAGGTGGGCGGGTTCATCCATGACATAGAGAACCGCGATGGTTTTAAGCAGCTTGACTTCAGCCTCGGCCTTTTTGGGGACAACGAGGTCGCCGTGCATGCGGCCAAGGGTATTGGAGGCGATGAGCTCGGCATTGGCCTCGCTGGTGGCGCCGATAGTGGCGCCGACGTAGCGTCCCACGAGCTCAGAGGTCATCTTCTTCAAGTTGGCGTAGTCGCGCAGAGAGTAGTCGAAATCACCGATGACGTTGATGACGCTCAAGTTGCGCAGGCTATCTGCCGCTTCCAAGAGCTCATCGGCGGTGCCGCCGAAGGCCTTCGCACCCTTTTCTGCTAGTTGGGCCAGCTCCACCAAGTCCCAGAGCACGTTCAAAGAGATGCGCCGGGAGATGATGCCATCTTCCACGTCGTGCACGGAGTAAGCAATGTCATCGGACCAGTCCATGACCTGGGCTTCGATGCATTTGCGATTATCGCTATGGCCCTCACGCAGCCAGTCCAAAAGGTGCGCGTCCTCATCGTAGGCGCCGTACTTACGGTTGGTGCTGCCATCGGGATTGGTTTTGGTCCAGGGGTACTTGCAGGCACCGTCGAGGGCGGCACGGGTGAGGTTGAGACCATAGCTTTGCGGCTGGCCTTGAGCATCGTCCACGATGACTTTGGGCTCCAGGCGGGTGAGGATACGCAGGGTCTGAGCGTTGCCTTCAAAACCGTTGAGGGCAACCTCATTGAGCGCATTCTCGCCGTTGTGGCCATAGGGCGGATGGCCAATGTCATGGGTCAGACCGGCCATATCGCAGAGATCGGGATCGAGGCCGAGCCCGGAGCCAATGCTGCGGGCGATTTGGCCTACCTCCAGCGAGTGGGTCAGCCGGGTGCGCGGGGTATCGCCGTCGCGCGGGCCAACGACCTGCGTTTTATCCGCTAGCCGGCGCAGCGCTGCCGAGTGCAGCACGCGGGCGCGATCGCGGGCGAAGACCCCGCGGTGTTCCTCCACATTGTGGAAGGCTGAGCCCTTTGGCTTTTCATCGGCCAGGCGGGCAAAGTCGGCGGCGGAATAAGAATAGGACACGGCCTCAAGCTTATTCCGTGAACTGGCCTTTTGGGTGAGCAACGTGGCCTAATCGTGGTCGTCTTCCCGCTGGATCGTCTGATGCCGCAGCTTCTGATTGGGTCGCAGCACCCGCTCCACGCGGTAGAAACCATTGCGCAGTGCCGCGGCGCCGCGCGGCGGCAAAAGGCCGGCCACCAGCGCATAGGCCAGGCCACCGGTTTCGTGGGCAAGGTAGCGCCACCAGGGCGTAGAAAAGCGCGCGGCCGGGTAGTACGGCGTGCCGGACACGGTAGCCTCGATTCCCTCTTGGCGGGCGATGAGTGCGGTGCGCGGGCGGTGGAGGGGATCGGTGATGATGGTGGCGCTAGAAAGCGCGAAGGCTTCCTTGACCGCTTTCAGGGAGCTGCGGGTATCCATCCCCTCCTCCACCGCGTGGACGGTCAGGTGCGGAAAGTGCTCGCGCAAAAAGGTGCGGCCAACGCCGGCTTCAGTAAACCTATCCCCGGGCAGCTTGCCGCCCACGGTAATGATCTCCAGTCCCTCGGCCGTGGCTAGCTCACCGGCGTGGCGCAGGCGGCCGGCCAAAATGCGGGAGGGGCGGCCGTCATATTGGGCGGTTCCTAAAACAATTGCGTACTTCACTGCCCTATTACACTACCCGCCGGAGGGCGAAGGGTAGCCGGTAAAGTGGTGGGCATGAATTTGAGTGCACGTTTGGGCCGCGCGGCCATCGCCGCTTTCATTTTGGGCTGCACCTCTATCGGTGCGGGGTCTGCCTTCGCTGCCGAGACCACCACGGTGGCGCAGGGCACTGCAACCCTCCAGGACAAGGTCACCGATGATGCGGGCGTATTAAGCACCGAAGAAAAGGCTGAGCTCCGGGAGAAGATTGGCCAGCTGCAAAAAGAGGAGCACCGAACCCTTTTTGTCTACATCACTGATGAGTTGGGCACGGATCCAGAAACCTTTGCCGCAGCGACGGTCAAGGACAAGGG
>OJLS01000040.1_pt1 | contig 32404 bp, 30 predicted proteins | sample 1597081 | NCBI WGS metagenome assembly OJLS01 (sample SAMEA3904663, study PRJEB24821) | metagenome | biome: Builtin; feature: hospital; material: surface | place: USA | collected 2013-05-22
ACCGAGAACCAGATGCCGGTGCGTACCATCTACGATCCGGCGGCCGGCACCGGCGGCATGCTCATGATCACCATGGACCGCATCAAGGAGCTCAACCCGAAGGCCCTCGTCAAGGTCTACGGCCAGGAACTCAACGACGAGACCTGGGCTATCGCCCAGCCCGACCTCATGATGCAAGGCATCGGCCCCGAGCAGATGCACAACGGCAACACTCTCACCGCCGACGCCTTCCTCACCGACAAATTCGACTTTATCCTCGCCAAACGTTGGATAGCGCGAGTGATACAAACTAACGATGTGCGCGATTGTGTGCTCGCCGCGTGAAATGGCGCGATAACACGGGGAACGCGAGCTGTTCGGTCGTGGCGGGCGAAGTACCGGCACGCTGGCGGGGTCAGTTCGGCCAGCTGATTGTGGAGCCGATTCAGCGGGGCGAGCTGGTTTTGCACCCACTCTGCGGCACGAACTCGGAGCCGTCAAAAAGCACAGGGGTCGCGTCAAAAGGTATCCGGGAGTCGCCCTTCACTTCTTGCTGCGCTTCTTGTATCGCTGATACTGATTGTACTCCGCCCTGACGCGGTCGAACTCCTCGTCAGTTTGGTTCTTGAGAAAGCTCAACGCATCTCCAGACCACACGTGGGTGGGGTTATGGGTTCCTCGCCAAGCGAACTTGCTGTTGTCTCGCATATTGTGTTTCCACGCCATGCAAGTCAGATCGTAGCTGGTTAGCTTCCTCCCGTTCTTCCTTGCCCTATTCGCTCGCGCTATCAGTTGCGTTGCGGAATACGGGTGTGTTTCGTTGGGGTCCACTTTTCGTTGAACGATCGTGGTTGCGGCACCTTGGTCAATCGCAACTTCAAGATCGGCTCGGCTGATCTTCTTCCCAGATTGCAAGTTGATCTCTTGGATCATGGCGATGCGGCCCATGTCTGCTCCTAGATCTTCAGCTTCGCCGATGATCTTCCTCAGGTCTCGTAGGAAGTCCTCGACTACTTGCGTGGATCTTCCATCCCCGTCGACTCGTAGGGATCGGATTGCATCGCTGGGGATGCTCGCAGCGAGCGGCAAAAGCGTCCATGTGATGTCATCAGCCAAGTCCTTACCGAAGACATCGAGCACGAAGTCGCGGTAGTTCACGATGCTTTGCTGAAGGAACATGTAGAGGATCGTGTTGAGATCGTCGGACACGTAAAGGTGGATGATCTTGTTTCGATAATCGGTGAGGACATGCAGGTTAGCTCGAACGCCATCTCCGTCAACGCTACTGGGCCAAAGACGATGGCGATCCATATCAGCGATGCAATGCTCTAAGGAAAAAGATCGGTAGTCTTCACCGCGCTTCTTCTTGTAGAAAATGTTCTTCTTAGCTTTCCGTAGAGCAGCCTTGAGGATGAGTTCCCATGCGTTGACGACAAGAACTGTGACGACCTGCTCACGATAAGTCGTTTGTGGCTTGTTGTAGATTTCGATGGCTGCGAGCATCGCCGCGCGAGAGTTGTCGCAGAGCTTCTTGTGCGAAACATATGGCCTAGCCATCAGACATACCTTCCCTGGGCACTGGCATGTTCACTTGACCTCCCAGTTGATGCTGAAGAGCACCTGGCGGGACTGCTTCGCTTGGAGAGCATCTTGTGCGTTGTCGAGCAGTTGATCGGACTCATCACGGAGACGGTTCCGCTCACTGCGGTATTCATCCTCAGCATCGTCAGCCTTGCGTCGCCACTGACGCGCCTCCTGCTTCAGCTTCAGCTCTTGGGTAGCGTTCGAGGCCTTGCGAGCTTCCTTGTTTGCGGTGGCTTCCTTGGCTTGGTACTCGCGAATCTTCGCGTCGTACTTCGCCTTGAGGTCGAGCCGTGTCGCGTCGAGGAGTGCTTCTTGTTCGAGGAAGAAGCGCGCGTTGCGGTCTTCGACGCCACCTCTGAGTTCCTCCAGCGCCTGTGCGATGACTTCGTCGAAACCTCTGGTCTCGACGTGGTCAGCAGCGCTGTCGGTGCAGTGCAGGTCGAGAAGGTCTCTAATCTGCTCATGATCCATAGGGATGCCGTCGTCAAAGAACCCAGCGGTCAGCAGGTAGGACTCGCGCAGCTGCTGGCTTCCTGCCTTCATAGCGAAGCTGGCTTCTTCAACACGTAGCCTTCCTCGCTTGTGGCGCAGGCGTTTTGCAATTGCGGTTGCACGCTCTGAGCTGCTGATCTCGAAGGTGAGTCTTGCTGGTGGGGTTGCACGGGTTTTCGCTGCATCGATCACCCAGGCACACAAGTCGCTGGTGTACCGGTATTGGTGCGCGCCCTTCTGGGGTTCCGATTTGAAGTAGTAGTCGCCAACTGGGATGCCCACGTGTGGTGGTTCGTGGAGTGTGAACTGGGTACCCGAACCGTTGAAGGTCGCCAGGTCTTTGAGTTCGTGGTGGGTGACCCGGATGAGTAGGCGTTCGAAGGCGTTGAGCACCACCCCGGTCTGTGCGTCGTAGGACTTGAGTTTGTCGCGTACTTTCGGGTCGAGGTTGTCGAAGACTTTTGCCCGTGTCTTCTTCATCTCACGGTTGTTTTGTTTCGAGTACCGTTCCTCGAGTTCCTTGAACGCTGCATCGATCTCGGCAGCTGTTTTACAGTTGTCCAAGATAGCAGAAATCGACTTCTCAAAGTCCAGACCATCTTCGATCTGCCCCAGTACTTCATCGGATGCGCCAAACACGGATGTGAACAGTTGGAATTTCTCGCTCAGTAGTTCGAGGATGCGTTCTTCTGCAAGGTTGCCCTTGTTGGAGAAGTTCACCACGATGACATTGTGCTTCTGCCCGAACCGGTGCACACGGCCAATACGCTGCTCGATACGCTGCGGGTTCCACGGCAGGTCGTAGTTGACGAGCATGGAGCAAAACTGAAGGTTGATACCTTCAGCGGCAGCTTCGGTGGCGATCATCAATCGGCCACGGTCACGGAACTCATCAACGAGAGCTTTACGGCGGTCAGCAGCAGCGATACCGGTGACGAAGTCACCGCCGTGGTTTTCCTTTAGCCACTTGTCGTAGATCCGGTTCGATTCCGGGCTGTCGTTACTGCCGTTGAACAGGATCAGCCCTTCACCCCACCCAGCATCGGTCAGTGACCGGGCGAGGTAGTCCTGGGTGACGGTCGAGTCGGTGAAGATGATCGCTTTTTCGGGTGCACCAATCTCCCGGAGCTTCTCGAAGCCTTGCTCAAGGGCGTCGACGAGTTTGACAGCCTTCTGGTTGACCGTGATTGACCGCGCCAGGGCAGCAAAGCCGCGCAGCTCGTTCACCTCGTCGAGCATCTCGGCACGCTGACCGGTGTCGATCTGCTCAACGCTAGTGTCGGTGTTGGCTTCGCTGGCTTCCCGCATCTCGCTGGTCAGGTCGGGGTCGTCTACAAGACCGCCCGCGTCATTGCGTCTACGTCCAGCCTTCACTTCTGCCTGGAGACGATCCGCGATTCTCTCCAGCGTCGTAGCCACCGCGAAGGATGAAGAGCCGAGCCGTTTGCGCAAGATGAGTGCAGATAGGTGCCGTTGGGACTTGGCGAAGGCCCACAAGAATGGTCGCTGCAAATACTCATTGATCTTGTCGTACAGCTGGATCTCTTCGGGGCTGGGTGTGAAAGCGATGGTCAGCGGCATCCGTTGGGTGAAGCGAATGTACTTATCCGCGTCCTTGCGCAACGTGCGCTTGGCGATACGTGCCACTCGTGCGGAAAGATCGTCGTTCCCGACTCCTTCGGGGTGGTCGAGGTAGCGTTCTTTGAACGCTTCAAGCGAGTGGAAGTAGTCGGGTGCGAACACGCTGACCAGCCCGTAGAGCTCTTCAAGACGGTTTTGCAGCGGGGTTGCGGTCAGCATCACCGTTTTGCCTGCGGCCTGACAGATCCTGGCAACATTGCCCGCGATTTTCGCTTGTCCTGTCCAGTGGGAGCGCAACCGGTGCGCCTCATCGCACACCACCAGATCCCATGTACGGATGAGCTTGTGGGTTTGGGAGTTTGCGAACTCGTAGGAGCAGATGAGGATCTCATTACGGCCACCTGGGGCGATGAGTGTGTCGATGTTCTTACTGTCCATCAACGTGGCAGGCAGCGCGAACTTCTCACTCAGCTCCTGCTGCCACTGCTGACGCAGCGAGGACGGGGCGATGATGAGGATGCGGCGTTGACGTTGTGCCCAGTACTGGCTGATGACGATCCCGGCCTCGATCGTCTTACCGAGGCCGACCTCATCAGCCAGGATCACCCCGTCCGTGAACGAGGTCTGCAACGCGAACAGTGCCGCATCCACCTGGTGAGGCTTGGGCTCCACCTGGGCATCAAACAGCAGACCCGCTAACCGCCCAACATGATCGGACGCGTAGGAACGATCCAGCTCGTGAGCATAGAACTTGGCCTGATAGTCACTTAAACGCCGCAACACGCATTCGTCTCCTAGATTGCCCAGCGATCAGGAGAACTCACCGCGTAGTCCACGCCGATGGCCTCGAAGTGCTTCATCGCTGCTGTGATCTTCGCGTTCTCGCTCGGGCGACGCTTCGAAGGATCTTGGCTTGACTTCGTCTCACGCACCAAATACAAGTGCTCGACCCCATCTTCGACCTTGATGATCGCCCAGTCCGGGTTATAGTCCCCGACCGGAGTAGGGATGCGGAACTTGTCGGGCAGCTTCATGAACAGTTTGATGTCCTCACGCCCATCCAAGTACTGGGCGAACTGTTTCTCAACCGCCGAGTCGAAGACCACATAATCGAAGTCGGTCTTCTCCTTATGGGTCACCTTGTAGAGCTGGTCGATAAAACGATCCTTCTCCTCAAGCCCATCGGCCTGTAGCTCACGTAGTTCGTAGATGCTGCCACCGATCGGCTCATACTGGATCCCTTCGATGAGGGTGTGAGCAAGCTCGGTTTCGATGCACCCGGTAACCATCTTGATGTAGTCATTCGGGTTCGTCAGGAACTCACCTACCCGCTCCGAGCCCATCAGAATGTCGATGATCGTTTTACGGGTCAGCGAGGTGGATTCCTGGAGCTGCAAGATAATGTCTGGCAACGGGTAGGACTCTTTGAGTACCTCGTCGCGGGACCCAAGAACCGAACCTTTCGGCCCACCTCGGGTGAGCTCCAGCCCCGTGCGTGTGACCTGGATACGGATCGGATGAATCTCTGGGGCTTCCTTGATTCTTGTCACACATCGTCGAACCAGGTCAGCACGATCTAGGCTCACCCGGTAGGTGGTGCGCGATGTGATCTTCTCCCAGAACTCCTCAAACTCAGGCGTGGCATACACCTGTTTGTTCAGCGAGCGAACCACACGCTTACGCTTGGGCTTGACCAGCACTTCGATCTTGCACCGTTCAACCAGGTCAATGACTTCTTGCTCGTAGTCGGCGTACTGTTCAGGTAGCCCGACCGTAAAACCGAGTTGTTCCGGCACCCACGTGCCCAAGACCTCACCGGCATCGTTGATGTAACCGCGATCGTGCAAAGCATCCCAGATTTCAGCGGAGCGGCGCGTGCCAAGGCGGGATTCCTTACCGTCCTCAACGATCGGTAGTTCGGCGAACTCGGTCTTACGCACGTAACCGACGGCGACACCGGCACGCTTGTATTCGTCCTGCAGTGCGGCAGCGAACGCTGCATATGATTCGTTCGCTACGACCGTCAACTGTGCGGTACCGGCGTCCTTGACGCGCTCACCAACCTGGTTAACCGGCAGACGCAAACCGCGCCCGATCGTCTGACGGCGTTCTGTCTCGCTGGACATGTCGCGCAGGGTGCAGATCTGGAACACGTTCGGGTTATCCCACCCTTCACGCAGCGCAGAGTGGGAGAAGATGAACCGAACCGGCTCATCCATGCTCAGCAACCGAGCCTTGTCCTTCATGATCAGCTCATAGGCGTCATCATCAGCCTTTGTCTTGCCCGAGGAGTCCTTGAACGTCATCTGCGCAGCCTTGCCCTTGCCCCGCTTCATCTGAGCAAAGTAGCCCGAGCGTGCCTCTATCGGATCGGCAGGCAAGAAAGCATGCGAGGCAGGACGCTTCGCCCGCTCCTCTTGATAGACGGCGTCAAACCAGGTTGCGAAATCACCGTTGGCGTCCAGGTTATTGATGCCCTCACCCAGGTAGGAGGCGACTTTGTCGATGAAGAACAGCGACAACACCTTGATTCCCTGGGGGTGCACTTGTTCCTCTTTCCGGATGTGCTCGCGCACGGTCTCGCGGATCATCGCCTGGAAGACAGCGGCCTGGTTACTACCGATCTCTTCCCCTACGCGCAGATAGCCGTAGTTGGTCAGTTCAATCTGCTCAGGCATCACGCTGATCTCGTTGATCCGCCAATTCCCCTCATACGCCGGGTTACCGCCAGAGAGCCGCTCCAGGTCTGCGCCCTGAGTCGCGGTAACCTTCCGCTTTGCGTACGAGCCATCCTTCTTACGACAAATCAACTCCAGGCCAGCTTTGAAGGTCGGGTCACGCTTGACCTCAAGCAGCTTCACATACGGTTTAGCCGCGCTCCCGAGCTCTTGCGCATCCGAAACAACGATCTTCTTCACCAGCTCCAGCCGATGCGCATCCAACGGATCCAACCGGTACACGACGTTGCGGGTCATGCGGTGCGTGGCAGAGTACCGCAACGTACACATCGGGTTCAGGTCAGCCACAGCAGACTGCGCGAGCAGCGACTCCATGTTCTGCGGCTCGTCCATAATCACAATCGGCCGGGTCGCCTGCAAATAATCCAACGGACGCAGCCCGGACAGCTTGTCGCGCTGTTGGTGAATGATGCGGGTGTTCTTATCACCACGGATCGAGTCGATCGTCATCACCATGAACTGCAAGGACGTAGCCGTAGCAAAATCACGCACGTCCTCAGCCCGGTCACCGGAGTAGACGGTGTAGTCCATGTTGATCTGCGGGTACAGGTGGCGGAAGTGTTCTCGCATCAACTGGATGCTGGTCTTCACACCCTCACGGATCGCAACCGAGGGAACCAGGATGATGTACTTGTTGAACTTATACTTCGTGGCCAGCTCAAAGGCCGTGCGCAGGTAGACATAAGTCTTACCCGTGCCGGTTTCCATCTCGATATCGAACTGCAGATCATCAACCAACTCTTCGTTGATCTCCAGGCCGTTCCTGTCCTGCACGCGCTTCAGGTTCTTCAAAATCGTGTCCTGGTCGAGGACGAGGTTATTGCCGTATGCGCCGATCTCTAAGAAAACGTCGAAGGCTTCCTGACCACCGACATCTGGTAAATCGAGCGTCTGTTGTGACGGTAGGTACTGCAGGCTGGTGAGAAGCTGGTCTGCGTCAGCTGGTTGCCCATCGAACAGGTCGGTGACGGCCTCGATCGCACTGGTTTGGTACGGCTGGCGCGCGTCAAACTGGAATTTCATGGAACTCGACCCCTCCTACGCCGTCCACAGATCAACATTGCGCGTGCGGCACTCCTGCACCAGATTCGTCTTCAACTCGTCATTGCCCTGGAACGCATCCTCCAGAACCACCAGACGCTCCGGCTCCTCACCGACAAGAGCGCGCAGCTGATCCAGTGTCGGCTGGGTGTGTTCATCCAAATAAGCCATCACCAAGCCATCAGCCACACTGAACACGCTTAAGCCCGCGACCTCAACAGTTTCGATTTTCTCCGTCAACGAGAACCCAAGCTTCAACAACACCTCAGTCAAGAGCGCTTCGGGTCGGGCATGATCGTCAGCCGAGTCAGCCAACTCAGCAAACAAACCGACGAGCTCGTCTTCAGAGAGTCCAGAGTCCGCCCTCCACTTCGTAAAGTTAGTGTCCACAAGCTTGTAAGCGCGTAAGCCTATGTCGAGAGAATCTGCTCTACCGTGGGGCTTGCTTACCTCCTTTTCAAGGATCTTTTTGCCAGCACGGCGGATGCGTTCGCGCGAAATATCAGCGATAGTTTGAAATCCTGCTTCCTGTGCCGCCGATCCTGCCGACGTCGGCTCCGGTAGCTGCACAGAAATGCTTCGACGTGCCCCCCCGTCTTCTGCGTTTAGCTGCATGACCGCATGAGCAGTCGTACCCGAACCCGCGAAGAAGTCGAGAATTATGTCCTGGCTAGGAGGCTCGGTTGCGATTGAAACAAGAAATTTGATCAATCTCGCGGGTTTTGGAAAGTCAAAGACCCCCGCAACCCCTAGAGCATCCTCCGCCTCCTTCTTTCCAGTACGGGTAACGCCGAACGTCTCTCCCGCTAGTAAGCTTCTGACTTTGACTCCAGACTTCTTGTAGTTCTTCGTATAGACATTCCCGTTCTGGAAAACTAGTTGATCCATGCATTCGGCGACCTTTTCACGCGACCAACGCCAGATCGCGTTCGGTGCCTGTGGGTTCCTGTGGCTGAGACGATAGATTTCACCGTCCGGGCCGACGAGATCGTAGTCAAGGGACGCAGAATACTGTAGGTTCTGCTGATCTAACCGGACCAGAGAATAGTCGCCATGCTCGTCAGAGTGATTGTATTGAGTCGTGGTCTGCCTATACTGGTCAAGACCAAACCGAGCTTCAGTGTACCTGCGGGCATAAACCAAGATGTATTCGTGCTCCACGACCGCGAACTGCGAGTCGTTCTTGCCTGTTCCACCCTTCTTCCAAACTAATTCTGCAACGAAATTTGCTTGCCCGAACACTTCATTGCAAAGCAATTTCAGATGTGCAACCTCGCTGTCATCAATACTTAAGAAAATAAGACCGTCTGGCATTAACAGGTTTCTGGCTAGCTTAAGACGCGGATACATCATGTTGAGCCAATTGGAATGGTAGCGGCCATCACTCTCAGTGTTTGAAGATACTTTCCCAGATTCGTTTACCTGGCTGGTCCACTCAAGGTAGGCGGACATGCCATCGCGGAAATCATCGTGGTAGACGAAGTCCTTACCCGTGTTGTAGGGAGGGTCGATGTAGATCATTTTGATCTGCCCGTAGTAGTGCTTCTGCAAGACCTTGAGGACTTCGAGGTTGTCACCCTCGATGAACACGTTTTGGGTGGCGTCCCAATCTACGGAGTTCTCTTTGTCGGGCATCAGGGTTGCCGTCGTCGGTGTTTGCGCTGCCCGGATGGCTTGCGCCTTTCCTGGCCAGGTCAAGCCGAATCGTTCTCGGGCATCGTCAACGTCGACCCCGAGGATGGTCGTGAGCTTGTCAATGTCGACTTTCCCGTCCGCGACGACTTCGGGGAACAACTCGGCCAGCTTTTGGGCTGCCTCGGTTGTGAAGTCTGGTGTGGCTTGAGGGACTTTTTTGATCGTGTCTGACATTGAGTGCTCCGGTGTTTCGAAGGTGGACATCTAGGGGTTGCTATGCGTTCTCGCTGTTGTGCTCGTCTGGGTCAGTTCGCGTTGTTGCTGACGCGATTTGTTCTAGGTTGCAGTCGAGTGCTTGGCAGATGCGGGCGAGGACGTCGGTGGTGACGTTGCCGTCTCTGCCGAGTTTGGCGATGGTGGCCGGTGACAGGCCTGCGGCGTGGCGTAGATCTTCGCGGGTCATGTCGCGGTCGATGAGGAGTTTCCATAGTGGTTTGAAGGTGATGATCACGGTTGGTCGTCTCATGCATCGGTTTGGTCTGTTTCGAGGTTCCAGGTGAACCCATAGAGGGCTTCAGCAGCTTCGTCGAGGTGGATGATGTGGTTCTCAGTCACGGCGTCCTCGGCTCCGGTGCCGTAGGCTTTGGTGGCGTCGAAGGAGAAGAACACCTGCTTGGGTTCGTTCGCGCCGCTGGTGAGCGTGCTGCTGTTGGCGTAGATGGTGAGTAGCTCGCGGACGGGTGCGAAGGCGACGGGTTTGATGATCGCCGAGTCGTGGATGAGGAACGGCAGCGGTGTGCTGTGCAGGACGGCGAGGTCGAACACGATAAGGTTCTTGGCCTTGGCACCCGAGCCTGTGTCTCCGTTGTGGTCGAACGTGTAGGAGACGCCTTTCGTCGCGGCTTTGAACGTGAACAGTGGGCTCTTGCGGTGTTGCTGCGGGTAGAGAGCGTCGTTGGCTGTTTTCATCTGCGTGTTGATCGCGTCGGTCAGATGCCCGAGCGTCTGCGGGATGGCCTCATCGATCTCGTGTTTGAGCTGTTTGCGTTCCTTCTTGAGTTCCTCGTTGTGGTCGAAAGTACGGATTTGTTCTTCGAGTCGGTCGATCCGGGCTTGCAGCTGGGCGGACTGGTCGTAGACCGCGTCATCGAGCTGCACGGATTCCCCGAGTGCCAGGATTTGGGCTTGCAGGTTGTGGATGGCGACCTGCAGCTCGGCGGCTTGTGCCTGGTAGTGGCGTTGCTGCTCATGGAGTTGGTCTTCGAGGATGCCGGTGAGCTGGTGGTGGTAGTACTCGATGGTTTCTAAGGATTCACGGTTCGCGTGTGGGAAGAACTCGTAGAACTCTTCCAGGTCACGGGTGGTGATTCGTGTCTGCCCAGAAAGGGTGGCTTTCACGATGGCGAGTCTGCTGTTGATCGCGTCGAGCTGCTGTGTGAGTGGCCGCAGCTCGCCGCGGCGCTGTGCCTGCTCGTGCCTGGCTTTCCGTTCGGCTTCGAACAGGTCGAGGTCGGCGTGGGTGCGTAGTTGCTTGGCTTCACTGCGGGCTTCGAGGAGTTCCTTCTGGGCGGCGGTGCGTTCCTTCTTCGTCGTGAACTTGATGTAGTTGGAGTACTTGCCTTTCGCCATCGCGTTGAGAGCGTCGACTTCTTTGCGTACCTGGTCGTAGCGGGATTGGATCTTGTCGATTTCTTCGTAGGCGCTGAATAGCCGCAGGAGTGCTTTCGCGCCTTCGATGTCGTTGGCACGTGCGGCTGCGGCCAGTGGCCGATCCAGGAGCGCCATATCGCGCTCATCGACACGGCTGAATCGTCCGACCAGTTCACGCCACCTGCCGCCGGTTTCCCCGAGGCCGTACTCGTCGAGCAGGAACTGCTGGTACTCGGCCAGGGTGAGGTCTTCGACCATCTCCTGCCAGTTGGGGTCGTGATAGCGGGTGACGAACCCGGGCCTGTCGGTGGTTCGGACGAAGTGGTGATCCTGACCGTTCAGCCTGAGGGTGAAGTGAATGGCGTGGTGGCCGACGGCTTGCGGGAGTCGTACAGCGTCCGAGTTCAGGAAGTCGTTCCCGGCGTAGATGAAGTCGATGATTTGGAGCAGCGTGGATTTGCCGATCGAGTTTTGTGCTTGGTCGGCACCTTCAACAATGTTCACCCCGGCATGCATGGTAATCACCGGCCGGGGTTCGCCGTTGCGGTGGAATGCCGGTGACCAGAGCCTAGCGAGCACGACTAATCACCCCCTCGTTGGCATCCAGGTCGAGCACCCCAAGGGTGAGCAGGAGGGTGAGGGCCTCGATGAGGTCTTCGGTGTGCAGCTTGTCGGCGAGGCGGCGCTGCACGTCAAGAACCGGCACAGGTTCGGTGCCGAGGGTTTTCAGGATCGTGACGAAGTCAGCGAGCACGGTTTCGTTGAACCGGTAGAGCTTGTTGGGAAGCCTGATCATGCCAGTACCGGCCTCCTTGGTTTGAACAGTTCACAGATCTGGGTCAGGAACGAGACGACCACCCCGCAGGCGTAATCGTCGATGTTCGTGTGCTGGTGAATCCATGCAGTGAGCCGGGTCCAGATCTCGTCCTGGCTCAGACCAGCGTCGGCCAATACTCGCCAGGCACCCCAAATGTCGTCACGCATCCGTTCGAAGTCGAGTTGTCCTGCCTCCTGGAGGGCTTTCGCCGTCTGGCGCACCCTGGTCTCGTAGATGCTCATGTGGTCGCGGACGCGGCGCACCAGTTTCGTATCGGCGAGCTTGGCTTGCATCGGCATCACGTCATAGGTGACGTCCGGGGCAAGGTCTTCGACCGGCAGGTTATGGATCGCCATGAGCAGTTCGGCGATCTTGCCGTCCAGGCCGAGCGGCACGAGCCCCTCATCGATCCGGTCGCTCAGCGACCAGAGCCGGTTCTGCTGTCGTAGTCCATCCACATCGGTCGACGTGTGGGCGAGCTCGTATTTCTCGGCACACGGTTTACACAGCGCGGCGAAGTCGTCTGGGCCGTACTCGTCACCGTCAGCATCGAGGAACACGACCTCGTAGGAGTCGGTCTGATGACCGTGCGCGATCACACGCAGCGGAGTTCTGCATTCCGTGCAGCCGCGCGAGCGAGCCACCACGAGTTTCTCGTACTTGACGCGGGCAGCTTGGATAGCGATCTGCGTCAGCACCTGCTGCTTGCCGTGGTCTGTGCCGGCTTTCGCGTGAACGATCTCCACGAGTAGACGCGCCACGTCGGCGGGGAAATGGTCAAGACGAACCTGCTCGCCGTAGGCGGCAATGTTGTCCGTGATCAGCTGCTGGGTCTCCAGCTCCAGCTCGTCCAGGACGGTCACGAAATTCTTGATGCCCCACCGGGCAGTGATCGCTTTCGCCAGCTTCTTCGTAAACGCGCTATCACGGGATGCCATCGACTCCAGCGTCGAATCAGACGGCAACGTGGAGGGGTCGTTCCGCGTCGCCCATTCGGCTTCGGTGACGTTAGTGAACATCGAGATCAACTCGCGCAGATAAGGCGCCCGTGACAAGCCTCCAGGCACGGCAGGCTGCAGCGCATCGGCCAGCTCGAAGAACTTCATCACCCTCCTACCCATCGAGTCTCACGGTTTCTCACGACAGCCCCTCACGTTTTCTCACAGCCCGGCAGACCCCGATTTCTAGCCTGAAATCAGGTATTCGGAGCACACCACGCCGGATCGCGTTCGTGAAGAACTTCTTCACATGTTACCGCAGAGGGCGGTAACAAGTCACAACGACACGAGCGCGATCCCGACGTGACGTACTCCGTCGCCGGTAGCTGGAACCAGCTGCCGCACATACCTACAGGTGAGGCTGGCGCAGTCGACGGCAACGGCCTCACCGGGCGACTCGACCGCACCTGTGGCCGGGGCTCCTACAACGCCGAGCTGTGATCGAGCACGGTGGTCAACCGTCAATCGGGAGATCCGTTCGAGGCACGTCGGCGGGCATCTATACGTAGGTGCCCGCCTTCGCTGCTCCTCGAACATCTTCCTGGCTGACCGGCACAACTCCATACCTCTGAACGGGTCTCCCTTCGCAAGAAGGGAAGCCCTCTCGTGGGATTCATTACCTATCCGTCGGTGGCTGGTGCTCCGGTCACGATCGAGGCAGACGACAAGTGGGTTGAGCTCGTGGCCGAGCTTGACCGTATCGACCTCAACAACGAACACGCCTACCACCGGCAGGATCGCAAGTACGCGCGGCTGTGCTCCTGGGAGGCATACAACGCTCACGGCAACCAACTGGATGGTGCGCACCGGTCAGCCGAGGAGGAGGCCTGCGACAACGAAACCGCCGATGAGATCGCCCGCACCAATGTGTGGCTCCACGACGTGTTGGAGGAGTTGATCGCCGACCTGCCCGAGGTGCAGCGGGCAGTGTTCGTAGCAGTGGTCGTCCATGAGCGTCCGGCTGTCGAGGTGGCGGCCGAGCGTGGCGTGTCCAAAGCGGCGATCTCGAAAACCTTGAAAAAGGCCCTGACCAGGCTTCGCGCCGGTCTGGAAGCGGCGGGGGTTAACTCCGCTGACGTTTCTGGCCTTCCTGTGAGCGGCACGCCCGGTGTCGCTCAGGAAGGACACTAGCGATGAGCACGAAGCTCAAGATCAAGATCGCCAAGAATCCCAGCCCGGACGCCGCACTGGCGGCGAAAGAGATTCGCCCGAGCAGGCGGATGCTGCGAGCCATCTTCGGCACCAGCCGCCCCCAGCATCGCATGGCCGTGCTCCTGCCCGGCTTTGAAGCATCCACCGTCGAGGTGCGTGTCGCCGACACCGACGACGACCTGATGGCGCTGGCCGACGCGGTCGGAGCCACTACCCGTGAGGGCGGTGAGGATCGATGATCCCAGTGAGTGACGCGAACAGGTTCATCGGCGCGCTGAACCGGATCGCCGAAGGCGTGACTATGCTCGCCGCCGCAATTGAGGAGACCGCGTGGGAGGGGTTCGAGGATCACGCTGGGATGCCCGGTGCTCGTCCGATCGCTGCCGCCGGGCTCGCCCAACCCGACTTGGAAGAGGCCGCCGCCAAGTACGAGGCCACCCGTCAGTCAACACTCGAACCTGCACCTGAGCCGGTGGCGGTGTCGTTGGCGCAGGTGCGTGGAGTGCTCGCCGGGCTCTCCAGCCAAGGCCTGACCGAGCAGGTACGCGAGCTGATCGTGTCCACCGGCGCGGACAAGCTCTCCGCCGTCGACCCATCCAAGTACAGCTGGCTGCTCGCAAAGGCAAGGGAGCTGTCCGATGCCTGACCAGCACGCGCTGCTCTCGGCGTCGAGTGCGCATCGGTGGCTGAACTGCCCGCCCAGCGCAGTCCTCGAATCGGGTGAGCCGGACTCGTCGTCGGCGGCTGCCGAGCAGGGCACCGCCGCACACGCCCTGGCCGAGTGGAAGCTCCGACGCGCCCTCCACCAGGAGCCGACCTTCAAACCGGAATCCGACTGGATCGACGACGAGATGCAGCACTACACCGATGACTACGTCGCCTTCGTCCAGGAACACATCTCGATCGCACGGGAGACCTGTGGTGATCCGCAGGTGCTCATCGAGCAGCGCCTCGACTTCTCACACGTCGTTCCGGGCGGGTTCGGCACCGGCGACTGCGTCATCATCGCCGAACCCAAGCTACAGATCATCGACCTCAAGTACGGGCAGGGAGTCCTCGTCGACGCCGAGCGCAACCCGCAGCTCATGTTGTACGCACTCGGTGCGCTGCGCGCCTTCGGTGATCTGTATGACATCGAGCAGGTGGCGGTGACGATCTATCAGCCGCGTCGCGGCAACGTCGACACCTGGGAAACCTCCGTCGCCGAACTCGAAGCGTGGGCCGAGACCGAGGTCAATCCGAAAGCCGAACTGGCTGCGGTGGGCGGGGGCGAGTTCTGTCCCGGGAGCTGGTGCCAGTTCTGCAAGATCGCCGCGACCTGCCGAGCACGCGCCGAAGCCAACCTCGCGCTCGCTCAACACGAGTTTGCGCCACCGGCCGAACTGTCCGACAGCGAGATCGCCGAGGTGCTGGCTCGGTTGCCGTTGTTGAAGTCGTGGGCATCCGACGTGGAGGCCTACGCCCTCGCACAAGCGGTCAACCAGGGCAAGCACTGGGACAGGTTCAAGCTCGTCGCAGGCCGGTCGATCCGCAAATACACCGACGAAACCGCCGTCGCCGAAGCAGCTAAGGCTGCCGGCTACGCCGACATCTACGACCGCAGACTCATCACGCTCACTGCGATGGAACGCCTCATGGGCAAGAAGACCTTCAACGAGGTGCTCGGCGACCTCGTGGTCAAGCCCGTGGGGAAGCCGACGCTCGTGCCCGAGAGCGACAAACGACCCGCGCTGGAAATCCACAGTGCCGAATCCGAATTCACGAAATCCAACAAGTAACGAAGAGAAAGAAGAACAATCATGTCCAACCAGAATCCGACCCGTATCGTCACCGGCGAAGTCCGCCTCTCCTACGCGCACATCTTCGAACCGAACTCGATCCAGGGAGGCAAGCCCAAATACTCGGTGTCGCTGATCATCCCGAAGACGGATACCGCCACCATCACCGCGATCAAGCGCGCTATCGACGCCGCTATCGACGCCGGTACGGCCAAGTTCGGAGGCAAGCGCCCGAACAAGGCGGCCCTGAAGCTGCCGCTGCGTGACGGTGACACCGAGCGCGACGACGAAGCCTACGCAAACAGCTTCTTCGTCAACGCGAACTCGCTGACCCCGCCACAGGTAGTCGACGAGAACGTCGCACCGATCCTCGACCGCTCCGAGGTGTACTCGGGCTGCTACGCCCGCGTGAGCCTCAGCTTCTACGCATTCAACACGAACAGCAACAAGGGTGTGGCCTGCGGGCTGGGCAACATCCAGAAGCTCCGCGACGGCGAACCCCTCGGCGCAGGGCGCATCTCCGCTGAGTCCGACTTCGGTGCACCGGCCGACGGCTTCCTCAACTAAGGAGACTGAATCATGAGTGACTGTTTCAACGCCATCACCCTCGCCGTGTGGGTCTACGTCCTGATCCCGTTCTGGATGGTCTGGGGCTATTACTGGATGAAGGACAAGCGGGCCAAACGCCGCGAACGTCAGCGCATCGATGAGCTGATCGCCAAGGAGAAGGCCGAGCTCGACAGGATGAACGCCACCTACAACCTCGACCCGAAGTAACACCCCAGCAGTGAGGGAGCCACCAAACACCGGTTGGCTCCCTCACCTTCGCCTACCCGATTGTCCAGGAGCCCTGATGCGCCAGATCGCTATCGATATTGAAACCTTCAGCCCAGCACCCCTAGCGAAAACCGGCGTCTACCCGTATGCCGAACACCCCGACTTCCGCCTCCTCATCTTCGGCTACTCGATCGACGGCGGCCCGGTGGAGGTCGTCGATCTCGCCAGTGGTGGTGGGCTGCCCGACGAGGTGCTCGCCGCACTGACCGACCCGGGCGTGGTCAAGTGGGCGCATAACGCCGCCTTCGAGCGGGTCGCACTCTCGGCGTGGCTGCGCCGCCACCACCCAGACCTCCTCACTGAGGAGTTTCTTGATCCGACGCAGTGGCGTTGCACGATGGTGTGGTCGGCCTACCTCGGTCTGCCGATGAGCTTGGATGCGGTCGGTACGGCTCTTGATCTCGACGTGAAGAAGGACACGGCGGGTAAGCGGCTGATCAAACAGTTCTGCATCCCGGCCACGCCCTCCGTGCTCAACGGTGGCGGCACCAGGAACCTGCCGGGCAGCGACCCGGATGGATGGCAGGCGTTCGTGGAGTACAACCGGCGCGATGTCGAGGTTGAGCTCGCGATCCACGACCGGCTCTCATCGTTTCCGATGCCCGAGGTCGAGTGGTACGCCTATGCCTTGGATCAGCGCATCAACGATACTGGCATCAACCTAGATCGTTCCCTTGCGGATGCCGCCGTGACGCTCGACGATCAGCACCGTGCGGTGACGTTGGCGAGAGCGCGGGAGTTGACCGGGCTGGAGAACCCGAACTCACCCATCCAGCTGAAGGACTGGTTCACCACCCACGGCTGCCACATCGACTCACTCGCCAAGGCTGACGTCGAAACCGCCCTCGACACCGCCACCGGCGTGGTGCGGGAAGTGTTGGCGCTGCGCGGAGACCTCGCAAAGTCCAGCGTGAAGAAGTACCAGGCCATGCACAACGTGGCAGGCAGCGATGGGCGGGCTCGTGGGCTCATCCAGTTCTATGGCGCAGGACGCACCGGCCGATTCGCCGGACGCCTCGTCCAAGTCCAAAACCTGCCCCGCAGCTACCTGCCCGACCTCGATGCTGCCCGCACCCTCACCCGGCAACGCAACCTCGATGCGATCGAGCTGCTCTACGACTCCGTGCCTGACACGCTGAGCCAGTTGATCCGTACCGCGTTCATCCCCAGTGCTGGGTGCCGGTTCATCGTCGCCGACTACTCCGCGATCGAGGCCCGCGTCATCGCCTGGCTCGCCGGAGAAACATCCACTCTCGCTGCGTTCCGTGACGGCAAGGATCTGTACTGCGAGACCGCGAGCAGGATGTTCGGCGTGCCCGTCGAGAAGCACGGCATCAACGCCGAACTACGCCAGAAAGGCAAGATCGCCACGCTGGCCTGCGGTTACAACGGCTCCGTCGGAGCATTGAAAGCCATGGGTGCCCTGCGCATGGGATTGGCCGAGCACGAGCTCAAGCCCATCGTGGACGCCTGGCGGGCAGCGAACCCCCACATCGTGCAACTCTGGGCCGACGTCGAACAGGCCGCGATCGACGCCATCACCACCCGCCAACAGGTCCGGCTACGCAACTTCGCCTTCAGCGTCGAGTCCGGCATCCTCTTCATCGAACTGCCCTCCGGCAGACGGTTGGCGTATGTGCAGCCGAGGCTGGGTGAGAACAGGTGGGGCGGCACGTCCATCACCTACAGCGGCGTCACCACCGGCAGGAAGTGGGGGCGGCTGGAAACCTACGGCGGGAAACTCGTCGAAAACATCGTCCAAGCGGTCGCCCGCGACCTCCTCGTCCACGCCATGAGGCTCGTCGCCCAGGCCGGGCACCAGATCGTCATGCACGTCCACGACGAAATCGTCATCGACGAACCCCAAGACTCCGGCTTCACCGTCGCCGACGCCTGCGCACTCATGGCCACCCCACCAGCCTGGGCAGACGGACTGCCGCTGGATGCCGACGGGTACGAATGCGACTACTACCGCAAAGACTGAGGATGGCGTTTACTGCTTTTGATGTGAGCGATCGAGGCGTTTGTGGACGTAAGAGAAAGTTCCGAAAGCGTCAAGGAACTCGTCCGACATTTCCTGTGATCCCAGCCGCGTGCGGTGTGCGCGTGGATTGCGAAAATGTCCGTGAATGCCGATCAGCAGGTTCTTGAATCCTTCCTGTTCGGATCGGTCAGAGTCATCTTTGTGATCGTTGATTGTTATCAGCGGTTCTTGGTTTTTTGAGCCGAATGTTTCGTGAAATAATGCGGCTCCATCTTGGGTGAGTCCAGTCATGAAGCGAATGCGATCTGGGATGGATTTCGCTGCTTCGCTGATTGCATGGAAAAGCGACTGGTGGATAAGTTCCTGGTTGCAGTATTGCAGAAGGATCGGATGACAGTTTCGGTACTCAAGCTGCCGTTTCAAGCTGTTAGTCAGCGCCGCAACCTCGTCGAGTGAGCGTGGTGGCTGCGCCAACCCGCTGATTTTCCCCTGATCGTTGACCCTGAGCTTGTGCATCGCCAGTGCAGCATTGATTTGCTCTTGAAGTTCGCGCCAACGCTCCCGTTGGCCTGGCTGGGCATAAATGGAAGGATTCATGGCTTCGGCGATGAAGCGTATGACGATATTTCCTGCTCCCTGCTGGGCTTGGATGTTGCTAAGTGTGATCGCCAAAGACTCACGCTTGTTATTCCCATCCTGAAGCTCAAAATCTCCACACCGTTGTAGTGCTCGCCTCAGTTCTGAGCCGGTTAGGCCTGGAGCGTCGGTCTGTGCAAGAACCTCAGAGATTGCAGTGATCAGGGCGATGGGTAGTGGATTCATTTTGACAACCATCGAACCGCCTTTCTGTGAGTAACCCTACCGCGAGTTCGTGCATAGGTGCTTGCTGTCTGACGCTCCGGCATCCGGCATCGCACGGGACCTTCTGCTCGACCGGATTTGTTGGTGACCCGTCCGGATTCGTCGGTGCTCGGGGGCGTATGGGCGAGAGCCTTCCTCACGCCGTGTCCGGTTTCGGTACCTGCCGTGCCTGACAGGTGAGAGCCTGGCGCAACCCGCGCCCGCGATTGTCTACCCGGCTCTCAGAAAAGGAGCCGGTCATGGCTACCGCGCTACAAGCGTTCACCAACCACGATTTCGGCACGATCCGAACCGTCACCTCCGGCGGGCAGGTGCTGTTCTGCGGCCGGGATGTTGCTACCGCCCTCGGCTACACCAACACGAAAGATGCCCTGGCGCGTCACGGCAAGTGTTCATGCCGTACCCGCGCACTTCCTTGGCTACAACAAAGGGCCCGACGGCCGTCCCCAAGTCAACCCAGAACAAGCCCGGCTCGTGAGGCGCATCTACCGCATGTTCCTGTCCGGCTATCCCATGCATCGCATCGCCGTCACCCTCACCGACGAGGGCGTCCCCGTCCCCGGCCCGCGCGGCAAGAAATGGTATACCAACACGATCAAGTCGATCCTCACCAACGAGAAATACCGTGGTGACGCTCTTCTGCAAAAGACCTATATTTCTGACTTCCTGACCAAAAAGCAGGTCAAGAACAAGGGCGAAGTCGCCCAATACTATGTGACCGGCTCCCACGAAGCGATCATCGACCCTGAAACGTGGGATCTGGTCCAATACGAGCTCGAAACCCGCAAGGGCAAGCGTTCCCCATACCCGTTCACCATGAAACTGCGGTGCGCGGTGTGTGGCGCTTGGTACGGGTCGAAAGTATGGCACTCGACCGACAAGTACCGCTCGGTCATCTGGCAGTGCAACAACAAATACCGGGTTGAGCATCCCAAGCCGATGCCACACCTGTCCACTAGCCAGATCGAGGACGCCTTCCAGGCGGCGCTCACCATTTACATCCGTCAGCGGCCAGCCATCACCACCCGCATCCAGGCCACGCTTGACCAGGTCATGGACACCAGCGAGTTGGAATCCGAGCAGAAAGAGCTCGGCGTCACCATCGAAGGCTTGCAGGCCATGATGGCTAAGGAGATTGACGCGAACGCCCACGCCCTACAAAACCAAGACGACTACCGGGCACGGTTCGCCACGCTAGAGCCCCAGTTCGAGCAGGCCACCAGCCGGTTCGAGGAAATCGGTGCCGAGATCACCGACAAACAAGGCCGCCACGCCGCTATGCGCCACTACCTGCAAACCATCACCGACATCGGCGCTAATGAGACGAAAGAGTTCACTCCGCGAATCTGGCACGTCCTCATCGATCATGCCACCGTCGAAGCCGATGGGGCGATCAGCTTCACATTCAAAGACGGCACCACCATCAACGGATAACACCAGCCACCCATTTTCTGACGGGTAACGCTCGACGCACAGTAGCGTTGAGGGTATGGCTCTTCCCGAACTCGACCTCGCCCGCATCCGTCGCTGGTGCGATGCCCGCGTGCCCAAACACCTGTGGGATCAAGTCAAGGTCGAAGCCGACGCCGCCGACCGGCACGTCACTATCGTCGAAGTGCGTCCGCCCTGGAACGGGCAAGGAGAGCCCACCCGGTTCCCGATCGCACGGCTGCGCTACACGAAAACCACTGGCCTGTGGAGTCTGTACTGGCGCGACCGAAACCTGAAATTTCACGTCTACGACATCGAGTCGACACGAACCGTCGATGACCTACTCGACTACATCGCCAACAACCGCGACCCCATCTTCTTTGGGTAAATCCGCAAGCCACGACGTCTTGCACCCACCCTGGCTCGGTTTGCACCCACCTCGCGCACACCCCGAGACACGTCACTTTGTATCAACAACCGCATCGTTGGGAATCCGCCCTACGGGGTGAACTGGAAGGCCTATTTCCAGCCCATCAAGGACGAGGCTGCGCAACAAGGCATGGAGGGACGTTTCGGCGCCGGACTCCCCCGGGTCTCCGACGGATCGCTGCTGTTCCTGCAGCACATGCTCAGCCACATGGCCCCGGTCTCCCAAGCCAACCCGCAAGGTGCACGGGTGGGCATCGTCCTGTCCGGCTCTCCCCTGTTCAGTGGTCAGGCCGGATCGGGTGGGAGCGAGATTCGTCGTTGGATCTTGGAGAACGACTGGCTGGAGGGCATTGTTGCCCTGCCAGACCAGATGTTCTACAACACCGGTATCGCCACATACGTGTGGATCCTCACCAACTCCAAGACCGACGAGCAGCGTGGTCTGGTCAAACTCGTCGACGCCCGTGAAATGGGTACCAAGATGCGCAAGAGTCTCGGCGACAAGCGCAAGGAGCTCACCGACGACGCCATTGACGAGATCGTCCAGCTGTTCGGTGGCGCCATGGATGAGTTCGCCGATGATTCCCGGGTCAAAGTGCTGCCCCGCGAGACCTTCGGTTTCCAACGGGTCACCGTGGAGCGGCCACTGCACCGACGCTGGCAGGTGAGCGAGAGGCGGTGCAGGAGCCGGATTTCGCGCTGTTCACCAGCTTGGTGGGCCGGGAGTTCGCCACCGAGAAAGAGCTGCTGGCCGAGGTCTCTGGTCTCTCCCCCGCCAAACGTAAGAAGTTCGCGGCTGCCTGTGCCATCACTGATCCGGACGCTCCGATGATCATGAAGAAGGGCAAGCCCCAGCCGGACGCCGATCTGCGCGACCAGGAGAACATCCCGCTGCCCGCGGGCTGGTTCGATCTGGACGACGACGAGCGCAAGCAAGTTTTGCTCGAATCGGCCGAGTCACATCTGGACAACGAGATCAAACCCTACGTTCCGGACGCCTGGATTGACCACACCAAGACCAAGCTTGGCTTCGAGATTCCCTTCACCCGGCAGTTCTACGTCTACGAGCCACCCCGTCCCGTGGAAGAAATTGCTGCGGAAATCAAGGAGCTGGAGTCCCAGATCCAGGAGTGGATGAAGGGGCTGGAGCTGTGAGGACTCGGGCATTAGGACGTCTCTTAGCGAGAGTGGATGAACGTGGAAGTGCTGATCTTCCCCTCCTCGGGGTATCCGTTGCTTCGAGGGTGCAAAGACGTGTTGACAATGATGGCAGACCAGCGCCTTCCCTTGATCTTAGTAGCTACAAAATCGTTCAATCTGGGGACATAATTATGAATGCTCTTGGAAAACCTCACGGGAGCATTGGACGATCTCCTATCAAAGGAATTACGAGTCCTGCCTATTGGGTTATGCGAGCAAATAGTTCGCTTGACAGCAGATATGCCCACCATCTGCTACGTTCTCGATGGGCGGTTAGCCGGTACGCCGGACTTGGGAAGAATCTGCCACCAAATCATTTTGATATTTCTTGGGAAACTTTCGCAAAAATAGAAGTTTGGCTACCTTCTCTTGACGATCAGCGCCGGATCGCCGACTTCCTTGACGATCGCGTCACCCGGATCGACAAAATCGTCGCTGCGCGGCAACAACAGGTCCATGCTCTCGATTCTTATAAGATTAGCCAAGTACTGAGATCAGTAGTTCATGAGGGTGACAGGTTCACACAGTGTGGACGATTGGCCGAGATTCAGCTAGGAAGACAACACTCTTCTGAGACCGAGTATGGCGATTACATGATTCCCTACATCAGATCAGCAAACGTTACGGATGGTTACATTGATCTTGACGATGTATGGATCTCTGGGGTACGTGCCCGTTGCGGGTGTTGTGGGGCGGTGGCGTGCTGCAGCACGCCACCGCCCCAACGGTTCGCATCACACCTGTTGCCCCGCTACCTTCCGGGACGCAGGAATGGCTCCAGATGACTCACTTGGGCTGGATGGTCCACTCCGGCGGGGTGTCCTTGCCGGACTTCTCGTCCGCCTCGGCGTCGGCAGCGGTCTCATGGACGATGCCCTTGGCGTGGTGGCTCGGCGCGTACACCGCGTAGACCTGCATCGGCTCGTCGCCGGTGTTGACGATGTCGTGCCACGTGCCGGCCGGCACCTGCACGGCCCAGCCGTCGCTGACGTCCTGCACGACGGTGGCCTCATCCTGGTTCTCGTTGGGGCCCAGGATGCACTTGCCCGTGCCGCCGTCCAGACGTAGGAACTGATCGGTCTCGGGGTGCACCTCCCAACCGATGGACTCCCCCACCGGGATCGACATGAGCGTCACCTGCAGGTACTTGCCGGTCCACGCCGTCGTGCGGTAATTGGTGTTCTCCTCGGTGGCAGTCTCCAAGTCGAAGACGTTGGGCTCGGGTCCGTTGTCCACAATCTCCATGTTGTGCTCCTCCCCAGTGTTGGTGTCTCTGGCATCGCTGGTGACCTCTGGCACACCAACCGATGACCGTCGGTCGTGGTCGTCATGACGTGGTGACGATGACGACCACGGCTTGTCCCATTCTATGAGCGACTGGGTATTTCGGGTCAGGACAGGGCATTTCGGGTCAGGACTTGCGCCAACGTAGGGTTGACGTGTGACTCGTCACGTCCCGGAACCGACGCACGAGGATGTGGATCGAGCGCGTCGCAGCGTGCGACCGGACGCATCCCGGCCATGCCGCAGTACCGGTTTCGATGACGATCGGGATACATTGTTGGGGTGCATTTTGACATTCAAGGGCCTGTGGTCACGTGGTGAGTGACTATCTGGTCGCGCGATCCTTCAACGTTCTCTACATCTGGATCGACGTCATACTGTTGCTGGCCTTCCTCTGCATACTGGCGCGGACACGCCGACGTGCGGCCCTCGTCGTTGGGCTGCTCGGTGGTCTCCTCTACTTCATCGTCGATTACGGGTTTTTCTACAGGGTGCTTGGAACCCGCAGCGTGGTCGGGATGGGGGTCCTGCCGCTGGAGTTCTGGTTGTCGTTCAGCTACGGCATCACGAACATGGCGTGGATGTGGCTCTGGTTCGACGAGCCGGAGAACCGTTGGGAGTGGTCGATCCTCTTCCCCACCGGCTGGCTCACCAGCGCTCTGGTCAGCCAAGGACTTGGTGATTCCTTCCACAGCGTGCAGATTGCACGTCATGTCAGCGGTTATCACGGTGCCATGGTCGTTCTCGTGCTCGTGGGATACGGATGGCTCGCGTTGCACAACCTGCGCCACCCGGACGAGCGTCATTCGATTCGCTCGGCACTGGCCATCGGCGTCGGCATCCAATTCACCTGGGAGGCCGTGCTGATGATCTCGGGCATCCGGCCGTTGTCCTGGCGTCCACTCGTCATCGACTCCCTCATCGAGACCAACCTCGGTGCCCCCTTCATGCTGCTCATCGTGCAGGCATGGCGGGTACGTCACCCGAAGGAGTTCCTGGTTCCCCTACCTGCCGACACCACACGATCTGCGGTGCAACGCGAATCCGTCTGAGCTGGTGCCGAGTCGAATGGGGCCCTTGGGCTGACCAGTACGGGAACGAGGGTCTGCCGGCACGTCCGATACCCCTTGGTACGGGTAGGCCCTCGATTCCGTTCAACCCATCACGATCGACTGGTTCCGAGACCCCTTGGTACCGGACCGTACAGGCAGACCTTGACATGGGGCTGCGTGTGCCGTCGGCACCACGATTGCCGCCCCGGGGATTGTCGCTTGGGGGCCGGGGATCAGATGTTGATCATCTCACCGGCAATGCCCTCGACAGCGTCCTTGATGGCCTCGGACATCGACGGGTGCGGGAAGATGTTGCGTCCCACCTCCTCGGTGGTGATGTCCCACATCTGTGCCAGAGTGAGTACCGGGATGAGGTCGGAGACGTCGTGACCGATGATCGTGGCGCCCAGCAGCTCGTTGTGGCGGGCGTCGGCAACGACCTTGACGAATCCCGATCCGTCCCCCACTCCCCAGGCCTTGCCGTTGGCGGAGAACGGGAACTTGTTGACCTTGACGTCGTAGCCCTTGTCCCTGGCCTGCTGCTCCGTGTATCCGAACGACGCGATCTGTGGCTGGCAGTAGGTGACGCGCGGGATCATGTCGTAGTTGATCGGCATGGTCTCGGCACCCGCGATGGTCTCGGCGGCGACGACGCCCTGGGCCTCGGCAGTGTGGGCCAGCATGAGCTTTGCCGTGCAGTCCCCGATGGCATAGATGCCGTCGACATTGGTGCGCATGAAGTCGTCCACGGCGATGGCGCCGCGCTCGGTGAGCTTGACCCCGGTGGTCTCCAGCCCGAATCCCTCGGTGCGTGGGGCGAATCCGACGGCCTGCAGGACGCGGTCGGCCTCCAGCACCTGCGCATCGCCGCCCTTGGCCGGGGAGACGGTGACCTTGACCTTGTCACCGGAGTCGTCGATGGCGTCCACCTTGGTGGAAGCCATGACCTTCACACCCATCCTCTTGTAGGCGCGGGTGAGCTCCTTGGAGACCTCGGGATCCTCGTTGGGGACCATGCGATCCAGGTATTCCACGATGGTCACCTTGGCTCCGTAGTTGGCCAGAACGTAGGCGAACTCTGTGCCGATGGCACCGGAGCCGGCAATGATGATCGACTCGGGGACCTCGTCGGAGAGGATCTGCTCCTTGTAGGTGACGACCCGTTCGGACAGCTGGGTGCCCGGCAGCGTCTTCACCGACGAGCCGGAGGCGATGATGCAGTTGTCGAAGGTGAGTTCCTCACTCACCGCTCCCCCGTCATCCTTGACGACGATGTTCTTGGGGCCGGTGAACTCGCCCCACCCGTGGTACTCGGTGATCTTGTTCTTCTTCATGAGGTAGTGGATGCCATTCACCATGCGGCCGGACACGTCACGGGAGCGGGAGTAGGCCTTGCCGAAGTCAACGGTGACATCACCTGAGATGCCGAAGGTGTTGGCCTGCTTGGTGACGATGTTGGCGAGTTCGGCATTGCGCAGGAGCGACTTGGTGGGGATGCACCCGACGTTGAGGCACACGCCGCCCCAGTACTCCTTCTCGATGATTGCGGTCTTCTTGCCAAGCTGTGCGGCGCGGATGGCGGCGACATAGCCACCAGGGCCGGCTCCGAGGACGACGACGTCAAAGTGTGAGCTCATGGGAACAACTTTAGTGTGAGATCGGCCACTCGTGTGTCACTCGTGTCACTTGTGTGCAGTTCTGCTGTGGGCTGTTTTGCGCTGTGCGGTGACGCATTTGTACCGCGCGTCACCTTGGTTCATCTCGCATGTGATATATCGTGGAGGGATTACTGAGAGTCCCCGCGATCCGTCGAAAGGAATCTCCCGTGGACAACGTCAGCCCTGCATCCGTTGGACGCCTCATCCGTGATGCCCGCAAGCAGCGTGGTCTCACCCAGCACCAGCTGGCAGAACTGCTCAACACCTCCCAGAGCGCCATCCATCGCATCGAGGCCGGCAATCAGAATCTCTCCCTGGACTACATCAACCGGATTGCCCAGGCTCTGGAATCGCCACTGTTGACGACGCCGGGCACTGGCACGATGAACTACCTCATCGAGGGGGGTCACCAGCTCTCCGGTTCGATCGAGGTGCGGTCGTCGAAGAATGCCGCCGTCGCCCTGCTGTGTGCCAGCCTCATCAACCGCGGACGTACCGTGCTGCACGGCATCGCCCATATCGAGGAGGTCAACCGCATCCTCGAGGTGCTGCGCTCCATCGGCATGCAGACCGAGTGGTCCGACGACGGCGTCGACCTCACCCTGACACGCCCTGACGAGCTGTGCCTGGACCAGATGGACATCGACGCGGCACGACGCACCCGAAGCGTCATCATGTTCCTGGGCCCCCTGCAACGCGTCTACAAGGAGTTCAAGCTGCCCTACGCCGGGGGTTGCAACCTCGGGGCTCGTACCGTCGAACCCCACCTGCAGGTGTTGCGAGCCTTCGGACTGGAGGTCGTGGCCACTGAGGGATTCTACAACTGCCAGGTCAGTGAGGACGGCGACAAGGGCGGCGACCGGGAACGTCACATCGTCCTCACCGAGCGCGGCGACACCGTCACCGAGAACGCCTTGCTGGCTGCTGCCCAGACGCCCAGCCTCACCGTGCTGCGCAACGCCAGCCCCAACTACATGGTGCAGGACCTGTGCGTCTTCCTCACCAAGCTCGGTGTGCAGATCGAAGGCATCGGTACGACCACCCTCACGGTGCATGGTGTGAGTGACATCAACGCCGACGTGGAGTACTGGCCCTCGGAGGATCCGATCGAGGCGATGAGCCTCATGACGGCTGCCATCGTCACCGACTCCGAACTCACCATCGAACGCTGCCCCATTGAATTCCTCGAGATTGAGCTGGCCATTCTCAAGGAGATGGGGCTGAAGTATGAGCTCTCCTCGGAATATCCCTCCAACAACGACTTCACCCGGCTGGTCGACATCACCGTGTTCCCCAGCCACCTGATTGCAGTGGCCGACAAGATCCACCCCATGCCGTTCCCCGGCCTCAACATTGACAACCTGCCGTTCTTCGCAGTGATTGCCGCGCAGGCTCAGGGGCAGACCCTCATCCACGACTGGGTGTACGAGAACCGAGCCATCCACCTGGTCGACCTGGGAAAGCTCGGTGCATCCGTACAGCTGCTCGACCCCCATCGGCTCATCGTTCACGGTCCCACTCACTGGCGTGGCCGTGAACTCATCTGCCCGCCTGCCCTGCGTCCCGCTGTCTGTCTGCTGCTGGCTGCCCTGGCGGCCACTGGGGAGACAACTCTGCGGGACGTCTACATGATCAATCGCGGCTATGAGGATCTGCCCACTCGGCTCAATGCTCTGGGGGCGTCGATCAGCGTCTTCACCGAGTGACGCCCAGCTTTGCACGCACGGGTTGGTGATTCGCTGAGTGGTTGCTGCGAAGGCGGGTGCCTATTTGCGTATTACGGGTTTCGGGGCAGCGGCCGGGAATCCATTGCTCCGATCAGATTCGCGATAAGGGGTTGCCTGCTGGTCTCCCTGCCCTGCTCCTTGTCCTTCCTTGCCGATTCGGGTTGCCAGCTGGTTTCCTTGCCTCCCGCTCCTTCATGTCCTTGCCCTGCCATGTCATGGCACACCGTTTCATGGGGTACCTACTGGCTTGCGGAACATTGTCTCCTCGCGCGGGGTACTGCTGGTTCGTCTGCAAACAGGGGGTCGTCACTGGGCGAGACGACGTGTCGCAGCGTTCTCCTGAACGGTGAGCAGGTCCTGATGGGCGACGAGCGCCAGCTCGCCCGGCTCCTCGCTCTCTGGGGCGTCCGACGCGGTTGCCGACAGGACGAGCCAGGTCTGCCGGGCAGCTCGGGCCACGGCCTCACTCAACCGTGCATCACTGCTCTCCTGCTGGCCGTGCAGCAGCCCTGCCAGCAGGAGAGCTGCGAAGAGGTCACCGGAGCCACTGAAATGCCTGGACAGTGTGGGAGCGCTGCACACCCAGGCCGAGGTGGGCGCCACCGTCATCACATGGGTCTGATCCCCGGGAAGATCCGCGGCTCGCACTGAGGTGACGACCACCGCACGCGGTCCGGCAACCGTGGCTCCAGATGCACGGGGTCGGAAAGGATTCTGACCCGTCGTGTGGGACATCACGTGCCATGTTCCGGCGTGGTGTTCGGCATCGTCTCTCGCTGACCCCATGGGTGCTGACCCCATGAGTGATCGCGCGGCAGCAACCACTTCGGCGCACGTGGGCATTGAGTTGCCGTCTCCCCGGGCACCGGTTGCGGTCCTGCCTCCTGGACAACTCGTGGGCCCCGGGCAGGTCGCGAGCCCCGGACGATCCGTGAGCATCGCGAGCTCGAAAAGATTCGGTGTGATGATGTCCGCAGCCGGGACGACGAGCTCGCGCATCATCTGCACCACACCGTCGCTGACGTAACAGCGGCCGTCGTCACCCATGACCGGGTCGCACAGGTAGTGTCCTGCCCCTCCCCTGGCGCGGATCTGCTGGACGGCATCGACGACGACTGGCCCGCTCGTCTCGGTGAGGTATCCCGACAGGACGGCGTCACACCGTCCGAGGAAACCGTTGTGCCCCAATGATCGCAGTACGGCACGAAGATCCTGGGCGTTCACCGGAATCGATCCCACGTTCGGGTACCCGTTGTGGTTGCTGAGCACTGCCGTGGGAAGCGAGATGACCTCGACTCCATTGCGCTGCAGCGGGAACACGGCTGCGCCGTTGCCGACATGCCCGCCACACACCTGGCTCTGGGCCGAAAGAACTGTGGGTGTGGTGATGGTGGATGGGGGGATGGATGCCATGCCACGATCATGGCACGTGTGTTCCACAATGACCTGATTGCCACCTCACGTGGCAGGTGAGGGCACGAGAACCATGATTTCCACGGCGGCGAGCAGAGCTCGATGGATCTTCACCCCACGTTGTGGTGCAGGCAGGTCGATGTGGTGGGGTGCCTTGGTCGGGATGGGTGGTTTTGATGGTGTGGTATTTGTGTTTGGAGTCGTCCGTCCTGCCACGCCAGATGGCAGGTGGGGGCATCTGCACCACGATTTCCACGCAACGGTGAGGGAGTGGTGTCCATGGCTCGGGAATCTCGATACACGGTCGAAAAGTGACAGCGATGCAAATTCGCGGGTCAAAAACGGTGCCGCCCCACATGCGGATGACCTGCCGGTGGAAGAATCGAGCCATGCATGCACGCGACTTCGACTTCTTCGGCTCTGGATTCATCGCCATGGCACATCGTGGTGGCGCCCAGTTGCCGGAGAACCTTGGCAAGGAGAACACCATTGCTGCGTTCTCCCACGCACAGAATCGTGGAATCACCCATCTGGAGACCGACGTCCAGGTGACCAAGGACGGCCATCTCGTCACCATGCACGATCCGGTTCTCGCCCGGGTCACCGACGACGACCACGGCGTCGTCGCCATGCTCACCTTGGTTGAGCTGCGCGAGGCCACCATTGACGGTGAACCCATCCCCACTCTCGACGAGGTGCTGGACACCTTTCCAGACGCCTGCTTCAACATCGACATGAAGTCTCCGGGCACCGTCGAGCCGCTCGTGGCAACCCTTGCTCGTCATCAGGCCTGGGACCGGGTGTGCGTGGGCTCGTTCAATCCGCGAAGGCTCACTGCATTCCGGCGTCTGGTGGATCATCCGGTGGCGACGGCCGTGGGGCCGGTCGGGGTGATGTCCTCGTGCCTCACCCATCGACCCACGACACACGCGCCACTCGGGGTCGTCTACCAGATGCCGTGGCGTGTCAAGGCAGGCCCCTGTGAGATCGACCTTGTCACACCGTCGTTCATTCGGGCTGCGCACCGGGCTGGCAAGCTGGTGCAGGTGTGGACGATCAACGATCCCGGCCAGATGGAACAGCTCATCGAGATGGGCGTGGACGGCATCATCACTGATCGTCCCGACGTCCTGCTCAACGTCATGCGTAGGCGTCATGTGGTCTGAGTGTGAGGGGTCGCCTGCCATGACGGGTGGTTCTCTGCCATGATGGTGAAGGTACGGTGCCAATCACCGACATCGTCAGCGAGAGGAGCATGTCGTGGCTGATCGGGCTCTGCGAGGCATGGGACTGGGTTCCAAGAGCTTTGAGGACGAAGAGGGCGTCGAGATGGCTGAGCGGAAGGAGGTCGGTTTCGACTGCGCCAATGGCCACCATTTCGAGATCACCTTTGCCATGGAAGCCGAACTACCAAGCCTGTGGGAGTGCCCACGTTGCGGAGCAGAGGCCACCCGCAGCGATGGGACCGACCCCGAGCGCAAGGCCCAGAAACCACAACGCACCCATTGGGACATGCTCACCGAGCGTCGCAGTATTCCTGAGCTGGAGGAGCTGCTCAGCGAACGGCTCGAGGAAATTCGCAAGAACGACTGATCTCGCGCCACGAGTGATAGCGGAAGGGGCCACGCGCATCACGCAGTTGACGCGAGGGTCTCTTGGCTTTTGGGCCCATACAGTGACTGCTGATCCATTGGCCCTGCATGGCTTATGGATCAGATGGTTGGTCCCTGCAGCGCTGCACGTGTTGTCAAAAGGCGTGTGGCGCACGGTACATCACAGCGGGTCGGTCATCAGCGGCATGCTATTTGCCCTTGGACGTGGTGACCCGTCTCGGCGCTCCCCGCCCCAGTTGCGAGGGCACCGAACTACCGAACGGATTTCCCACTGGTATCGGGGGCGCACACCATTAACCGGTGAGATCCGAGGTGGCGAGGCGACATGCCATGCGGACACCGGCCGCTCGGTACCGTTTGGGGGTGCTGGCATCACGGAATCGGTTGTCAGCGTCTGAACTGCTTGATGGCCCCACTTGCCTTGCCTGCGAGCTCGTCTGCCATGTGACGCACCTGCTTGGCTCGGTGCTCCACACCCCATCTGGTGGTCTGGGCCATGGCCTCGACGACGATGTCCTTGCTCATCTTGGACGCCCCACGTTCGCGTTCGACGAAGGTGATCGGCACCTCGACGACGACCCCTCCGGCCTTGAGGACGCGCCAGGTCATGTCGAGCTGGAAACAGTAACCGGCCGAGTCGACCGTCGCCAGGTTGATCGTCTTCAGCGTCGAGGCGCGAAAGGCATTGAATCCGCCGGTGGGGTCCTTGACGTCGATGCCCAGCATGAGCCGAGTCCATGCTCCTCCCCCACGAGAGATGAACTCGCGGCTCTTGGGCCAGTTGACGACTGACCCGCCGGACACGTAGCGCGATCCCTTGACCATGTCGGCATGCTGCAGAGCGGAAAGCAGGGCTGGCAGTTGTTCGGGCTGGTGAGACAGATCGGCGTCCATCTCCACGAGCACGCCGTAGTCGTGCGAGAGCCCCCAGTCGAATCCAGCTAGGTAGGCGGCCCCCAGCCCTTCCTTACCCTTGCGGTGCATGACGTGGACGTGTTCGTCTGCGCCGGCGAGCCGATCGGCGATCTCACCGGTGCCGTCGGGGGAATTGTCGTCGGCAATGAGCACGTGCACCTGCGGATTGGCGGTCCGCAGTCGCGATGTGACGGTCTCAATGTTTTCTGCCTCGTTGTAGGTGGGGATGATCACCAGGACCTCTCCCAGATCTGCACCCATCGGTTCGCCGGCCATGACACTCCCATCTCTGGACCGTTGAAATACCCCTCAGCTTAGCGGCTACGCGGTAGGGCGGGCATGTTCGAGGGAAGGTTCAGTTCGCACCTGTGACACTGGGTGTTCATCGGGACCGCTCAGTCTTCGTCACTGCGGTGGTTTTGAGCAGATGCGTGGTAATTCCGTTCGGGACTGCGTCGGTTGCCACGCAAGGAGGCAGACATGACGGTCAGGAACACATGTGCCACCTGTCTCTTATACACATCTCCGAGCCCACGAGACGGACTCCTATCTCGT
>OJLS01000051.1_pt1 | contig 29279 bp, 41 predicted proteins | sample 1597081 | NCBI WGS metagenome assembly OJLS01 (sample SAMEA3904663, study PRJEB24821) | metagenome | biome: Builtin; feature: hospital; material: surface | place: USA | collected 2013-05-22
GGTTAAGAAGGAGGTGATGCTATGAATTTTAAACCACATGAATATCAAGATTATTGTATACAAAAGATTTTAGATACAGAAAATTTAGGCTTATTTCTTGACATGGGTTTAGGTTGACTAAGGTAAAACTATTATTACTTTAACTGCCATTAAAAAATTGATGTATGACCAATTTAAGATTAACAAGGTTTTAGTTATTGCACCTAAAAAGGTGGCAGAAGCAACTTGGCAAAACGAGATTGAAAAATGGGACGAATTAAAATTCTTGAGATTTTCTACAGTCTTGGGAAGTGCCAAGCAAAGGATTAAAGCCTTAAATACACCTGCCGATGTTTACATCATAAATCGTGATAATGTCGTCTGGCTTGTCGATTATTATAAAAACGCATGGCCCTTTGACATGGTGGTATGTGATGAGTTTTCCAGTTTTAAAAATCATCAGTCAAAAAGATTTAAGGCTTTGGCATCCATTAAACCACACATCAAAAAATTAGTTGGACTTACGGGGACACCAAGCCCCAATGGTCTTTTAGATTTATGGTCCCAGGTTTATTTGCTTGACGAGGGAAAAAGATTAAGTCCATCTTATTACAGTTTTAGAAATGCCTACTTTGAGGGGGATTATATGGGCTTTAATTACAAGCCGAGGAAATTCACCCAGAAAGAAATTACAGAAAAAATATCAGATATTTGCATTTCTATGAAGGCTGATGATTATTTAGAATTACCAGAGTGTACGGACAATATAATTCCAGTTGTTTTAGACTCTAAGGCAGAAAAGGCCTATTTGCAGATGGAAAGAGATGCAGTTTTAGAAATCGAAAATGAAGATTACATCGATGCAACTTCGGCGGCTGCTTTATCCACTAAGCTTTTACAACTTGCAAATGGTGCGGTTTATGACGAGGATAGAACAGTCCACGAGATCCACAATTGTAAAATCGAAGCTTTTATGGAAACACTAGAACAATTACATGGCAAAAATGTTTTAGTCTTTTATAATTTTAAACACGATTTTGAAAGATTAGAAAAAGCCTTAAAGAAAAATAAAATTAATTACGGGAAGTTAGAAACTAAAGAAGATCAAAAAGATTGGAACGACGGAAAGATAAATGTGCTTTTGACACATCCTGCATCTAGTGCTTATGGGCTTAACTTGCAAGAGGGCGGTAATCATGTCATTTGGTTTGGTCTCAATTGGAATTACGAGCTATACACTCAAGCCAATAAGAGGCTACACCGACAAGGGCAAAAAGAAAAAGTTATTATCCACCACTTAGTGACAAAGGGCACAAGGGATGAGGACGTCATGGAAGCATTGAGAAGAAAAGAGGGCGTGCAAAATTACGTCTTGGAAAGTTTAAAGGCAAGAATTAAGAGGATTAAGGAGGCAGCAAATTGAGAGACGATAAAGAGTTTGTAGACGCAGGTAAAACAGTTAGGGTGAGCAACAGTGTAATCCATCCAAGCCACTATGCTTTAAAAGGCTTAGAGCCCTATGAGGCAGTAGACCTTATCAAGGCAAGTGTGGGAGATGGATTTGAGGGATACTGCATCGGCAATGTTTTAAAATATGTAATCCGATATAAAAAGAAGAATGGCATTGAGGATTTAAAGAAAGCAAGAGTCCACCTTAATTGGATCATAGATTACATGGAGAATGACTATGACAAAGAAAGAATTTAGGGAGATTATATATCTCGACCACTTAATTAATTCTAAGCTTAGACTTTTAGATAGTCTTAAGTTTAATAGGTTGCAGGTGAAAGGTATGCAGATTAAGTCTGATGTGGTCCAAGTGTCTAAGCAAGGCAATAGACAAGAGGACTTAATCATCAAGATAATTGATTTGGAGAAAGAAATCACAAAAGATATTGATAAGCTAATCGACGAGAAAAGAAAAGCAAAGACCTTAATTGACAAGTTAGATGGACCATACAGGTTAGTAATGAGTATGAGATATTTGGAATGCATGAAGTGGGAAGAGATTGCATATAGATCAGGGTATAGTATTCAAGCCGTCTATAAGATACATGGGCAAGCTTTAAAAAGAGTAGAGTAAAGTAGAGTATAGTCTGTGGTATTATAGTAGTGTAAGAGTTTAGATAAGAGGTCTCCATTCGTGAGACCACCGAGTGTGTTTATAATCTCTTACATTACTCTTCATAGGGTGCCTGTATGTCGCGTGTTACATTAAAACCAATATAATTACTCGCTTTCAAATTAAAAATCAAATTAAAAGGTACTTTGGAGAGTTTAAGGGGATTGCGGGTCGACGCGAGCCCGAAATATCTCTAGCCACAAGGATTTTTTCAAGCACTTCCTACCCAAAGGCTTAAATAAGCCATTTGTGAAAGAGATTAAAAATTAAATCAAAAAGAGGGAATTATGAGAAACAATTATAGACTTAAAAGTTGCCCTTTTTGTGGTGGCAGACCAGATATAAGATATAATCAAACCATTGGAATAACTTATTCTGCTGATATTATTTGTAAGTATTGTAATCTTAAGTTACATGCTTGGGGATTTAGCAAAGAAGACTTAGATATGGAAATTACTGCTAAATGGAATAAAAGAAAATAGAATATAAAACCTTAAGAGATAAACGGAAAAACTGTTTATCTCTTTTGTTTTTAAACGAGAATGAAACGAGAGAAAACGAGGCTAAACCACATTTAAACCAAAACAGAATGGCTTAAATTAGAGGTTTTAATCGTGAGATAATCGTGTGAAAACCATAAATTAACCAAAAATAAATCTCAAGCTTGGACGAGAAGAAACGAGTTTAAACGGGTGAATGGCAAAAAAGCAGATTAGAAGAATGGGTTAGTCCGATATTTTTAAAAATACCGGACTTAGCACAGAAGATTAAAACTTAAAAGCTTATAAAACTGATTTAGAAAAAGAAATTAAATACGGAAGTGTGGCAGAGTTAGGCTTAATGCGTGGGATTGCTAATCCTATATACTCTTTTAGGGTATCGAGGGTTCGAATCCCTCCACTTCCGCCATAAAAAAGATTGGTTGATGCTGATACCTTACGAGGGCAGCATCGGGGACAATACATACAAATTGAGGGCTGTGGGTGGGCGAGCCAGTATGATAATTTAATATTTTTGTAGAGGGCTTAAGTCACTAATTGCCACACACGGATCCTTTGGGGTTTAATCATTATGATTTACAAGTTGTTATTGTTCATGCAAAAAGTTTTTACCACTTTTTGTCCTCCTGATAAATTTTTTTACACAATCTTACACGATTTAAGTCCTCTACAAAACTACTAAGTTATACAAGGGGTGAGAATATGTCAAAAAGAATTGGAGATTTATCAAATACAGTTGTCACTGCTCAAGTCATTGGTCAGATTATTGGAGTGACTGATAGACGTGTAAGACAACTGGCACAAGAGGGAGTGATTCCAAAATTAAAAAATGGATCTTACGACTTAGTGCCAACTATTAATGCCTACATAAGGTCAATAAAAATTACTAATGAGGCCGAAGATAATTCTGACAAGGCAAGCCTTGACAAGGAAAAGCTACTCCACGAAAGAGCAAAAAGACAAAAGGCTGAATTAATACTCGGAGAGATGAGAGGAGACCTCCACGATGCAAAAATCGTGGAAGAAGTTATGACAGATATGTTGTCAAACTTTAGGTCTAAGCTTTTGTCAATTCCATCAAAAACTGCACCTATTCTTTTAGGCATAGATGACATTCCAGAACTACAAGAAATTCTGGAAGAAAAAATAACAGAAGCCCTCACAGAACTAAGCGACTACGACCCAGTTAAGTTTAGGTCTGACAAGTACATAGAGGAGGCAGAGGAAATTGAACAAGACGGAAAAATTATTCCAGGCGATAAGTAAAGTCCTTGCACCTCCACCTAAGCTTGCTATATCAGACTGGGCTGACGAATATAGATTTTTGTCGAGAGAGTCATCAGCCGAACCTGGTAAGTGGTACACAAGTCGTGCTGAATACCAAAGAGAAATTATGAACGCTATCTCAGCCCCAAAGACTGAGAGAGTTGTCCTCATGACATCGGCCCAGATAGGTAAGACGGAATTGTTACTCAATACCATCGGCTATTATGTTGACTATGACCCATCTCCAATTATGCTTGTACAACCTACACTGGATATGGCGGAGTCCTTTTCTAAGGACAGACTAGATCCAATGATTAGAGATACACCTGCCATAAAGGATAAATTTGCAGATAAAAAAACTCGTAACTCGGGGAATACCATAACCCATAAAAAATTTATTGGGGGCCATATAACAATGGTGGGAGCAAACTCGCCATCATCTCTTGCAAGTAGACCTATAAGGATTGTACTTGCAGACGAAGTTGACAGGTTTCCACATTCAGCAGGAGAAGAAGGAGACCCTTTGGACCTTGCAATAAAAAGGACAACGACTTTTTGGAATAGAAAAATTGTCATGGTATCAACTCCAACCATAAAACACCTATCAAGGATTGAGTTGGAGTATGAGGACTCCAGTAAAGAGGAGTGGAATGTAAGATGCCCCAAGTGTGGTAGACTCCAACCCTACAAGTGGTCAAAAATAAGATTTGAAGATGTGACCATGGAGTGTGAGCACTGCAAAGAGAGATTTCCTGAAAATATTTGGAAAAAACAAGAAGGGGCTTGGATTGCAGAAAGAGATGACAGCAAAAAGAGAGGTTTCCATTTAAACGAACTCGCCAGTCCATGGAAAAAGTGGGAGGACATAATTGAGGACTTCCGAGAGGCAAAGAAGTCCACTGAAAAATTAAAGGTATGGATAAACACCGCACTGGGAGAGTCTTGGGAAGAACCAGACGATACTGATGCAGGAGAACTTATAAAAAGACGTGAAAGATATAATGCAGAAGTCCCTGACGATGTCCTACTCCTCACTTGTGGAGTGGATGTCCAAGATGACAGACTGGAAATGGAAGTCGTAGGATGGGGACATGGAAAAGAATCCTGGGGAATACTCTACAATGTCTTTTATGGGGATCCTGGTCAAGATGCAGTATGGATCCAATTGGACGAGTTTTTAAAAAGAGAATTTAAGTTTGCCGATGGTAGTGGAATTATGATTGCCTCAGCTTGTATTGACTCTGGTGGTCATTACACCCAAGAAGTATATAAATTTACAAAACAAAGAGAACATAGAAGAATCTTTGCCATAAAGGGTAAAGGTGGCGAGGGAGTACCTTTTATAAGCAATCCTACTAGAAACAATCGTCAAAAAGCTGCCTTGTTTTCTCTTGGGGTAGACCAGGGGAAGGCAAGTATATCATCAAGACTTAAAATAGAATTTGAGGGAGAAGGCTACTGCCATTTTCCAATTGAAAAAGAAAAGGGCTACGACGAGAAGTTTTTTGATGGAATAACATCAGAATCTTTTAGGATCAGGTATTACAAGGGAAAACCTAAGGGAGAATGGATTGTAAAGCCTGGAGTTAGAAACGAGCCACTTGACTGTAGAAACTATGCGACTGCAGCCATGGAAATTTTTAACCCTAATTTTGATGTCCTAGAAAAAAACAAGGGAAATACTGAAAGGTATACCCAAGCATATAAAAGACCGAGAAGAAGGAGGGGGACAATATCAAAAGGACTGTAAGAACTACAAGACGACCATTTTATGACTTAGAATTTATCGAAGAAAGACTTAAAATGTGGCTTGATGCAGAAGCTGCACTGGCAACAAGTCAAAGCTATAAGGTTGGAACAAGAGAACTTAGAAGAGCAGACCTCCCAGAAGTAAGAGAACAAATCGAATTTTGGGAGAATAAATACAATAAGGCTACCAACGAACTTGACGGGACAAGCGGTGGCGGTAGGAGAACAGCAAGGATTGTGCCTAGAGACCTATAAAAAACTAAAAAAAACTAAAAAAAAACTAAAAAAAATTTATAAAAACTCTTGACTATTGACAGCGTATATGCTATCATATAATCAAGAGGTGAGGGAATGGCAAGTGTAGAAAAAATCATAGATAAGATGAGACGACAACCCAACAACATAAGCTATAAAGAAATCCACAAAGTCCTAATATCACTTGGATATGAGTTGAAAAGGGGAAAAGGAGACCATCTTAACTATAGGAAAAAAGGAAAGCCAATTTATACGCTGGTAAAACAAAATCCAGTAAAGAGATACCAAGTAGAAGAATTATTAAAAATAATAGACGAGAGTTAATCTCGTCTATTGAAACACACTTGCTGAATAATCATGTTAGAAAAAGATATTTTAAGAGAAAGTAAGAAGTACATTAATTTACCTTACAATCAAGTAATTAAAAAAGTTACTGATGAAAGTGGAACTTATTACATCGGAGAATTTATTGAAATTCCAGAAGCTAAAACCAATGCTGATGATTTAGAAAGCTTGGCAAAGAGAATGCAAGAAGTCTTAGAATTAAGTATTGAGACGAGACTCCAAGAAGGGGATAAAATTCCAATGCCAATAGATGAAAAAGCTAATGGAGTCTTAACAATAAGAGTTCCAAAGTCATTACATTCTGCCCTAAGAATAGGAGCAGAAAGAGAGGGTATATCCTTAAACCAATATGCTTTATACAAGTTAAGTAGATAAATTAAATAACGTTTTTTACAAGAGAAGAGTTTAGGCTCTTCTTTTTTTTATTGTTAGGAGGTGAGAAAAATGAAAATCTTAGATGTTTTTAAACCAAAAAAACTTGATAACTCTGGCTATGGAAATCATGGTGCCAACACCATTAAAAAATCTCTAATTGGTTGGATGTCCTATTCGGGCAGCCCTAAAGAAGATATTGACGACAATATAGCATTACTAAGAGAAAGGTCGAGAGACCTCTATATGGGTGGAGCACCAATTGCAACTGGAGCCATTAAAACTATAAGGACCAATGTCGTTGGTGGTGGTCTTAAATTAAAAGCAAGGCTTGATACTGATGTACTTAATCTTACAGATGATGAAGCAGAGGAAAAAGAAAGACAAATCGAAAGGGAGTTTGCCCTTTGGAGTGAGTCCAAGTTATGTGATGCAGAAAGAAAAAATAATTTTTATGAGCTCCAACAACTTGCAATCCTATCTCAGCTTTTAAGTGGAGATGCCTTTGTCCTCTTACCTGCAATCCAAAAACACAGATTTCCTTACCAGATATCAGTCCAATTAATTGAGGGTGACAGGGTAAGGACTCCAAACTCCAAGGTCAATGACAAAAATATTGTGTCTGGGATTGAGTTTGGTAAGTATGGAGAGCCAGTAGCTTATTATTTTTGCAGAAAGCACCCAGGTGCCATGTCCTCAATGCTTGGGGAGAAATACGACAGGATACCTGCCTATGGTAGAAAGACAGGACTTGCTAATGTTATCCACATAATGGAGTCAGAAAGACCAGGGCAAACTAGAGGGGTCCCAGTCCTCGCAAGTGTCATTGAACCACTTAAACAATTGGGCAGATATACTGATGCAGAATTAATGGCAGCAGTTATAAACGGTATGTTTACAGTATTTATCGAGATGGAACAGGAGAATTACCAAGAGCCAATGCTTGGGGAGTCAATCCCAGAGGATCAAAGAATTGATGACGGGGATCCAAACGCAATTGAACTTGGAAATGGTGCAGTAGTCCAATTGGGACCAGGAGAAAAAGCTAAAGAGGTAAATCCTGGCAGACCAAACACTGCCTTTGATGGCTTTGTAAGCTCGATCTGCAAGCAAATGGGAGCATCGCTTGAGATACCCTATGACCTACTTATGAAACAGTTTGACTCATCCTATTCGGCATCAAGGGCAGCACTCTTAGAGGCATGGAAGATGTTTAAGATGCGTAGGGAGTGGTTCATATCCGACTTTTGCCAACCAATCTATGAGCAATGGCTAACAGAGGCAGTTGCCAAAGGTAGGATTGATGCACCAGGATTTTTTGATGATCCAATTATCCACAAAGCCTACTGCGGTAGTGAGTGGTCTGGACCAACACAAGGCCAACTTGACCCATTAAAAGAGGTAAATGCAGCCGCAAGAAGAGTTGAGGAAGGTTTTTCTACAAGAAGCAGGGAAACCACTGAACTTACTGGTGGCGATTATTATCAAAATATGAGACAAAGCAAGAAAGAAGAAAGATTAAGAGGAGGTGGAGAAGATGAAAATAATTAATTTAAAAGGTGAAATTGTATCTGATGACTTAGCTGATATGTATAGACATTGGGGATACACTTGTACAAGTCCAAAGGACTTTGCCAACCTATCCAATGACGGAGAGGATATAGAAGTTGTCATCAACTCTCGTGGAGGATCAGTTACTGACGCAAGCGAAATATTTACAGCACTTAAGGACTATAAAGGGGAAGTCACTGCCAAGATAGTGGGATTTGCAGGATCTTGTGCATCTTGGATTGCCATGGCAGCAGACAAGGTCAAGATATCTCCTATGGGATTTATTATGATCCATAACGCATCGTCTTATGCAAGTGGCGACAACAGGGACATGGACTCTACAAGCAATATGCTTAAGACAGTTGACGAGGCTATAAGAAATGCCTACAAGGAAAAAACTGGACTAAGTGACGAGGAATTAAAGGACCTAATGGATAATGAGACATGGTTTAACTCATCAAAGGCTTTGGAAAAAAACTTTGCCGATGAAATCATGTTTGAAGAAGAGGCATTAGTATCTAATAGTTTTTTCAACGATTTAAAAATTCCATCTAAGGAAATTTTAAATATAATCAATAAAAATCAAGAAGAAAGAGAGGAAGTTGTAATGGATCTAAAAGAATTACAAGAAAAGCATCCCGATTTATATAAAGAAGTTATGAATCTGGGAAAAGAAGAAGGCAGAAAAGAAGAGAGAGAAAGAATCCAAAACATTGAAAACCTAGAAGTTGATGGATTCAAGGACCTTGTAAACAAAGCAAAGTTTGAAACTTTTGAAAGTCCTGAAAAATTAGCAATGAATATCCTTAAGGCTCAAAAAGAGCAAGGAGAAAAAAAGGTTAAAGACTTTTTAGAGGACAAAGACTTTGTCGTAGAACACGACGCAGAAGAAGAGAAAGTTAAAAACTCTAACAAAGACGATGAGTTTGCAAAGCTAATTGGGGCTATGGTAAATGAGACAAGGGGGATTAAATAATGGATAACTTATACGGAAAAGTTGACGAATTTAAGGCTGATAACCTAATCAATGATATCGCAGTTACACCAGTAACTAAGTCAGCAAAAATCAAAAAGGCATCAAAGTTAGAAAGAGGAACAATCCTATCTGTAGATGCTAAAGGATATTACAAGAAATTTAACGGAGCAGCTACTGGAGAGTCAGCAGAAAAACCTGATTGCATCCTAGCTGATGATGTGGAAAATCCAGACGAAGATGTATTTGCAGTTGCTTATGCAAAAGGTATGTTTAACAGAAAGGCTCTAATCCTTGATGGAGAACTATCAGCAGAGGCAGAAGAAATTTTAAGAGAAAAAGGTATATACCTTAAAGATGACGTGGAGGTAAAATAATGGGAAATTACGATACTATTACACTTTTAAAAGGGATTGAAAATGTAAAACCTGTAAAAACTTTTTTAAGGGATACATTTTTCCCAGCAAAAAACGATCAAAATTTAGTGACTAATACAGCTCAATTTGATGTTAAAAAAGGCAAGAGAAGAATTGCACCTTTTGTAGCACCAAGAGTTAAGGGAGTTACTATTGCCAGAGAGGGCTATGAAACTCACACAATCACAGCTCCTTTAATCGCACCACAAAGAATACTTACAGTTGATGATCTAGAAAATAGAGCTTTTGGAGAAAGTCTTGTATCTGCAATCACACCACAACAAAGACAAGCAAAAATTCTTGCTGATGATCTTATGGAACTTGATGAGATGATTACAAGAAGAGAAGAAGCAATGATTGCTGATTTACTTTTCAACGGAAAAATCTTTATCAAGGCTTATGTTGACTATGACGGCACAAACACTAGAGACTCTGTAATTGACTTTGGCAAAAAAACTGATGAAAAGGCAAAAGTTCTTTGGAGTGCAGAAACTGCAAATATTATCGAGGACCTAAGAAACTTAAGAAGGGAAATCATTAAAGAATCTGGGGCGAATGCAAATATCCTAATTCTTGGATCTAAGGTTTACGACGAACTACTTAAGAATGAAAAATTCTTAAAATATTTTGATATCAAAAATCTTAACCTTGCGACAGTTAACCCAGTGTTACAAGATGGCGGAGCAGTAACTTATGTGGGTAGAATCACATCTCTTGGAATTGACATGTACACTTATGACGAGTGGTATGTTGACGCTGACGGAGTGGAAAAACCAGTTGTACCAGAAGATAAAATCCTACTTGGATCAAGAGACCTAGGAAAAATCATGTATGGTGCAGTAACTCAACTTGCAGACCAAGGTCAAAATTTTGTGACTTATGTATCTCCAAGAGTACCTAAGGTTTGGGTAGATCCTAACGCTGACAACAGAATGATGAGATTATCATCAAGACCAGTTGCAGCACCTAATGACATCGAAGCTTGGAAGGTCCTTAAGGTGCTTTAATGGCAACCTTAAAGGACTACATCAAGGATTTTGACCTAGATACCTTTATAAACATGGATGAGTTTGCAGACGACCATCAAATTAATGGCGAGACTATAAAATGTGTCGTTGACACAGACATTTTTGATGAGAGATCCACTCAATCTGGAGACAGGTCTGGTGGAGTCTTTAAGGACACAATCTCAATTTTTATTAAAATGTCAGACATAGAAAAACCACTCATTGATGAGATGATGTCTGTAGACGAGGACGATTACAGGGTAGTCGAGGTCAAGGAAAACATGGGAATGTACGAGATAGAGTTATCTCAATACGACTATTAGGGTGATTAAATGATTGAGGTACAAATTGAGGGCATAGAAATTTTTGACCAATTGAAAAACTCAGATAAACAGCTAGAAAAGGCTCTGTACTTTGCAAAGAACAGGGCCTTAAATACTGTCAAAACTGAACTTGCAAGAGGTGTGCCTAAGAAGTATGACACAAAGCAAAAAACCATAAGGGATAGGACAAGAGTCAATAAAAATACTGGAGAGGTATCTGTAAAAGGATCTCCTATAAGGCTTTTTAAATTCCGAGTCACTCCAACATCGCCAAGAAAACAACTTGTAACTGCAAGTGTTAAAAGGGCAAAAAAGAGCCTGCCTAACGCTTTTGTACAACAAATGAGAAATGGCACTATAGGAGTTTTTGAGCGTGTCGGAAAAAGCAGGTATCCAATAAGACAACTTTACTCTGTATCTGCACCACAGATGGCGGGAGAACAAGAAGTCTTAGAGGGAGCAATGGAAAGAGCCTCAATTGTTTTTGACGAGCGATTATCCCATGAGATAGGCAGGTTGTTAGATGATTAGTATAGATTTAATCGAGGAATTAAAAAAGGAACTAGAAAACCTATTTAAAGAAGAACTTGTAGACGACTATGACACAAAGTTTGAGAGCAAAAAGATGCCAAAAATAAATGCGGGTTGGTACACACAAAAAGTTGATAAAGAGGACTTTCCTTATGTGCTTATATCTCCAATCCAACAGACTTGGAATCTTAATGTCTCAAAAGTGGAATTAGTACTTATAATCGGCACTTACTCCAAAGACTTGGACGGGTGGAAGGACACAGCATTAATGGCAGAGAGGATAAGACAGTATCTCACAACCAACAAGTATGTAGCAAAGAAATATGAGATAAATCCTGATGCCAGGGTGGAATTTCCAGACGACCAACCCTACCCAATAACTTTTTGTGCAATGTATGTAAGCTTTAACGTCTACAACCCATACAACGTGGAAGGAGGAGAACTCACATGGTAAAAGCAAGAGAAGAAAGTAGACTCATGTACATAGGCGATACCTATGTGAAAGAGGGTCTTTTTAATGGGACAGTCTACATTGGTGGGCTTCCAAGAAATTTTGATAGATTTATTAAAAGTGTTCCATTATTTAAAAATCTGCTAGTGCCACTTGATGGAGTAGCAGAAAAAATGGAAGAGATAAAGAAACAAGACTCTGTCTTATTTCACAGCAATGAGCAATTAAAAAATTATATGAGAGGTGACAAATAATGGCAGCATATAAGCATGGTGTATATGTATCAGAGGTGCCTACTAAAGTCATACCACCTGTAAGAGTGGACTGTGGCCTACCAGTAGTAATTGGTACTGCACCAATAAATATGGCAAAAGAGGGCCTTGCACCAAACACACCTAAACTGATTCAAAACTACGAAGATGCAGTAAAATACTTTGGCTATTCTGATGATTTTGAAAACTACACATTATCAGAATTTATTTACTCACAATTTGTACTTTATGGCATTGGTCCAGTAGTTTTAATCAACGTGTTAGACAAGGACAAACACAAAAAAGCAGGCAAGGTAAAAGACTTAGTCATTGAAAATGGCAAGGGAAAAATTGACGAAAAAGGAATCCTACCAGAAAGTCTTGTAATTAAAAGCCAAGACAAGACTTTTAAACTTGGAGAAGATTACGCAATCATTTTTGAAAAAGAAATTGTTGAGATCGTAGGAGTATCAGAAGCTTTTAAGGATGCGACTTATACAATTACTTATAATGTTTTAGACCCAAGTATGGTTACTAAGGCTGACATCATCGGCGGAGTTGACGTAAATACTGGTAAGAGACAGGGCCTGGAACTTGTAGAAGAAGTGTATCCAAGATTTGGGCTTGTACCAGGTCTTATCCTAGCACCAGGCTACTCACAAAATTCCGACGTAGCTGCAATTATGAAGAGTAAAGCGAATAGTGTTGGGGGCCTATTTAGGGCTATGGCACTTTGTGATGCAGATGCAGACCTTTTAAAGGATGAATTGACACCTTTTAAAAATAAAAACAACGTCACTGACAAGTCACAAGTGCTTTGCTATCCAAAGCTTGGTCTAGGGGATAAGGTATTTAATTTCTCCACACAACTAGTAGGGGTAATTAATAGGACTGACTATGACAATGACTCAATCCCTTATGTATCTCCATCTAATAAGTCTCTACAAATCGACAAGACTCTTATTAAGGGCGAGGAAGTAATCCTATCACTTGATGATGCGAATTACTTAAACTCTCAAGGGGTTATGACAGCCCACAACTTTAACAACGGGTGGAAAGCTTGGGGTAATAGAACAGCTGCTTATCCAGGAATAACAGATATCAAGGACTCCTTTATCCCAACTAGAAGAATGTTTGACTGGGTTGGAAATACTCTAATCTTAACATTCTGGCAAAAAATCGATAACCCAATGAATAAGAGACTTATCGAGACTGTTGTTGATTCTGCCAACTTATGGCTTAATGGCTTAACAGCTCAAGGAGTACTTTTAGGTGCAAGAGTAGAGGTCCTAAAGGAAGAAAATCCAGTTACTGACCTTATGGACGGACGAATTAAATTCCATGTCTACATGACTCCACCATCACCTGCAAGAGAAATTGACTTTATTCAAGAAATTGATGTTAATTACTTTAACCAATTTATTGATGAGTTAGTGAGATAAGGAGGATAGAAGATGAGAATACCAGATAAACTAGTGGGATTTAATGTTTTCTCCGAAAACAGACTTTTAGGAGTTGCCGACATCACACTACCAAGTATCGAATACATGACAGAAACCTTATCAGGTGCAGGAATAGCAGGGGAAACTGAAACACCTGCCCTTGGTCAAGTGTCATCAATGTCAGTCCAAATATCAATGAGGACTCAACACACAGAAGCAAGAAAACTACTAGAACTTAGGGGACAACAAATTGACGTAAGGGGATCTCTACAAGAGCAAGACTCCTCAACAGGAGAAATCAGAACTTATCCTTGTAGGGTTAGTATGTTTGTACTGCCAAAAACTTATGAGACAGGTAAGTTTGAGGTGGGATCTACAACTGATACAAGTATCGAGTCTGAGGTTACTTACATGAGAATGTGGATAGATAACCAAGAAATCGTTGAAATTGACAAATTTAACTATATTTGCCGAATCAACGGAAAAGACTATCTCGAAGAAGTTAGATCCCAAATAGGTATGTAAGAGGTGTGATAAATGGAAAATTATGATGTAAATTATGACCCATCAGACATAGCAACTAATGCACCAGATTTTGAGGAGCCACATGTAGAAAACAAGCATGTGGCTCATTTTAATGGTGACCCTATGCAAGATGAGGCCTATAGAAGATATTATGAAGAATTAAAAAACTCTCAAAATGAGAACTTACAAGCAGAAAGACAAGTCGTAAAATCAAAAAATCCACAAAATTTGAATTTACATGATGAAAAACCTGCTGAAATATCAAAAAACAATAAAGTTTATATCTTAAAAAGACCTTTTGAATTTGAGGGCGAATGGATTGAAGAGTTATACCTTGACCTAGACTCGCTTACAGGTAGGGACATCATGGATGCTTCAAAAGGTGTGGAAAGCTATGTACAAGAAACTGACAAGACTTATCTATGCAATATTGCGGCTAAGGCACTTAAGAGACCTAAAGAAATTATGTATTTTATGTCTGCTAAGGATGCAACTGCGATTTGCTACGAGGTCTCAAATTTTTTAATCGGGTAGTCGGCGGATCTAACACAGTTAAAAAGACTAGGCAGGAAATGAAAAAAATCTGTCTTAGTCTATCTCTGTCGACTAGAAATCCTATTAAATACTTTGAAAAAGTCCCACTCATAGAACTTGGTGAGTGGTTTGACGTGTCAAATGACATAGCAAAGATGATTGCTAAAAAAATTAAAGGTTAGGAGGTGGCTTTGTGGCAAGGGTACATGAGTTACTTATAAAAATCGATGGTAAATTGAATGGATCTGTCAATAGTGCTTTTAAGTCTGTGGCAAATAAAGCCACAAACCTTGACAAACAATTTAAAAATCTTAAAAAAGTAAAACTTGGTGCAGAAAAATTTAAAGCCATGGAATCTGGCTTAGAAAAGCTAGAGGGCAAGTTAAAAAACACTAGGGAAAAAACCTTAGAACTTAGAAGAGCCTTTAACGACTCCAAGGCAAAGACGGAAGCACTGGCACAGGAATTTAAGAAAACTGGTGGAAAAAGTGAAGAACTTGCTAAGAAGTTGGCAAAGTCCAGAGAAGAGACATCGAGATTAAGCGAAAGATACCAAAAATCTAAGGCATCTATGGATGCAGTAAACGCTAAAATCCAAGAGCAAAAATCAGAATTGGACTCCCTATCGGGATCACTTTCCAAGGCAGGATTTAAAACAGACGACTTTGCCAAGTCCCAGAAAAAATTAGCAGCGAAAATGTCAATCCAAGAAAATTATGGGGCTATGAAAGAACATTTTGGTAAGGCAGGCACTTACGCAAAATCTGCTATGAAAAGAACTGCCGCCTTTGGAGCGGCTGCCGCAGTACCTTTAAAATTTGCTATCGATGAGGAATCTGTAAATGCAGAAATTGCCAAAGTTGCAGACTTTGCAAACGACAAACAGAAAAAAGAAGTCACTGACAGCCTTAAAAAGATGATTACCACAGAAATCCCAATGTCCTATCAAGAAATTGGGGAACTTGCAGCGGCAGGTGCACAAGGTGGGATTGAGACTGTCGACTTATCTAAGTTTTCAGAGTTAGCTGCAAAAATGGGTGTAGCCTTTGACATGGAAGCAGGAGAAGCAGGTCAAAAGATGGCCAACTGGAAGGCTGCCTTTGGAATGGATATGAATGAGTTAAAGGCCTTAGGGGACAAGGTCAACTACCTAGGCAACAACTCTGCCGCCTCTGCATCATCAATCTCCAATGTAATCTCTCGAGTAGGTGCACTTGGGGAAGTTGCGGGTGTAGGAAGTGGAGAAGTAGCAGGTCTTGGTGCTGCCATGGTAGCCATGGGTACACAAGATGACGTTGCTGCGACAGGTATCAAAAAAGTACTAACCACTCTTGCATCTGGAGGTAATAAAGCTACTAAAAACTACCTAGGCATGGGCGGAGCTGACTTATCCAAAGCTATGAAAGCTGATGGGGCAGGAACTATTATCGCTGTTTTTGAAAAAATCAAAGCCTTAAATCCAGAAGAGCAGACTGCTGCGTTAAAAGACATTTTTGGTCAACAAAATATTGGGTCTATAGCACCACTACTAAATAACTTAGACCTGGTAAAAGAGTATCTAGGCATGGTAGGAGACAAATCTAAGTACTCTGGATCCATGCAAAAAGAGTTTGAAGCACAAGCAGGTACAACTGCAAACCAACTAAAAATCCTAAAAAATCAGGCTAAAGATGCGGGCATGGTCATAGGTGGAGCCATGCTACCAACCTTTAAAAAAGGTGTAGAAAAACTCCAAGAGTGGGCTACCAACATCAAAAAATTTGCCGAAGAAAACCCAAAGGCCATGGAGACTATACTAAAAATTACAGGTGCAGTTGCAGGGATTGCTGTGGCCATACCAGTAGTTAAGTCTTTATTTAATGCTTTTATGGGATTGAAAGATGCTTTTAACATCGTAAAAGGATTGACAAAACTTTTGATGGCAAATCCAATGGTAGTTGGAATCATGCTAGCAGTTGGAGCGGTTATCTTACTGTGGAAAAACTGGGATAAAGTTAAGGCAATTGCAGGTGCAGCCATGGACTGGGTCAATTCCAAGGTACAAGCAGGTAAAACAAAGGTCACAGAACTTAAAAACACAGTGGCCGAAAAGTTTGGAGCTATGAAACAACACTTTAAAGATGCGGGAAACGCTGTTAAAAACTTTTTCTTAGCTCCTCTAAACAAGGCGAAAGAAGTTGCAGGAGCCATAAAAGAAAAAGTAAGCGGGATTGGGTCTGCCATCAAAAGCAAGGTAAGCGACGGAGTACAAAGACTTACTGGCGGTGGAAATGGTGTACGTGCCATGGCAACTGGTGGTTTGGTAACTAGACCTCAAATGGCCTTAGTCGGAGAAGGCGGAGATCACGAAGCAGTTATACCTCTTAATAGAGATAAGAGATCACAAGCACTGTGGGAATATGCAGGTAACCGAATGGGGTTACTTGGTAGACAAGACCTTACACCTAACTACAAATTAGGCAGTGCGGGCGGCGGGTCATCTCCAGTAAATATCACAATAGCAGTAGATGCTAGAGGTGGGGGAAATGAAGCCAACATCAGAAATGCTATAAGTGAGTCAATCCCTGAACTTAAGAGAGTTGTAAAGGAGACAATGGACGAGGTATCAAGAGACAGAAGAAGGAGGGCCTTTACATGATGAATACAGTTGATATTTACACCACAAAACTCGGGGATACATGGGATCTAATCGCCTACCGAGTTTATGGGAACGAAAAATACATGAAAGAACTTGTAGAAGCCAACATCGAACTTGCAAGCACTGTCTTTTTTAAGTCGGGAGTGGAATTAATCTGTCCCGACATACCAGTAATCAACGACTCAAATGCACCACCTTGGAAGAGGTGACTAGATGAGAAAGACAAAATTAAAACTAATTTATGAAGGGGTGGATATAAGCAAAGATATATCCACCTTTTTGCTTGATTACTCCTACACAGATAATGACAATGATGCCGAGGAAATCCAGGTAAACCTCCATAACGTAGAAAGACCTTGGATGGCTGAATGGTATCCTAAAAAAGGGGATAAGATGTCAGCAGACATCGAGTTTGACGACGAGACAGTTTTATCTTGTGGCGAATTTGAGGTTGATGATATATCTTGCAAAGGCAAGGGCAACACTGCAAGCATCAAAGCAATATCTGCTGCCATATCTGGAGAGATAAAAGACACTAAGAGATCTAAGGCTTGGGAAAAAATTGACTATAAAAGCATAGTCAAGGAGATCGCAAGTAAAAATAAAATGTCTGCAATCTTTAACATCAAGGACAATAAAAAGTATGACAAGCTAGATCAAAAAAATACATCAGACATTGAGTTTATCAAAAAGATATCCACAGACCTTGGATATGATGTAAAAGTTGAGTCTAAAAAAATCATTATCACAGATGAGGACTACTACAAGAGCCAAGAGGCAGAATACGAGATAAAATATCCCGACCTCAAGAACCCAACTTTTAACGCTGATGGGGACACTGTGGACTTACTTGACTATGAGTTTTCAGAGACTTCACTGGGTGCTTACACTGCCTGTGAGAACCAATACAAGGATCCCAAGACTGGAATTACCTATAAGGCGAGGGCAGGAAGTGAAAAGGAAAAGAATTCTGGAAGAATACTAAGGCTCAATAAAAAGGTAAAATCACAATCAGAGTGCGAGAAGGTCTGTAAGGATGCCTTGAAAAAGGAAAATGCCAAGTCTAAGACTGCTAAGCTTATTTTTGCACCGACTAAGCCAATATACGCAAAAAAGAAAATAAAAGTGTCAGACTTTGGAGAGTTTTCAGGCGACTATCTTATAGACGAGGTGTCTCATAATATCTCATCAAGTGGATATACAGTATCTCTATCTTGCAGAAAATTTTACGAAGGCATGTCAATAAAAGTATCGTCGGAAACTGTGGACTCCCAAGGAAACACTATGGGTAGTGCAGGAAGTGACAGTATAGAAAAGATGATAGCCCACGCAGAATCTATGATAGGTATGAGATACTCTCAACCTATGAGAATGTCTGCTAAATATGCTGACTGCTCATCTACTGTATGTAGGTCAATGTCTGCAGCAGGTCTTATGCCACCAGGTGCTGCCTTTTCTACAGCCACACTGCCAACGAGTGGGTATCTTAAAAAAATCAATAAGAATGATCTACAAAGAGGGGACGTATTAAACTACCGACGAGGTGGTAAAGGTCATGCCATGATATATATTGGCAACGGACAAGTAATTGAGGCACAACCTAAACGTGGTGTATGTATAGGTAAGCTGAGAACACAAGGCTATACAGCCTACAGACCAACTAAGGCATAAGGGGTGATGAGAATGTACGAAGAAGGAATAAATCGAGACTACGAAAGCGAAAATAACTTAATTATGATAGGGACTGTATCTGCCATAAATGAGCAAGATGCAACTGCAAGAGTCCTATTTACCGACCGAGACGACTCAACCTCTAAGGAGATACCTCTCATGTTTTTGCATACAAAAGGTATGAGGATCTATGCCATGCCAGAAGTTGGAGAGCAGGTAGTATGTTTATTTTTGCCTAATGGCCATGAGGAGGGTTATATTTTAGGTGCTTATTACAATGACGAGTACAAGCCACCAGTCACAGACCGAGAAACCAAAATTATAATGTTTAAAAATGGGGACTATGTGAAGTATAAGAATGGTCAAATGGATGTTAAGTGTAGCAAGGTCAATGTCATAGCTGATGTAAATATCAGTGGGAACTTAAATGTAAGTGGGACTGTCAAGGCTCCTACTCATATTGGAAACCTACAAGGCAGGGCTGACACAGCAGGGAGTGTGGGATAATGCTTGGAACTTTAGGAGATTTAACTTTTACAGTTAGCAGCAATAGAATATTTACTTACAAAGATCTCTCAATTAAATCTAGTGTGAGAATGGCACAGCATGACTCACTCCAAACCAAACCAACTTTGGAGTTTATCGGAGAAGGACTTGACGAACTCCAGGTAAAGTTAGACCTAAGGATAGAGGACAAGGTCAATCCATACTCCGAATTTTTAAAATTTAAGGAGAAGATGGCAAAGGGCGAGGAACTGACATTTTTTATCGGGGATAAGAAAATAGGCAAATTTGTAATTGCTGACATAGGGCACAGCTATCGCAGGATAGACAACAAGGGTAATATCTTGGCAATGGATCTTGACCTTAATCTTAAAGAAGTAGCCCCAAAGCCTAAGGCAGAAACAAAAGTCGTAAAAGCCGATAAAAAAGAAGTGGGCAAAAAAGTTGTCAAAGAAGTAGTTAAAAAGGCAGTTACTAAAAAACCAGTGGCAGCTGCTATGCTTATGCCACTTAAACCTATCGCAGATGTGACTCAAAAATATCTTGGAATTAAGCCACCAAGGATAGTTAGACCTAAGAGAAAGGGTGGTAGGAGAAAATGATATTGGATTTTGATACAGGCGAGCCCCAAGACATAAGTCTTGGAGTCACTGGATTAGATGATATAAGACAGTGCTTACATACCCTAATGGGGACTATAAAAGGCACTGTCTTTTTGGATAGAGAATTAGGAGTAGACGGTAATATTATTGATATGCCTATAAATCGATTGGGACCGATATTTGATGCAGTCGATAAGGCAGTTGAGGAGTACGAGCCAAGAGTTGATATCGTATCGATTAAGCCTTACAAGTCAACAATTGACGGACAAATGCAACTAAAAATCAAATTTAAAATCAAAGAGGGGGTGTTATAAATGAGTTGGGATTTAAAAGATATAGACTATGTGGATATCGATGTTGAGGGCATAGAGGACGAGGCTCTACAAGAGTTGGCCACAAGACTTAATAAGGATATCTATCCTGCATCTCCCGAGAGGATACATACACTCACTTTGGTGAATCTATTAATCTTGGAAAGAGAGATGATAAACGACACTGGCAAGCAGACACTTCTTGCCTATGCAAGAGGAGACTATCTAGATCACATTGGATTGCTTATGGACGAGAAAAGGCTAGAGGCATCTACTGCTAGGACAAGCCTTAAATTTACTATGTCAACTCCCCTAAGTTATGTCAATATCATACCCAAGGGAACTAGGGCAAAGACAAGTGATGGAATGATGTTTAGGACCTTGGAAGAAGTCCACATACCTCCAGGTGTGACAGAAATAGAAACCATAGCAGAATCAGAAATTGTTGGTATCAAGGGCAACGGAATTGCATCAGGAGAAATTAAGATAATTGTCGATGTTTTCCCTTATTTTCAATCCGTGATAAATACCACAGAGTCAACTGGTGGAGCAGAAAGAGAGACAGACGACCATTTTAGACAAAGAATCCATGAGGCTCCAGAAAAATTTTCTACCGCAGGCCCAGATGGGGCTTATATCTATCACACAAGAGGGGTCAATCCCGATATAGTTGATGTGTCAGTCCACTCTCCAGAGCCTGGAGTGGTGGATATTGTGCCACTAATGGCAGGGGGTAACCTACCATCAGAAGAGATCATTGAAAAGGTCAAGGAAGTTGTAAACGACAGAAAAGTAAGACCCCTTACGGATAAAGTCCAAGTTAAAAAGCCAAAGGCAGTGAATTACTCACTTGATCTAAGCTACTATGTATCAGTCGAGGACAAGCTCTTTACAACGGAAATCGCAAAAAGAGTCGATGAAGAAGTCAGGGACTGGATTGAGTGGCAGAAGAGCAGACTGGGAAGAGATATAAACCCAGACAAGCTAATAGAAAGGCTTATAAGGGCAGGTGCTAAGAGGGTCAATATCCTGTCACCAGAATTTAAGGTACTTGCCTATGATGAGATAGCAGTCCACGACGGACAAAAAAAGATTGAGTTTAAGGGGGTAGAAGATGAGTGATATCTTATTAAATCAAATGCTCCCAAACTCTTTGGATAAGTCAAAAATGCTTAGAACGATAAATGAAGTCTTGCAACCCTACCTGGATAAAAACTGGGAAGAGTTGATACCAAGACTTTTTTTATATTCCAGGATTGACGAGTTGCCAGAAGAATTTTTAAACCACTTGGGATATCAACTCCATGTGGATTTTTGGGAACCTGACCTACCCATAGAGAAAAAAAGAAAGCTTATAAAAAACTCTATCAAGTACCACAAACACAAGGGGACTCCTTATGCAGTGGAGCAACTCCTATCTGATGTCTTTGATGATACTTGGCTTAAAGAGTGGTTTGAGTATGGTGGGGATCCTTATTATTTTAGGATCTACACTCGTGACTTTTTGAAAAGTGAGAAGATGTTTAAAGACTTTATAAGGGCTCTCTTTACAGTCAAAAATACCAGGTCTTGGCTTGAGGGCATAGTCCTTGTGAGAGACCAAACCATTTACTATGGCATGTATGGGCAAAAAGCCAAACACTATAAGGTCTTGCCTAACAAGGTTGAGGACAAGGAATTTAAAGAACATCTATACATGGGAATGGCAACTTATCACAAAAAAATAAAAAGGGTTGCAATTATGCCAGAGGTTTGGACTTTAAATAAAGATGAAATGTTTTTGGAAGTTGAGGACGGAAGTGGGGTGCGAATGAAGTATGACAAATAAAATCAACGATATCAACAAAGTTTTTAAGGGAAAGAAACTCCTTGCTTATGATGAGACCACAGGGGAATTTGCAATAGTATCTCCACACATTTTTACAAGCACAGTTTACACCGAAGAGGGAGTACCACTTGATGAGTATCTAACTTTTAAGCCGCAGGAACTTATAGACAAGTTAGACGATATCCTAAAAGACGCTCCAAAAGAATATGACACTTTTAGGGAGATTGCTGCAGAACTTAATACCAATAAAGACAGTATTGTGGAGATACTAAGGGCAATTTCAGAAAGAGTCAAAATGCCCGAGGGTGGAAAAGCAGGGCAAGTTTTAAAACTCAATTCTGAGGGGCAGGTTATTTTTGCTGATGATGACGACACGATTTACACCCACCCAGAAACTCACAAGGCAGGAATAATAGAAACCGATACAAGTAGAAGATTTGTAAGCGACAAAGAAAAAGAAAATTGGAATAAAAAACTAGATAAGGATAGCGACTTAGAAGCCAACTCAATCACGCTTAACAACCAAAAAAAGTTATTAAAGGATATCCTAAGTCAGCTTATAAAAAATACTGATGACCTTGAAGGTCTTATAGGTATGGCTAACGGACTTGCAACGCTTGATGGCAATAGAAAAGTACCAGTAAACCAACTACCAGATGAGGCTTTAAAGGACACCACTTATGACCTCACACCTTATGCAAAGAGCGAGGATATAGAAAGCACCTATGCAAAAATCAAGGCTTTGACTGACCTCAAAAATACAATCGAGGGAGAACTTAAAAAGTATGCGAGCCAAAGTGGATTGGAAGAAGAAGTTGCAAAAATCAATGTAGAAATTGGCAAAAAAGAAAGCACTATCCACAAGGGCGAGGTCAACGGATACGCGGCACTAGATGATAAAGGAAAAGTACCAGAAGAGCAGTTACCAGAAAAGGCTATAAGAGAGTACGACCTTACACTTTATGCAAAGAGTGAGGACATCAAAAAGACTTATGCAACTAAGCAAGAGGTAAGTGCAGGTAAGCTAAACTACACCGCAGAAAATATTGCAAACAAGGGCAAGGCAAATGGCTATGCAAGCTTAGGAGCAGATGGTAAAGTACCTGCCGACCAGTTGCCAAGCTATGTTGATGATGTTTTAGAGTTTGCAAGTAAGTCTAATTTCCCAAGCACGGGAGAAAAAGGGAAAATTTATGTTGATTTATCCACAGAAAATATTTACAGATGGTCAGGAAGTGCCTATGTAGAGATATCTCCAAGTCTTATAACTCAAGCAGATATAAATAAATTATCTGGGATTGAGGACGGAGCACAGAAAAACAACGTGACCCAAAGTATGATTGATGGTTGGAATAAAAAAATTAGTGCTAGTGACGTTGAAAACACAAGAATCACTGTAAGTAGTGGCGAGTGGGGTAGCTTAACATTGGGGCTTAGTCGTTGGATATCAGAACTACTCCAAAGGACAGAAGAGTTAAAGAAAGGGCTTGCTAAAAAGCCTGATGTTGTTGAGATGAGCCTTGCAGACTACAACAATTTGACGACCAAAAAACCAAATACTATATATGCGATTGACTAGGTGATTGATATGGATTTTTCAAGAACTAAAAATGTGTTTTTTAACGGCAAGGAAATTCAAAAATTATTTTACGGAGAAAATCTTATTTGGTCTAAGATAAGGACAGAATTTTCTAAAGATTTTAAAAATCTTAAAGAGGAAGAAGATTTTGAGGGAATTTATGACACAAGCAAAAATGCTTTTAGGGTGTAGAAAGGAGTAAAAATGCAAAGAGGAAGATTTTATCTAACTGAAAAAGGGCGAGACCTATTGGCTTATTGCCAAACTGGTGAGCCTTTAAATTTTACGAGGGCAGCAATAGGTACGGGAAAAATCGAAAGTACCGCTGCTCTTTTTGTTATGGATAAACTTGTTGAGGAAGTCCAAGAAGTAGATATTAGAGGGATAAAGGCTAATGGCGACGGAACAAGCACGATTAGTCTTGCAATAACTAACCACGAGACAAAACAAGGATTTTTAATGTCGGAAGTAGGTCTATTTGCACAAGACCCGAGAGAGGGAGAAATCCTATACGGGGTGGCTTATTATGACGACCACGCTGACTATATACCAGTCCACGACCAAGAGATGGTGGAAATATCCATGGACATAATCGTTGTAGTTGCCAACGTAGACACGATAAACATTAAGATTGACAGGTCAATGATTTGTGCAAGTCAACTAGACCTCATGGACTTAGCAGGCAAGGGCAGAACTAACCAAACTGTAAAAGGCAACTGGGATTTAATCCAAGACTTAGCTTTAAGGATTGCAGCAATGGGAACATCAATCCAAACAGATGCAAGATACAACAACTTTAAAGTTGACCTTAAACGACTTGATGGTGCAGAACAGTTTGAGGGTATTTACGACCCACAAATGACGAGATTTGTGATTTAAGAAAGGAGTGAGAGAGTATGACAACTTATAAATGGGGAAAATTTGAAGTAAAACCAGTGTATGAGTACAGAGATGAATCTTATGTGTCTAGGTCTTGGACAGAAGAATATGAATCAGGCTTTTTCGTGGGTGCTTTGCCGAGCGTTGGAGATAGAAAAGGTGGTGCCGTAGTAACAAGTATTACAACACGAACAAGAAGAAGGGGACAGAGTGGAAGTGAATACGATAATACTATTTATGTGGTACACTACGAAGAGCGTTCGACTCGAACTACAAGAGTAAAAACAGGAGATGAAAAAGGCTCAAAAATAGGCACAGTAACATCAACAAACAGAAGAGCCTACCCAGACAACGGACAATCTGGCTCTTATTGGTATGTTTACGAAGGCATTGCAAACCAAACTCCAACAATATCTGGCAAAGACGAGGATTTAGGAGGATTTAAAGCACCTTTTAAAAAGGTCTTTAGCGTTGACGACCCAGACAACAACGAGACTTTAAACGTGACTGTAAAGTTAAACTCAGCGACAATTAGAACAATCAACAACGCAACTAAAGGCGAGTCTTACGAGATTGACATTGACAAGGCAAAATTTGACGAACTAGAACTCAATAAGACCAACACCATAGAAATTACAGTTAGCGACTCTAACAGGGCAAGTGCAATAAGACGATATACCTTTAAAAAGGTAAACACCAATCCGATAGTCACAGTAACCAATTCCAACTTAGGGGAGCAAAATAGGCCTTTTAATTTTTCCTTTAAGGCTAACGACCCAGATGGCGACGACATCACAGTTAAGGTATATGTAGACGACGTACAACTGCAAGACCTAGGCAAGATTACACCAGACCAGTCAAAAACAGTAAGTATAGGAAAGCTTGACTATGCAAAACTTTTAAACGGGGAACACCGAATAAAAATCGAAGCGACAGATAGTTTTGGAGCAAAGGGTACAGGCTATATTACCTTTAGCAAAAAAATCACTCATTGTTGGTATAAGCTGACAAAAGTGGTAGATGCTCAACCATCAGCAATAGTTGTAAACCCTTTAACCGAATTGGCAAAAGGAGCAAAGATGACTGTCAAGGTGTCACTCAATGCAAAGGACACTAATCCGACTTGGGAAGTAGTGCCAGAAGAATTGATAGGTCAAAAATACAATTTTAAGACCAAGACAAAAACTGCTGATAAGTGGTGCATTGGAGTAGACATAAGGATTGACAGAGCCGACACACCAGATGGAATGGAATCTTATTTTTACGGCTTTGTAGGGGCTTATATGTAGGAGGTAAATTATGGCAATAGAATTTATTAATGAAAAATCTCTAAAGGAATTACAAGCAAGTGGAAACTCTGGAGCAATCTTAAAGGAACTCAAAAAGCTTAATGACGGGAACTTAGCACTTGCTGAGGCAGTTGCAACAAATTACGAAACAAACCTTGAAAGGGCAGAAAAGACTGATGAGGTCTTAGCTACAATCTATGAAACTATTTTAGGAGGTCAAGCATGATTGATTTATACGTTGGATTAGTAAAAAATGGAAAGAGAACTTGTGATGTAAATAATAAAAAAGTAAGACAAGTACCTAAGAATTTAAGGGAAGCAGTCATAGAAGAACTTAAGACACAAGGACTTGATGAAAATGGTAAGGAAATTAAGTAAGGTATGGATTGGATTTGCAGTAGCAAGTCTTTTTTTATACACATTTTATAAGGGGAGAGGAGGTGTAAGTATGCTAGATTTATACGTTGGATTGGTATCAAGACAAAGAAGAACTTGCAACCCAGAAAACAAGAAGGTTAGACAAGTGCCTGCAATCTGGAGGGAAGCAGTCCTTGAAGATTTAAAGGCTCTTGGTCTTGACGCTGACGGTATGCCAGTAGACATCGAAGGTTAAATCATGGGGAGGCTTAGTCCTCCCTTAAATTTTTGTAAAAAGAGGGTGACATATGGAGCAAGACATCAAGGATAAATTTAATGAAATTGAAAAAAGAATTGAAAAAACTGATGATAAAGTCAACCGAATTGAGGACCGAGTTTATAGTGTAGAGTCGAGTATAAAGTTGATAAACACTAACATTGACAACTTAGTCAAAAACACCGACGAAATAAAAACCGATGTAAAAGAACTTAAAAAATTAAGGGATGCAGACCATTTTGTAAAGCCTATGGAAAAATCTGAGAAATTGAGAAATCAGATAGTCGGGGTTGCCATAGGTTTTTTGGTGAGTGGATTTTTAGCGATAATTTTCCCAATGCTTAAATAGGAGGCGATAAGATGCTAGATAAAAATAAGGTAGAGAGATTTATTAAGGCAGCTATGGTTTATGAGGGGGATCTATACTCTCAGGAAAATAGGATGGAAAAGGGGTATAGTGACTGCTCCTCTATCCCATATAAGGCTTTGAGGGATACTGGCATGCTTGATACGTCACAGACTCAAAGGACTATCTCAACTAAATTTATGAGAGACGGAGATCCACGTATGTATCAAATACCAATGTCTAAGTTAGAGAGAGGCGACTTACTCTGGTGGCAGAAACCTGGTATTAATTACTATTATGGTCACACTGGGATATATCTCGGTGATGGAAAGGTCTTAGAAGCTATCAAGCCAAGGGCAAAGGTCACAAGCATTAAGAGGTTGCCTTGGCAAAGGGCATATAGGATTAAGGCTCTGGAGGTTAGTAAGGTATCTGCACCAACTAAACCTAAGGCAACACCAAGAAAAGATGTATATATCCCGATTGTTGTTAGGGGTAAGACTGTAAAATCTGCAATCCTAATTGACAATGTATCCTATATTACAGTCAAGGGAGTTAATGTGTCCGTAAGGGAATTCTTTGAGGCATTAGGCATGACTGTTACTTGGAGGGATAGGAAAATCTATGTCGACTAAAAGAAAGAAAAGCAAGGGTCAATACAGTAAGGCTCTAGTGACTTTGATAATCTTAATGAATGTCATTTTTACTATTGCTGTTTTTGTTGTATTTGCAAGGACCGGAAGTGAACCAAGTACGCTGATAGCTACTTGGTTTTCTTTTACCACTGTTGAATTATGGTCTTTGGCAAGGATTAAAAAGAAAAAGATTGACAGAGAAATTAGTGAGATAAAGTATGGAGGTAGTGACTATGACAGCCAATAATATTTTTTATGTAGTACTTAGTATCGTGAGTGTTTTAGTGACAGGTGTGCTTGTGCCAGTGCTTAAACAAAAGTATGGCAAGGAAAAAGTCCTAAGTGTCATGGAGGCAGTTGATATTGCAGTTAAGGCTGCGGAACAAATCTACAAGGACAGCAATCAAGGTAATCTTAAAAAGCAATACGTGCTTATGAGACTTAACGAGCAAGGCTTTAAAGTTACAGAAAAGGAACTTGATGACATGATTGAGGCGAGTGTCCTAGAATTAAATCGTTGGAAGCAAGAAATTAGTAAATAAGATGAGATGAAACTATCTATAAGATATAAGCCAAGATGCTATGACAGACCCTGGCTTATAAAAAGAGTTAATGGGAAATATGGACAGCACGCCCATATGAAAAGTAAAAAAGATGCTGTAAAACTTAGAAATTTACTTGATAAAAATTTGATGCCTTATAGTGATGACTTTAAGATTGCTGCAAAAAGACTTTTAACTGATAAGGAGTTTAAGAGATTAGAAAATGGCAAAATAAAAGGTATTAAAAGAAAATAAAAAGTCTTATATAAGCCTTGTAGAGCCTTGACATTTGTAGGCTTGATGTTTACTTGGTTACAAGGCTTTAATTTAGTACGATTATAACTTTTTTATAAATTAATTTTATTTTTATACTTATTTTCGATAATTAGCCTAGGAATCTCTTCCTAGGCTTTTTTTATTGCAAAAAAAAAAGGGTGGACTTAACCACCCTTAGGAAATAACAAATCTCTACAAAGAGATTTTATCGCCACACAAAATTTGGATCACCCCCGCAAAGGCAGGGAGAAAGACCACAGTATTATGTGGCTACATCGATGTAAGATAAGTATATCATATCTCAAAAAAATTTCAAAAATAATTAAAAAATTTAAAAAAAAGTGTTGACTTTTTATATAACGGGGTATATAATAAATATAGAAAGTAAGGAAATAACAAATTAAGAAAACAAAGGAGAAACAAAAATGAAAAAAAATTTAAACCAAGAATTAACACAAGAACAAATCGAAAAACTAATCAACGCAGGAGCAAGCAGATGGACTAAGTACGAAAGAGATAGACTATACATTAAAAAACTTGCAGATCTAATTGGACTAAGCTACACAAAGTATAACACTGGTAACATTTCAAGTGCTGAATTAAACGGCGAAACAATCTCAAACTCTGAATGCAATAGAATTTTAGCAGCACTTGATAAAGCTTACATCGACCTTAAAACTAATACAGTTTACATCGATGGAAGAGAAGATGCAGCAGAAGTTATAATTGCAGGATTAGAAAATTATTTGAAATAAAAATAACGGGAGGAACAATCCTCCCATAATAAAAATTTTATGGAGATGATATATTGAAAGAATTAAAGACATCAGAAGCTCAAAGACGAGCTATAGAAAATTGGGCTAAAAAAAATCCTGATGCTAAAAGGTATCATAGAAATAAAAGCCTGTCTCTTATACACATCTGACGCTGCCGACGATATGCAGTGTGTAGAT
>OJLS01000052.1_pt1 | contig 28843 bp, 29 predicted proteins | sample 1597081 | NCBI WGS metagenome assembly OJLS01 (sample SAMEA3904663, study PRJEB24821) | metagenome | biome: Builtin; feature: hospital; material: surface | place: USA | collected 2013-05-22
AACGCCCCCGGCAAGTCCACCCGCCACTGGACACTACTCCCCGCATAACCACCACACCTCTTGACCGCACCTACGGGTGCGGTTTTCTCATGCGTGACACCAAAAAGGAGCGCACCTATGGCACGCGACTACTACACACTCGAACCCGACAAAATCTACCGACTCGGACGCCACTACACACCCGGCCGTGGCGGGGCGAAGATCGAGTTCATCACCCGCCACCACCTCATGTACATCGGTGAAGGCGAAGCCGTCGTCGACCAAATCTGGAACACACGCCAAGCCAGCGCCCACCACGTCATCGGCCCCACCGGACGCTGGGTACAAACCGTCTACGACCGGGACACCGCGTGGGCTAACGCCTCACAATGGGCGAACCAGCGCACCATCGCGATCGAGCACTCCAACAACACCGGGCGTGCCCACGGAAACGACTTCCACCCTGACTCGTGGAACATCAGCGACGCCACCATCATCACCGGCGCACGAGTCGCCGCAGCCTACTGCCACTACTTCAAGCTGGGCAGGCCCGAATACGGCAAGAACATCCGCGACCATTTCGAATTCACCTCCACCGGCTGCCCTGTCCACCTCCAAGGCCCGAAACCAGGCAACGCCTGGGGCGGCAAAGCGGGCAAATACCACCAAAAGTGGATGGACGAAGCGCAGCACTTCTACGACGAGTTGGCTGCGGGGCGCGTGAACCCCGACGGCACCCCGAAAAAAGCCGCCCCCGCACCTGCGAGAAAGGCCCCTACTGTGTCGCTTACCCAAAAATTCTTCACCGACTTCCTCACCGGATTTGTCGGGCCAATCATTTCCGACGTGAAGGACATTCGAGCACAAATCACCGGCGGAAGAGACGCTGGCCAGTACCCCGGCTGGTCCGTTTCCACGCTGGTCAGCAACTACCGGCAGAAGCCGGGCGACTACGGCACTGTGCCGGAAATGCTGGCTGTCGCGCTCACGGAGCTAGAGCAGCTGCGCGTCGACATTGAGCAAATTAAGAAAGGTCAGAACCGGTGAACCAGGACATTCAGATTGCCGTCAGCAACGCACTCAATGCGCAGCCGTGGTGGGGGCGCCGCAAAGACACCATCACCGCCGTCGCTGGCACCATCTTGCAGCTGGCGAACGTGGCTGTGGCGTACACCGCCAACGGGCCGGAATGGGTCAGCGTCGCTTTTGCGGTGCTTATCGGCTTGTGTCAGGTCGTAATCCACGCGGGCACACCAGGTGCCATCACTCCATCTATGGCGGCTCGCCTTGAGGACAATGCCCCACAGCCCGTCGAGGACGGCTACCAGGCCGGGGTTTACGCGGCGGAGCAAGCAGGGGCGGAAGTCCCCAACCCGTATGACGGGGTTCACGGTGGTTCGACCGCGTATGGAGGTGAGCACCGTGCCGATTGAGCACTTGCCGGAAGCGTGGCGACCAGCGGCCCGTGATTTTCGTGACTGGCTCGCCACGGATAAAGGCGTCCTGCTGATCTACGCTGTGGTTTTCGCTGGGCGCACCAGCACCTATCTTTTCCAGGACGGATGGCTGCTACCCCACGTCCTAGACATACACGCCCCGCTGGTGTCGTCCATGCAGTGGCTCATAGCTACCCTGATCGTTGCTTACGCCACCATCAGCCGCAGCAAAAAAATCGAAGTCGTCGGACTCACCGTCGCCGTGCTCATGCTCGTCATCTGGGGAATTCTTTTCGCCTGGACAGGGTGGGCTGAATTCACCGCTCGTGGTGTGCTCTACATCGGTCTGGCCCTGATTGGTGTGTACACGGTGTGGCGAGGTAAATCCACGACAATACGAGTGAAGGGAGGCGGCACCGATGGAGCAGCTGAATTTGGAGGACGTGAATAACGTGTGGCAGGCCGTGGCGTTCATCGCGTCCGTTGCTATCGTCACCGGCTCCGGGTGGCTCATGATGCGCACAAAACGAACCGCCGACCAAGAGCAGGAGAAAGCCGCCCCCGTGCTCGCGGCCGCGCAGGAAGCCGCTGACCTCGGCCCGGCCGTCACAGCCCTTTCCGCCGAGTTGGCGGAAGTGCAGCAGGAGCTGAAACATATGACGCCGATTGTGCGGATCAAGTATCCGTTGGCCCTGGACCACATCTCCACCCTGCACACCGCCGAACCCGACCTCACCGCCCGGTTCCCGATCCCTAAAACACTCCGCGAAGACATGGAGGAGTAGACACTTCGACCCCCACCTAGGCCACGCGCCAAAGTGGGGGTCCTTTTTGCGTTTCTGTGCTAAAGTTTGTGGTGTTCCCCGCGTCAGCGGGGGTGAGCCATTGTTCTTGTGAGATTGGCTCTTATTCCCCGCGTAAGCGGGGATTTTTATTTCTGCACCCACCTCTGCACAGTCGAGGGCGTACGGCCCGTCGCCTGCGCAATCCGGTACTTCGTCACGCCGGTCTCCACGGCCCGCGTCACCATCTCGTCCCGGCGCGCCTTCGCCTCCGCCAGCTTCTCTTCGAGGTCCGACACCTCCTCGTCCAGGGCGACGATCCGGGCGAGCTGGGCGGTGCCGTCGTTGCAGTGCTTCGCGGCGACCTCCCAGAAATCCACGTCCTGGCGCTCCACCATGCCGGACTTGTTGGCGTCACCCCACCTGCTGTCGGTGGCGGGGACGGTCACCCACTCCAGCATCTCCTGCGCGATGGCGAGAGTGTCGTAGTCGCCGGCATCGGACCCCAGGGCCGGGAGCACGACGGCTTCCTCGTAGGAGTAGGCGCTGCTGTAGGTCTGCATTAGCGGGTGGCCTCCTGCTCTGCTGCGCGGCGGGCGGCGATTTTTGTAGCCTGCTCACGGGCCTTGTCCTCGACACCGTCAAGGGCCACATCGAAGACGTCGCCGTAATCTTCGCCGAGAGCCTTGATGATGTCCGCTGGGTGACCTTCGCTGCCGAAGTGTGCTCGTACCGCTGCCCACGCTTCGTCTTCGATGGTGTGGTACGCGCCGGTGATGTCTACGGCGAGGGTGCGGTCGATGGTGTTGATGGTGTCGATGCGGGTGATGGACTTGGCCTGGTGGGAGCCTGTCTCGCGGCGCCAGATTTTGGCTTCGTCGCGGTCGGTGCGGGTGGAGGTGATTTCGCGGCAGATGGCGGCGCGGAGGGCGTCGTTGACGTAGGCGGTGGTCAGGGTCTCGATGGTGGCGGTGTCGGTGATGAACATTTGCGTTTTCCTTTCCCTCTCTCTTGCTTCTGACACCATTATTGCGCACTACGTAATAGTGCGCAATGCGTAATATACGCGGGGGTGAAAAACGGGGGTATTAAAGGTGTCGGGACGATTTTATGCCCCTGACCGAGCAGGCACCGAGCATGGCTAAGTGCCGAGCAGGTCAGGGGCATAAAGCATGGAACTCGTAATGAGAAGGTCGCGAGTTCGATTCTCGCAGGCGGCTCCACCAAAACCCCAGCTAGAACACTGTTTTAGCTGGGGTATTTTTCCCTAAATGCGGGATGTTCTCCTGAAATCCCCCCGTTACTTCTTCTGGTTCAGGCGGTAGTACACCTGGCGGCGCACGTGCGCGACGACGTCGCCTTCCTCGTCGGTGATGTCCACCTCGAACCAGTGGAGGTATTTGTCGCCGTTCTTGGTTTTTTCTTTGATGAGTTCGTAGGTTTCATCGGGGATGCGCATGTCGGCGGTGATTTTTCCGCGGCCGGGTTTGATGAACTGGATCTCACCGGCGGTGTCCCAAATCTTGTAGTCCTTGCCCAGGCGGTGCATGGAGGCGAGCATGAAGAAAGGGTCGGTCATGGCGGACATGGTTCCGCCGAAGGCGACGCCCATGGCGTTCTTGGTCAGCATGTTCGGTTTGTGGGTGACCACGACGCGGGTGCCGTCGTCGGTGAACTCTTCGATTTTCACGCCGGCCCCGAACAGCGGGGGCCAGAACTGCATGAAATGCTTGAGCTGTCGTGCCGAAAAGTGAGCCACTGCTCGCTCCTAAAATAAATCGGGTAAGTGTCTCGGGATGGTTCGTCTGCGCGACCTTGGACCGGAACAAGAGCCTGTGGGCCAGATCACGTTCCTCTCAAACTATACGCACCGCCCGAGGTCCCTCTCGCCGAGTGGTCCTGTGCGGCCGCCCTGGTGTCTCGCTCAGTCGTCGCGGCGGGATTCGGGAAGGAACCGGGCCATGACTTTGCCTGTCGCGTTTCGGGGCAGGGAGTCGACGAAGTTCACGTCGCGCGGAATGGAGTGGTGGGCGAGCTTGTCGCGGACCCAGTCGCGAATCGCGTCGGCGGTGAGTGTGTGGCCTTCTTCGTCGTCGCTGCGGACGACCCAGACGGCGATGCGTTTGAAGGTGTCCTCGTCGTCGACTCCGCCAGCGTAGACATCGGCGATTCCGGGCATGGGTTCGAGGGTTTCGCTGACGGATTGGGGGTGGACGTTCTCGCCGCCGATGATGATCATGTCGTCGTTGCGGCCGAGGACGTGCAGGCGGCCTTGGTCGTCGAAGTAGCCTCGGTCGCCCATCTCGATGAGCCCGTCGATCATGACGAGTGGGGTGTCGGGGTTGGAGTACCCCTTCAGGGCGGTCTCGTTGTTGAGGAAGATGCGGCCGGGTTGGCCTTGGGGGACTTCGTTGCCGGCGTCGTCGTAAAGCTTCAGGATGCTGCCTGGTACGACGCGTCCAGCGGAGGTGGGGTGGGCGGCGATGTCTTCGGCGGTGGCGACGGCTGCGAGCGAGAGCTCCGTGGAGCCGTAGATATTGGCCAGGATCGGGCCGAAGCGTTCGTGGACTCGTGCGACGATGTCGGGTGAGAGTGCATTTCCCGACGACGCAATCCACTTCAGAGTCGAGGTGTCCCATTGCTCGTTGTCGGGCAGGTCGAGCATTTGTTTGTAGAAGATCGGAGAGGAAATCAGCCCGTCGACGCGGTAATCCTGGATCTGCTGCATGGTTTTCACTGGGTCGAATTCACGCTGGGTGATGATTGTCGAGCGTGAGCCGAGACCGACGACGAGGGTTGCCCACCCCCAGGTGTGGAACATCGACGCTGATTGCAGCACGGTTTGGTTCGCGTACCACGGGACGGCGGAGAGTAGGCCGGTGAGCACGAACGGCACTTTGGGCTCCGTGCGCAGAATTCCTTTTGGTACACCGGTTGTACCGGAGGACATGAGCACGATGTCGCCTTGCGTGGGAAAGAGCGGAAGTTTCGGCAGGTCAGCGTCAGAAACAAGGAGCTTATCGACGCTCCCTTCACCCTCACCGCCGTATCCCCACACCAGTGCCACCTTGTCCATGGCCGGGTGATCAGCGGGGATGCGGTCGGCGAATTCAGTGTCAATGAACAGGACGTTAATGTCGTTTTCCTCGATGCAGCCGGCCAGCTGTTCCGGGGACGACCCGATGTTGAGCAGGAAGGCGGCGCCGCCGGCGTAGCTCTTCGCGGCGAAAGGAATGACGAAGTGGCGGCCGTTGCGCGCCATGATGCCGATGCGAAGCTCCTGCAGGTCGTTGTCCTGTTTGTGCTTGAGCAGCCACCGGGCCAGTGTGCGCGAGGCGTCGCGGAGTTGGCGGTAGGTGAGGAGACCGGAGTCGTCGATAAGGGCGGTGCGTTCGGGGCAGCAGCGGGCTCCTTGCTCGACTTCGCGCGCGGCGGTGATGCCCCAGCGCGGAAGATCGCCGAATCCGCGGAGGAACACCCCGGGGCCGCCTTCGAAGCTGACGATCTTTCGTCTGATGATCAGCGACGCGAGCTCCATGAAGGCTCCGACGCGCTGAATGGGGGTGTAGCTGACCTGGTTCGCCATGGTGGGTAGGTGTCCTTCGTCGTGACTTTGTGCGGGTGCGTGTTCGCGCGGGTTTGTTGTCGGAAAATACCAAACGGATATCGTTGCGATGCCGGGGTTTCGTTAATGCCGAACAACAGAATTGTGGCCAGAGATACATTTGGGGCGGGTGTGGTCTATGTGATGCGCCGAAATGCTTGCCGATGTAACATTCCGCTAGGGGAAGTCGATGACGAATTAGTAACGATTTCCTCCATTTCCCTGAGGAAAGTACTGCGGAATACCGCCTTGACATACACTCCGACACCGAAGCCGACCTGAAGAAAGTTGATCGATGATGCTCACACATACCCGCCGCCGCGTCACCGCCTTCATCGCGGCCGTCTTGATGGGGGCTGGTGTAGTCGCCGGACCCGGTGCGCCGAGCGCTGAAGCGCAAAACGGCAACATGGTCATCTTTGGAGATTCCGTTGTTGCCGATGCTCCTGCGATGGAATACCTCGGTGCGCGCGTTGGGCTGCACCCCAACGGCAAGTCCGATCCGGCACGCTGGTGCCCGACGAGCCCCCACAACTTCGGTAAACAAGCCGCCCGTCAACTCGGGCTGCAGCCGCGCGACTATTCCTGCCCCGGCGCGGTGAGCATTTCCCGCGGCCCGAATATCGCCGCGCAGATCGACCGCGCTGTGCGTGAACGTGGACTGGACCGCGCCACCAAACGCGTTGTGCTGCAGGTCGGTTTCAACGACACGTACAACCACCGCGGGGAGGACGGCAAGAAGGTCCGCCGCGATTACGTGAACTTCATGCGCCCGCAGGTGGACCGCATCCGTCGCGCCGCACCGAACGCGCGCATCCAGATCGTGGGGTACCCCACCATCACCGGGGGCGACCGGGTATGCCTCTTCCACATCGGGCCGAATATGTATGACGCGACGCCGATGCCGGAGGTGAGCTACTGGGAGGACCTCGCCCAGTGGATGAACGTGGATCTGGCGCGGGCTACGAGAACCCAGTTCGTCGACCTTAAACCCGGCACCCGGAAGCACGGTATGTGCGCCCGCGACGATCAGCGGGAATTCGCCGGACTCATCGACTTCTATGCTGGCCCCGGAAACGCTCCGATCCACGCCACGCAGCGCGGTCACGCCAGGATGGGGCGTATTCTCGCAGCGTCCTAGTGACTTTTCGCTACCCTCGGGCGCATGAGCAATAGCGAGAGAACTCCCGAACGAACACCCGAGGAAGAAACTGCGCAGCAGACCGTCAAGGGCGTCATCGCCCGTGAAAAAGGTGCGGAGGTGGAGCTCGCGGACATTGTGATCCCGGCTCCAGGCCCTAATGACGTTGTGGTGAAAGTGCAGGCCACCGGCGTGTGCCACACGGACCTCGCATACCGGGACGGCGACATCGAGGATGCGTTCCCCTTCCTCCTCGGACACGAGACCGCCGGCATTGTCGAGACCGTCGGCGAGGATGTCACCCATGTTGAGCCGGGCGATTTCGTGGTGCTCAACTGGCGCGCGGTATGCGGAGAGTGCCGCGCCTGCCGCAAGGGTGACACGAAGAACTGCTTCAACACTCACAACGCCTCCAAGAGCATGACACTTGAGGACGGCACAGTGCTCACCGCCGCCCTCGGCATCGGCTCCTTCGCCGAGAAGACCCTCGTGCACGAAAAGCAGTGCACCCAGGTGAACCCCGATGAGGATCCGGCCGCCGCAGGTCTTCTCGGCTGCGGAATCATGGCTGGTCTCGGGGCCGCGGTGAACACCGCGGACGTTCAGCGCGGCGAGACTGTCGCCGTTTTCGGCCTTGGGGGAGTGGGCCTCGCCGCCGTCGCAGGAGCTGCTCTGGCAGGGGCGACAAAGGTGATTGCGGTGGACGTCGATAAGCGGAAATGCGATGCCGCGACCGAACGCTTCGGTGCAACCTACGCGATCTGCAGCAAGGACCTGAGCGAAGACGAAGTCATCGAGAAGGTCCGCGAGCTCACCGGCGGCTACGGGCCCGACGTGACCATCGACGCTGTGGGTATTCAGCCCACTTGGCGTCAGGCGTTCTACTCGCGCGACCTCGCTGGCCGCATGGTCATGGTGGGCGTTCCCAACCAGACCGATCACGTGGACATCCCTGCGATTGACCTTTATGCGCGCGGCGGCTCCATCAAGCCGGCTTGGTACGGCGACTGCCTCCCGGAACGCGATTTCCCCACCTACGTCGACCTGCACCTGGACGGCCGGTTCCCGCTCGGCGAATTCGTTTCCGAACGCATCGGACTGGGCGATGTGGAAGAAGCATTCACCAAGATGAAGCAGGGCGACGTTTTGCGCTCTGTCGTCGAAATCTAAGGAGCACCACCTCATGCCAGGATTGAAGATCGAGAACGTAGTCACATCCGGTCTGTTCAAGCTCGACGGCGGCGAATGGGAGGTGGACAACAATGTCTGGATCGTCGGTGACGATTCCGAGGTTTTGATCATCGACGCCGCGCACGATGCCGAAGCGATCGCCAAGGCCGTCGGCGACCGCACCGTGAAGGGCATTGTGGCCACGCATGGGCACAACGACCACGTCGACGCTGCGCCGCTGCTGAGCAAGCTTGTCGACGCCCCCGTGTACCTCCACCCCGGCGACGACATGCTCTGGGGCGACGCCAACCCCGCCGAGCCCTTCGAGCCGCTTTCGGACGGCCAGACTTTCCGCATTGCCGGCACCGAGCTCAAGGTGCTGTCCACGCCGGGGCACTCGCCCGGATCCGTGGTGCTCTACGCAGAGGAAGCGAGCGAACTCTTCTCCGGCGACACCCTCTTCCGGGGCGGGCCGGGGGCGACGGGACGCAGCTTCTCCTCCTTCGACACCATCATCGAGTCGCTGCAGAAGTCGGTGCTGGACCTGCCGGCTGAGACAGTCGTGCGCACCGGCCACGGCGACAACACCACCGTGGGGGCGGAAGCGCCGCATCTTGAGGAGTGGATCCGGCGCGGATACTAGCGGCTGTGGCCTCGGCCGGCCGGGGCGGCCGAGGCCGGCAGCGCGGTGAGAAGGTTACTTCTTCACCGTTTTGTTCAGCTCGCCGTTAATGACCTTGCGGAAGTCGTCGATAGGCAAGGCTCCGCCGATGAACTCGTTGTTGACGATGAAACCGGGGGTGCCCGTAATGCCGAGCCCCTGCGCGTAATCGAGCGCCTCCTCGATCGCCTTGTCGTATTTGTCGCTAGTCGCGTCCTCGCGGAATTTATCGATGTCCGGCACCCCGGCGGCCTCCGCGAAGCGGACGAAGTCTTCGAGTCCGAAGCCCGGGTGCCCGTCTGTTCCGCGCGCCTCGTCGAAATACGCTTTCTTGTACTCCGCGAACTTGCCCTGTTCCGCGGCAGCGCGACCTGCCCGGGCAGCAGCGTGAGCTGCCTCGCCGTTAATCGGCATGTCATTCCACTCGATGCGGACGTAGCCCGGCTCCACGTACTCCTTGATCAGCTCCGGTTCCGTCTCCGCAGCGTGGCGGATGCAGAACGGGCAATCCCAGTCGGTGAATTCTGCGATGACGACTGGTGCGTCGATGGCTCCGACCGCGAACGGGTCATTCGGGTCGCGCCGCGCTGAATTGGAAATCTCCTGGCGCGAGTTGATCGGTGAGCCCGGGCCGTGGATCAATGCGGCGTCCTCGCTTGCTTTCGCTTCTGCGAAGTCGGTGCCAGGTTCCGCGTCCTCCGGAATCTCCGTTACCGGAGCGGAGCTGCTCGTTTCTTGCAGCTGACCGGCGGCCGCCTCATCCACGGCCCGCTCATAGCCGTGGTTGTCTCCGAGAATGTAGCCGCCTACACCGGTGCCCAAAGCGAGGACCGCCGTGAAGGCCCACATCAGCGGCGGAATCTTCGCCCGGCCACGGTCCTTGCTGTTGCCTCGGTTTCCTTTTTGCTCTGCCGTGTCCTCGGCCGACTTCGCGCTCATGAGCACATAGCTTAGCCCGACTGGCTCCTACCGGCTGTTCTCGGTCCTGTTCTCGGCCCTTTTTTCGGTCTTGCTCACGGAGTTACGCTCGATTGCGGCATCGGGCCCTATCTCTGGAGGCACCGCGTTTTGCAGGGCTACCGCCCTGGCGAGGCGCGCGTAGCGCAGCTCCTGTTCACGGAAGCGCACCCACGTGGACAACGTGGTGAAGAAGAACGCGATGATCAACACGTACAGCATGAGGTCGGTGCCGCGGTCGACGCCGAGCCAGTTCGCCACAACGGTGACATCGTCGGGCCGCAGGATCGCCCATACGGCGGCGAGCACCAGCACAACGAAACCGAGCTTCACCCACGCCTTGGCATTGGCCTTCTTACGGTTGGTGAAAAAGTACAGGACCAGTGCGAATGCTGCGAGGAGCAGAAGAATTTGAATCATGGGAGCCTCCTGGCAACAAGGCCGTCGGCGAGAATATTCACTCCGTTGACCAGTGACTGGCCCTTGGACATGGAGTATTCGGTGTACAGAATGTCCACCGGTTCCTCCGCGACGCGCCAGCCGTGGTGGTCCATCATGTTGACAATTTCGGATGCGTGCGACATGCCGTTCATCCGGATATTCATCTCCGAGGCGACCTTCGCGTTGAAAGCGCGGAGCCCGTTGTGGGCGTCGGTGAGCCCGAGCCTGCGGCTGCGCGGGGAGAGGAACACGACGGTCCTGAGCACCAGGCGTTTGATCCAGGGGACGTTGTCGGTGTTGGCTCCGTCTGCAAAGCGTGTGCCCACGATGATGTCCACCGGTTCTGTCCGGAGTCGGTCGACCATGCGCACGACGTCGTGGACTTGGTGCTGTCCGTCGGCGTCGAAGGTGACGAAGTATCGGGCGCCCGGCTGCGCCCGCGCGTACTCCACGCCGGTCTGAATGGCCGCACCTTGACCGAGATTCACCGGGTGGTTGACCAGGTGGGCGCCGGCGGCGTGAATGTCGGCGGCGGAGTTGTCCGCGGAGCCGTCGTTGACCGCGACAATGTTGGGGAATGTCTTCAGCGCGTTCCGCAGCACGTCCCCGATGACGGGGCCCTCGTTGTAGCACGGAACGACGAGCCATGTGTCGTCGAAGCGGCGCTGCTGGGTCATGAACGAGACTCTAGTCCGCGCGGTGGAAGAGGCGGGAGTAAACGCGCCGCATCGCCCTCAAGGGGAGCGCGCGGTAGAGGTTGCGCACGGCGAAGTTCAGCACGGCGCGCGGGCGCGACACAAGCCCGTACGACACCAATGCGCGCTGCATCTCGCGTTCCGCCCGCCGTGTCTCGGGGGTGGTGCGGCGCTTCATCTGGGCGTCGTCGACGCGGAAGTAGGTGAGGGGTTCCGGGAGGTTGTGGAGTTTCTTGCCGCCCGCGATCAGGCGCGCCCACAGGTCGTAGTCCTCCATGTTATGCATGGGGCGGTAGCCGCCGACCTCGCGGACATCGGCGACACGCATGAGCACGGAGGGGTGGTTCAGCGGGGAGTTGATTTTCGCGTACCGCGCGATCGCGTCGTGGGTTTCGGGCAGCCGCCGGATGCCTCCGAGGGCGTCGCCGTCGAATTCTTGCATCGCGGTGCCGAGCACGGCGATCTCCGGGTGCGCGGCCATGAACGCCAGTTGTTTTTCCAGACGCTCCGGGAATGCCGCGTCGTCGGAGTCGAGCCGCGCGACGAATTCCGTGTCCACCTCCGCGAGTCCTTCGCGCAACGCGATGCCCAGCCCGCGGTTGTCGGGCAACGTCACGGTGTCCACGGAAGCAAGCAGCTTATCGACGTCCCCCTGCACCGGCCCGTCCTTGACCACCAGCACGCGCTCCGGTGGGCGTGTCTGGGCAGTGATACTGTCCAAGGCGTGTTCGAGCTCGTCTGCCGTGGTGTTGCGGTACACCGACATGAGGACCGTGACGGCTCCGGGCGTCAGGCTGGGACTGGCGGGATGGTGCGCGCTCATGGTCACTCCCGTGCTGCGTCGAGAAGGTACTGGCCGTAGCCGGATTTCAGCATTGGTTCGGCGAGGCGCTCAAGGCCTGCGGCATTGATGAAGCCCTGGCGGAATGCGGCGACTTCGGGAGATCCGATGACGGTGCCGGTACGTTTCTGGATGACCTCGACGTACGAGCTGGCCTCGCTCATCGAATCGATGGTGCCGGTGTCCAGCCACACGTCTCCGCGGTGCAGGCGGTGAACTTTGAGGTCGCCGCGCTGCAGGTAGGTCTCGTTGACACTGGTGATTTCCAGCTCGCCGCGCTCAGAGGGTGTGATGGTCTTGGCTATCTCCACCACGTCGTTGTCATAGAAGTACAGTCCCACCACCGCGAAATTGGACTGCGGGTGTTCCGGTTTCTCCTCGATGGCGGTGGCGGTGCCGTGCTCGTCGAAGCTGACCACGCCGTAGCGTTCGGGGTCGGAAACTTCGTAGGCGAAGATCGCGCCGCCAGCGGGGTCGAAGGCGTCGCCCATGAGGCGGGTGAGCTCGGCGCCGTCGAAGATGTTGTCGCCGAGAACGAGGGCCACGGAGTCGTCGCCGATGAAGTCCTCGCCGATGATGAAGGCTTGGGCCAGTCCGTCGGGGGTGGGCTGGACGGCGTAGTCGATCATGAGGCCCCAGGAGGAGCCGTCGCCAAGCAGGCGCATGAATGCGTCTTGGTCCTCGGGCGTGGTGATGATCAGGATCTCCCGGATGCCCGCGCTGATCAGCGTGGACAAGGGATAGTAGATCATCGGTTTGTCGTAGATGGGCATGAGCTGTTTCGAAATACCCTTGGTGATCGGGTAGAGCCGTGTGCCCGATCCGCCGGCGAGAATGATGCCCTTCATGGTTGGGAGTCTAACCGGGGTCGCGACCTAATCGATGTACAGGGCGAGCGCCACGCGCCAGTTGGTCGGGGTGAATCCGGCGGCTTCGATCTTGTCCAGGGGCAGAGTCGATTCGGCGGGACGTGGTGCCTCGGGTCCGAAGTCGGCCTGGTACTCGGCGGAGCTGACGGGGTAGACATCTGCGGGGTCCGCGCCCGCGGCGACGAAGACAGCCATGGCGATCTCGTCGCGGGTGGCGGCATCGCCGGAGGAGGTGATGTTGTAGATCCCGTACTCCGCGCCCGTGTCCACTAAGTGCACGATTCCCCGGGCGAGGTCCTCTGCCCAGGTGGGGCGGCCGCGCTGGTCGTTGACCACCTTCGGCGCCACGCCCTCGCGCGCCAGCCGCGCCATCGTGGCCATGAAGTTGCCCCCGTCGCCGAAGACCCAGCTCGTGCGCACAACGTAATGCTTCGCCGCCGCGGCAGCCGCAGCTTCGCCCGCGCTTTTCGACGCCCCATACACCCCCAGCGGGCTCGGCGGCTCCTCCTCGGAGTGTTCTGCGACCGTTCCGTCGAACACGTAGTCCGTGGACACGTTCACCAGGGTCAGGTCGTAGCGGTTGGCTACCTGCGCAAGCTTCGCCGGGCCCAGCGCGTTGACCTTCCACGCCGCCGCCCGGCCTTCCGCGCTCTCGGCCCCATTGACATCGTTGAACGCTGCCGCGTTGATGATCGTCGAGTACTGCGAGAAATCCCGCGCCTTAAGCATCCGCTCCACAGGCCACGTCAGGTCGAAGTCGTCGTGGCCGCAGAAATCCGCGTCCGGCAGCAGCTGCCGCAAAGCGCGGCCCAACTGACCGTCCGCCCCGGTGACGAGAGTGCGGCGGTCAGGGACAGGTGTGGCGTCGATAAGCGGCGGATGCTGCTCGTCTTTGGCGGAGACTTCCGTGGGCTCGAGCGGCCATTCGATCTCCTTGTACGAGCAGAATGCGTAATTCGCGTCCGGCGACCAGTGCGCGTTGCACAGATAGATGTACGTGGTGCCGTCCTCGAGCGCCTGGAAACCGTTCGCCACCCCGCGCGGCACGAAGACCGCGGTGTCCGGCCCGATCTCGCACCCGAATTTCTCGCCGTACGTCTCCGATCCCTCGCGCATGTCCACCCACGCGCCGTACACGCGGCCTGTCGCGACCGAGACGTATTTGTCCCACGGCTCCGCGTGCATCCCCCGCGTCGCACCGCGTGAGGCGTTGAAGCTCACGTTGTTCTGCTCCACGCGCAGCGGCGGAGTGCCCGCCCAATTCTCCTTGAACCAGCCGCGGTTATCACCGTGGACGGTGAGGTGGTGGACGGTGAGACCGTCGATGGGGGACACGTTGAGCGGGCGTTCCTGCATGTGCGTGAGTTTAGCGCCAGCCGAACAGCTCCGAGTTTAGAACGGCAACTGGAAGCCGCCGTTCATCATTCCCATCGCTGCGGCGCCCAGGCCGACCAGTGCCAGAACTCCGACAATGATTCCGATGATCGCCCCGACCGACGAGCCTTCGCGGCTTGGATCCGGCTGCGGGTTCGGCTGCGTCTGCTTGGTGCTGGTCGGAGTGTTCGGCTTCGATGTCATCGGCTTGGACGTGGTCGGCTTCGGTGAGGTGCTGGTGGGCGTCGGTTTGGTGCTGGTGGTCGGCGACTTGGACGTGCTGCTCGTCGGCGTCGGCTTCGGCGTGGTGGTCGTCGGAGTCGGCTTCGCGGAGGTGGGGGTCGGCGACTTGGATGTGGTGCTCGTCGGCGTCGGCATTGCGGGCGCTGTCCAGATCGTGGGATCGGCCTTGGTGCTCAGGCCACTGTTCTTGGCAGCTTGGCCGTTCCGGCCGCCGAGGATGTCTACTACGATGGGTCCACTCACGGAGTTCAATGTGAGACCCGTATAGCTGGGCGTGATTCCCTTCGTGTCGGTGAAAGGTGCATCAGCGGTAGTGATACCGAGGGCCTTCATTGCTCCACCAGCCATGTAGAAAGGCTCGTTGGAGTTCAGAGCTTGCTTGGTCACAGCATCGATCGGTTTAAAATAAGATTTTGTTAGAGCAGTGCTCTCAATGAAAAACTGCGTCGTGCCGAACGCAACGTTCTTTTCGTCGCTGACCTTCAGTCCTAGGCCAATGCCTTGGAAAGTTGTGTCGAGCATATTGACATTGTGGTTGGGGGAATTGCGCCAATCCTCGAACATGATCACAGCGAGCCGTGCCCACTGCTCCTTCGTCAGGGATTCTGCCCTGTAACGAGAATCAAGCTCGAGAAGGATATTCTCCCCTGACCAACCCCAAATATCGGAATCGGAGTGTCGGAGAGCCCAGTCCCAGCAGTCACCATCGGAGTAATCGCACGTGTCGCCATCGGCGGCCATAACTTTGGACCATTCAAGTGCTTGCTCGTTGTACAAAACATGCGTGCGCAACGGATGCAGGCCGTTGGCCACGCGGTATTTATTGATCAGCTCGAGCGTTGCCTGAGCAGTGAGCGCTTCCCACTGGGAGACGGTGAAACCAGTGGTGTCGATGACCGGGGTCGCGGTGCTTGTCTGCGCAGCGGCGACAGGAGTAGCTGGGGTATCGGGGATGCTGACGGCTCCAAACGCCAAGGCGAGGGCAACAGCAGGGGCAATGGCTTTGGTGAAGCGTCGTTTATTCGCAGGCATCGGTATCTCCAGAGGGGCAACGGGGCGGAAAGACAAGATGGATAATGCCTGGGAATTTATCTAGTTTTCAGGATTTTGTCATTTCTTGTGAAGCTCTCTTATTGCCCCCGCGCCGCGTAGCCGTTTTCCACAGCATCTTTACGGTCGCGCCACCAATCCTTGTTGTCGCGATACCACGCAATTGTTTGCTCTAGACCTGCATGAATATCGGTGTAGCGGGGAGTCCACGACAGTTCTTCGCGGAGCTTCGACGCGTCCATCGCGTACCGCTGATCATGTCCCGGTCGGTCCGCGACGTGCTCGTACGTGCCGCCCATCAGCTCGCAGATGAGTTCGATGATCTCCTTGTTCGAGCGCTCGCCGCTTGCGCCGATGTTGTATGTTTCGCCTGACCGGCCGCGTTCCAGGATCGCGAGCACCGCGTCATTGTGGTCGTCCACATGAATCCAATCACGGACCTGCTCGCCTGTGCCGTACAGTTTCGCAGGGCGTCCCGTGAGCAGATTCGTGATCTGCCGCGGAATGAACTTCTCCACATGCTGGTACGGGCCGTAATTATTCGAGCAGTTCGAGATCGTCGCGTTGATCCCGAACGAGCGCACCCACGCACGCACGAGGTGGTCCGAGCCGGCCTTTGTCGCCGAATACGGTGACGACGGGCGGTACGGGGTGTCCTCCGTGAACCGCGTCGGGTCGTCCAATGCGAGGTCGCCGAACACCTCGTCCGTGGAAATGTGGTGGAACCGGTTTCCGTGCTTGCGCACCGCCTCCAACAGCGTGAACGTGCCCACGAGATTCGTCTGCACGAACGGCGACGGGTCCCGCAACGAGTTGTCGTTGTGCGATTCAGCCGCGAAATGCACCACCGTGTCCGCGTCCGCGCACAGCTTATCGACGACCCCCGCGTCCTCCACCCTTCCTCCCACCAGCTTGACCCTGGTGCTGTCGAGTCCGGCGAGATTGTCCGCGTTCCCCGCGTACGTCAGCGCGTCGAGCACCAGGATTGTTGTCTCCGGCTGGCGCTGCGCCACCATCCGCACAAAATTGGTGCCGATGAAGCCCGCACCGCCCGTCACAAGCATCGTGGATCCGGACGAGCGCGGTGCTGGCTCGTGCGGCGTGCGGGGTGAGGGGGTTGTGCGGGGCATGCGAGTCATGTGGGTCATGCTATTCGCTTGATGGGCGTGCTCACTTCTCAGCGGGGCGTGTTCTGGCGGCGCCTGCCAATCCCGCAAGGTGCACCGCAGCCCCGGCAAGGGGCCCCGCAGTGAGCGCCAGAATCACAGTGGCGGTCACGCCCGAGCCCAGTGCCGCGGGCAGAGCGAAGAGAAGACTGAACGCGGCCGCGGCTCCCGTGACCCAGCCAGCGACGTACCAGGCGTGCTGTTCGAGTGCGAGAACTGCTGTGCCGGTGATGATCAGCGCGCCCATGATCGACGAGGCGAAGGTGAGCAACCCGAGCGGCATCCCCGGGACGAAGAGTTCAGGGGGGAAGAATGCCCGGAGGATCCAGGGGCCGATCAGCCACGCGGCGACAAACCCGACGGCACCCACGCTGAGGATCGCCCCAACCGGAACGGCGAGCGACGAATAGATCCGGTCGCGCTGTTCGACGAACCGGACCACCAGAGCGGACTGAAAACGTTGGAGCGGCACGAGCACCGGGGCACGCGTGAGCAGCACCGCCTGGTTGACCGCGGCGACGGCAGCACCCGAACCGTCCGCGGCAACGTCCGAACCGGCAGCGAACGCCGCGGTCGTCATGGCGGGGAACCCGGTGATCAGAAGGGCGGATGCGCCCGTGGCTACGACGGCGGACAGGACCCGGCGGATAAAGGTCGCGCGGTTCACGTCGAGCGCGGCACGAATCTGTCCACGGGCAAGCCCCGAGGCACCGAGGATGACTACCCACGATGCCGCACCGATCACGGTGATGGCCAAGAAAGCGGGCAAACCCCAGCCTGCCCACCACGCCACGCCCGCCAGCACAAGACGGATGCCTGAATCCAATGCGACGAGGCTGGCGTACTGGGTCCACAGGCCTGAGCCGCTCAAGATACCGGACAGGACTGCTTGGAAGACGTAACTGGCCAGGCCGAAAACCAACAGGCCGGTGGCAAGACGCGGTGTCGGCGGGATGAAATGACCCATGACCAGCACACCGAGGGCGAGAGTGAATGCAGCGACAACAGCGGCAATCGCCCCCGCGAGGCGCCACGGGTTCGCGCTGCCCCGCACGCCGTCCTTCCGCGCGGCCGCGACGGCGCGGGTGGTCTCTTGGGTGATGCCGTCGATGAAACCCGCTGACGCGAAGAACAAGCTCCAGTACGCCTGGAACAGTGGCATCTGCGTGCCCGCGTCGAGGGTCCACGACGCCACCCACAGCACCACGAAGCCGGATAAAGCTGCGAACAGCGTCGCGAAAGACAGCGATTTCATCGAGGGGTCACTTTACCCGCGCCGGGGTTGCGACCTGGGGTCTGCCGACAGATTCGTGGACTGACTAGGGCAGACCCAGGTGTCAGGACTCGAAGAGGTCCTGGCCCCAGTACTCGCCGTCGGCGGTGCCGTGGGGGACGGCAAAGACAGCAGAGCCGATGTGGGTGATCCACTCGTTGAGCCGGTCGGCGCTGTCCAGGCGCTGCTGGATGGAGTTGAACTGGGTGAGCGGGTTCTTCTGGTAGCAGATGAACATCTGTCCAGCGTTCGACGTTCCCCGGGAGTCGGGTCCAGGCGGGAGCTCGTAGTTGTAGGGGCGGCGGAAAATCCGCTCAGCCGGGTCCGCGGACTTCGCCCGGGCCATGTGGGAGTTCGGGTCGATGACGGGGAGGCCGAATTCGTCGCGGGCATCGAGGTCGGGTTCGTCGAATTCGTCGGTCCCGGTGAGCGGGGCTCCGGTGTCGAGTCGCCGGCCAGAGACGACTTCGCGGGAGGGGCGGTCGAGGATATCCCATTCGTCGAGAAGCATGGCGATGCGGCGTACCACCATCGCGGTACCACCCTGCAGCCAGCCGGGTCCCTCGTCGATCCAGACGACATCGTCGAACTCTTCGACTGGGGGATTGCCGGAGCCGTCGAGCTGGCCGAACAGGTTGCGCGGCGTTTCGCCTTGCTCGATGGAGCCGCGTGCGTGGAGGAAACCGTCTTGCACCCACACGACATCGGCGTAGTTGCGGGCACCTTTGACCATGAACCGTGCGGCGTGGGCGAGGGTGAAGCGGTCATCGGAGCAGACCTGCAGGCAGATATCGCCGCCGGACCATTCGGGACGCAATTCGTCGCGGCTGTATTTGGGCAGATCGCCCAGCCACTCGGGGGCGCGGTCGCCGAGGCCGACTTTGTCCAGCAAGGTGCGCCCATAACCCACGGTGATCGTGAGATTCGCGGTCGAGCGGAGGTTCTCGGGTTCGAGGTCGGCGAGTCCTGCGCGGCCGCTGCACATCCGCCGTGCGTCGTCAGTCCACAGGCGCATGAGCCGAACGACGTCCTCGGACGTGTGCTTGCCGTCTTTGAGGTTGAAAGCGATGACTTTGCAGAAGGACTGCTCGGGCGTTGCAATCCCGGCTTGGTGCTTCCCGTCGAACGCGACTGTCGCGTTGTCATCGTCGGTTCCCTGTCCGGGCCACGCATCGGCAGGCTTATCGACGTCACCGTCGCCCCCCTCCACGCTTTCCGCACACGCGGCCGCACCGGCAGCTAGTGCCGTCGCCGCACCAGCAACACCGGCACCCCGCAGAAATTGGCGCCGGGTCGTTCCGGCTGCGCGTGAAGTCGGGGCAGGTTGCTTGAGCCCTTCAGGTTCTGCACCCTGGGCGGGATAGTCGTCGTTAGTGGGCGTCGTGTGAATCGTGCTCACCTGTGTGTTCACCGCCTGCATAATCCTCTTCCCCGGACGGCTGCTCCCGCACCGGGAATTCGGTGGTGGCTTCGGAGCCGTCGCTCATGATCAGGGTGAAAGTCAACGTATCGCCAGCTTGGATCGGGTCAGAGTAGTTCAGCACCATGAGGTGCTCGCCGCCAGGAGCGAGTTCATAGGAGCCCTTCGCCGAAATGGTGAACCCGCCCTCCTTTTGACGCATCTGCCCGTCAACGACCTCGTGGAGTTCGGTGGCGGCCCCGTGCAAATCGGGAGCGCTGAATGATTCGACAGTGATGCCACTGTCCGAGGAATTCGTCAGGGTGCCAAAGCACGCAGTCATGTCGGAGTCGGACTCTTTGGCGCGGCAGTAGCCGTCCTCGAGCGCGAGAGAGTCGGCTTCGCTTCCGGAGTTGGCGGACTCGCTGGTGGTGGTTGCGCTGCTGTTGGTGGCGGTTGCGTCATCTGCATCGGTGCCGGAGCAACCAGCCAGTCCCACAGCGCCTGCGCACAGGACAGCTGCGAGAACAGCGGTGTTCTTCTGCATGGGGGTGAGTCCTTTCGTCGATCTGGGTCCGGAAGGCCGGACACTGAATCTGAAGAATCTGTGTTTCAGGGGTAGTCGGAAGTCGGGCCCGATTAGTTCCGGGTATGTGCTCCCTCATCGCCGATGCGGGTATCGAGCCAGCTGTAAATGAGCGCTTCCACGCGGGCGACCTGCTCGTTGTCGGCGGCGCCGGCGTGGCCGCCGGCGGTGTTCTCGAAATAGTCCACCGGGTGGCCGGCCTTCGCCAGAGCCAGAGCGAACGTGCGTGCGTGGGCGGGATGGACGCGGTCGTCTCGGGTGGAAGTAGTTACAAGTGCTGGCGGGTATGCGGCATCGGGAGAGACGTTGTGCAGCGGCGACCACGTCTCAATCGCAGCACGCTCCTCGGGGTTGTCCGGGTCGCCGTATTCGGCCATCCAGGACGCTCCCGCGGACATGGTGTGGTAGCGCAGCATGTCGGTGAGCGGAACCTGGATGACAGCGGCACCGAACAACTGCGGGTACTGGACTAGGGCACCGGCTGTGAGCAGGCCGCCATTAGAACCGCCGCGGATGCCCACCTGCTCCGGGGTGCTGTAGCCGCGGGCGACGATGTCTTCGAGCACGGCGCGGTGATCCTCCCACACCTTGTGGCGATTAGTTTTGACCACCTGTGAGTGCCAATTCGGCCCGTATTCTCCGCCGCCCCGCAGGTTGGGTTGGACAAAGAAGTAACCCTTCTCCAGCCAGGCCGCACCACGGACAGCGGAATAACTGGGGGTGAGCGATACCTCAAAGCCGCCGTAGCCGCCCACGAGGGTGGGGCGTGCCCCGAGGGAGAAGTCGCCGGTGATGAAATACGGGATCTTCGTTCCGTCGGTGGAAGTGGCCCAGTGCTGTCGAGTCTCGACACCGGAGGCGTCGAAAAGCGCAGGTGCGCGCCGCACCACCTCGCCGTCACGCAGAAGCGTTGACGGGGTAGTGAATGACGACGCGTTGATCCATACCTCATCACCGTCAAGCGGACTGGTGCTGACCACCTGGGCAGTCGCCGCGTCCGGCAATTCGAGGTCTGTGCGGCCCCAAGTGCCCAGCTCAAATGAGCTGATACGTGTCACCACATCGTCGAGAGTGGTGACGAGAATCGAGGACGCGGTGAACGAGATATTCTCCACTGTCGTTCCGCGGACCAAAACGCGCACATCGCGTTCGCCGGAGAGAAAACGGTCGAGTTCAATGACTCCTAGTTCGCCGCCGGCCAGACCCGCGAACTCGGTGCGGGGCAGCAGGAACAGCCACTCGCGGTGGGGGATGGGGGTGCAGTCGGTGGGGACGTCGATAAGCGCCCCGTCGATGTACGTGCGCTGGTTGTAGAAGTCGAGCGCGCGAGTGAACAACGTGCGTTCGAAACCGGGCGTGTGGTCGCGGTACCCGCCGACAGCGACATCCGTCCGTTCGCCCCGGAATTGCACGGGGGCATCCGAAAGATCTGTGCCGCGGCGCCAGAGACGAACTTCGGCGGGGTAGCCGGAGGTGGTCACCGATTCGTCGCCGAGATCCGTCCCAACCAGCAATGCGTCGCGGTCGACCCAGCTGACATCTGTCTTCGCCTCGGGGAGCTCGAACCCGCCGAATTCGCGGGTGTCCAGATCAAATTCCCGTACAACCACCGCGTCGGAACCGCCACGCGAAAGCCGGATCAGTGCGCGGTCATAGGCGATGGGCCGAACGGAAGCTCCCTTCCACACCCAGTCCTCGCCTTCGGCTGCCGCGAGCTCATCGACGTCGAGAATGACATCCCATTCGGTGCGCGGCCCGAGGTAGCTCCCCGCACTCGTCCGGCGCCACAGGCCGCGCGGGTGATCGCGGTCGCGCCAAAAATTGTAGAGATACTCACCGCGGCGGGTCACATAAGGAATTTTGGTGTCAGTGTCGAGTACATCGCGAATTCGCGCGGCCAGCGCAGACGTTTCAAGCGCCGACTCTGTTAGATCGGACCAATCCTTCGCCCATGCAAGAGCAGACTGGCCGGTGATGTCGTCTAACTCAGCGGGGTTGATTGTCAGGTCGGGGACGGGGGACCGGGTGGAATCTGCCATACCGTCACCCTAGGTCTTTGTCGTCGCGGACTGAACTCGCGGCCGGGCACGTGCGACGCGCACAAAAAGAAACTCCGGACCACGTCGGATCCGGAGCTTTTTGGGGAACGTCCAGCGCTACATCTTGAAGGCAGGCTTGATGGTCGTGTTCCAGGAGGTTTCCATGTCCATGCGCCAGAACGGCCAAGAGTGGGTGCCCACGTTGCGGAACTCGTAGTGCGCCGGAATGTTCAGGCTGTCCAGTTTGGCCTTGAGATCGTGGTTGCAGCTGTTGATTGCCGCCTCGATCACACCGCCCTCGACCTGGAGGACCAGGGATCCTGCGTGAGCTGCTGCTGGGCTGGCGCCCTGAGCGGCGAGGTAGCTGACCATGTCTTGCTCAGCGGCCAGACCTGTGGCGGTGGAAACATAAAGCTTCGTGCCACGCAGTTTGTTCGCGTTCAGCAGAGCGTCGTTAGCGCGGTTGTACGGGCCGCCCATGGGGCCCCACATCTGCTCCGGGGTGACCGTCTTGTAGTTCGCGGCCGAGCCGGCACCACGGTTCACAGTTAGGCGGGCGAAGTTGTAGCCAGACGGAGAAGACGTAGCGGCGCAACCGGAGAAGCTTGCTGCCGCGTCGTAGAAGCCCGGAACCTTCTCCGGAAGCAGAAGGGCAGAGGTGCCGGACATGGAGAAGCCGACGATAGCGCGGCGGTTGTCCGCACCGAGGCGCTTCTCAATCGGCCCCGGCAGCTCCTTGGTCAAGAAGGTCTCCCATTTCTGGGGGCCCTTGAAGTAGGCGGCCTTCGGTGTGTGCAGCCAATCCATGTAGTAGGAGAACGCGCCTTCCATCGGGATGACGACGTTGACACCCTTCTTCTCGTAAAACTTCTGCGTCTCGGCGTAGGTCAGCCAGTCAGAATCCTGCTCCGCGCCGCCAGCACCATTCAGCAGGTAGATCGTCGGGGCATTCTTCACCAGCTCGCCCTGGGCGTTGCGCGCCGGGATAACTGCGACCGGGATATCGCGGCCCATGGACGGGGAGTTGACCCAGAAAGCCCAGACCTTCTTGTGGTCGACCTCGTTCACCCATTTTGCAGTCTCCCCGGTAATGACCGCTTTAGGGGCAGGGTGCGCGTTCCAGTTCTTGACCGCTCCAACCGCGGCGTTTCCAGCCGCTTGCTGTGCAGTGACCGGTGCAGCGTCAGCAGTGTTAGCGGATGCTGCGCCAAAGGTGAGCGCCGTGGCGGCGGCGACCGCAAGCGCGGAGCGGAAGAGCTTCATGGTTGAGAATCCTTTTGTTTTCTGACGGAGCGCACCGGTGCGGTCCCGGCCGACATTGTTCACTTCGATTTTCGCCGCCTGAACGGTTTCCGTTACCGGAGCGCGTACACACGTCTAAGAATCTTGGAGCGAACTTGACTTTAACGTTGGAAATGCTGGTGCACAACCGCTAATCCCATTCCAGTTGTGCACGATGTTAAACATGTTACGATCCCTCTTGCGTGTGTTGTCGTTCCGCAACCTCGGACAAAGTCGCTCAAGGGCGATACCGTAACGAGGACGCAATGCAGTGCGAAACACCGAATGAAACGAACGTGGGCAATCCGCTCGGGTTTTGATCACCTCGGAGCCACACTCGGCGGATGGCTGAGTGGAAGCCTCTGCAATGTAGACCACGGCAACAGAAAAGGACTTACCTCATGAAGAACACCCCGCTGAACCCGATCGAGCAGATCCAGCTGATGATCAACGAGTTCTTGGGTGGCATTGTCCACCAGCTTTCTTCTACTTCTTCCACGGTCGCTCTCGGCCTGGGCATGTTCTAGGAAACACCCAACGCGAAAGCTTCATCACCGGGTTCCGATAGTTTCGGGCCCGGTTTTGTGTTGGTCGGGAATGCGAAAACCGGCGGATCTGCCTGTGCCTCAGGCCAAGATCCGCCGGTTTTTCGGCGGGAGTTGCTACAGGGTCTACTTGCTCGATCCGTCAGGGTTCCACGTGGGGCGGTTGAGTTTCGGCTGCTCAGCGCGGACGAAATTCTCGCCGACAAGGGCAGGTCCGAAGGTGGAGTTCCAGGACTGGTTCAGGTCGTCGAGCCAGACGGACCACGCGTGTGTGCCGGTCTTGCGGAATTCGTAGTGGGCAGGAATATCCAGTCCGTTGAGCTTGGCTCGCAGGTCGTGGGTGCAGGAGTTAGTTGCGGCCTCAATGACGCCGCCTTCGACGGTGGTTGTCAGCGAACCGGAAATGGCAGCGGGCAGTTCCTGGCCCTGGCTGACGCGGTAGCCGATCATGTCGGACTGGGATCCGGTGCCCGAACCATTAGAGATGTACAGAGCGGTGTTGCGGAGCTTTTCAGCATTGACCAGCGCGTCGTTGTAACGGTTGTACGGGCTGCCCATCGGCCCCCAAATGTGGGCGGGGGTCACGGACTTGTAGTCGTTCTGCTTGGCTGCGCGGTTGACGGTGAGAGCGACGAAGGCCCAGGGGAGAGGGGTAGACGTTGCGGCGCAACCGGAGAAGGATCCGGCGGCCGCGTATTGGCCCGGGAAGTGCTCGGCGAGCAGGAGGGAGGAAGTGCCGGACATGGAGAAGCCCAGAACTCCGCGCTTGTCGTTAGCGCCAAGTTCGCGCTCCACGGCGGGCGGGAGCTCTTTGCCCAAGAAGGTGCTCCACTTCTGCTCTCCCTTGAAATAACGGGATTTCTGCTTCAGGGTCTCGCCGTCGGTGAGCCAGTCGACGTAGTAGGAGAAGGCGCCTTCCATGGGAATGACCACGTTAACGCCTTTGCCCTTGTAAAAGTCCTGTGCTTTTGCGACCGTGATCCAGTCGCTGTCTTGCTCGGCACCGCCGGCACCATTCAGCATGTACAGGGTCGGCGCGTTCGGGGCGGGCTTTCCGTCGGGCCCGGTGGCGCGTACCAGCGCGATCGGAATCTCGCGTTTCATCGATTCGGAGTGGACGTACCAGCCTTCGACGCCTTCGGTGCCGTACCAGCGCTGGGTCTGGTCGCCGTTACCGTAGACCGACATGGGGGCGTCGGCTGGGCCGGTCATCTTACGCATCGCAGCACCGGTTTTTTCCGCCGGGCTTGGTGCTGCCGCTGTCCCGGGCTCGTCCGGAACGAGCTGAGCACGGGCTTCGATGCCCGGGTCCACCTGGAGTGGTTTGCTCAAGGTCGTCACTGCATCGTTGACCACGCCGGGGGTGATTTGAGCGGGGATTACCGTGTCGTCGCCCTCGACAGGCATGCCCACGTTCTCATCGCTTTCGTACGACTCGGAGGTGTCAAGACCGATGAACTCGGAGGTGTCCACTGAGTCGGCGTCGCCCGCCTCGGCATCCCCGCTCTCGACACCATCAACGCCTTCGTCCTGGATAGCCGGGTCATTGATGGGGGCTGGATCGCCGACCGTGGGTGAATCCCCGAGGTTTTGCTCCGCCGCCGTCTGCACGGTGGCATTGGAGGTCTTGTCTTTGTCGGCGGCGTGGACGATGGAGAAGGATCCGGCCGCGATAGCGATCGCGGCAACGGAAGCTAGGGCGGGGCGAGACGGCTTCATTTCGTCGATCCTTAACTGGGAAGTAGAAGAGGCTGGGTACATCATGCCAAAAGCGGTGCGAGTTCGCTGAGGGAAAGAGCGACGCAGCGCTTTATCGCGAGCGCACGTATCCTAGTGTGCGTGGCTAATGAACATTTTGACGTTGTAGTACTTGGCGCTGGCCCTGGCGGCTACGTCGCAGCAATCCGCGCAGCCCAGTTGGGTAAAAAGGTCGCGGTCGTAGAGAAGCAGTATTGGGGCGGTGTGTGCCTGAATGTGGGCTGCATCCCGTCGAAGTCCCTGATTAAGAACGCTGAAGTGGCGCACATCTTCAACCACGAGGCGAAGACGTTCGGCATCAAGGGCGATGTCTCCTTCGAGTACGGGGACGCGCACAAGCGTTCCCGCAAGGTCTCGGAGAAGATCGTCGGCGGCGTCCACTACCTGATGAAGAAGAACAAGATCACCGAGATCAACGGCCTCGGTTCCTTCAAGGACGCAAACACGCTGGAAATCACCGAAGGCGAGGACAAGGGTAAGACCGTCTCCTTCGACGACTGCATCATCGCGACCGGTTCCGTGGTGAAGACGCTGCCTGGCATCGAGCTGTCGGACAACGTGGTGTCCTACGAGGAGCAGATCCTCAACCCTGAGGCCCCGGAGAAGATGGTCATCGTGGGTGCCGGCGCGATCGGCATGGAGTTCGCGTACGTGTTGTCCAACTACGGCGTGGACGTCACGGTCGTGGAGTTCATGGACCGCGTTCTGCCGAACGAGGACAAGGATGTGTCCAAGGAGATCACTAAGGCGTACAAGAAGCTCGGCGTGAAGATCCTGACGGGTCACGCGACGACGGCTGTGCGCGACAACGGCGACTCCGTCGAGGTGGACATCCAGAAGAAGGGCTCCGACGACACCGAGACGATCACGGTGGACCGCGTCATGGTGGCTGTCGGTTTCCAGCCGCGTACCGAGGGCTTCGGCCTGGAGAACACGGGCGTGGAGCTCACCGACCGCGGCGCGATCGCGGTGGACGAGCGCATGCGCACCAACGTCGACGGCATCTACGCCATCGGCGATGTCACTGCGAAGCTGCAGCTCGCGCACGTCGCTGAGGCGCAGGGCATTGTCGCGGCCGAGACGATCGCTGATGCTGAGACGATGGAGCTCGGCGACTACCAGATGATGCCGCGCGCGACCTTCTGCAACCCGCAGGTCGCTTCCATGGGTTACACCGAGGAGCAGGCACGCGAGAAGTTCGCGGACAAGGACATCAAGGTGGCCACGTTCCCGTTCTCGGCGAACGGTAAGGCGTTGGGTCTGGCGGAGTCCCAGGGCTTCGGCAAGCTGATCGTCGACGGCGAGTACGGCGAGATCCTCGGTGCGCACTTGGTCGGTGCGAACGTGTCCGAGCTCCTGCCGGAGATCAACCTGGCGCAGCGTTTCGACCTCACCGCCGGCGAGATTGCTCGTAACGTGCACATTCACCCGACGCTGTCCGAGGTGCTCAAGGAGATCGCGCACGGCGTCGAGGGCCACATGATCAACCTGTAGCGCTATCGCCGCTTGACGACGAATTAAAGGTGCCCCGAGCTTTTGCTCGGGGCACCTTTTAGTGTGTTCGGCAGACTGGCCTGTCCGGTTAGCCCTTCTGAGTCGGGTTGTCGGTGCCGTCGACAGCGGCGGCGAGAGCTGCGAGGGACTCTTCCATGGCGGAGTCGTCGAAGTTCTCCGACATCTTGCGGACCTCGTCGGACTCGATCTCGCTGCGGTCGTAGGTCAGGGTGACGGAGGTGCTGCCCGCGCCCTCGGAGGAGAGCTCGTAGAGCCACTTCGCGCCGACCTCGACGTCGGCGGTGAGGTTCTTCAGGTTCTTCCAGCCGATGACCTTGTTCTCCTGGAAGGCGAACACCTCGTTGCGGGTCTGGTATTCGCCGTCTTCCTTGGTCATGTTCATGACGAAGATGTCGCCGACCTTCTCCAGCTTCGCGTCGGTGTCGGCTGAGACAACCATGCCGGAGTTATCCGTCTCTGCGTGGCGGGACGGATCAGAAAGGATCGCGAAAATGTCGTTAGCGGGTGCGTCGATTACTCGGGTTGCAGAATTCGTATCAGTCATGTGCCCCACTGTAACGAAGAGCGGCGGACGGCGAGCACCGGTGGATAAGGGTGAGCTAACAAACCAAAGTTCGACACCCTTCGGGGTGATGTTTGTGGGGTAGTACGCGAAAGGCTCACTGAGGTGCGCTATTTCACATTTCGGGCATTGCGCCAACGTCGAAAAGCTGTTGCTGATGTGAACTGGGGTGTTAGCGACGCGTCGGCAGGCGTGCGAGGCGAATGCGTCGCGTGCGGGGCAGGCGCGGGGGGTGGCCCGCGGCCACGAGTAGTGAGGAACCTTCGGTTAATCGTAAAGTTGAATCGACACTGGAGGTGCCATGACTGTTCAACATGCAGATCGTGACGCAATTCGTCACGGCAAAATCACTGAGGAGCCGCTCCGCGAACGGCCCGGAGTGCCTACGTGGGCACTCAAACTCACAATGGCCGTCACCGGCCTGATTTTCTTCTTGTTCGTCATCGGCCACATGGTCGGTAACCTCAAGATCTTCATGCCCGACCACGGCCGGACCGCTGCCATCGACGAGTACGGCACGTTCCTGCGCGAGATGGGCCAGCCCCTGTTCCCCGGCAGCTCGTTGCTGTGGATCATCCGCATTGTCCTGCTCACCTGCCTCGTGCTGCACATCTGGGGTGCGTTCACCCTGAAGGCGCGGTCGAGCAAGTCCCGCGGTAAGTTCCGCCGCACCAACCTGATGGGTGGCCTGCAGTCCACGGCCGCCCGTTGGATGGTCGTCACCGGCATCATTCTGCTGCTGTTCATCATCTTCCACCTGCTGGACCTGACCATCGGCGAAGTTGTCGCGTCCGATGCGTTCGTTCATGGCGCAGTGAAGAACAACCTGATTGCCACGTTCGCACCCGGACGCTGGCCGGTGACGCTCTTCTACGTCATCGCGATGATCGCACTGTTCATGCACCTCACGCACGGTGTGTACCTGGCGGTCTCGGACCTGGGCTGGCTGGGTAAGCGCGGCAACGCCATCATGGTCGTGCTCGCGTACTGGATCCCGGCCATCGTGGTTATCGGCAACATTGTGATGCCTTTGGCCATCGCATTCGGAATGGTGTCTTAGGAACGGTTGGAGGAACGTCAATGACTACTGCATACAACGCGGGCAACGAGAAGCCGGAACAGGCTCCCGCTAACGACGTGAACGACTTCACTAACCCGCAGTCGAAGGCTGCTGGTGTCGTCCCAGGCAACATCCTGGAGAACAACGAGCCTAAGGGCATCCCGATGCGCGACATGTGGACCTACCAGAAGGACCACATGGAGCTCGTCTCCCCGCTGAACCGCCGCAAGTTCACGGTCATTGTCGTGGGCACAGGCCTGTCCGGTGGTGCCGCGGCTGCCGCCCTCGGCGAGCTCGGCTACAACGTGAAGAACTTCACCTACCACGACGCTCCGCGCCGTGCGCACTCGATTGCTGCTCAGGGTGGCGTGAACTCCGCCCGCGGCAAGAAGATGGACAACGACGGTGCGTACCGC
>OJLS01000054.1_pt1 | contig 28427 bp, 37 predicted proteins | sample 1597081 | NCBI WGS metagenome assembly OJLS01 (sample SAMEA3904663, study PRJEB24821) | metagenome | biome: Builtin; feature: hospital; material: surface | place: USA | collected 2013-05-22
ATCTACACACTGCATATCGTCGGCAGCGTCAGATGTGTATAAGAGACAGGGTTACGGCGGCCCGCGCACCCCCCCGATAGCGCGGGCCGCCCCTTTTTCTCTGCTAAAGGCTTGCTCTCTGTTGGAGGCTCGTCCTTCTGGTTCCTGGACAGAGGGGGTGCTGTGGCTGCGTGAGTGACTCAGCCGTTGGTTTCGCAGCCGGATTTTCGCCGTTGGGCGGCTTTCTTCTCGGGGTTATCCACAGTGCATTGGTGACGCGTCCTCTAAAACGGGGGTTATCCACAGGTTCGCGGAGCGGTCCTTGAGTACGGCCCGTGTGTTCGGCGATGGTGAAGCCATGACCAGCGATACTGCACCCATTCTCATTGCCGTCGGGGACGCGCTCTTGCACCCGGAGGCCACTCATCTCGCCGCGGCAACGGGCCGGCCGATCATCGATTCACAGGGCCCGGATGATTTCGTGCGCCATTATTCACGCGCGTTTGCGGTGTTCATCGATACTGCTCGCGCATCCAACCTCGACCCTCTGCCCCGCCGTGACGGAGTATTCCTCGTGTGTTCTGAATCCGGTGAGGTGCCAGGGGAGGTGCCAGGGGAGGTGGACGGTGTCACGGATACGTTCATTCTTCCCGCACAGGCCGCCGAGCTGTTGAAAGCTTTGGGCCGGTTAGCTCTCGCAGCGCCGCGGGAGCGACACACGCCCGGTGCGCAGGCAGCGGAATCGGGAGGCAGACTGCGCGGGAGCAGGGCGGGCGACGGCGGTAGTGCGATCGGGTCCGTCGGTACGGTGCTGTCGTTCGTGGGTGCTGCCGGAGGCGCGGGGACATCGACGTTGGCTGCGTCCGTGGCGCGGGTGGCGTCGCCTGATGCGTATCCCGTGGTGGTGGATGCCCACCGCTATTCCGGCGGTTTGGACCTATTGCTGGGTGTGGAAGAAGAGGTTGGTGCACGGTGGGGTGACATCGACATCGGGGAAGGCAGCGTGGATAGGGCGCAACTGCGTCAAGCGTTGCCGCGGACGACAGACGGAATTGCCGTCTTGACGGGAGCCCGCACCACAGTCGCCGCGGCGGCGGGGCAACCGGGTGGTCTGCCTGCGGATGTGGACCGGGTGACCACGGTGTTGGGCGCAGACGGTCTCACCGTGGTGGACGCGCCGCCCGATGCGTTGCCCAACAGATGCGACCACGCGTTCATCGTCGTTCCGGCGGAGGTGCGGGCAGCGGCTTCTGCGGCGTTGATCAGCGCGGAGTGCCGTGCGACCAACACTCCGGTGTCACTGATTGTGCGTCGCCGGGGATGGTCGGGGATGAGCACTGAGGAAGTCGAGCGGGTTGCCGGTGCTGAAGTGGTCGCCGAGGTCAAGCACCTGTCGCGGTTGGTGCGTGAGACGGAGGTCGCCGGGCTCCCGGTACGGCTGCCACGTTCACTCGCGGCGGCAGCAGAGTCAGTGCTGGAGGCAGCCAATGGATAAAGCGATGATCATGGCGAAGGTACAGCGGCGTCTCGCTGAGGAACCCGACCGGAACACCCCGGCGGAGCTCGCGGCGCTCATCCGTGAGGAAGCGGTGGTGATCAGCGACCTCGACGTGCTGGACATCATGCGGGCTCTGCGCGACGAAACGGTGGGTATCGGTGCACTGGAGCAGCTCCTCGCGCTCGACGGCGTCACCGACATCTGCGTTAACGGGCCGAACGGCATCTTCTTCGACCGCGGGCGCGGTCTCGAGCGCGCCTCGTTCACGCTCAGCGGGGAAAGCGAGGTGCGGCGGCTTGCGACACGGCTGGCCAGCAGTTGCGGGTGCCGGCTCGACGACGCCCGACCCTTTGCCGACGGGCATCTTTCGCGTGACGACGGCACTGTGCTCCGCTTCCACGCCGTCCTTTCCCCGACTGCCAACTGCGGGACCTGCATGTCCTTGCGGGTGCTGCGCAGCAAGACGGCGACATTGGGCCAGATCCAAGCCTCGGGGGGCGTGGACGGGGAAAGGGCGGCGGTGCTTCGGGGGATCGTCGATAAGCGGAAAGCTTTTCTTGTTGTCGGTGGAACCGGAACGGGCAAAACGACGCTGCTCGCCGCGATGCTGGCGGAGGTCGCAGCGAATGAGCGGATTGTGGCGATCGAGGACACCGTCGAGCTGACACCCGCGCACCCGCACGTGGTGAACCTGACGTCCCGTGGCGCGAACGCGGAGGGCGCGGGCGAGATCAGCATTGCCGATCTGTTGCGGCAGGCGCTGCGCATGCGTCCCGACCGGATTGTGGTGGGGGAGATCCGCGGCGCGGAAGTCGTGGATCTGCTTGCCGCGCTCAACACCGGGCACGACGGTGGCGCGGGCACGGTGCACGCGAATTCGATCGGGGAGGTGCCCGCGCGTCTGGAGGCACTCGCCGTGCTCGGGGGCTTGAACCGTGAGGCGCTGCATTCGCAGCTCGCGGCTGCTGTCGACGTCGTCATAGTGATGCGCCGCGGGCGCGACGGCACTCGACGCGTGCAGCAGATCGGGGTGCTCGAATCCAACCCGGTCGTGCCGCGCGTGGTGTGGGATGCCGATGCCGGGCCGGGCGATGGCTACGGCGCCCTGCTGGAAGAGCTGGAGGTCGCATGATGTCCCTCGCCCCGATGTTCACGGCCGCTGCTCTGGCGATTCCGCCTGCGCACCCCGCGCGGCGCGTCGGCGCGGTAGGACGCCCTGTCAACCTGGCTGCGTTACTGCCCGTCGCGTCCGCGGCGGCAGTGCCGGTCATTCTGGCGACCGACCGGCTCTTCGTCGTCCTCGCTGCATGTGCCGCCGGTGGGACAGCGGCGCACACCGTTGTGCGTTCGCGCCGGGCAAAAGCAGCCGCCGCGCGCCTGGAATGGACAGCCACCTACCTCGGCCACCTTGTGGCCGCGTTGCGCGCCGGGTCCACAGTCGCGCAAGCGTGCGAGCGGGCTGTGCAGAAGCTGCCGGACGACGCTCCCGGCGACCTCGTCCGCGAACTCGAGCGCGCCGCAGCCCATGCCCGCCGCGGCGGTAACGGGGCTGCGGTCTTGGCCGACTCGCCTGTCGACGAGCTCCGCGACGTCGCTTCCCTCTGGCTCCTGTCTTCCCGGCTCGGCATTCCCATGGCGGATCTGCTGGACAGCGCTCGCTCCCGCATTGACAACGACCTGCGTCACCGCCACGCCACCACCGCCGCTCTCGCCGGGCCGCGTGCCACCGCCGTCGTCCTCTCCGTCCTGCCGCTCGCCGGGATCCTCATGGGCCAGACCATGGGCGCCCGCCCCGTGGCCCTGCTCACCGGCGGCGGGCTCGGCAGCCTTCTGCTGCTTGGCGGGACCTTGCTGGTGTGCGCCGGGTTCTACACCTCCCAATTCATCATCGGGAGGGCCGCCGGATGATCAGTCTTCCCGCCGCTGCATTCCTCGCTGCCGCACTAGCTCTGCCCGGTGCCCAGCCGCACCACCGTCTCACCCCGGAACCCGCCACCCGCGAGGCCAGATCGAAGACCCCGCGCGACGGGCCGCCCGACAGACACCGGATCGCCAGCGACATCGAACTGTTCGCCGCCTGCTTCCGCGCCGGGTTGCCGGTCTCCGCTGCGGCGGGGGCAGTGGCCGATAGCTACGGCATGAGCGCTGGAAGCGGGGAGTTGTCTCCGCTCGCCCTGAAATGGCGGCGGGTGGTGGCGTTCTACGAGCTCGGGGTCGAACCAGAACGGGCGTGGTCCGTGATGGACGGCGTCCCCGGGTGCGAGGAACTCGCTTCCGTTGTCGCCCTGTCGCACGCGTCCGGTTCAGCTGTCGCCGACGGATGCGACCGCATCGTGTCCAAGCTCCGCGAGGAAGCGGCCGACGATGCGACTGCCGCAGCCGAACGCGCAGGGGTCCTCATCAGTATTCCGCTCGCCGCCTTCTTCCTCCCGGCTTTCTTCGTCCTCGGGCTCGCTCCCGTGGTCATCGGCTTGGGGTCGCAGATGTTCGGCGGGCAGTAAGGAGGCAGCACAGAAGCACACCAGGAACGACAGTTGAGCACACATCCCACTATCCGCAGCGACCCACTTATTCAATCAACGAACACACATCAAGGAGAACAACCATGACTGCAGCAATCACCACAACCAGCACCTCTACCTCCACCAACTCCGTGAACGAATTCCTTACCCGCCTCTACATCGAGGCGGCCGCGCGAGCGGCGGCACTGCGCAGGGACGATGGGATGAGCACGATCGAATACGCCATGGGCAGCCTCGCGGCGGCAGCGCTTGCCGCCGTGCTGTACATGGTGATCAACGGCAACGGTGTGGTGGACGCGATCGAGGGCATCATCACCGACGCGCTGTCCAACCGCCCGTCCTAACAGGTCAGTTATGTCACGGCGCATTCCGCTTATCGACGACCGCGGTTCCGTCACCATCGAAGCCGCCCTCGCCCTGTCCGTCCTGGTCACGGTGGCGGCGGCGATCGTGGCGGGGATTGCCACTTTGGGGTCGTACATCGCGGCGGTGGATATCGCCGGTGCGGCTGCACGCTCCCACGCGATCGGCGTGTCCTACGAGCCGCCCCGCGACGGTGTGACCGTGACCGTCACGGAACAGGCGGGGGTGGTTCGGGTGACAGCTCAGGTCCCGGCGCCGGTCCGGGCGATGACCGCCTCCGCCGCGTTTCCCGTGGAGGCACCGTGACTGCCCTTTCCCGGCCTACTCGAGCTGCCCGCACCGCCCGGATCGGTCCGCTTATCGACGACCGCGGTTACGCCACCGTCCTGTCCGCCGGCGTCATCGCTGCTGTGGTGGCATTGGCGCTGGTGGTCGCGGTGGCGGTAAGCCGGGTGGCCGACACCCACCGTGCCCAGGTCGCCGCCGACTTGGCGGCGGTCGCTGGGGCCACCGCACTGTATACCGGCGGCGACGCCTGCGGGGCGGCTGGCGAGACAGCGGAGCTGAATGGCGCCGCGGTCACTGATTGCCGGATTACCGGCGCAGATGTCGTTGTCGCGGCGACAGCCGGCAGAGGCGAGGCGGTGGCGAAAGCGGGACCGATTTAAGTGTCACTCCGGTACGTCCGCGGACATGCCCGCAGTCATCGCGGTCAGAGCGCCGAGTAGTTTCAGCGCGCCGGCTTTGTCCAGCGGCTGGTTGCCGTTGCCGCACTTAGGGGATTGCACGCACGAGGGGCAGCCGGAAGCGCACCCGCAGGATTTTACGGCCTCGTAGGTCGCGGAGATCCACTCATGGAAACGGGCGTACCCCTCGTCCGCGAAACCGGCCCCGCCGGGGTGGCCGTCGTACACGAAGACGGTCGGCTGCATCGTGTCGGGGTGCAGGGCGGTGGACACTCCGCCGATGTCCCACCGGTCGCAGGTGGCCAGTAGCGGAAGGAGACCGATCGCGGCGTGCTCGGCGGCGTGCAGGGTGCCGGGGATGTCACCAGCCGTAATACCCATTTTCTCCAGCGCGAGGGGGTCGATGGTGTAGGCGACGGCCCGGGTGAACAGTTTCTGCTCGGGGAGGTCGAGGGGGAAGTGTTCGGAGGAGGTGCCGTCGGCAAGCGTGACCACGTAGCCCGTGACACGGTCGGTGACCTCGACGTCGACGCGCGCGACCCATAGTCCTGGGGAGGGGTTGCTGCGTTCATGCGCTTCACCGATGACGGCGATGTCGGTGGTGGAGCGCGCCATCGTGCTGTAGTCCGGCACTTCCGGGTGGGCGAGTGCGATGTAGTTGTCCAGGTCGAGTTCGTCGATGATGAAGTATTCGCCCTGGTGGATGTACACGGCACCGTCGTGAACCTGCGCTGCGGCGCGCACGGAATCGATTGTTCCGAGCAGTCGCCCGTCAGTCGCGTCGACGATCATGACCTGCTCGCCGGTCCCGCCGCGCAACGTGACGGAGCCGTGCGCAGTTTCTGGGGAGATGTCGCTGTCGATCTGGGGGACTGCGAACCAGCCGCGCGCCCGCTTACGCAGCAGGCCTGCCGCCTCGAGCTCGACGACAACGTCCTGCGCCTCCAGCTCCTCCACCTCCCTGTCGGTGAGGGGCTTCTCCACGGCGGCGCAATAGACGTGGCCGCGGAGAATGAATGGGTTCGACGGGTTGAACACGCTGTTTTCTACCGGTTTATCCAGCAGGGCTTCGGGATGGTGCACGAGATAGGTGTCCATGGGATCGTCGCGTGCGACCATGACCACCAGCGACGACTGCCCGCGCCGTCCTGCACGGCCCGCCTGCTGCCGGAACGACGCGACGGTGCCGGGGAAGCCTGCCATGACTACGGCATCGAGCCCTCCGACGTCGATGCCCAGTTCGAGGGCGTTCGTGGTGGCCATGCCGAGCAGGTCGCCGTTGTCCAGAGCGCGCTCGAGTGCCCGGCGGTCCTCGGCCAGGTACCCGGCGCGGTAGGAGGCGATGCGGCGTGCGAAGTCGGCGCGGCCGGCAGCGACGAGGTCTTCTGCGGCGCGCATGGCTACTGTCTCGCTGGCCCGGCGCGACCGCACGAAAGTGAGCGTGCGTGCACCCGCCGCGACGAGGTCCGCCATCATGGTGCCTGCTTCGGTGGTGGCGGCGCGGCGGACGGGGGCGCCGTTTTCGCCTTCGGCGCCTTCGATGAAGCCGGGTTCCCACAGTGCGTAGGTGCGTTCGCCTGTCGGGGCGCCGTCATCGGTGACCGCAACGACGTCGCGGCCGCACAGGCGGCGGGCGTGCGCCGCCGGGTCTGCGGCGGTAGCTGACGCGAAGATGAATGTGGGGTGCGCGCCGTAAGCCCGAGCAATTCGGTCGAGGCGCCGGAGCACCAGCGCCACATTCGCGCCAAAGACACCGCGGTACGTGTGGCATTCGTCCACCACCACGTATTTCAGGTGCCGCAGGAACCGGGCCCACCGCACATGCGAAAACAGGATCCCCGCGTGCAGCATGTCTGGGTTGGTGAACGCGAAGCGGGTCGTTTCCCGGATGGTTGCCCGGGCCTCGGTCGGGGTGTCGCCGTCGTAGGGCGCGGGGTTGATGCCCTTCGGTCCCGACAGCGCCGGGTGCCCCTTGATCAGGTCGCCGACCGCCAAGAGCTGGTCCGATCCCAACGCTTTCGTCGGGGTGATGTAGAGGGCGCAGGCGGTGGGGTCGGCTGCCATGGCACTCAACACCGGCAGCTGGTAGCCCAGCGACTTGCCGGAGGATGTGCCCGTGGCCACCACGACATCGCGCCCCGACCAGGCTAGGTCGGCGCATTCACGCTGGTGGATGAATAGGTTCTGGATGCCTGAGTCGACGAGCCGTTCCCGGAGACCGGTGTCCACCCACTCCGGCCACGGAGCTGTCCGCGAGGGGGAAGCCGGGACCGTCCGCACGTGGGTGAGGGTGCCGGAGGGGAGGGCGCGGGTGAGGCCGTCGATAAGCTCGCTAGCGAAGCCATTCGACCCTGCGTGAGCCATACGATCTCCCTTCCCGCGGATTCTACGTCCGACGTAAAAGGATAAATCATGGCAAGATAATCAGTGGTCGCAGATTTTGTGTGCGCCTTTCACGGGGTGCTCGCGAGTTTTGCCAGCACGACCGAGAAAGACCGGCAGAAGCCGGAAAATAGGAAAGGTTTTAATCGCAATGGCTACTGGAACAGTGAAGTGGTTCAACGCTGAGAAGGGCTTCGGCTTCATCGCTCCCGACGACGGCTCCGCCGACGTTTTCGTCCACTACTCCGAGATTCAGGGCAGCGGCTTCCGCACCCTCGAGGAGAACCAGCAGGTGGAATTCGAGATCGGTGAGGGCAGCAAGGGCCCGCAGGCGCAGCAGGTCCGCGCACTCTAAATACCCCGCGTACTTTCGCACTAGCACCAACCCCGGCTTTTCCGGCGCCGTTCAATCGGCGTGGAGGAGCCGGGGTTTTGCGTGCAGTGCCCACAGCGCGCTCGACACTGAGCGCCCACAGCGCGCCCGACGCCCAGCATCCAACGCGCTGCCCGAGCACCGTCAGATGACGGACACACCTCGCCTGACGTCGTTCCACTCCGCCATGTTCGTCTGCAGCTTTTGAATGGCAAAGCCGACCAGGGAGCCGAGGACCACGCCGACCACCATGGCTAGCAGGGGGTAATCGGACATGATCGCCCCGCCGACGTATCCCACGCCGACACCGATGGTGACCCACATCATCACGCCGATGGTGTCGTAGAGGAAGAACAGGATCCAGTTGTAGCGCACGGAGCCGAGCACGATGGTGGCCACCCACCTGGCCCACGGCAAGAACCGGGCCACAATAATGGTCACTCCTGCGCGTTTATTCATATTCGAGCGCACCCATTCGATGGTCTTGCCGGCGCGGGATTCGGGGTCGAGCTGGTTGACCACACGGATGAGCCGGCCGCCGAGCATGAAGCACAGGTTGTCGCCGATGACCGCGCCGATCGCGGCGGCCGCGAAGATCCACCGCACATCGGGAACCCCTTGCGAGCCGGAGAATGCGCCGGCGAGGTTCAGGACAGTTTCGGACGGCACCATCGGGCACAGGGCATCAAGCGTGATCAGCAGGCTCAGCAAGGGGTAGAACAGCGGTGTCGTCATGAGCTGCTCCAAGAACCCGACCAGCGTGTCCACCACTTCTGTCACAACTGCCGTCCTTCCGTGTCTGCGTTCTCGAGCCCGGCGAGCGCCGGACGAGACCTCATGCGGAAAGTGTAGTGGGGCGGGAGGTGGCGGGGGAGGGCAGTGTTAACGTCGATAAGCGAAAAAGCGCTACCCCTCGTTTACGCTGCCGTGAAAATAGTGGTAGTTGTCTTTGAGAGAATCGTTGACGCGAATATTTAAGGAGTCACCCGGCGTGGCTGAGCAGAACGGACAGGGCAAGACCCTGGTCATTGTGGAGTCGCAGACGAAGGCGAAGAAGATCCAGAAATACCTGGGCGACGACTACTTCGTCGAGGCGTCTGTGGGCCACATCCGCGATCTTCCCGGCCGCGCCGCGGACATTCCCGCGAAGTACAAGAAAGAGCCGTGGGCGAAGCTCGGCGTGAACCCGGAGGCGGAATTCCAGCCGATTTACGTGGTCAGCACCGACAAGAAGAAAAAGGTCGCCGACCTCAAGGACAAGCTGAAAAAGAGCGACAAGCTGCTGCTCGCCACAGACCCGGACCGCGAGGGTGAGGCGATCGCATGGCACCTGCTCGAGGTGCTCAAGCCGAAGGTTCCGGTCGAGCGCATGGTGTTCAACGAGATCACCGAGTCCGCCATCAAGGAGGCCGCGGAAAACACGCGCGAGCTGGACATGGACCTCGTCGACGCGCAGGAAACGCGCCGGATCCTCGACCGCCTTTACGGCTACGAGGTCAGCCCCGTGCTGTGGAAGAAGGTCATGCCGCGCCTGTCTGCAGGCCGCGTCCAGTCCGTGGCCACGCGCGTCATCGTGGAGCGCGAACGCGAGCGCATGGCGTTCATTTCCGCCGAGTACTGGGACCTCACCGCATCGCTCGCGCGCGATTCCGAGACGTTCGACGCCAAGCTCACGCTTATCGACGGCTCCCGCATCGCCCAGGGCAAAGACTTCGACGACCGCGGAAAACTCAAAAACGATGAGCTCGTGGTGGTCGACGAGCAGGACGCCCGCGCCCTCGCGGAGGCTCTGACCGGTCAAGACATGACGGTCACCAATGTGGTGTCCAAGCCGTACACGCGCCGGCCGCACCCGCCGTTCATGACATCGACGCTGCAGCAGGCCGCCGGCGCGAAGCTGCACTTCACGTCAGCCCGCACCATGCGCATCGCGCAGCGCCTGTACGAGAACGGCCACATCACCTACATGCGTACGGACTCGACCTCCCTGTCCAAACAGGGGCTCGACGCGGCCCGCAACGCCGCCCGCGAGCTGTACGGCGCGAACTACGTCACCGACACCCCGCGACGCTACGACCGCAAGGTGAAGAACTCGCAGGAGGCGCACGAGGCGATCCGCCCGGCTGGCGAGCGCTTCGCCACCCCCGGCGAGCTCGCCCGGTCGCTGGACGCTGAGGAATTCAAGCTCTACGAACTGATCTGGCAGCGCACCGTCGCTTCCCAGATGGAAGACGCGCGCGGCACCTCGGTCACCGCGACCATTGCAGGTCAGGCGACCAGCGGCGAGAGCGTCGAACTGTCCGCCTCCGGCCGCACCGTCACATTCCCCGGCTGGTTGCGCGCCTACTCTGACACGCAGGACAACAAGGAAAAGCACCTGCCGCAGCTCGCGGAGGGCGACGCCCTTGTTGCCCGCGAGGTCTCCGCCGACGGCCACTCCACCAACCCGCCGGCCCGTTACACCGAGGCCAGCCTGGTGAAGAAAATGGAGGAGCTGGGCATCGGCCGCCCGTCGACGTACGCGTCGATCATCAAGACCATCCAGGACCGCGGCTACGTTGCGCCGCGCGGCAACGCCCTCGTGCCCACGTGGGTGGCGTTTTCTGTGGTCGGCCTCATGGAGCAGAATTTCGACGCGCTGGTGGATTACGAGTTCACCTCGTCGATGGAAGACGAGCTCGACGAGATCGCACAGGGCAACGAGAACCGCACCCAGTGGCTCACCGGCTTCTACTTCGGCGACGCCAACGCCAACGAGTCCACCGCCGAGGCGATTGCGCGCCGAGGTGGGTTGAAGTCCATCATCGAGAACAACCTCGAATCCATCGACGCCCGCCGCGTGAACTCGCTCGAGCTCTTCCGCGACGACGAGGACCGTCCCGTCCACGTGCGCGTCGGCCGCTACGGCCCCTACCTGGAGCGCCAGGTGGGCACCACCGCCGAGGGGGAGCCGGAATACCAGCGTGCCAACCTCCCGGAATCGACGACCCCGGACGAGGTCACCGCGGAGATGGCCGAGAAGCTCTTCGCCACTCCGCCGACCGGCCGCGAGCTGGGTGAGAACCCCGCCTCCGGCCGCACGGTCGTGGCCAAGGAAGGCCGTTACGGCCCCTACGTCACCGAGCTCGTGCGCGACGACGAGCGCGCCACCGCCGAGGCCCGCGCCGAGGAGATCATCGCCGCCGAGCGCGCCGAGGAGGATGCCCAGCGCGCCGCCGAGGGCAAGCACGCCAAGAACTGGGAGACCAAGACCGCCACCGCCGCGAAAGCAAAGCGGATCGAGCAGCTTATCGACGAGCAACTCAAACCCGCCACCGCCTCCCTCTTCTCTTCCATGGAGCCGTCGTCGGTGACCTTGGATGAGGCGCTGCAGCTTCTCTCACTGCCCCGCGAGGTCGGCGAGGATCCCGCCGACGGCGAGATGATCACGGCCCAGAACGGCCGCTACGGCCCGTACCTGAAGAAGGGCAGCGACTCCCGTTCCCTGGCCAACGAGGACCAGATCTTCTCCATCACCCTGGACGAGGCGCGCCGCATCTACGCCGAACCTAAGCGCCGCGGCCGCGCCGCCGCCAAGCCGCCGTTGAAGATGCTCGGCGACAACGACGTCTCCGGCAAGCCCATGACGGTCAAGGACGGCCGCTTCGGCCCGTACGTCACCGACGGCGAGACCAACGCCTCCCTCCAGCGCGGCGACACCCCGGAGACAATGACCGACCAGCGCGCCAACGAGCTGCTGTCCGCCCGCCGCGCCCGCGAAGCCGAGGAAGGCGCAGGCGGAGCGAAGAAGACGGCAAAGAAGACGGCCAAAAAGGCGGCAAAGAAGGCAGCGAAGAAGACGGCCAAAAAGACCGCGAAAAAGACGTCGAAACGCGCTGCTAAGAAGCCGGCGCAGACGACGAAGCGCGTGGTCAAGGCGGGCGCGCGCAAGAAATAGCGCGGCCAGCGCCGCGTGTGGTGCGCGCTTAGTACTTGTCCGCCATGGTGGCGCGCACGGGGCGGGCGAGCTGCGTCATCTTGTTGCGGCCGCGCAGCTCAATGGACTTCATGACGGTCCAGCGGGCCTTCTCCACCTCGTTCGCGCCCTTTAGGGTGGACAGGTTGGTCAGCACGCGGCCAGGGGAGTCCTTGGCCAGCTCGGTGAGACGCGCCGCCGTGTTCACAGCGTCGCCGATCACGGTGTACTCGAAGCGGTCTTGGCCGCCGATATGCCCGGCGACGACGTGGCCCGACGCGATGCCGATTCCTGCGTCGAGCTCGAGGCCGCGCAGATCCTGCCGCAGTTCGCGCGCGGCTTGAAGGGCGTGGGATGTGGAGTCGTTGAGAGCGAGAGGCGCGCCGAACACGGCGAGCGCCGCGTCGCCCTCGAACTTGTTGATCACACCTTTGTTGCGGTGCACGACATTGACAACGATCTCGAAGAACGCGTTGAGCGCGTCCACAACCTCTTCCGGGCTGTGGTTCACAGCGAAGTTGGTTGATCCAATGACATCGATGAACACCACCGCGACCTTGCGGTCTTCGCCACCGAGCTCCGGCTGCTCCTCGAGCGCCTTCGCCGCGACCTCGCTGCCCACGTATTGTCCGAAGATGTCGCGGACACGCTGGCGTTCATTCAGGCCGCGCATCATCTCGTTGAAACCAGCCTGAAGGACACCGAGCTCGGAGGCGTCGTAAATATCCACCTGGGTGTCGGTCTCGCCGCGGCGCACGCGGTTGATCGCTTGCTGCAGCTCCTTGATGGGGTCGACGACGCTCATGGTGGCGAAGGCGGTGCCTGCCATCCCGGTGATGATCGCGGTCAACGCAAGTGCGGAGACGGACGGCATCAGCTCGCCCGGCGTGTTATCGAAGAAGCCGTTGCTCTGCGCAGCCAAGAGAAGCAGGATGCCGATGAGCGGCACACCCGATGTCATGAACCACGTCATGTACAGGCGCTGTTTGATCGGCGGCTCCAAGGTGGTGTCCGCAAAGCGTTGCGAAAGTGTGCCGGCGGCGATCGGCCTGACAAGGCGCTCCGCTTGGACGTACGTGAGCACGCACGTGACCAGGCCGGCCATGAGCGTGGACACCGCCACCACGAGGGCGAGGCTGCCGGTGACACGCGACGCTGCGGCAGTGGCAATGATGATGCCGATGAACCAGATGATGGCCACCACCAGCGTCTGCAGCACTGGGATGCGCAGCACCAGATTGCGCACCACGTACGGGTCGACGTCATCGGGGTTGCGCTGGTAGCGCAGCACCGAACGGAAAAGCCCATATGAGACGAGGCCGCCGACAATGACAGCGAAGATCAGATAGACGATTCCGACAGGGGCGAAGCCCGCCGCGACCTTGCCGAGCTGCCGGGCTTCCGGCATTGGAATGAGGTAGCGGACGAACGCCATGATGGCGATCGCGCTGGCGACGTTTGTGAACAGCAGCACAGAGGCATAAAGGGGCCATGGGGTTCCCATGAGCCAGCGGAGGCCGCGCCAAAATCTGTTCACGCTCAATCACTCTACGTGGCCCGCGGGCAGCCATGTCTCAATACCGGTGCTGTCTCAATACCTGTCTCAATACCGGTGTCGTCCGAGTACCGGTGTTCTGACAATCCGGCTGCCGGTGCGCGTTAGGGGAAGCGTGCGGTCGTGGCCGGTGGTCCGGGCCCGCAGTAGGCTGTAGCGCGTGACCGCCCCGAATGATCCGACTGATTCGGCATCTGCGCCGACCCCGCCGACTTACAGCCAACACGCTGCGGTTCGGAGCGTGGCTGAACGTCTCGCGGACATTCCCACGGTGCGTTCGGTGATCATGTCCGCGGCTGCTGCCGCGCGCGGGGTGCAGGGAGCGGACCCGCACGCAATGACGCACTCGTGGCTCTTCACGGGCCCGCCGGGTGCAGGGCGCTCGACGACGGCATTGGCGTTCGCGGCTGCGCTCATGTGCACCGATCCGAATGAGATCGGGTGCGGGCGGTGCCAGGCGTGCCGCGACGCGTTGTCTGGGACGCACACCGATGTCGTGCATGTCGTGCCGCAGGAATTGGGCATCAAAGTGGACACTGTGCGCGGAATCATCCAGCAGGCTGCGCGGTTGCCTTCTGTCGGGAAGTGGCGGGTGGTGGTTATTGACGATGCAGACCGCTTTTCCGCGGCAGCGGCCGACGCGTTCCTCAAGACCGTCGAGGAGCCGCCTGAATCCACCGTGATCATCATGTGCGCTCCGTCCACAGACCCGGAGGATTTCTCGACCACGCTGCGGTCGAGGTGCAGGCATGTGTACATCCCGGCGCCGTCGACAAGCGAAATCGTGCGGTTGCTCGTGAGTGAGGAAGAGGCCTCGGAGGGTGATGCGCGGCTGGCGGCGGCGACGTCGCTACACCATGTCGGGCGTGCGCGGCGGCTGGTGAAAAGCGAGGCGGCGCAGCGGCGGCGTTCGAGCGCCATCAACCTAGCTGAGCTGGTCTTCCACGGTGATCAGGCATTTCAGGCGGTCGCTGCGCTGGTCAAGTCTGCCGATGCGGAGGCGAAAGACGCCTATGCGGAAGCGGACGAGGCCGAGCGCGAGAAACTCGAGAACGCCCTCGGCATGGGCGCGAAAGGCAAAGGCGCAGCGCGTGCGCTGAAGGGCACGTCCGGGTCTCTGAAAGAACTCGAAGCCAAGCAGAAAGCGCGCGGCACGAGGAGGCTTCGCGACGTCCTCGATCTCACCCTCGTCGACCTTGCCGGTATCTACCGCGACGCGATGGTGATTGGTGCCGGCAGCGGCTTGGAGCTCATCCACCCCGACTACGAAGGACTGTCGCGGGAGATTGCCGGGCGTGTCGACCTGGCAGGGCTGGCTGAATGCCTCGACGCGATCGCCCAATGCCGCGAGCGCCTCGACCAGTCCGTGCTACCCGTGATTGCATTCAACGGAATGCTCGGACGCATCCGGAAAGCCTGCGACGCCACCTGATCGATGCCCGAAAACATACTCCCGCCTGCGATTTTTGTGCGGGGGCACTCGTCGATTAAGCTATCCCCTCGGAACACGACGCGCATTTCCGCGCGCAGATCCGGCCGCCTTAGCTCAGTCGGTAGAGCATCTCACTCGTAATGAGAAGGTCGCGAGTTCGATTCTCGCAGGCGGCTCCACCAAAACCCCAGCTAGAACGGTGTTTTAGCTGGGGTTTCTTTTCGTTCCCGGCAAGACGAGTTGTCCCGCGTTGTCCCAGGAAGTCTGAATTATTACCGAGCACAGACCGAGCACAGACCGAGCACGCCGAAAGGCTAGTGAGCACAACCGAAGCCCTTGATAGGGTTATTTCGTGCTCCATGCTTTCATTGACGAATCCGAACACCGAGACGAATACTTCACCCTCACGGCTCTGATAGTGACCGAGGAGAACCTGCCCCATCTGGAGCGCGAATTGGACACGTTAATCGCGCAATACGCTATGACAACCCAGCAAGTAGAGAGCACCGCTGAGTTTCACGGGTACGACATCATGCAGCAAAAATGCGATTGGGATGGTGTGCCGCTCAAGATTGCGACCTCGATTTACCTAAAAGCGCTAGGAATCATCAACCGGTGGGCATCGGCGATGTTTGTGGAAACAATTGACAGGCGCGCCCAAGAGAAAAAATACCGATATGTTTTCAACGCTCGGACAGTGGCGATTAGCTACATATTGGAACGGGTCAACAGCTACGCACTGAAACATGGCGATACCGCGAAGTGTTATCTCGATGATCACTACACGGCACCGGAAGGGCGCAAAGAATTTGTCGAGTACAAGGCAACCGGCACATTTGGCTATAGGAGTTCGAAACTAGCGAACATCGATGAGCTCGAGTTCTACGACTCGAAGGAGAAGCGCGGCCTCCAAGCCGCAGACCTCTGTTGCTACATCTACCAGCGACGAATGCATGTGAAGACGGGAAACGAGAGGATGCTCAAGACTCAAGAAAAGATGTGGGGAGCGATCAGCGACATTACAAGGCACGGAAGACAACGAGTCTGGCCGTAGATGCACAAAGACCCCGCGCGAAGCGGGGTCTTTGGCAATGTGGAGTTGCACACGACATGCAATCTCTACACCCAGAATCGTAATGGATAACAACAACTGGATACAAGAGGACAAGCCGGACGAGACAGACTACACGGCCTTGCGTTCAAACTGTGCTGCTCTTCTACCCTGCGTCCGGCACCGCGCGTAGTCCGTCGCGTCGGGCGGTGCGTTCTTCGCGGCGTTTCGCGCGCGCGGCGTCGCGTTCGCGCTCGGCGGCGAGGTAAGCGTCCATGGCGTTCGGGATGGCGTCGAGACCCTCGTCCCAGAGGTGGCCGTAAACGTTGAGGGTTGTGGAGGCGTCAGCGTGGCCGCACATGCGCTGCACGGCGTACACGTCCGCGCCCGCGGCGATCGCCATTGATACCGCTGTGTGCTTGAGCGTGTAGGTGTCCACGTGACCAAGACCCGCGTCCTCACACATTTTCGCCCAGATACGCCGCCACCGCGCAGTGGTCCACACATCGCCCCGCTCGTCCGGGAGCAGCGGATCGGTAGGCGCTTTGCCGATACAGGCGTCTTCGAGGTCCAGGAGCAAGTCGCCACCGACGGGCACGTCGCGCTCGCGGTGATTCTTCGTGTCCCCCTCGTGGCCAAGCTGATCCACCGAGCGGCGCACCAGTATCCGGCCCCGGCGGTAGTCCAAGTCCTCGACCCGCAGACCCTTCGCCTCACCGGGACGCAGCGCAGTCATCAGCAGGACCGTCACGAAAAGCTTCGCTTCATCGGTAGGTGCGGCATCGAGCAGCCTGTCCACCTCGGCTACGCGCAGTGCGCGGCGCCGGCCTTTCTCCTGCCGGACCAGGTCACCCGTTTCGAGCGGGTGGTCGTAGATGATCTTCTGCTTCACAGCCAGCGAACACAGAGCGTTGATCACGATGCCGACCTTCCGCTTCTGACCAGACCCGAGGGGCTGCACCGTCTTCTGGTGCGGGCGCCGCGACTGCAAGCTGTCAATCCACGTGGTGATCGTCGGCCCGTCGAGCTCACACACAGGTGTGCGCCCAAAAACCGGGGCGACGTGCGCCCACGCCGACTTATACGACGCCACGGTTGACTTCGCTTTGCCTTCTTTCGAGGCGATCCACGGCTCCCACAGATCCTCCAGGGTGATGTCGCGCTTATCCTTCGTGATCCAGGTGCCCTGCTCCTGGCCCACAGACACCTTCGCGCAGTGAGCCTCCGCAGCATCGTAGGTGTCGAAAGCTTTCGTGACCTCCCGGCCACCCTCCACCCACACAGCAAGCCACCGTTTGCCCTTGCCCCACCTCGCGGACCGCACCCGCGTCTTCTGACTCGTCCGGTCCGGGTTACGCTTCGTCCACTGGTCACGCACGTGCGCCATTGCTATTGTCTCCTTTGTCTGATCACTTGCCCCCCCAGGTGGTTAGGCACCCCTAAAAAGTCGCCCCGCGGTCGTAGCTCATCCCCCGAGCTCCCGCGGGGCGCACCCGTCTGCTCGCTACCCGTAGAGCTCACCATTCGGATCAGCTGCACGCACCGCAGCCTCGGCTCCCGCGCACAGAGCCGGGTCGGTGATGTACCCGTCCTGGCAGCCGTGGTACGCCTGGATTTCCCCGGAGGAGGGATTGCGCGCACCATTCGGGGCGTACCCGTACCCGGTGACCGCGGCGCCACCCGGCTGCAAGCCAGACTGCGATTCCTGATCGAGGTACTCCGGGCCACCCAGCTTCTGGAAGCAGTCTTCGGAGTAGCGGGTTGATCCGTCGGACCAGAGTGCGGGCCCAGGTGTGCCCTCGAGACACTCCACTACGTACGGTTCTGCGCTTTCGTTCTCCTGGGCGGCAGGCTCAGGAGCAGATTGTGACGCGGGTGGAGCATCATCGGTTGCCTTTTCGAGTTCCTCACGGGTGATTCGATTTCCGTCGAGCTTGATCTGCTTGAATCCATTGGGGGCACGGAAACTGCCGTAGACGCGAATCTTTTCGCCTAGGTCGACGGTGTCGCTCCAAGAGCTGTGTCCGTCGGTAGACGGCGCACATTCTGATGCTGGGCTGGCCGATTCGGTGAAGCCGTCTTTGGTGATGACTTCTGGATCGTCGACCATTGTCCACGAGTTGTGGGTGAGGGTCTCTGCTTCGATTTCTGCCCATAGTTGCACCAGCTGACCGTCTGCATCACTGGTTGGTTCGACGTAGTCCACTGTGCCGTATTTGCAATCACCGCCTAGTTGAGCTGCTGTGATTGTCAGGTTGATGACGTCGCCGTTTGCTCCGACGTTGATGGTGTCACCAATTTTGAATTCTTTCGGTTCGGTACTGGTGTGTGTGGCAGGCGAAGGGGGAGTCGGGGTCGTTGTTGCGGGTGGTTCTTCGTCACTGCAGGCTGTCAATCCGGCCAGGAGCAGGAAGCTCGCGAGGGCAGCGCAGGTGCGTTTCATACCGGGGTTTTCCTTTCTGTCATGTCTCGCCATGTGGAGAGGATGTGGTGTGTGACTTCGAGTTCGTCGGCGATGGATTGCATGCAGCCGGCGTGCCATCTGTAGGCGTCCTCGAAAGCCGCCGGGTTGATGAGTGCTCGTGCTGCCCATCTGTCGGCGCGCAGCTCCTGGCGCTGGTCGTAGTGACCGTTACCAGTGGGCACGTCTCTGTAGGTGGCATGGGCGAGCTCATGGGCAAGGGTGGACCGGTATGCCTGGATGGACAGCCCGCGCCGGGTAGAGATCGTATGGGTCGTGTTGTTGTAGAAGCCTTTTAGCCCGTTGTCGTGTTTGACCAGTCGCACCCCGATCTTGTCGGCGTATGCGTGCAGGTCCACGCAGTCTGTCACTTTCAATCCACGTCTCCCTCCTGTTCCGCCCGGAGAGCGTCTTCATCGACGCTGCTGTCTGCCACAGCACCATAGGGCACACCCTCGACACTCGACCGCTGCCTGCTCGAACGGCGCTGTGCGAGCTGATCCACAGGCTCGTCCTCGATAAGGCGAAGACGTCGGAGCAGCTCGTCAGTGAGCTCTTCGTCAGTAGCGCGAGAAAGCGCGGTCACGACACCCGGCTCGGTGATCCAGCGGGCGGATATGAAGCCGAGATCGACAAGAGCGATCACTGGGGACTCTTCGTAAGCCTCCGCGATCTTTATTACGAGCTCTGGGCGGAGTTCCCCCGCTCGCATTTGATTCGCGAGGGTGCGGTCATTGACGCCGGCCAGTTCGGCAACTCGGCGGTAGCTGTCGCCACGGGTAACCCGCTTCATCCATTCGGTGTGTTGCATGCCCTAAATGGTAATCGAAACTCATACGGTGCGCAACTTTTACGCACCATTTGACCTGCGGAAAAAGAACAATTGTGTGATTTAACTTGCGCAACTTACGGATAGCGCGTAAAACTAAGTGCAGCGCGTAAAAATTACGCGTGTCACTCGGAAAGGAGCACGGATGGCCACGAAGCTAGATCCCACCGTGATTGATCAACTCCGGGAAAAGCACGGGCTCACCAACTTCGAACAGGTCGGCTCCAAGCTCGGCAGAACTGCCCACACAGTACGCAAGTGGTACCACGGCCAATCTGCACCTAGCGCCGCTGACCTCGTGAAACTGCAGTTTCTCACTGGACGGCCGTACGGCACGATGCTGCTGATTCCCGAGAGCGAGCAGGCCGCATAAGAGATGCCCCGCGGTGGAGCGCGGGGCAAGAGATCAAGAAGAGATCAAGAAAGAGGTTACACGATGGACGAGTTAATTCCACTCACGGAGCAGGACGGGGTGCAGGCGGTCATGGGCCGCGACCTCTACAAGTTTCTGGAGGTTAAAGAACAGTACACCGACTGGATGCGTCGCATGGTCACCTATGGCTTCGAAGAGGGCCGCGACTACTCTTCACAAAAACCTGAAGCGGGCGCGACCAGCGGTTTTGTGCCAGGCGGTAACCGCACTGACCACATCGTTTCGTTGGACATGGCGAAGGAAATCGCGATGATTCAGCGCACGGAGAGGGGTAAGCAGGCCCGCCAGTACTTCATCGAGGTGGAGAAGCGCGCGCGCCAGGTCGAGGAGCTCACCCCGGACCAGCTGATGGCGAAAGCACTGCTGCAAGCGGAATCGACGATGAAGGAACTTGAGGCGCGCGCCTCAACGGCGGAAGCCTCACTCCAGGCCGCGGCACCTGCGTTGGAGTACCACGAGAAGTTCGTCGCCGAGGACGACGACGTCACCACGATTGATGACTTCGCCCGCGTCTACGGCACCACAGGCCCGAAGGTGCGCGCGCTGCTGGTCGAGAAAAACGTCGCGTGCCGCCGCTCCGTGGGGAAGCGCTGGTCGCAGTCGAAGAACCAGATGGTCGACGAATACGAGTGGCGTGCCCGGGCGGACCGCGCCTCGTACGACTGGTTCAAGCTTGGCCCGCAGCACAACGCGCCACGTCTGCACAACGGCCAGGTCCGCCAAACGCTGTATGTGAAGACGTTCCACATGCCTGATCTGGCGAAGCGTCTCGGCATCGACGGCACCGGCACCGCACTGATTGGTGTTGGGGGTCCGGTCAATGAGTGAGTTCATCACCGTCAAAGAATTCGCTGCTCGCACGGGGCATTCGGAGAAGACGATCCGGAAGCTTGTCCGTCTCGGCCAGATCAGGTCCGGCCGTCGCCGCGGGCTGAAACCCGGCAAGGGCGTGAAAATTCTGATCCCGGTCGAAGAAGTCGACTACTTCGTCCGCATGGAAACCGCCGCATAAAACCACCACCACCAGAAAGGAAAACCCCACCATGACCACCACAAACCCCACCAAAGACAATCTGCGCGAAGAGATCGAGGTTTTGCACGAAACCCTGTCGCCATCGTTTACCCGCGCGCTGGTAGGTATCGCGATTTTCGAGGATCTGAAAGACAGCTATGACGATCTCGACAGTAGGTCGGCTCTCCGCGGTATTTACGAGACCTTGATTGTGATCGGTGATCGGCTCGGGGAGATCCTCGACCAGACCGACAGCAATGGAGACGACACCGACTCGTTCGATGACGCCCCGGAGGACACCGCCGCAGACGCGGACGATGACGACACCACGGATGACGGCGAGGACCGTGTCCTACTTGCGGAAAAGAAACTTGCCGAGGAACACCGCCGAATCGCAAAAACGCTTCTGAAAACCCTGCTGTAGCCGGCAGGTGGCCCCGCACTGGCTGTGCATGTCGCTGTTCGATTCGGCGCCGGGGTACTAGGGGCGGGTGTCGGGCTGGCTAGGGCAGCACGCCACCCCGCAAGGGCAACCCATGACGGCAAAAGCGCTGCCCGAGGTTGCACCTGCACCCGCCCCGCAAACCCAAAGAAAGAGGCCGCCCAGCTTGCACCTAGGCGGCCACGATCCTCGAAAGGAAAACGCACATGAATACTACCAGGCCGAAATCACACCTGGTGTACTCCTACGATCTCGACACCCGCGAGACCATCACCTTCGACACCACGACCTACACCCCGGTGCTGACCGCGCCCGAGGGAGGGTGGACCTACCTCGACAAGCTGACACTTGAGCAGGAAGCCAACGACAAGCACCTGATCTTCGCCCGCACCCGCGCCGGGAAGGTGTGGAAGATCGCCCTGTACGCCTTCAACAAGAAATCAGTGTCCCTCAACGACACCCGAAAGATGCCTCACGGCGGCGTCCAGCGCCTGCGGTACGAAGAGCTCGAATCCTTCGGCACCTGCTCCATCGTCGAACCGGCAGGTGAAGCAGCATGATCGCCAAGAAACGCGACGACATTGTCGAAGACTTCCTGTTCATGTCCTCCATCATCGGGCAGCCGTGCGCGCTGTACCGCCTGGCGAAAGTCCACGGGGTCGAGCCATCCGCGATTCAAAAGCACCTGCGGCTCGCCGGGGTGGAGTACCGCACCGATCTGCGAGGGGTGCCGGCATGAGCTATCACGACCTGACCGCTGTCGCTCGCGCGACCGGTGTCCTCGACGACCCGGACGAGACGGACGAACCGATCACGTTCTCGGACGCTTTCTGGGCGACCGTCGCCTGCTTCTCAGCGATCTTCTGCCTTATCGCCGCCGGCACACTGCCACAAGGAGCACCGCTATGACCCTCTACGTCGTATTCCTCTACGTCGCCTTCGTCCTGACCCTCGTGTGTATCGCCTGGCTGACCGCCCGAATGCGTCAGCACGAGGACCTACTGCTCGACCTGCGATTCAGGTGCAACGAGATCCTCGAGAAACTCGCCACCAAGAAGCCTGCGGGCACCCATAGAGAAGAACCGTCTCTGTACACCGCTGACCAAGTTCGTTACCTGATCGACCAGCTTGGAAAGGAGACCACCGATGGGCACGATCGTTAAAGACCCGGCCGCGCCGGGCACGCCGGAGTGGCGTCGCATGATCACCGCGTCGAAGGTGCCGGCGATTCTCGGGATCAGCAGGTACACGTCGCAGTACGCGATGTGGCACGAAATGGCCGGTCTTGTGGACCCGGCTGAGAAGCCACAGGACCGTATGACGTGGGGGCACGTGGCGGAGAAATCCTTGTCGGACTGGTGGCTGTACAAGCACCCCGGCTGGAAGCTCAATCCGCGCCGCAACGGCACTCACGAGATCGCCTACACCGACGAGACGTTGCCGTTCACGAATGCGGCGACGATCGACCGGCGCGCATACCGCCCAGACGCACCACGGGCCGAAAAGTTCCGGATCCTCGAGTGCAAGACCGCAGCGCACTTACGTGACTGGGGCCGCCCCGGCGAGCAGGACTCGGTGCCGATGGACTACTACGCCCAGGTGCAATTCCAGATGGGTGTCAGTGGGATTCACACCGCGTCGGTGGTGGTGCTCGGCCCCTCACCGGAGCCGGAGATCCACGACATCGTCTTCAACCCCGACGAGTTCGCCCGCATCGTTGATGACCTCGTCGCGTGGCAAGCCTCACTCGAGATGGGTCTGCCGCCGGCGCGGGATGATTCGCCGGCCACGTACGAGACGGTGCGGGGTCTGCACCCGGATATTCACACCGACGAGACGGTGCAGATCAGCCGTGAAGACGCAGCCCGGTTCCTGGACGCCGCGAACGCCGTCGACGAAGCAGAAGCCGTGGAACGGGACGCGAAAAACGAAGTCATGGACCTGATGGGCACCGCGAAGTACCTCAAGTGCGGCGACGTCAAAATCGCCGACCGGCGCTCCCGCCGCGGCGGGAACCCCTACGTCCAGTTCGACAAGGATGCCGACCTCGGGGAGGTGGCGTAAATGAGTGACCTTCTTGATGTCATTGCGTGGACTCCAGAGCTGGAGTGGCACTCGAATCTTTCCACCCGCTACCACTACTGGGAACCCATCGCGGGCCTCGCCCAGGACCGCAGCTACGAGTTCGACATTGTGGCCGTGTTCTGGGATCCGCTGGGCGGGTGCTACCAGGTTGGCCACACCTCGGGCTGCTCGTGCCCCTCGCCTTGGGATGAGGGGCAGACCGAGATCAAGACCGCCCGCACCCCACGAGAAGCGATCACCTACCTCACCGAATTCATCGACAACGCCAACGGCTACGGCGAAGCGTATTCCGCCGCGAAATTCCTCAACGCCGTCGACACCATCCGAAACCACAAAGGAGACACCAATGACTGACATTGCACCCATCACCCAGAACCAGGATCTGCAGCTCATGCCGCAGACGGAACCCGTCGGCGGTGACGTCCTGGACCAGCTCAAGGCATACGCCGAATCCTGGGGAGCAGCCGCAACCATCGCCGAGCAGATGGCCCGCACCGACTTCGCCGGCCAATTCAAAGGCAAGCCCGCGGACATGGCCGCCGCAATCCTGAAAGGCGCGTCGGTGGGTATCCAACCGGCGGACGTCGGTAAGGCCATCTACGTCGTGCACGGTGCGCCGGCGCTGTACGGCAAAACAGCGATGCAGATTGCTCGCTCGCACGGCTACAAATTTGAACGCGTTGAATTCGGACCCCAGAAGGTTCACCTGCGATGCATCGCCCCGGACGGCGACACTGACGAGTCGATCTACACCTACGAGCGCGCCACCCGCGAGGGCCTGGTCAAGGGCAACAAGGTTCAGTACGAGACCCGGCCGGAGAAGATGCTTTTCTGGAAGTGCGTCGGTGAGCTCGCAGACCAATTTTTCCCCCACCTGACCGGTGGCATGGGGATTAAGGAGGATGTGGAGCAGTCGCCTGTGACGATGACGGCGACACGGAAGGACCAGCCGTTGCGTGGGTCCGCGGGGCTGCGCGCCGCACTTGAAAGCGGCACAACCGCGCAGGACGAGCTCACCGAGGAGGACTTGTCGGAGGAGGCCGCGCGCGCGAAGTCAGACATTGATAACGCCCCTGATCAGGACCATCTCAAGCGCATCATGGGTGAGATTGAGGGTGTCTTCGACGAGGCCGAGTACGCCTTCCTGCGTCAGGCCGGTACTGCCCGCTGGCGTGAGCTGACCACCGTGGCGCAGGACCCGGTCGAGGAGGTGGGGGAGTAATGCGCGGCATTTTGACTCATTTTTCGAAGCAGCGCCCGGATGTGCTCGACCCGGCGGGCGACATGCCGGCGGTCATGCCGGACGGCACCGAAGCGTACTGGGTCGGCATGGTCATTCCCCGCGATGACTGGAACGCCGAAGTCGGCGGATTCGTCTTCGACCCGATCGCACTCACTATCACCAAGGAGGAGCCCAATGACTGACCAAGAAAAGCTTGCCCGCCAATGGGCGGAAAATCATCGAAAAAGCAGTAACTACGACGCTATGTGGGACCAGGCCAAGGCTGCCGTCGAGTACATCCTGGAGCACACGGAACCGCTGACGATGGAGGGCCGGGAGTGGGTTCACGCCGAGCACCACATGACCGGCGCGGACTGGGACGGCGTGCCAGTGGTGATGATTGACCCGGATAACGACAGATCAACGATAGTGCTGGGTCTAGAAGAGGAAACGGTTTACAGCGCAGAGGATAAAGACCTCACCCCGAACGGGAAGCGCTACAAGCTGGTCGAGACCACCGAGCCGGACCACCCGGAGGTTCTGGAAACCGTGGAGGACTACGTCAACGCGCCGGTGGGAACCATCGTGGAGGGGCAGGGCAAGTTGCCGTGGATGCGGCTTGAGTACGTCTGGAAAGAGACTGCGGGTACTAACGCAGACGATGCGGCGATGGCGGGCAAACCGCGCCCGGTTCTGCGCTGGGGGTGGTGAAGCATGACCCTGAAGCGTTACCGGAAAAAGCCGGTTGAAGTTGAGGCTGTTCAGATCACCGAGGGGAACATTTTGTGCGTTGCTGCGTGGTGCGGCGGAGCTGCACGCCGGTTGCGTGACCTTGACGGCACCCCAATCGCGCTAAGCATTCCCACCATTGAGGGCCACATGCGCGCCGGAATCGGCGACTACATCATTCGCGGTGTTGAGGGCGAGTTCTACCCGTGCAAGCCCGGTATTTTCCACCAAACCTACGAGGAGGTGGCGGAATGAGCGCCCGTTTAGTTGGTGCGTCATGGGTAGATCACCGTGAGCACACGGAAGAGGAAGAGCGGTTGAGCCGTTGCTGGTGCCCTGAGGTTACGACCCCCGACGGCAGGCCCGGTGTGCTTCTGGAATTTATTGCGCCCGTCGAGGAGTTTCCCGAGATTTGCGGCGGCAAGCGGTACGAGATCAGGGAGGTGCAGGCATGACCCCGGAGGAAGCACGCAAGCTGCTGGAAGCGGCAACACCAGGGCCGTGGGTGTGTGTAGGCGAGGACGACGAGTATCCGCGTGTGGCACGCGTCGGGCACTTGGATATTACGAATGACGCGGAAAACTACAACGCCCGGCTTATCGCTGCTGCCCCGGAGCTGGCGGAGCTCGTGGCCGGGCTGCGGTACGAGTACGCGGTGCAGAACACCGAAACGGGCGCGTTCCTGCGTGAGGAAGGCGACGGTGTGGTTGTACGCACTAGCGACCCGCTCGCGGCCGACTGGGATAGGAACAAACAGGCAGTGGAAGCTTATGCAGTTTGGATGACGGAAGCGGAACTCACCGAGTATCGCGTCATGGCCCGTCTCGCCGGGGATCCGGAGGTGACCTCGTGACGGAACTTAACACCCAACTTCCCACAAGTGGGATGTTATGTGGGAAGTCGAAGTGGGAGGTATACCGCTGCGAATTCGCGAACGGGCGGCGCCAGTGGTGCGCGATGACCAGAGCCGATTACTGGTCCGACAGGTACTTCGACTCTCACGCGGAGGCCATGGCGTACGCCGACGAACGGGCACGGACCCTTGAAGTGATCGTCCCGCGCGGACTTTCCGTCGAAGACGGCACCGTGCAGTTGAACGACCACGGCGGAATCTGGGCCGAAATCGAATCGCACAACCGCAGCGTAAAAACCTCAATCGGCTACTGGTCCGTCAAAGACTGTCTCGAAGAGCACGGCGCAGCCCTCGTCGTGCTCGCACGCGGCCTGAGAGAGGAGGAGTGATGCGGATCGGCTCCCTGTTTTCTGGCTACGGCGGGCTGGACTTGGCTGTCGAGGCTGTCACCGGTGCTACGCCGACATGGTTCGTCGAGTACGACGAAGCACCTTCAAAGGTGCTGGCGCACCACTGGCCGGACGTTCCGAACTTCGGCGACGTGACCAAAACGGACTGGTCACAAGTGAAGCCGGTGGACATACTTACCGGCGGGTCACCTTGCCAGGACTTATCCGCCGCCGGGAAACGCGCCGGCATGACGGAGGGCACCCGCTCGAACCTGTGGGTCAACATGCGCGAAGCAATCGCCACCATCCGCCCGCAGCTTGTGGTGTGGGAAAACGTGCTCGGCGCGTTAAGCGCGCCGGCGGAAAGCGAATCAGACAATGCAACCACTAGCAACATGGAACAGGGGGGGGGATTACTGGCAGCGCCCCCAGGAGGACATCTTCGGGCACTCGGTCGCGTACTCGGAGACCTTACCGAAATCGGGTACGACGCGGAATGGACAACTCTACGAGCGTCCGACATCGGCGCACCCCACCACCGCGCCCGCATCTTCCTCATCGCATGGCCCTGCACTACCGACCCCGAAAGCCGGGGACGGGATCATGGGCAGACCACGCACCACAGGCCGCCCCATCGAGAAGTCCACACACCTGACAACCATCGTGACGCTACTGCCGACACCCAACGCGACGATGGGCGACAGAGGCCACTCCTCGACCGTGGGCGGGCACAGACCCAGCGGACAACCACGACAAGTCGATCTGAACACAGTAGTGGTGCACCTACCGACACCACGCGCATCGTCAGCGAACGGGCCGGCGAAACACGGGACAGGCGGGCCAGACCTACAGACCGCCATAACCGAAATATCGAATGGGGCAAATATGCCCCCGCTGTTCGACGTTGGGAACGAACACTAGGCACACCAGCCCCCAACCCGACCGAACCTAACACCAAAGGCAACCCACGCCTCACCGCCCCCTTCGTCGAGTGGCTTATGGGCCTGCCCGCAGGGTGGGTCACCAACCCGGAAATCGGACTCACCCGCGTCCAACAACTCAAAGCCATCGGCAACGGCGTCTGCCCCCAACAAGCCGCCACAGCACTCACACACCTACTCGAAAGGACACGGTCCCTTGCAATCACTGACTGACTCGCAGCGCCGACAACTCGACACGCTTGTCACACGCTACGGCGACTACCAACGCGACGTCGCAGACGGCAACCTGCCGCCAAACCCGGAGCGCGACTTCATGCTCCACTACCTGGCCACCCGCATCGACAGCTTCGAAATCAACCAGATGGTGACCGCTTACCTCAAACGATTCCCCGACAACGAATAGGAAGGAGCACACCCCGTGACGTGGTTCAAAGTCGACGATGGTTTCTACGATCATCCGAAGCTCGACGGGCTGCCGAATGCGGCTGTTGGGTTGTGGGTGAAGGCCGGGGCGTGGTGCTCGAAGCATGAGACTGATGGGGTGATTCCGGCTTCTCGTGTGAAGGCGTTGAAGGGGACCTCGAGTCAGATTAGTGCTCTGATTCGGTGCGACTTGTGGGTCGAAACTGTGTCGGAATCGGGTGCGAAAGCGTACTCATTCCGGGACTGGTTTGACTACCAACCGAGTCGCGAAGAGCGTCAGGAAGAGCGCGCAGTGTGGCGTGAAAAGAAACGCAAATCGCGCCGCCGAAAACTTGATAACCAGCGTGGATACCGGAATGTCCCCCAGGGAGTCCCCGAAATGTCCCCCGAGGGGAATCTCGAGGGAGTCCCCGAAATGTCCGGTACCATGCCCGTCCCGTCCCGTCCCGACCCGTCCAATATAGGTACTACTAGCCAGCCAAGTAACGGTGAGTATGGCGACACTCAAGGCATGGCCGGGCTGACACTCGACGACCTTGCTGGCGCTACGCGCCGCGCAAGGGAAGCAGGAATCAGCGACACCGCCATCGCAGCCGGCACCAGACGCTTCAACGACCGCCCCGGACCAAAAGGCCCCGGCCTACTCCGCACACTCATCGACGACGAATGGGAAGCCGAACAACTCAAAACACGCATCGAGACAGACCGCCAAGCACGCCGCGCAGCCATTGACGCTTGCCCCCTCTGCGACGACCAAGGCATGTACGACACCGGCCAAGGACTCGCACGCTGCACCCACGAAGACTCTCCAC
>OJLS01000056.1_pt1 | contig 28245 bp, 28 predicted proteins | sample 1597081 | NCBI WGS metagenome assembly OJLS01 (sample SAMEA3904663, study PRJEB24821) | metagenome | biome: Builtin; feature: hospital; material: surface | place: USA | collected 2013-05-22
CACTGCATATCGTCGGCAGCGTCAGATGTGTATAAGAGACAGGTGCATGAGGAAGCCGAAATGCTAGAGCATGCGACCTCCGATAGGTTTGTCGATCGCATCGATGCTTTCCTCGGCGCCCCTGCGCGGGATCCCCACGGCGATCCCATTCCGGCGGCCGATGGCACGGCTGAGCCGCTCTCGCGCATTACGCTTGCCGACGTCCCACCCAACTCTCCCGTCACCATGGAACAGGTCAATGACGCCGATGGCGAATTCCTGCGCTACTTGGACAAACACGGGGTTCGGCCGGGCGTGCGGCTGACCGTCGTTGCCCCGCCGGTAGCCGGCCTCCTGGAGGTTAGCGTGGATGGTGGGGCCAGCTTTTCGCTCGGGGAATCCGCGGCGCGCGAGATTGCGGTGTGCGACGTGGAAAGTGGCTAAGCGCCGAAAATGCGCGCCACCGCCCGGCGGTCTATCTTGCCCGGCCCGGCCGTGGGAAATTCCGCGAGGCGCTTGATGTCTTTCGGTATCTGCCAGCGGGGAAGCTTGGCGTCCTCGAGGGCTTCGAGGATATCGCCGATATCGGCCCAGCCGGTATACGCCGCCATGATTGCCTGGCCGAGCCGCGGGTGTGGCACGCCGACGACGCAGGCATGGTCCACGCCCTTAACCTTGAGGATTTCGGTTTCTAGCGCCTCTGGGTGCAGCTTGAGGCCACCGGAATCGATGACATTATCCAGTCGGCCGGTGACGGTGAGGGTGCCGGCGTCGATAAAGCCGCCGTCGGAAGTGGCGAACCAGCCTGGCTCGCGGAAGGCCTGGTGCTCGGGCGCGTTGCGGTAGCCGTGGGCGATGGTGGGCCCGCCCAAGAGGATGCGGCCGTCCTGGACGCGGACCTGCGCTCCGGGGATCGGGCGGCCGTCGTAGACGCAACCGCCCGCGGTTTCGGACGACCCGTACGTCGCCACTACTGCAATGCCCAGCTCCTCGGCCGCTGCGCGCAGGCGCGGGTTGATGGCCGCGCCGCCGACCAGGATGGCATCGAAAGTGCGTAGCGCGTCGATGCCTGCGACCGAATCCATGGCCTTGGCCAGTTGCAGCGGGGTCAGCGCGGTATATGTGCGGTCGCCAGTGCGGTCGAGCTCTGCGGCCGCGCGGGCGAAGGTAGGGATATCGAAGCCCTCGCTGAGATCCATGCATAGCGGATCGACGCCCGCTACCAGCGAGCGCACCAGCACCTGGATGCCGGCGATGTGGTGGGCCGGCATGGCCAGCAGCCACTGGCCGGTGCCGCCGAGTACCTGGTGGGTGGCATCCGCGCTAGCTACGAGGTTTGCCGGGGTAAGCTGCGCGCCTTTCGGCGTGCCGGTGGAGCCGGAGGTGGACATGACCAGGGCGATGCTGGGGTCGATGGGCTCGCCGGCGCGTTGGGTATTGCGCAGGAGGGTAGCGCGGGTGGCGTCGGCAAGCGGGAGTGGCAAAAAGCACCCTTGGCCAGCAATGGCGGCCTCCAAATCGGGGAGGATGCTGGCCGGGTTGTGCGGATCAACCGGAAGCGGGGAGAGGATAGTCACGGAGGCGATTTTAACCGTCGAAGGGGCGGGATTCGTCTTTTTCCGCCTTGCGTATGCCGCGCAGCAACACAATGCGCCCGGCCACGAGCGCACCTGTAGCCACGACGGCAATGCCGATACAAAAAGCGATAAGCATTAGTAGTAGTACGGGAAGCTATCCCAATTAGGCTCGCGCTTTTCTAGGAAGGACTCCTTGCCCTCGACGGCCTCGTCGGTCATATAGGCCAGGCGGGTGGCCTCGCCGGCGAAGACCTGCTGGCCCATGAGTCCATCATCGGTGAGGTTGAAGGCGAATTTCAGCATGCGCTGGGCGGTGGGGGATTTCATATTAATCTCCTGGCCCATGCGGATGGCGGCGTCCTCGAGCTCGACGTGGTCCGCGACCTCGTTGACCGCGCCCATTTCGTACATGCGCTGGGCATCGTAGGTGCGGCCCAAGAAGAAGATCTCGCGGGCGAATTTCTGGCCCACCATCTTGGCCAGATACGCCGAGCCATAGCCGGCGTCGAAGGATCCCACGTCCGCATCCGTCTGCTTGAAGCGCGCCTCTTGGCGGGAGGCGACCGTCATATCGCAGACCACGTGCAGCGAGTGGCCGCCGCCGGCCGCCCAACCATTGACCACGGCGATAACCACCTTGGGCATGGTGCGGATAAGGCGTTGGACCTCGAGGATGTGTAGGCGGCCGCCCTCCACCTTCTCGCGGGCAGTGTCCACCGTGGATTCATCCGCGGTGGCGTCATCGTGGGCGTGCTCGGTGGCGTAGCGGTATCCGGAGCGGCCGCGAATGCGCTGGTCGCCGCCGGAACAAAACGCCCAGCCGCCATCCTTTTCGGACGGCCCATTGCCGGTGAGCAAAATCGTGCCCACATCCGGCGTGCGGCGTGCGTGATCCAAGGCGCGGTAGAGCTCGTCTACGGTATGCGGGCGAAACGCATTGCGCACCTCCGGGCGGTCAAAGGCAATGCGCACGATGCCGTTCTTGCGGCCCTCGCCGTTGAGCCGGTGATAGGTGATATCCGTCAGGTCTTCAAACCCTTCTACGGAATGCCACAATTCCGATCGAAAGGGATTATCGGTGCTGTACTTTCTCTGCTCGCTCATAAAGGCCAGCTTAGTGGCAAAAGAAGAATAGTCCCCATTCCCAACCCTCACCCACACACGCTGCCCAGCAGGCCGGTAATAATCAATACGCGATACTGCGAGGTTGTTGCCCCGCACAATACCCGTGTACGCCATACCAGCGCGGTACTCCATGCCATGGGGAGACTCGAACTCCCCGCCCCTTTTAAAAAGCGCTAAAGGGGGCCTATGTCCCAGGATTTTCCCCTCCAGGGTGGGGGCCTGCTCGCTGCAGGCGTGTGGGCTACCATCGCGCGCTTTAAGCAGCGCGCGATATGACTATCCGTTTTTCAGTTCGGTATTCCAGTTCAGCTGCTGGATGCGGGTATCCAGCTCGCGGTACTGCTTAGACAAATCATCGACGCGCTTGCGCAGCTCCGCCACCGGGATGGTGGAGACAAACTTGATCTCGGTGCGGGAATAACGATCCGAGCGCGTGCCCGCGCGCTGCGCTAGGTCGTGGTAGATGCGGCGCTTGCGCAAGAGGCCGTCGCGAAGCGCGAGGGCTTCCATCAAGTTCCTCTTCTCATCAAAGGCGGTGGCGATATTCGTCGCATTGATGGCCTGCACCAGCTCATCGATGCGCCCGGCCACGCCGTCGAGCTCGCGCAGCAGTGCCTGCGGATCCTCATCCGGGGTATCGCCCTCCTGCACGCGTGCCACGGTGAGCAGCCGCTCGTGCAGGCTATTGAGGCGCTCCTGTGCCTGGGCGCGTTCCGCCAATGCCTCAGCTAGCAGCATAATTCCTCCTTTATTGGTATGGGTTTCCAAAATAGCGCAGAGCGGGGGAGGGGTCAATGGATGACGGGCGCTACCATGAAGGCCATGCATATCGATGACGTCCTCGACCGCGCCCACGTAGTCTCCCTCCCGCTCGCCGTGCGTTTCCGCGGCATTACCACCAGGGAAGCCCTGCTCATCGATGGCCCGGCCGGCTGGGGTGAGTTCGCGCCCTTCCTGGAATACGGCCCGGCCGAGTCCGCCGCGTGGCTGCGCGCCGGGCTCGAGGCCGCCTACAAGGGTTTTCCGGAGCCGGTGCGCGATTCCATCGAGGTCAACGCCACCATCCCAGCCGTACCCGCCAGCGAGGTCCCGGCCGTGGTGGAGCGCTACCCCGGCTGCCGCACCTTCAAAATCAAGGTAGCGGAGAAGGGGCACACGCTTGCCGACGACGCCGCTCGCGTCCGCGCCGTCCGCGACGCCGTCACCCAACGCGGCGATATCCCTATCCTGCGCGTGGACGCCAACGGCGGCTGGAGCGTCGATGAGGCGGTCGAGGCCGCACAGATGATGATGCCGCTGGACTATATGGAACAGCCCTGCGCCACCACCGAGGAGCTTGCCCAGGTCCGTGGCCGCCTTATGCGCGCGGGTCTCTTTGTGCGCGTCGCCGCCGATGAATCCATTCGCAAGGTCGCCGACCCGTACCGCGTCGCCGAGTTGCAGGCCGCGGACGTCGCCGTGGTCAAGCCCGCCCCGCTCGGCGGCGTGCGCCGCGTCCTCGAGGTGGCCCAACACCTGCGCCAGCGCCACATGGACATCACGGTGGCCTCCGCGCTCGATACCTCCATTGGCATCAATATGGGCCTCGCGGCCGTCGCCGCGCTCCCGCGCATCTACGACGACGAGGACATCGACGTCACCCCGGCCGCCGCCGGTCTTGCCACCGGCTCCCTTTTCGAAGAGGATGTCACCGCCCCGCGCCCGCTCATCGATGGCCACCTTCCCGCCGATATCCTCGCCCCCGGCGCAGACCGCCTCGCTGCACTCGCCGCCCCCGCTGACCGCCGCGACTGGTGGTTCGACCGCGTTCGTGCTTGCTGGCCGCACCTTGCTGATTAGGGCCTAGAGCAAGCTCTGGTGAAACCTCCACGCCGGAGTTGCCATTGCCCGGCGCACCTTCTGCGGCTTGCTCTTTAGCCCGCGCACACTGCGCCGATGCGCCACCGTTTCCTGCACCGTCTCCACCACCAGCTTGAGGTGGTAGTCGGTGCATTCATCTGTGAATTTCAATGGCGCCCACCCGTGTTGCACCGCATGATTGGTCTTCCATGTCCCGATGAGGAATTCCCGGTGATTATTCTCCGGCGTGTGATAGTAAAGCGAGTCCAAGTCCACCACCGTCGTTCCCGCTTTGAAGCCTAAATCCCAGGTATACGGTCCTAACCGGAAATTTGGCACAGGCTTGAGACCCACCCGCCGCATCTCGTGGTACATCCGCTGCTCCCACTTCGATGCCGTCCCGACCGGCGCCAGCTCCGCCAGCTCGCGAACTGCATCCTTTTCCTTGCTGGTCACCATCTCTAAATCGGCCGCGAACCTTCCCCTCCCGTTGAGCCCGCGATACGCCTGCGCCAGTGCTTCCTTGAGCAGCCACTCGCCGCAGCGCTCAAAACTTAGGGCATCTGCCACCGCTTGCGCCGGCAACGCCATCTGCACGTCTTTTATCCGATTTGCTGGCACCGGCCGCGACCTCACAGTACGCACCAGCTCATTCGCATGTGTCCGGCAATTGTTATCCACCCGAATCGTCGCCGGCAGCTGCACCTCACAAAAGCCGTACGCCGCGAGCGCCGCCGTCCCTGTAAATACCGCATCCGGATAAAGCCGCGCTATTGCGGCAACCTTGTTCCTAGTACTCGCCTCCGCCGCGACGTAACAATTGCGCCGCAAGCGTAACAGCGTTCCCTCACTAACCCTGCTGCGGATTTGATAGTCAGTAAGGCCTAAATCTAGTAATTCATTTCTCGTCCACATGACTCATTGGACTGGAAATCTTCCAGGAAGGTTCCACCTTTTTAGTTTCAACGATTTCGTCCATCTAAAACACCTAAATCGTCGACGGTTTTCGCCATCTGCATGGACGAAATCGTTGAAAAGCGGAGAACTGCGCACAAAACCGGCGAACCGCTTAAGGAGACTGCTGTCAGACTTCAGACTGCCCAAGCCGTCACCTGTGCGTACGCTAGAGGACATGTCTACTATCAAGGTCCGCGATGCCCACCTGCACAATCTGCGCAACGTCGACGTCGATATGCCGCGCGGCAAGCTCGTCGCGGTTACGGGTGTGTCCGGTTCGGGCAAGTCCTCGTTTGCCTTCGGCACGATTCACGGTGAAGGCCAGCGCCGCTATCTCGAATCGGTAGCGCCCTTCGCCCGCCGCCTCATTAGCTCGGCCGTCGACCCGCAGGTCAGCCAGGTAGAGGGTCTGCCGCCGACGGTCGCACTGCAGCAATCGACCTCCGGCGGCGGAGCGCGCTCCACCGTTGGTACCGTCTCCGCGCTTTCGAATAGCGTGCGCCTGCTCTATTCGCGCGCCGGTGATAACCCGGAGGGCCTGTACTCGGATTCTTTCTCACCCAATACCCCGGAGGGCATGTGCCCGCAGTGCCACGGCACGGGCGTGGTGCATGAGCCCACCGAGGACTCCATGGTCCCAGATCCCACTCTCTCCATCGAGGAAGGCGCCATCCAAGCATGGCCCGGTGCCTGGGCGGGCAAAAATTTCCACGACATCTTGATGAACCTGGGCTATGACCTGGATTCGCCGTGGCAGGACCTGCCGCAAGAGGACCGCGACTGGATCCTCTTCACGGAAGAGCGCCCCGTAGTCACGGTCAAACCTTTGCGTGGCAAGGATCAGATTCAGCGCAATTATGAGGGCACGTGGCGCTCGGTGGCCAGCTACCTCAATAAGACGCTGGCGGAGACCCAATCGGATACGCTGCGCAAGCGCACCTTGTCCTATATGGAATCCCGCGAGTGCGAGACCTGTGGCGGCCGCCGCCTCAACCCGGCCGCGCTGAAGGTTACCTATGCGGGCATGCCGATTGATGAGCTGGGCGCGCTGCCGCTGGATAGGGTGCATGAGGTGCTCAGCAAGCAGGACCCAGAGGAGAACTCGGCCGAGGATTTGCTGCTCAAACAGATTCTTCCCGCCTTGACCTCGGCTCTGGAGCTCGGCTTGGCTCACCTAAGCCTGGATCGGCCGACGCAAAGCCTATCCGGCGGCGAGATGCAGCGCATCCGTTTGGCGGCGCAGCTGCGCTCCGGCCTCTTTGGCGTGGCGTATGTGCTCGACGAGCCCTCGGCCGGCCTGCACCCAGATGAGCGCGACGCGGTCATGGATATGTGCCGCCGTTTCATCGCGGCCGGCAACTCCGTGCTCTTGGTGGAGCATGACATGGATTTGGTTGCGCAAGCGGACTGGCTCGTTGACGTCGGCCCGCTGGCCGGCGAGCGCGGCGGCAACGTGGTCTATTCGGGCCCGGTCGAAGACTATGACGCGGACACCCCTACTGCCAATGCGCTGGCTCACCGCACGCTCACGCTTGCCGACGACCCCCGCACCCCCTCCTCCTACCTCGCCCTCCGCGGCATTAACGCACGCAGCATCGACAACTTGGATGTGGACTTTGGCTTGGGCCAATTCACGGCGGTCGCCGGTGTCTCCGGTTCGGGCAAGTCCACCCTGGTCAGCACGGTGCTGGCTGGGCTATTGCGACAGTCCGCTACGGCCGTTTCCGATGAGGAAGAGACCGAGGATAAGGGCTGGTCCGTGGAGAGCACGGAGGGCTTTGACCGAGTAAAGCGCGTCGTGCAGATTACCCAGAAGCCCATTGGCCGCACCCCGCGTTCCACGCTGGCAACCTATACCGGGCTTTTCGATAACGTTCGCAAGCTCTTCGCCTCCACCGACGAGGCTAAACAGCGCAAATGGACGGTCTCGCGCTTTTCCTACAACGTAAAACAAGGCCAGTGCCCCACTTGCGGCGGCGCGGGCAAGATCGAGGTGGAGCTGGTCTTCTTGCCGGGCTCGTACACCACATGTCCAGAATGCGGCGGTGCTCGCTTCAATGACGAGACCTTGGAAGTAACCTGGCAGGGCCGCACCATCGCGGACATCTTGGAGCTGACCGTGGACGAGGCCGCAGAGGTCTTTGCCGAGGAAGAAAAGATTTACCGTGCCATCGCCACGTTGCAGGCCGTCGGCCTGGGCTACCTCCGCTTGGGTCAGGGTGCGCCGGAGCTGTCCGGCGGCGAGGCTCAGCGCATCAAGCTGGCCACGGAGCTGCAGCGTTCCCGCAACTCGCGTCGCGGCCACACGGTCTATCTGCTGGACGAGCCCACCACGGGCCTGCACCCAGCCGATATCGACCTGCTCAATACCGAGCTGCACAAGCTGGCGGATGCGGGCCATACGGTAATCGTCGTCGAGCATGATCTTTCGGTCATGGCGAATGCGGACCGCATCATTGAGATGGGGCCGGGCGCTGGCGAAGATGGCGGCCGCATCATCGCGGATGCCACCCCGGCGCAGGTTGCCGCAGAGGATACCGCCACGGGCCGCGCCTTGAGTGCACGCCGAGCGCATTAAGCGGCGAGCCTTAGCTACCCGTTAGCTGTGGGAGACCTCTCTGGGATCTCACAGCAAAATGGGGTAGAGGTAGAGGGTATGACTATTAAAGGCCCTCATGGCGATAATAACGAAACCCGCAGCTGGTCCAGCCCGGCGGATGATGCCACGCGCCAGATTGGCCGCGTACCCGATAATGCCGCCGGCCCCAGCCGCGACCAAGCGCGCCGCGAGCACCCCAAGCAGTACTTCCCGGGCGAGCAGCAGCCGCAGAATGAGACTCGTCAATTCGATGCGGCCGCTGGCTATCAGCAGGGCTACGGTCAGCAGCAAAGCTACGGCCAGAACTACCAGCAGCCGGCCGGGCAGGCCTATGGCCAGCAAGACGCGCAGCAGCCCGAGTACGAGCCGGTGCCGTCGAACTATGATCCGGACCAGCCGGAAAAGCGCAAGAAGAAGCGCAGCGGTGGCGGGGCTATGGCCGGCGTCTTCGCAGCCATCGCGGTACTTGCAGTACTGGCTGCGGCTGTGTTGTTTTTCCTGTGGCGCAATGCTGCGGACGAGGCGGATAAGCCGGACCCACAGCCGGTGACGGAAACGCTGACCACGGAGGTTCCCACCACCGTGACCCAGACCGAAGAGCCGGATACGCAGGATGAGAACTCCAATAATTTGCCGAAGTTGCCGGACTTCCAGAATGACCTGCCGTCCGATATCCCGACCGAGTTGCCACCGGAGGTACAAGACCAACTGGATAAGGGCAGCGACGTGGACATTGAGGGCCTCCTTAACGATCTGCTGGGCGGCGGCGAGCAGCCGGCCAACCAGTAGGGCGCTCAGAACTAAGCGCCCAGCACCTGCCCGGTAAGGGAAATGGTGCGCGGGCAGGTAAAATCGGGCGGCATGAATGAATCGATGCAGTTGGCTGAGAAGGTAGCCGCCCAACTGGCGCGCCACCTCACGGATGTCGTCCTGTGCCCTGGTTCGCGCAATGCGCCGCTGTCGCTGGCGCTGTTGGCGCGTGATGATATCCGCGTACACACCCGCCTGGACGAGCGCGGGGGAGCGTTTACCGCTCTGGGCATGGCGCGGGTGCAGCGCCGCCACGTGGGCGTGGTGATGACCTCGGGAACTGCGGTGGCCAATACTCTGCCAGCCGTGGTGGAAGCACACTATTCCCATACGCCGCTGGCCATCATTAGCGCGGATCGGCCGGAGCGCCTGGTGGGCACGGGGGCGTCGCAGACCATCGAGCAGCAGGGCATCTTCGGCGTCTATGCGGACACCACCCAGGTCACCGACGCGGACGATATCGCGGCGATGGCCCAGCGTTTCCGCGAAGACCTACAGGTACACATCAATGTGGCCTTTGATGCCCCGCTTGTCGACGCCACCCTGCCGGACCACACCTCCGGCGACGGCGTGCGCGAGCCCGCACCGTCCTTTGTGGACCACGGTGAAGTAGCCGTGGATTTGAGCAAGAAAACCTTGGTTATTGCGGGTGATGAGGCCTGGGAGGTAGAAGGTCTCCAAGACGTGCCAACCATCGCAGAGCCGAGCGCGCCGGGCCCGTATCATCCGGTGCATCCAGCGGCGGCGCATATCTTCCGCAAGGCGCAGGTCTCCGCGAATGATTATGTGGTCAACACCAAGGTAGAGCAGGTCATCGTGGTGGGGCATCCGACGCTGCACCGTGGCGTGCTAGCGCTGATGAATGATCCGGATATTGAGCTGGTGGTGCTCTCACGCACCAAGGACTTCACCAACCAGCGCGGCGAAGAGGCCCGGCTTGGCACCACCGTCAAGGTCACCGGTGAGCCGAGCCGCGAGTGGATGAAGATCTGCGAAGGAGCAACCGATATGGCGGGGCAAGCCGTGCGCGAGACTCTTGAGGACGAAGAACTGGGATTTACCGGGCTGCACGTCGCGGCCGCGGTGGGCGATACGCTCTCCGTCAATGACACCCTGGTGCTCGGCGCTTCGAATCCGGTGCGTGACGCCTCCATGGTGGGCCTGCCTTTCGACGGCGTGGATACGTACTCGCCGCGCGGGGCGGCCGGTATTGACGGAACCATCGCCCAGGCCATCGGCATTTCCTTGGCCACGCAATCGCTGGATCCCACAAATTGGCGTGCCCCACGCGTTATGGCGCTCATGGGGGATGTCACCTTCTTGCATGACGCGAATAGCCTGCTCATCCCGGAAGACCAACCGCGTCCGGAAAACCTCACCATCGTGGTGGCCAATGACAATGGTGGCGGCATCTTCGAGACCCTGGAACAAGGCGCCGATGCGCTGCGTGAGTCCTTCGAGCCGGCGTTTGGAACGCCGCATGGGGTGGACGTCGGCAAGCTGGCAGAAGCCTATGAAGCAGACTACCGCGAGGTGACCACCCCGCAGGAGCTATTGGATACGCTGGCGGAGCTGAAGGAATACTCCACCGGGATTACCGTCGTGGAGGCCAAGACCACCCGTGCCACGCGCCGGGCGCTCAATGAGAAGCTCACCGCAAAGGTAGGCCAGTAAGTGGCCCCGCCGCAGCATAAGCCGCACGCGGCCGTGGTGCCGCGCTATACGCCCGCGGTCTATCGCCGCCGCCTGCACCAGCTGACGCTGGCACTGTACCTGGCCGCGCTGGTGGGTGTGGTAGCGATGATCATCGGGCCGGCGCTGAATGACCACGCCATCGCCAGCCACCCCGCGCGCGCTTTGGCCACGGTCAAGGATGTGGGCGTGCTGCGCACCACGGTGGATTTCCAAGACAGTGAAGGGATTTACCACACCCCACAGCACGGGCTGCTCTATCCCAGTGGGCTGGGCGAGGGTCAGCAGGTGTGGGTGCAATACGCCCAGGACGACCCAGACCTAGTCAAGGTCGAAGGCCGCGAATGGACGCTGGCCATCATCCCGGCGCTCTCTGTAGGGGTGGTGGCCACGCTCATCGCGGCCGTGCTGTGGAAGCTGATTAGCTTCTTTACCCGCCGCGCGGAGAAATAATTAACCAAGATTTTCCGCTGGCTTCACCATAAACTTAAGAAAATGGGCCATGATGGTGGCATGCGTGTTGCGATCGTGGCTGAATCCTTCCTCCCCAATGTCAATGGTGTGACCAACTCCGTGCTGCGTGTTTTAGAGCACCTGCACGAGACCGGCCAGGAGGCCATCGTCATCGCGCCGGGCGCCCGTGAAGGACAGGAGGAAATTCCGGACTACCTAGGATTCCCCATCTACCGTGTGCCCACCGTGCGCGTGCCGCTGGTGGATTCGCTGCCGGTGGGCGTGCCTACCACGACGGTCGATGAGGCGCTGCGTGATTTCAAGCCGGATATCATCCACCTGGCCAGCCCCTTCGTACTCGGCGCGGCTGGCGCTTTCTCCGCCCGCCAGCAGCGCGTGCCGGCCGTGGCGTTGTACCAGACCGATGTTGCCGGCTTTGCCACCAAGTACCATGCCTCCGCGCTGGCCTATGGCGTGTGGGAGTGGCTGCGCACGATTCATAACTCTTGCCAGATGACGCTGGCACCGTCCTCGCTGACCATCCGGGACTTGGAAAAGCACCACATCAAGAACGTGCGCCACTGGGGGCGTGGCGTGAACGCGGAACTTTTCCACCCCTCCAAGCGCTCTGACAAGCTGCGCCGCAGCTGGGATCCGAGCGGCACCAAGAATGTGGTGGGATTCGTTGGTCGTCTCGCCGCAGAAAAGGGCGTGCACCGCCTCTCGGCGCTCAATGGGCGCGAGGATATCCAGCTGGTCATCGTGGGCGATGGGCCGGAGCGCCCGCTATTGGAAGCCCAGCTGCCCGGTGCCGTCTTTACCGGTGCGCTGTCTGGCGAAGACCTCGCCGCCGCCTATGCTTCCTTGGACGTCTTTGTCCACGCCGGCGAGTTCGAGACCTTCTGCCAGTCCATCCAGGAGGCGCAGGCCTCCGGCGTGCCGACTATCGGGCCGCGGGCTGGTGGTCCGGTAGACCTCATCGACGAGGGCTATAACGGCCTGCTGCTGGAGGTAAAGACCTTTGTGGAAGACCTCCCCAATGCGGTGGACGCTCTGCTCAATCCGGAGATCCACCAAGAGATGCGGGACAATGCCCGTGAGTCCATTTCCTCCAAGACGTGGAAGGCGCTGTGCGAGCAGCTCGTGGGCTATTACGAAGAGGTACTGGAGGATACTCGCCGGGTGCCGCTGACCATTCTGGGTCAGCGTCCCGAGCTGCCGCGATGGGCGGCTCGTGCCCTTGGCGCCCGCGTAGCCTAGACTGATCATTTGTGTCTAAGGCAGATCTGGATAAAAAGCCCTTCGATGTGGCGCGCATGTTTGACGCCGTGGGCGAGAAATACGACCTCACCAATACCGTGCTGTCCTTTGGGCAGGACGCGCACTGGCGCAAGCGCACCCGCGAGCGTTTGAACCTTAAGCCGGGCGAGAAGGTCCTCGACCTTGCAGCGGGTACCGCCGTGTCCACCGTGGAACTTTCCAAGTCCGGTGCGTGGTGCGTGGCGTGTGATTTCTCCCGTGGCATGCTGGCCGCCGGCCGTGAGCGCAACGTGCCCAAGGTGGCTGGCGATGGCATGCAGCTGCCGTTTGCGGATAACACCTTTGACGCCGTGACCATCTCTTATGGCCTGCGCAATATCCACGACTTTGAGCTTGGCCTGCGCGAAATGGCGCGCGTGACCAAGCCGGGCGGGCGCCTTGCGGTGGCGGAGTTTTCCACCCCGGTGGTACCGATTTTTGGCACCGTGTACAAGGAATACTTGATGCGTCTGCTCCCGCCGGTAGCGCGCCTGGTCTCTTCTAACCCGGAGGCATATATCTACCTCGCGGAATCCATTCGCGCGTGGCCCGGGCAGGAGGAGCTTGCCGCGGTTATCAATCGCAATGATTGGGCCGAGGCCGGCTGGCAGAACCTTACCTTCGGCATCGTGGCGCTACACTCGGCGGTAAAGCCAGCCTAGGCGCCGTTCTTTAGCGCCCGGGGGAGCGGGGGGACTATGCCGCGGTCGAATCCCAGAGGGGCGTATCGCGGCGAAGGGACGAGACCGTGCGGCCGGCGGCGCGCCAGGTGCGTGCGATGAGGTCGCGGTCATCGTCAGTAATGAGGTTGCCCATCAGGCGCGCGGCGGCCGGCATGAGTATGCGGCCGATGGGCCCGCGCAGGGCCAGTGGACCGGCTAGCGGTAGGAATCGCGGATAAGTAAGCAAGCGCGCGGCCGTGCGGGCCAAGAGGAAGGACTCGCCGTAGTGCTCGCGCAAGACGGCCGGCCAGGCCAGGGTGAAATCCTTCGGGCCGAGCAGGGCTACGGCCAGCGCGGCGGTCTCCAAGCCATAATCGATGCCCTCGCCGTTGAGGGGGTTGATGCAGGCCGCGGCATCACCAATGATCATCCAATTGGCGCCGGCCACGTTAGACACCGCGCCGCCCATGGGCAGTAAGGCAGAGGTAACGTGCTCAATTTCCCCGAGTCCCCACTCGGTGCGCTGTTGGGTGGCGTAGAACTCGAGCAGCTTCTTGGTGTTGATCTTGGCGGGGCGCTGCGCGGTCGACAGCGCGCCGAGGCCGATATTGACCTGGCCTAGCTCGGAGCCGAGCGGGAAGATCCAACCGTAGCCGGGCTGCACCTCGCCTTCTTGGTCCTTGAGCTCAACGTGGGAGTGCATCCAGGGCTCGGTGGCATGGGTAGAGGAAGCATAGGAACGCGCGGCGATGCCATAGACCTCCTCGCGGTGCCAGGTGCGGCCGAGCTTCTTGCCAAAAGTAGAGCGCACGCCATCGGCCACGATGATCCACTTGGCATGTACGGTGGCCCCACCCACGCGGAAGGAGGTCACGCGGTTGCCCTCGAGCACCGGATCGGTGGCGGGGGTGCCGGTGAGGAGGGTGGCGCCGGCTTTCCGGGCGGCGTCGGCAAGCAGGGCATCAAAGCGGTATCGCGGCAGGGCCGTGCCCACCTGGGAGGGATAGGTCTCCGGCCAAGGCGCGGTAATATCGCCGCCGTAGCCGTGCAGTTTCAGGCCGCGATTGCGGTAGGAGGCGTTGACCGGAATGCCGAGCTCAGCAAGCTGGTGCATCGCGCGCGGGGTGAGCCCGTCGCCGCAGGTTTTATCGCGGGGAAACGTCGCGGAATCAATAAGGAGGGTGTCATAGCCGGTGCGTGCGGCATGAATCGCGGCGGCGGCTCCGGCAGGCCCAGCGCCAATGATGGCGACCTCGACATAGGTTTGGGAATCGATCTGCTCCGACATGAGGACTATCATTGCATGAGTTCGACCCCTCGAGTGTGTTTAGGGGCGCAGTTTGGACTACGGTAGGTAATCGATTATCTCTGGCTTTTAGTTGCAAGGAACACTATTTAATGACTCACGGTCAATCGCATGCCACGCACGTGGATCTTGGTGATCCGCAGCTCAACGAGCGCATTGGTGCGGGCATGGAAGCAGTAGAAGACAAGCTGCGCAGTGAAATCGACCGCGGCCAGGACTTCTTAAAGGACAAGGTCAGCCACCTGTCTAAGGCCGGTGGCAAGCGCTTTCGCCCCATGATGGCGCTGCTGGCCTCCGAGTATGGTTCGCGTCCGGGCTGCGAAGAGGTTGTTAAGGCCGCCACCGTCGTGGAGATGGTGCACGTAGCCACCCTTTATCATGACGATGTCATGGATGAGGCGGACCGCCGCCGCGGCGTGGAATCTGCCAATTCGCGGTGGAATAACTCCGTGGCCATCCTCGCCGGCGATGCGCTCCTGGCGCATGCCTCCCGCCTTATGAGTGAGCTGGATACCCACACCGTGGCCCACTTTGCCGATACCTTTGAGGAGCTGGTGACCGGCCAGATGCGGGAGACCATCGGCGCGGGTGAGGCCAATGCCGTGGAGCACTACACGGCCGTTATCCGTGAAAAGACCGCGGTGCTCATCGCCTCTGCTGGCTACCTGGGTGCCTACCACTCCGGCGCCTCGGCCGAGCATGCCGCAGCCTTGCACCGCATTGGTGGTGCCATTGGCATGATCTTTCAGATTGTGGACGATGTCATCGACATCTTCTCTGACCCAAAGGAGTCCGGCAAGACCCCGGGCACGGACCTGCGCGAGGGCGTATTTACCCTGCCGGTTCTCTACGCCTTGGAAGAAGAGGGCGAAGTGGGCGACAAGCTACGTGAGCTGCTTACTGGCCCACTGCATTCCGACGCCGAGGTGGAGCGCGCCATCGAGCTCCTGCACCAATCTTGCGGCCGTCAGAAGGCGCTGGAGGACATCAATGCCTACCTGCGCACGGTGGAGGAGCAACTCGCCGTGCTACCGGAGAACTCCGCGAGCCAGGCCTTGCGTCAATTGGCGGATTACACCGTGCGTCGCGTGGGCTAGCTGCTTGGCGAAGCCCCCTCTTTCCCACCCCATTCGCCCCTACTACGCTGGCGATTTGTAGGTGGGAGGGTGGTTCGTAGTAAAGTACTTACTCGCACCACACAGTGCATGCCAGGTTGCCCGAGCGGCCAAAGGGAGCGGACTGTAAATCCGCCGGCATTGCCTTCAGAAGTTCGAATCTTCTACCTGGCACAGAATGAACCCCGCAAGCAGATGCTTGCGGGGTTTCGTCGTATCTGCAGCTGTGAGGCGGGATCTACTGGCTGGGCTCCTGGGTGCGGGAGCTTTTAGCCTTGTGACACACCGCATAAGCACTGGCGAGGAAAACAACTAAGAAAACCCCAGCGATCTTGAAGTAGAAAAAGCCATTCCCTAGCCTGCGAGAAATATCTGGCAATGAGGTGGAATCCGATTCAGCTAGGGCCTTGGCAACGTATACCGCATTCAAACCGCCAATGAAATAGCCGAGGCAGAGCAATGATGAAATAACGGCCGTAATCATTGCCAAAACTGCTAAGGATGAATGGCGGGACATTGTTCTCATCTAACTCCTCTCATCGCGGCCTAAAGGACCAGCAAAGTACACCTTTCTAAGACGCTTGGTACTAACAGGTTTGCTCTCCTGTCTTATCATCCCTCACGGGCTGCCATCAGAGGTCTTCACAAAGTCCGCCTGGGCGGCTGCGGCGGCTTGCCAGGCGAGGACAATGGGGCGACGGAAAGAGCGGCGGGCTCGATGATGATCTTGACACCTTACCGGGGGTAGCATCGCGTGGGCTGGGAAATGGACGCGGAGTAGAGGTCTTTGGTGGAACGCTCTGTATGCGAGTGGCCGCCCTTTGTCCTGCACGATCTCTGCGCCTTTGGGGGCCGCCGCCGCAGGTGGGAGGAGCCGGCGCTGCCAAGATCCGCCAGGGTGGAACCTAGAGGCGGGGTGGCGGTCACGCGAGCGTCGGCAAGCGCAAAGCGCTTAAACAGCTGACTTATCCCTTTATCGGACTGCTTGCGCGGATCAGTAATGCTGATGCTGGCGAAGCCGGAGTTGTAATACAGCTTTGTAGCATCGCTGGATTGGCGATCCTCGTCATCCAACACGCCCTTCATTCAAGCACGTTTACATCGCGTAAAAAGAAGCCACTTGAACTGTATATTTATGGGCTCTGACGTGGCGATTTGTGTAAAACGTTGAAAGCAGGTTAGATTATTGGAGTCCGCAACGGAGAGCACAACGAAATAGCGATGTGTTCAACGCTAGGATGTGCCCCCTTAGCTCAGTCGGCAGAGCGTTTCCATGGTAAGGAAAAGGTCGACAGTTCGATTCTGTCAGGGGGCTCCATTCATGTTTGGAGGAAGGAACTCCTCCGAGGTGAATATGGCGGTGTAGCTCAGTGGTAGAGCAAGCGACTCATAATCGCTGTGTCGCGAGTTCAATTCTCGCCATCGCTACCGGGAAAGAAAGGCGCCCGCAGGGCGCTTTTTTATTACCGCGCTGAAGACAATCCAGGCTGTGCCTAGTTGCCTAGTTTCGGATTGGAACTATGGCTCTGGTAAGGTCTTCAACGCTTGATGCTTAGGCATTGAGGAATAAAAGAATAGGGGCGTGGCGCAATTGGTAGCGCAACGGTCTCCAAAACCGTAGGTTGCAGGTTCGAGTCCTGTCGCCCCTGCACAGTAAACCCCCGTCATCTGGCATCAGGTGGCGGGGTTTCTTCATGGCCTAATTTCTTCGTGGCGCTTGGCCCACGCACATGTTGTCAAGGCCACGCCTTGCAAATGCCGTGGTCAGCTTTTCATGCTGGGCGAGCTTTGCTAGGGTTGACAAAGTTATGGAGGTGCGCGTTAAGCGCCCTATTAGATTTAGTTCCCAAGGAGGGTTAGCTGTGAGCGATGAGCAGCAGCCGAAGAATTCGGGTGCATCGCGCCCGACCGGTAAGCGTCAGCTCTCTGGTGCGGCTACCACGTCCTCCGCGGACTACGCCGATAAGCACGTCGTCCGCGTAGAGGATAAGAACCACGATGACACCCCAGGTGGTGGCGTAGCCGCTTTCCCTGGCGAGGTTGCATCCGAGATGAAGAAGGTGGTGTGGCCTACCGCTAAGGAGATGCTGCAGTACACCCTCATTACCTTTGCGTTCCTTATCGTGATGACCGCTTTGGTCTGGGGCGTTGACACCCTGGCAGGTCTCGGAGTTGAGCAGGTTCTCTCTGATAAGTAAGATAGCTGCATAACCTTTTATCCCGCTGTTTCCGCTTCAAGGAACGGCGGGATACTTTTTGCCCATACGCGGGCGGGTAGGCTGGTCCTACGCAACGCGCCGAGGAATATTTGGAGTAAGAATTATGAGCGACGAGAATAACGTCGAAACCGTAGGCACCTCGCTGGAAGAGGCAATGCAGTCCAACGTGCAGGAGCAGGCGGCAGAGCACGCTAGCTCCGTAGAAGAAGCGCAGCAGGAAGATGCTACCCCAGCCGCTCCGGCAGCGGAAGAAACTGAAGGAACGGCTGAGTCCACCGACACTGCAGGCGAGTCCGCCGAGTCCACCGACGCAGCGGAACCGGCAGCGGCCGAAGCTGAAGCCGAGGGTGCAGCCCCTGAGACCAGCGAAGACGAGTCCGAGGATGCCGCCTACCGCAAGCGCCTGCGCGCCTTTACCCGCGAGCTGAAGAAGCAGCCGGGCCAGTGGTACATCATTCAGTGCTACTCCGGCTACGAAAACAAGGTAAAGACCAACCTGGACATGCGCGCCCAGACCCTCGAGGTAGAAGATTCCATCTTCGAGGTCGTTGTTCCTATTGAGCAGATCCTAGAGACCAAGGACGGCAAGAAGAAGATTGTGAAGCGCAAGCTGCTGCCGGGCTACGTCCTGGTTCGCGCTGAGCTTAACGACGCCGCATGGTCCGTCATCCGCGAAACCCCGGGCGTGACCTCCTTCGTGGGCAACGAAGGCAACGCCACCCCGGTTAAGACCCGCGACGTAGCTAAGTTCCTCATGCCCAACGAGGCGCCGTCCACCAAGGGCGATGCTGCCCCGAACGAGGCAGAGGGCGAGCAGGTTGTGGATATGCCGGAGAAGGAAGTGGCCAAGAAGTACGCGCACGACTTCGAGGTGGGCGAGGCAGTGACCATCCTGTCCGGACCGCTGGCTGCCGTATCCGCGACCATTTCCGAGATCGACCCGGAGACCGGCAAGATGCAGGGCTTGGTGTCCATCTTCGGCCGCGAGACCCCGGTGGAGCTGTCGCCGACTGAGATTGAGCGCATCTCCTAAAAAGTGATTTTGTGCAGGGCGCACGGTGTTCTAAACTGGAACGCCGTGCGCCTTTGGCGTGCGTATAAGAAAACGTTTCATCCTCCGGTGGCCCACTGAAGGTGAGCATCCGGACGGGATCCCGTTATTCATCGTGGCGGATATCCCGGTAACACAGGAAAGAGGTAATTCGATGGCTCCTAAGAAGAAGGTATCCGGCTTTATCAAGCTGCAGATCGAGGCAGGCGCCGCTAACCCGGCACCGCCAGTTGGCCCGGCACTCGGTGCCCACGGCGTCAACATCATGGAGTTCTGCAAGGCTTATAACGCCGCTACCGAGAACCAGCGTGGCAACGTGGTTCCGGTTGAGATCACCGTCTACGAGGACCGTTCCTTCGACTTCAAGCTGAAGACCCCGCCGGCAGCTAAGCTGCTGCTGAAGGCCGCTGGCATCCAGAAGGGCTCCGGCGTCCCACACACCGACAAGGTCGGTTCTGTGTCTTGGGATCAGTGCAAGGAAATCGCAGAGACCAAGTTTGCGGACCTGAACGCACGTGACATCGAGAACGGCGCTCGCATCATCGCCGGTACCGCCCGCTCCATGGGCATCACCGTTGATGGCGCACCGGAGAAGTAAAAACTTTATGTGGTAGGGCCAGCTACGGCCCGCCAAACACCACACCAATCCAGAAAAGGAATTGTTAAATGAGCACCAAGTCTAAGGCTTATAAGGCCGCTGCGGAACTGGTAGATAAGTCCCGCCTGTACCGTCCGATCGAGGCCACCAAGCTGGCTAAGGAGACCTCCTCCAAGAACTTCGACGCCACCGTTGACGTCGTATTCCGTCTGGGCGTTGACCCGCGCAAGGCTGACCAGCTGGTTCGCGGCACCGTTTCCCTGCCTAACGGCACCGGTAAGGACGTTCGCGTTGCTGTCTTCGCTGAGGGCGAGAAGGCTACCGCCGCTCAGGAAGCTGGCGCTGACATTGTTGGCACCGCTGAACTGATCGAGCAGATCAACGAGGGCAACATCGACTTCGACGTTGCTATCGCTACCCCGGATCAGATGGCCAAGGTCGGCCGCGTTGCCCGCGTCCTAGGCCCGCGTGGTCTGATGCCGAACCCGAAGACCGGCACCGTTACCGCAGACGTTGCTAAGGCAATCTCTGAGGTTAAGGGCGGCAAGATCTCCTTCCGCGTTGATAAGGCTGCTAACCTGCACGCCATCATCGGCAAGGCATCCTTCGACGCTGAGAAGCTGGCTGAGAACTACGGCGCCCTCATGGACGAAATCCAGCGCCTGAAGCCTTCTTCCGCTAAGGGTATCTACATCAAGCGCGCTACCATCTCCACCACCTCCGGCCCGGGCATCCCGGTTGACGGTTCCGTGGTTAAGGGCTACACCGAGTAAATCGGTGTAGCGCACTGCGCTTAAAGCTAAAGGGCTTCGAGGAATTCCTCGAAGCCCTTTTTCTATGTTGTGAACCGCAGGCAGTTAAGTGGCGTCAATATCGTCTGGCACCCATTCGCCGCCTTCGGAGTAGACGTTGCGTGCCAAGGGAATTTGGTGCGAAGCAGACTCGAGGATGTGCATAAAATATCCGGCTGTATTCGGAATGGCGAGGGTATCTCCCACGGCAATGCCATCCGGGAAGTCCAGTTCGCGGCGCAGGATAACCTCGTCTTCAATGCAGTAGGCACCCACCACAAAGCCGGTGCGTGGCTCACGGGAGATTTCCTTTACCGGCCCAGCCGTAGGTACCAAGAGAGGATCTAGCAGGATGTCATCTGCGGCGGTCCGGCACTGCGTGCGATTCATCGCCACGCCGATAAGGGGCAGGCCATCAGAGCGTTCTTTGAGAAAGCTCACCTCGGTGAGGATGACTCCACAGCCGTCGAGCAAGCTGCGGCCGGGCTCAAGATGTAGGGCGATGTTCCGCTCGCGCAGCTCCTTGCCAGCGGTGCCGTAACCGGGGACCTCGCCAGAAAGGAGCTGGTCCAGCCACTGACCGCGCGTCGGCTCCTGCCAGAAGGGGTAAGTATTGGACAGCGGATCTGCTTTCCACGTGAACGGTTCACCGGTACCAGCGCGTTGGGAGGCGATGCGCTCGAGGTAATTCTCCCACTGCTCGCGGGATTCTAGGTAGCTCATGGGCACTCCGCCGCCGATATCGATGAAACTAGCGGGCTGGCCCAATGTGCGGAGGTGCTCGACCAAGGAAATTGCCTCTGCCAGGGCGGTCCGACGGTCGGCTTCGCTATAGCCGTGCAGGTGCACGTGGACGCCTACAGCACGAAGTTCCTTAGGCCACTCGGCTTGCCGCCATGCCGGCAGCCTCTCCCCGAAGCGGGTGGGAGGTAGGGAGTTAGGATCTGGAGCGAGGCGTGGTGCCACGCGGGCGGTGGTGTCTAAATCCCTCGCAATGGCGGCGATGCGGCGGGATTCGGCGCGAGAATCGCAAGAGATAGTGACGCCTCGCGAAACCGCGAGGCGGAGCAAGCCATCTGTTTTGATAGCGGCGCTGAGGATGATGCGCTCTGGGGCGACACCGCGGTCGAGCACTTGGCGGAGCTCGTTCTCGCTGGCTACATCCACCCCGAGCCCGGCATTGCGTGCAGCATCGACAAAACACAGAGCCTTATTGGCCTTGCGTGCGAAAAACACCTGAGTCTCCACGCCGTGGGAAGCGCCCGCGTCGAGCAGCTCTTGGGCATTGTGGCGTAGCGGAGCGGGATTCAACACGTTCACCGGAGAACCGTAGCGCGAGGTTAATGTGCTGACGTGCTGCGGGTTTTCGACGAGCTCACGCATCCACCGTTCCCACCGGGCGCGCAAGGGGACGGTGCCGTGGACGGGTAGTGGGTCTACGGGAGTGGTGGTCATGGGTTTCCTACTTTCTCCGCCCAGCGGGGGATGTCATCGTGCACGGAACGGTTAAGGGAGTCATGGCCGGGCAGGGAGATCTCATTCATCCGGCCAATTTCCACTACGCCAGGAACGTCGTGGAAGGGGGAGGGGGTGGCTTGCGGAGCAACGGTGGCGTCAATAAGCAGGTCCACGCCGCCCTGCTCCCGCCAGGAATCTATCTGCTCAGGCGTGCCTAGGTAGTGGGTATTCACCACACCGGAGTGGATCAGCTCGAGCAGGCGCTTGGCTGTGACCGGTGGCGGACCAAAAGCCACGCGCTCAAGGGGGCGTGAAAGCTCGCGGAAGCCGGGCATGGGTCCATGTGCCTTGTGCCAATCGACGCATTCTTGAAATACCCCACGAAACGCCGCGCCTACGGCTGCGGCCGGGGTGAGTGGACCGGTACCTTCGGCCGCACGTAGGGAAGCCTCGAGCTCAGCGACAGCATCGCCAGTGAAATCCTGACCGTCGATAACGGCGGCGAGGTCTGCAGTTGAGAAGTCACCGAATTCGCCTGCAGCCCCGATGAGGATCTCACGCAGCTCCGAAGTGTTGTCGATATGCGCGCAGGCCTGCCGCCAGCGCGGTGACACCTCCGGCAGCGGTGTCTGCGGGGAGGGCTTTACCTCCATGAAGCGCCCGCTGCGGCTAACCGGGTAGATGGTTTCGGCGGTATCGCCATACAGCAGGCACACATCGATGAAGCTCAAGGCGGCACCGCGTACGCCGATTTGCCGTGCGGAGCTCGGAAGATCGGCACCGAAGTAAAGACCGGTGACCGGTACGCAAGAGGCCTCATAGGCCAAAGACCCAGCGTGGAGATGGTCGTGGCCGGTGCAGACCAGGACTTCGTCGAAGGGGGAGCCATCGACCATGAACCCTTCTCTTTCGGCGCTTACCGCGGTCACGCGGTGCTGCAGGTGCCGAATGCGAACGTGGGCTGGCGCGCGGCGCACTGCTGCAGACCAGGTATCGGCGAGGAATTGGCCCACCTGGGCCCGCGGCGGGAAGGCATCGGTGTTGTCTTCACCGCGGCGGGTGCGCCAGGCGTTGAAACTATCGTGGGCAGTGGTGACGATGGCGCAGTTGACGTTGAGGTGCCACTGCGGCGGCTGCTGCGGACGGTAAACGGCGCCTGCACCGGCGGGGTAGGGGTCAAAGACGGTGACATCGAGTGGAACGCGGGCGCGCTCGAGGAGTTCCTCGACGGCCCACAGGCCACGCGGGCCAGCTCCAATGATGGCAATGCGGCGGGCAGAACGAGAAGAGGTCACTGCGCCGACCCTTCGATGCGCGCCGCGAGTTCAGAGGGCGAAATGTCGAAGTTTTCGCACACCCAGGAGTCGTTATAAATGGTGTCGAGGTAAGGCTGGCCGGCGTCGTGCAGCACGGCAACCACTTCAGCCCCTGCCGGTAGGGAGGGCGCGAGGCGCTGGAAGGCGGCGATGACGGCACCACCGGAAGCGCCAGGTAGTAGGCCCTCTGCTTGAGCGAGCTGCCGGGCAGCAACGATGGCATCGAGGTCCGGAACCCTCTCCACGGAAGAAGGCGAAAACTTGGTGGATAGTTCGGTTACGATTCCGGCGCCATAGCCAGGCAGCATGCGGGTGCCACGCTCACCACCAAAAAGCACGGAGCCTTCCGCATCAACGCCGATTGTGTGGGTGTCGGCGCCCAGCTCGGAGAGCTTGCGTACGCAGCCGCCAAGGGTTCCGGTGGTGCTCATAGCCACGAGCAGATGACTGGGCGCCTGACCGAGCTGGTCCAGAATCTCAGTCATGGTGCCTTCCGCGTGGGCGTGGAAGGCGGCTTCATTGGAATACTGGTTGAGGTTGAAAGACTCGGGGATCTCTTCCAAAAGCTCGGCCACGCGGGTGCGGCGGGCGGTGAGCCAATCGCCGGTTTCTGGATCGGGGTGGTCGAGCAATTCCACGTGTGCGCCGTAGGCCCGCATGGTAGCTACCGTGGAGGCGTTGACCCGCGGATCTACCACGCAGTGGAACTTCATCCCCTGGAGCGGGGCTTGGCGAGCTAGAGCCATGCCCAGGTTGCCGGAGGAAGATTCCACCAGCGTCGAACCCGGGCGGATATCGCCGGCTTCGAGGCCTGCCTGGATAAGGGCTCGGGCGGTCCGGTCTTTTGCAGAACCGCCGAGGTTGAATTGTTCGAGTTTGAGATAGAGGTGGACATCCGGCCGGGGGCTAATCGCCTCCACTCGCATGAGTGGGGTGTTGCCAATCGGCGGGTGCGCTTGAGAATGAATCCTGGGGCTCATCATTAGCCCCATGGTAGACCTTTACGTCCACCTTTTCCGCCGGCCTAGTCTTTGATCTCCGCATAGGCATCGAGCACAGCTTGGCGTGATTCCTTTAGGTCCACGATGGGCGGGGTGGACAGCGCGGGTGCCCAGCGGCGCACGTACTCGCCCTTAGGGTCGAAGCGCTGGGCCTGCGTTTCGGGGTTGAAGATGCGAAAGAAAGGCGCGGCATCATCTCCGCAACCGGCCACCCACTGCCAATTAAAAGGATTGGAGACGGCATCGGCGTCCACCAAGGTGTCCCAGAACCATTCCTCGCCTAGGTGCCAGTGGATGCTCAGATTCTTGGTGAGGGAGGAGCCCACCACCATGCGCACGCGATTGTGCATATACCCGGTGGCCCATAGCTCGCACATTCCGGCGTCGATAAGCGGAATGCCCGTAGGGCCGGCCTGCCAGTGCTTGAGCCGCGGCGAACCACACCTCATGCGGGGAGACCTCGCCAAAGCGCAGGTGGGGCGAGAGTAGGGAGATGGCATTGAGCGAGCGGATATCGCGCTGCTCGGCGTAGTTGGCCAGATCCAGGGGCTAGTCGCTCGCACGCCCCGGCCTCGCCGGACGTCCAGTGTTCGGCCAGGGATGCCGCCCATGCCGGATCGGTGGGTTTGGGCCAGGCAGATGCACTGCTTGCCGACGCCCCAAATCCGGCACCCCCTCCGGTTCATCTGCCGCCACCTGGGAGGCGGCGGCCTTGGAGAAGGGAGTAAAGACCTTATAGGGCCGGCCTTGGCCATTGGTGACCTCCCAGGGTTCCACCAAAATGAAGCCGGGCGAGGAAGTCGCGGTGATGCCCTGGGAGGCCAGGGTTTCCTTGACGGTGGCATCGACCTCGCGCAGCGGCCTCGGACGCGCGGGAAAGGGCCTAGTTATCGTGCAGGCGCAGGTCATGGCGGCTATCCTACGCGGCGAAAACGGCGATTTGGAGAAACCGCGGGTGGGGAGGTAGTGTTTTCCTCGAAGTTTGAACGGCCACATCACGGCCGAGTCAAAGTTCACCGAAGACCGTTGGTCATCCATTTGGATCGAAGGTTCTCCATCCTAGGAGGCGGCCCACGCAGGAGACACTTTGCGATTATTCGCGGCATTCTCTTATGTCGCGCGCCCTGTGCTCTTGCACGGGGCTTTTGTTGTTTCGAGCAACCGAAGCGAGGAAGGCCCCGGCGGAATAATAAAAGAGATGTTTTGGAAGGAGGCGAGAGACAATGGCAAACCCAAAGAACACTGCAGACCTGGCAGAGCTGAAGGAGAAGCTGGCTGGCGCTAACTCTGTTGTATTGACCGAGTACCGCGGCCTGACCGTATCCCAGCTGCAAGAGCTGCGTAACGATCTGGGCTTTGACGTTGAATACTCCGTCGCCAAGAACACCCTTTTCAAGATCGCTGCCAAGGAAGCTGGCATCGAAGGTCTTGATGATTTGCTGACTGGCCCGACCGCAATTGCGTTCATCAAGGGCGAGGCAGTGGATGCTGCGAAGGTCATCACCAAGTTCGCTGATGACAACAAGGCACTCATCATCAAGGGTGGCTATATGGACGGCAACGCACTGTCTGCCGACCAGGTTGAGGCCATCGCCAAGCTGGATAACCGCGAGACCACCCTCGCAAAGCTGGCTGGCGCTATGAAGGGTTCTATGGCGAAGGCTGCCGCTCTCTTCAACGCTCCTGCAACCAAGGCTGTACGCACCGTCGCAGCCCTGCAGGACAAGAAGGAAGCAGAAGCTTAAGTCGTCACAAAAGACGCACAATTACAACACCGTGTGCGCCGCATAAGTCACGCGCAGCGCACACACAACACAGAAAGGACTTGCCATCATGGCTAAGCTCACCAAGGACGAGCTCATTGAAGCTTTCAAGGAAATGACCCTCATCGAACTGTCCGAGTTCGTTAAGGAATTTGAAGAGGTATTCGACGTTGAGGCTGCTGCTCCGGTTGCTGCTGTTGCAGCTGGCGCTCCGGCTGAGGGCGGCGCTGGTGCCGCTGAGGAGAAGACCGAGTTCGACGTCGTTCTGACCGACGCTGGCGCTAAGAAGATTGGCGTTATTAAGGCTGTCCGCGAGATCGTCTCCGGCCTGGGCCTGAAGGAAGCTAAGGAAATGGTCGAGGGTGCTCCTAAGGCTATCCTCGAGGGCGCTTCCAAGGATGACGCTGATGCTGCTAAGGCTAAGCTGGAAGAGGCTGGCGCTTCCGTCGAGCTCAAGTAATTTCACTGAGCTTTACGCTTTCAAACCCCCACTCTTACCGCCGCGCGCGGTGGGAGCTGGGGGTTTCCTCGTTTTGTGTTTGCGAGCGTAGTGCGTGGAGTAAAGCAATGGACAATAGTGTCAAAGTATTTACCCCCCTGAACTGCGGAAGATCCTGCGCCGCAAACTCATCATGATTGACCGGTCCGTTTCCCTAGCCGATTTAAGGATTCCACCGGCAAATCGCTTGGAGAGGCTGAAAGGGCAGTGGGACGGATTTTATTCCATCCGCGTTAACGCGCAGTGGAGAGTAGTCTTTCGATGGACAGGGAAAGGAGCTGTGGACGTTGACTTCATCGATTATCACAAATGAGGGAGAGGAAGACCCGGATATCAGTTCCGTTCCACACCCTGGGGAGGTTCTGCGCGAGGAGTTTCTGGAGCCGCTCGGACTTACACAATACCGCTTAGCCAGGGATATTTTTAGCTCCAAATCCCAAATTTCAAAGCTGGTCCGTGGGCGCATTGGGATTAGTGCGGAAATGGCGCTTCGTCTTTCTGCCTATTTTGGCAATTCGGCGGAGTTTTGGCTGGGACTGCAGGAAGAGTTTGATCTTTGGTGCGCGCACCAAACCACGGATACTAGCAGCATCGTTGCTTGGAATAAGCACACAGCTTAAAAATCAATCCGGCGTAGCGGGGCCTGTAGAAACAAGGAATCGCCGCCAAGGGCTGTAGAATTAGCCCCCATGCTGCCCAAGTCCCGCATTTTTTCCGTCCTGCTTTTAGGCCTCGGCGTCGCGCTCATCGCCGCCGGTATTGTGGCGCCGGCGTTTTTGGATTACTCCCCGCGGCTGCCGTTGAACCTGAAAAACAGTACGTGGACACTGCACGATGACTCTGCGGATTCGCAGCAGCTGTCCAAGGACGGCGCACAGCCGTATTCGGGCCCCATGACCTACCAGATTAACATGGATATCCAAGAACCCTCGGATGAGGAGAAGGCCACCTTGCGCATTGGCGAAACCCGCATGCGTGGCGACGGTGAGGGCCTCAATGACCTAAGCCAGGCCCAGGTGTGGAGCTACCCGGTGGACCGCCTGAGTGGTGAGGCTCTGGGGGAGGCGTCGCTTAGCCATACGCTTGCTACGCCTTCGGACAAAGTAGCGGTGGATGGCTATTGGCTTAAGTTCCCAGCGGACGCGGAAAAGACCAACTATCCGGTCTTTGACCCGACGCTGCGCAAGGCCGTCGATGCCGTCTTTGAAGAAGAGACCACGATGGATGGGCGCACGGTCTACCGCTACCACCAAGAAATTGAGCCGATTAACGTGGCGCAGCTTTATGCGGCCGATGGCAATACCACCAGCCTGCCCAAGGAAGGCGGCGGCGAGGAGCAGGGGTACCTGACCCACTCTGGCAGTCGCGACTTCTACGTGGATCAGGAGACTGGCCTGGTGGTGGGCATGGATATGGATATCGATGATTACTACGCGGACCGCGAGGGCGTGGGCCGCGAGCGCGCCTTTGTCTTTAATGGCTCTACCTCCGAGGAGGACCGGAAGGCGCTGCTCAAAGAGGCAGCAGATTTCCCGCGCGACCGCGTAGCGGAGATCGTGCGGTGGGCCGCCATCGGCCTCGGCGCGCTGTTGACCCTGCTCGGAATCATTGGTGCACTCGGCCTATTTGGCGGCAAGAACAAGCACGCCCGCTCGCGCCATAACCGAGGACGCGTCGGCAGCAATGCGGTTCCAGCCAGCCGCTAAAAGCCCAGTTAATAGACTAATTCGCCACCAGGTTTGCGGTGTGGCGAGAATTTAGTGGTAGGGTGCTCGGTGGTTGTCGCGCACAGTGGCGCGGCTTGGACGCGTTAGCGCCGCGGCGAGCACGAGCTTGCCCCCTAGCGCGGTAGCGACACGCCCCAAGGGTGGTGTGTCTTTACATGGCAGGTCTTTTCCTATAAGCTGTTTCGTTGCGCTGGAATCTGGATCTTCGGTGCACATTTAGCCTTTCAGGCCGGTGATGGCAAAACCGACTTGACAAGGTGATTTTGTGCATTCTGAACCCAGACACTCCACAGCAGACCGAATGCTAGAATTACCAGCGGTTTTGCGGCTCGTCGGCCAGGGCGAGCAGGCAATCCGCGTGAGGTGCTGGAAGGACCCATCTTGGCAGTCTCCCGCCAGACCAAGTCAG
>OJLS01000064.1_pt1 | contig 27123 bp, 26 predicted proteins | sample 1597081 | NCBI WGS metagenome assembly OJLS01 (sample SAMEA3904663, study PRJEB24821) | metagenome | biome: Builtin; feature: hospital; material: surface | place: USA | collected 2013-05-22
CTTCATCGAGTCCACGCAGGAGCACGTCACCGGCGACATCCGCATGGTGCTGCACGCTGGCTCCATCACCGTCAACGGCCGCCGTTCCAACCACTCGCTCTACGACTTCAACCTGGCCACCTACGACACCGGAGACACCTTCGACCAGTCGCACGCCAAGGGCTTTGTCAAGCTTCACGGCCTGTCCTCCCAGATCGCGAACAAACGCGACCGCGAGGCCGGCAAGTAAGCGGGCGACGCGTACCTGCACCACGCTGCTTATCGACGAAAGGACGGTTGGAATGGAACAGCACGGCACTAACGAGGGCGCTCTGTGGGGCGGACGGTTCTCCGGCGGACCGTCGGAGGCGATGTTCGCGCTGAGCGTGTCCACTCACTTCGATTGGATCCTCGCGCCGTACGACGTTCTGGCGTCGAAGGCTCACGCGCGGGTGCTCAACCGCGCCGGTCTGCTCACCGACTCGGACCTTGAGGCGATGCTGGCTGGGCTGGACCAGCTCGGCCGCGACGTCGCCGACGGCACGTTCACCCCTGCGCCAACGGACGAAGACGTCCACGGCGCTATGGAGCGGGGACTGATCGAGCGTGTCGGACCGGAGCTCGGTGGGCGGCTGCGGGCGGGTCGCTCCCGCAACGACCAGGTCGCCGCCATGTTCCGCATGTGGCTCCGGGACGCGCTGCGCGACGTGGCTGCGGACGTGACGGACCTCATCGAAGCCCTGAGCACCCAGGCAGCGTCGCACCCGGACGCGATCATGCCGGGCAAGACGCACTTCCAGGCCGCGCAGCCCATCCTGCTCGCGCACTCGCTCTTGGCCCACGCCCAGCCGCTGCTGCGTGACATTGAGCGCATCCGCGACTTGGACAAGCGTGTGGCAGTCTCGCCCTACGGTTCTGGTGCGCTTGCTGGGTCGTCCCTGCAGCTCGACCCGGAAGCGATTGCGGAAGAGCTCGGTTTCAGCGAGGCAGCGGACAATTCCCTCGACGGAACCTCCTCGCGCGATTTCGTGTCGGAGGGCGCATTCGTGCTCGCCCAGATCGCGGTGGACATTTCGCGGCTGTCCGAGGAGATCATCGCGTGGTCCACCCCGGAGTTCGGTTACGTCACGCTCGACGACGCCTGGTCCACCGGCTCGTCGATCATGCCGCAGAAGAAGAACCCGGATGTGCCGGAGCTCGCCCGCGGAAAGACTGGCCGTTTGATTGGCAACCTGACCGGTCTCATGGCCACGTTCAAGGCGCTGCCGTTGGCGTACAACCGTGATCTGCAGGAGGACAAGGAGCCGATCGTGGATTCGGTCAACCAGCTCCGGATTCTCCTGCCGGCGATGACTGGCTTGGTGTCCACCTTGACGTTCCACGAGGACCGGATGAGGGAGCTCGCACCGGCGGGCTTCACCTTGGCCACGGATCTCGCGGAGTGGATGGTCCGCCAGGGTGTGCCCTTCCGCGAAGCACACGAGGCTTCCGGTGCGTGCGTCCGCATTGCCGAGGCCCGCGGGGTGGATCTGGTGGACTTGACGGATGAGGAGCTGGCGGGCGTCGATAAGCGCCTCACCCCGGATGTGCGCGAGGTGCTCACGATCGATGGTGCCGTGGCCTCCCGTGCCACGCGCGGTGGAACGGCCGGAGTGCGCGTTGCCGAGCAGCGTGCGCGAGTCGACGAGGCGAATGCTGCGGCCCGCGAATGGGCGCGGACCCCGGTGCGCGGCGCGTAGCCAGGTGCTGGACCCCAGTCGCTAGGACTGGAAATCGCTGGCTGCTGAGCATGCGTGCGCAGCCAGTTTCCCTGCACAAAGCCTGTGGGCACCATAAACTGTGGGCATGACCACACAACAGGCCTCTGGCGGCTCCGGTAAAGGTGCCCGCGGGTGCTCGATCATCGTCGGAGTTCTCCTCGCGGTGCTGGCTATTGCAGCGGTGCTCGTCGGCCGTGGCGTCATCCCCGGCTTTGGCGGGGACGGGGACGGCAGCGGATCGAGCGGCATCCGCGGCGGCGGGACCAAAGAACTCCACGGTGTCATCGGCTCTGAGAAGCGCGAATATTTCGAAGACCCCGCGGTGGTGGACCGTCTACGGGAACTGGGATACTCCGTCTCCGTGACCACCGCCGGGTCCCGGCGCATCGCCACCGAAGTGGACCTGGATCAACAGGACTTCGTGTTCCCGTCGTCGAGTCCCGCCACCCAGAAAGTGACGGACCAGGGCTCCGGGTACTCCGTCGATTACCCGTTCTTCTCCCCGATGGCGGTGGCGACCTTCCAGCCGATCGCCGAACTGCTTGAAGGTGCCGGTGTGATGCGCAAAGAAGGGGAGAGCTACGTCATGGATGTCAACGCGTTCATCGACATGGCGCAGTCTGGAAAACGGTGGCGTGATCTCGGCGACGCGTTCCCGTCACCGCGCAACGTGCAGATCTCCACAACGGATATCCGGACCTCGAACTCCGCGGCGATGTTCCTGTCTATTCTGGCGTGGCAGTTCGGGGAGCGGGAGCCGGATAAAGCCAACGACGTGGGGTGGCTGACGCAGCAGATCTCGCCGTTTTTCACAGGGCAGGGCTACACCCAGTCCTCCTCGGCCGGGCCGTTCAACGATTACCTGAGTCAGGGAATGGGGTCTGCACCGATGGTGATGGTGTACGAGGCCCAGTTCTTGGGCGAGATGATGAAGCCGAATTCACGCATCAAGGACGACATGGTGCTGGTGCAGCTCGATCCCACTGTCCTGGCCAACCACGGTGTGGTGGGTATCAGCACTGAAGGCAAGGAGCTCGGGCGGCTGCTGGCCACCGACGAGACGCTGCAGAAACTGGCCGCGGAGCACGGCTTCCGGCCGTCCAGCAACGACTACCTGACGCAGGCGCTGCAGGACAAGGGCTTCCCGCCGCCGTCGGATTACGTCTCATCCGTGGACCCGCCGAACTACGACCGGTTGGAAGCACTCATTGACGGAGTGGGGATGCGGTACGGCACTGTCCCGCCGCGCAACCAGGAGGAGCAGGAGAAGTGAAGAAACTACTAGCGGTCCTGGTCACGCTGCTGACCGGAGTTGCCCTCACCGCGTGCGGTTCTGATTCCGGCAGCGGAGAAAGCGGCGGAAACGGGGGATCGTCTTTCGGCTCCGGCGACGGCCTGCGCATTGTCGCGGCGACGGAATTGAAAGACCTTGAGCCCCTTGTGCAAGAAGCCTCGCGGGAGCTCGGCTTCCCCATCAACCTCGAATTCCCGGGCGGCACGCTGCAGAATTCTCAGGACCTCAAGCACGGCCGCTTCGACGGCAATGTCGACGCGACATGGCTGGCCACGAACCGCTACGTGGATCTGATCGGTGCGCGCGGCGAGCTCGCCGACGAGACCAAGATCGCCACCAGCCCGGTCGCCTTCGGAGTCCAGGAGGCCAAGGCGAAAGAACTCGGTTGGGATACAAAGCAGCCGACGTGGGGCGACTTCGCTGATGCCGCACGCGAAGGCAAGTTCAGCTTCGGTATGACGGACCCGTCGGTGTCCAATTCTGGGTTCTCAGCATTGGTCTCGGTGGCTACGGCCATGGCGGACACCGGCTCGGCGTTGACAGACGAGGACATCGAAAAGGTCGGCCCGCGCCTTCACGAGCTCTTTCAGGCACAGTCGATGGTCTCGGGATCTTCCGGGTGGCTCGCGGAGGCGTTCCAGCAGGACCCGGAGAAGGCCGATGCGATTGTCAACTACGAGTCGACGTTGCATCAGATGCGGAAAGACGGCGCCGCGATCACAGTCATCGTTCCTGCCGACGGTGTGATCTCCGCGGACTACCCGCTGTCGACGCTGGCGAACCCAGCCCACAAGGATGCCCCCGAACAGGTGCGGGCTCTGGCCGATTGGCTGCTCGAGCACCAGCAGGAGATCGCTGACTCCTACCGTCGTCCTGTGACCGATGTGGACACCATGCCGGCTGAGCTCGCGGGTCAGTCAGTCATTGAACTGCCGTTTCCCGCTAGCTACGACACGGTCAACGCCCTCGTGGACCGCTACAACAACGAGTTCCGGAAGCGCGGAACGACGACCTTCCTGCTGGACACATCCGGGTCGATGCAGGGCGAGAGGCTCAATTCAGTGAAGCAGATCATGACGTCGTTTGTGGACGGTTCAGCCGCGACCGACACAGGAAACGTCTCTCTGCGCGACGGTGAGCAGGTGACAATCCAGTCGTTCTCGTCGATCCCGCATGAGCCGTACACCGGCACCTTCAATAAATCCGACCCCAGAGTGCAGGCTCAGTTCCAGCTCTACATTGACGCTCTCGCGGCGGGTGGAAAGACCAACATTTACGACACGCTGCTCGAAGCGACGGAGAAGAGTGATCCGAGTTCCGGCATCAGTTCGATTGTCCTGCTCACCGACGGTGCTAAAACCGCAGGGCGATCCCTGAACCAGTTCATGAAGGAATACGAAGAAGCCACCCGATCGAAAGGGAGGATTCCGGTCTTCGTGATTCTCTACGGTGAAACTAATGTGCAGGAGATGGAGCAGGTCGCCGATCTGACCGGCGGAGCGGTGTTCGATGCTTTGAACGGGGACCTGAGCGAGGCATTCAAGGAGATCCGTGGCTACCAGTAAGCATTCCAGCTTGAACTCTTCCGGCGGCGGTGCCGCGGGCGGCGGCAACTTCTTCACGTCCCGCAAGAACCTCGTGGGCATGGTCCTGGCGGTGTTGGTGATCGCCCTCCACCTGGCTGTGGGCCTCGGTTTCCTGTGGCCCGTTGCCGCGGTGGCCGCGTGGGGTGCCGGAGTTGCGTTGACTCCAGCGCCGCAGAGCACGGCTGTTGAGGCGCGAAAGCAGCCTATGCTGCCAGCGCCGGTAGATCTAGGCCAGAAGCTCACCGCGTCACTGGACACATTGAACGATGCACGCCCGCCGAGGCCGGTGAGCGATCAAGCCCGGGAGATGGAGAATAACCTTCGTTTCGTCCTGGACAACTGGGACGACTTGGAGGCTGCCCCGCAGCACCAGCAGACGATCTGGGACATCGTGAATATCTACTTGCCTGAGGTCGTGTCCACGTACCTGGATGCACCGCAGTACAGGTCGCCGGAAGCCGCCGATGTGATGACAGGCTCTCTGAGCACTCTGACTTCGGCGGTGGAGAAGGTGAAGCGCGGCATCCTCGACCAGAACCTGCGGGCGATGGATTCGCAAGCGCGCACATTGAGAGAGGCTTTCGGCGACCTGCCTGGGTTGGACAACACCTGAACAGGGTACGATGAACGACCATGACGGCTGACACACCGACGCTTGACCCGCAGCTACTGGACATTCTCGCCTGCCCGCAGGACAAGGGTCCATTGGAGTACAAGCATGACGAGCAGCTGCTGGTCAACCGCAGGTTGGGTGTCGCGTACCGCATCGACGACGGCATCCCGGTGCTGCTTATCGACGAAGCTGAGCCGTACCCCGATGCCTAGCCCCGAAAGCGGCTAGCACCCCCGGATCAGCACATTTTCAACACCACCAACGTGAACGAGGCTTGAAAGAACTGCTTTATGGCTGACAGCGCAACCATCATCGACGAACTGCAGTGGCGTGGTCTGATCAACCAGTCCACCGATTTGGACTCCCTGAATGAGGCGACGACGAAGCCGATCACGCTGTATGCCGGCTTCGACCCGACGGGCCCGTCCTTGCACGCCGGCCACCTCGTACCGCTGTTGATGCTGCGCCGTTTCCAGGAGGCAGGTCACCGCCCGATCGTGCTCGCTGGCGGCGCCACCGGCATGATCGGCGACCCGCGTGATGTGGGTGAGCGCACTATGAACACCGCGGACACGGTGAGCGACTGGGCGGGCCGGATCTCCGGGCAGCTGAAACGCTTCCTCAACTTCGAGGGCGATAATGCCGCGATCTTGGTCAATAATGCCGAGTGGACCAACGACATGACGGTCGTGGACTTCCTGCGCGATGTGGGCAAGCACTTCTCGCTGGCCACGATGCTTTCGCGCGATACGGTCAAGCGCCGCTTGGACAATGACGGCATTTCCTACACCGAGTTTTCCTACATGCTCCTGCAGGCCAACGATTACGTGCAGCTGCGCCGCCGCCTCGACTGCACCTTGCAGGTCGGAGGATCCGATCAGTGGGGCAACCTCGTTGCCGGTGTGGATCTGAACCGCCGCGTGGATGGCGAATCCGTCCATGCTTTGACCGTTCCGCTGGTGACCGATTCCGAGGGCAAGAAATTCGGCAAATCCACCGGCGGAGGCTCGCTGTGGCTCGACCCGGAGATGACCAGCCCGTACCGCTGGTACCAGTACTTCGTCAATACCGCCGACGCGGATGTGATCCGCTACCTGCGCTGGTTCACGTTCCTGACAAAGGAAGAGCTGGATGAGTTGGCCACGGAGGTTGAGGAGCGCCCGTTCAAGCGCGAGGCGCAGAAGCGTCTCGCCCGCGAGATGACGGATCTCGTGCACGGTCCGGATGCCACCAAGGCAGTGGAACTCGCGTCGCAGGCGCTCTTCGGACGCGCCGAGTTGGCGGAGCTGGATGAGTCGACACTCGCCGCGGCCGTCTCGGAGACCGAGGTCTTCACGGTGGAGCCGGGCGCGCCACGTACAATCGTCGACCTGATGGTCGGCACCGGTTTGGTCGACTCGAAGGGAGCTGCCCGCCGCGCAATCAAGGAAGGCGGAGCCTACGCCAACAACGTGCGCATCGAGTCGGAGGACTGGGAACCCAGCCAGGAGGATCTGCTGCACGGAAAGTGGATCGTTCTGCGCCGCGGCAAAAAGAACTTCGCCGGCGTGAAGGTGACCGACTAGCCGTCCGCGGCAGGCAACAGGGAGGACGTGGAGCATGAGCTACGACAACCGCAACAATGACCGTCGGAATAGCGGCGGAGGCGACCGGGAACGCCGCGGCGGAAACGGCCGCGACGGCGGGCGCCGTTACAACGATGACCGCCGCGGTGAGAACCGGGACCAGCGCCGCGGAGGAAACGGCAACCGCAATGGCGGAGGTTCGGACCGCGGCCACGGTGGGGGCGGGCGCGGCAAGGTACGCCATGACCGCTCGAATCCTTACCGCCAGGGCTACCGCGAGGACCGCATGGCGCAGAAAGAGCACGAGCCCGCGATTCCGGACGATATCGACGTCTCCGACCTCGACCCGTCAGTGCTGCAGGATCTCCGCGTGCTGTCGAAGGATAACGCGGACCGGGTAGCCAAACACATGATCATGGCGGCCACGTGGATGGCTGATGACCCGAGGTTGGCCCTCACCCACGCCCGTGCGGCGAAGAACCGTGCCGGCCGTGTCGGAGTCGTGCGCGAAGCCGCCGGCATTGCCGCCTATCACGCGGGTGAATGGAAGGAAGCTCTTTCGGAGTTGCGCGCTGCGCGCCGTATCAGCGGCGGCCCGGGATTGCTCGCTGTCATGGCGGATGCGGAGCGCGGTCTCGGTCGCCCGGAGAAGGCTCTCGAGATTGGCCGCAGCCCGGAGGCGCGGGATCTCGACGAGGACTCCACGATTGAGCTCGCCATCGTCATGGCCGGAGCCCGCCACGATATGGGGCAACACGAGTCTGCATTGGCCACCTTGCAGCAGCTCAATCCGACCATGAAAGGCGACGGATTCGAGCACATTCGCCTCGCGTACGCCTACGGGGACGCCTTGGAGCAGGTCGGCCGAACCGATGAGGCCCGCGCGTGGTTCGAGCATGTGGCGAAGGTCGATTCGGACCAGTTGACGGATGCCGCAGAGCGGCTCAAAGAACTCAAGTAGCGGTTCAAGAGGGGAGTAGCACAGTGGGCACGACGGAGCTTACAGAGCTTACGGAGCTTACGGAGCTTTACGACGCATTGCTGCTCGATCTCGACGGCACCGTGTGGGCCGGCGACAGTGCAATCCCGCATGCCGTCGACGCGATTGAAGCGGCGCGAAGCGCCGGTCTCGCGGCAGCGTTCATCACCAACAACGCATCGAAATCGCCGGATGATGTCGCTCAGAAGCTCCGTGGTATCGGTCTCGATGTGGGGTCCGCTAATGTGCTGACATCGGCGCAAGCCGCGGTCGCGCTCGCTGGGCAGCACGCGCAACCAGGTGCGGCGATTCTGGTCGTCGGAGCTCCGTCGTTCGTCGACTTGGTGCGCGATGCCGGTTTCGAACCGGTCTTCTCCGCCGACGACGACCCGTCGGTCGTCTTGCACGGCCACAGTCCGGACAACGGGTGGAAGCAGCTGTCAGAGGCAGCGCTGGCCATCCAACGCGGCGCCATCTACATTGCCAGCAACCTTGATTCGACGCTGCCGATGGACCGCGGGTTCATGGTCGGCAACGGTTCGATGGTGGCCGCGGTGACCCACGCCACGGGAGTGATCCCGGAAGCGGCGGGTAAGCCGGGGCCGGCCATGTTCGATTTAGCTGCTTCGCAACTCGGCGTGGAGCGGCCGCTCGTTGTCGGCGACCGGCTGGACACCGACATCGCCGGGGGTGTGGCTGCGGGCATGGACACGCTCCACGTGCTGACAGGTGTCTCGGGACCGCGAGCACTCATTGACGCACCAGCAGAACAACGCCCGACCTTCATCGCGAAGGACATGAGCGTGCTGTTGGGCAATGGGATCGACCCGGACACTTTGCGGCCCGGCGAACAGGGCGGATTCACGGCAGTGCGCGAGGGCGGCACAATCATTCTCGACGGGGGCGGTGATCCCTCGACTCCGCTGCAAGCACTGCGCACTGTCCTCGCGGTGGCGTGGGCGGACGGGGGAGAAGGCCAGATCGTCGTCAAGCCTGCGTCCGATGCCGCACGTGCCGCCACGCAGGCGTGGTGGTGACCCCGATGAAACGGGCCCCGAAACCGCACGACCCCCGCACCCCGTCGATGAGCGTCGACGATGTGCGCGGGAGGTACGAGCAGGCGCTGCACGCCGCGGTCGAACCCGCCGAGGAGGACGCCACAGAGCACGACGAGCTCGCTGCGGAACTCGCCCAGTTCGAGGCGGCGTACGGTGTGCTCTCTACCGCCCTCCAGGACGGGGAGTAGCTCATGCCTCCTTCAAGAAGAAGACTCGACGCAGAGCTCGTTCGCCGGAAGATCGCGCGCTCGCGTGAGCAGGCTGTCGACTGGATCAAGGCCGGTCGCGTGGAAGTCGGCGGTTTTGTGGCCAAGAAACCGGCGACCATTGTCGAGCCCGACGTGTCCATCAAAGTCGCGCACGCGGACGAAGACGATTGGGCATCGCGCGGAGCGCACAAGCTGCTCGGGGCGCTGGAGGCATTCGAACCTGAAGGTCTGACCGTCGAAGGCAAGCGGGCGCTCGACGCCGGCGCTTCGACAGGTGGATTCACCGACGTTCTGCTGCGCCGCGGGGCTCGGGAAGTCGTCGCCGTGGACGTCGGGTACGGCCAGCTCGTGTGGCGGCTGCAAAACGACGAACGGGTGAGAGTGCTCGATCGCACGAATATCCGCCACCTCACGCCTGAGCTCATGGACGGGACCGCGGATCTCATGGTTGGGGACCTCTCCTTCATTTCCCTCGAGCTCGTCCTCCCCGCGATCGCGGCGTGCATGTCGGAGGGTGCGGATTTGTTGCCCATGGTCAAACCGCAATTCGAGGTAGGTAAGTACCGGCTCGGCAGTGGCGGTGTGGTGCGTTCCGCCCAATTGCGGGAAGAAGTCACGCTCGATGTGGCACGGAAAGCGCTCGAACTCGGACTGAGTTGCAAAGCTGCTACTGCGTCCCCGCTTCCCGGACCGAGCGGAAACGTAGAATACTTCCTATGGCTTGTCCGTGACGGAGGTGCGAACGCCCCGAGCGATGCTGATTTAGCCCGGATGATTCACCGGGCGGTAGAGGAAGGACCGGAGAACTGATGGCCGAAAATGCCGCCCAGGATGCTTTCAGCGCCGGAGAGACTGGCGCCGCGGATAACAGCGGCCGCGTTGTTCTTCTCGTCCCGCACACCCGCCGCGAAGGCAACATCGCCTCGGCCGCCCGTGCCACTGAGCTTCTTCTCGAAGCGGGGTTGACGGTGCGCCTGCTCGGCGACCGCGACGTTCCGTTCACCGATAATTATCCCGCCTTGGCCGGGTTGGACACCGTTGACCCCGGCCCCGAAGCGGCGAAGGGGTGTGAGCTGGTTCTGGTTCTGGGCGGCGACGGTACGTTCCTGGGTGCGGCAGGCTTGGCCCGTGATCAGGATGTTCCTGTGCTAGGCATTAACCTCGGGCACATCGGTTTCTTGGCGGAATGGGAGGAAGACAGCCTAGAGACGGCGATCCGCCGCGTGATTGACCGGAACTACCAGGTTGTCGACCGCATGACCATCGACATCACCGTTCACGACTCGAATAATGAGCTTGTCGGTGAGAGCTGGGCGCTCAACGAGGCGAGCATGGAGAACATCGACAGAAGCGGTGTCCTCGACGCGATCCTGGAAGTGGATTTCCGCCCGGTGAGTTCGTTCGGGTGCGACGGTGTGCTGATCTCCACTCCTACGGGTTCCACCGCGTATGCTTTCTCCGCCGGTGGCCCGATTCTGTGGCCGGAGCTCGATGCCATCTTGGTGGTCCCGAATAACGCGCACGCCCTGTTCACCACTCCGCTCGTGGTCGCTCCGACGTCGACTGTGGCGGTTGAATCGCTCATCACTACCACCCATGGCAAGGTGGTTCTGGACGGTCTGCGGCAGGTGGATATGCCGCCGGGCTCGCGCCTGGAGGTCGTGCGCGGTCACCGCCCCGTGCGTCTTGTGCGCCTCGATGACAGCCCGTTCACCGACCGTCTCGTGCGCAAGCTGCATCTGCCGGTCAACGGCTGGCGTGGACCAGTGCTCGAAGAGGACAACTCGTACTCGGATTCCGTCACTCGGCGTTAAGCTCGGGCACTGGAATTGGCCGGGGGTGTCCCCGCCCACTGACGGCTCATCACTGTTGTTTTAAGGTTCGCATGCTCGTAGAAATTTCCATCGATAACCTCGGTGTCATCCCGCATTCGCACGTCGAATTCGCTCCAGGCCTCAACGTGCTCACGGGAGAGACAGGAGCGGGCAAGACAATGGTGGTCACCGGCCTGCGGCTGCTCACAGGCGGCCGCGCCGACGCATCGAAGGTGCGCAGCGGCTCCGAGCAGGCCGGGGTCGAGGGAGCTTTCAACGCAGATTCGCTTGACGACGACGCGCGGCAGCGCCTCGCGGAGCTTCTCGAGGACACCGGGGCCGCCGCCGACGAGAACGGGGAGTACTTGGCTGCCCGCACAGTGAAATCGACCGGGCGATCCCGTGCGCATCTCGGCGGCCGGACAGTGCCCGCGGCGACTTTGAGCAGGTTCACCGGGGAGCTGCTCACCATCCACGGTCAAAACGACCAGCTCCGGCTCTTATCGCCTGCGGAGCAGCTGGCTGCCCTGGACTCCTTCGACCCGGCTATCGGCCCGCTCAAGTCGAGCTATCGGGAGGCTTATACCGCGTGGCGCAAAGCCAGCAAGGATCTCGAGGAGCGGGTGAGCAAGCGCCGCGAACTCGCCCAAGAAGTGGACCGCCTTTCCTTCGCGGTGGGGGAGATCAATGAGGTCGCTCCGGAGGTGGGAGAAGACACTGAACTAGTCGCTGCAGTCAACCGCCTGCAGGACGTGGACGCTCTGCGCGAAGCGGCGCAGGAGGCGATTGTGGCGATTGACGGCGCGCAAGCCGTCGGTGAGTTCGGTGCGGAGGAGGAATCCGCATCCGACCTCGTCGGAAAGGCTGCATCAGCACTGAGCGGATCGAGCGACGAGCAGCTCCGCACACTTGGTAGTCAGCTCGGCGATGTCGCTTCGGTGATGTCCGATATCTCCGGCGAACTGGGGATGTATCTGTCCGAGCTGCCGAGCGAACCGGAGGAACTCGAACGGCTCCTGCAACGCCAGCAAGAGCTCAAAGGCTTGACCAGGAAGTACGCGCCGGACATCGCGGGCGTGCTGTCGTGGCGGGACAAAGCTCAGGCGCGGTTAGAATCCATCGACACGTCGGCGGAGGCCTTGGAGACACTGAAACAACAGGTCGCTGACCACAACAAGGCGATGGTGTCGCGGGCGAAGAAGCTGACCAAGGCACGCACCGCGGCAGCGGAGAGGCTGACGGAAGCCGTCACGGGGGAGTTGCGTGGTTTAGCCATGCCCAAGGCGCGGTTGACCGTGAATGTCGAGGCGCAGGATTTTGACCGCGACGGTGCGGATGCCGTGGAGTTGCGGCTGGCCCCCAACGACGCTCTGGAACCTCAGCCGCTCGCGTCCAGCGCCTCGGGCGGCGAGCTTTCCCGCGTGATGCTTGCGCTTGAAGTCATTTTGTCTGCGCGCCGCGGCGGTGCCACCTTAGTCTTCGACGAAGTGGATGCCGGTGTGGGCGGCCGCGCTGCGGTGGAGATCGGGCGCAGGCTGGCCCGGCTGGCGCTGAACAACCAGGTGATCGTGGTGACGCACTTGCCGCAGGTGGCCGCATACGCCGACAATCACCTGCACGTGTCCAAGAACGTGGGGGACGAGGCGGTCACTTCCGGTGTCCGCGCCCTAACGAATACCGAGCGGGTGGATGAGCTCGCCCGCATGCTCGCCGGGATGGATGATTCCGAGTCGGGCCGGGCGCACGCCGCAGAGCTGTTGGAGAGGGCGCGCAAGGACGTCGAGTCGTACCGCGCTGAAACGACTGAGTGAGACGCTCGCGATCTCTACGTTTCCTGCCGTTTTTGGGCTGTTTCTCCGCGCGCCTTCACCGAATATGCTGTGCCAACGGGCACAATCTGCACCCATGAGCTCAACTTCCCGTACCTCCTCCGCCGAGAAGAGCGGCACGAAGGCCTCCACGTCCAGCAGCACGAAGATGGACGTGGAGCCCGCGAAGAAGTCCGTTCCGACGACGGCGGAGAAAGCGCCAAAGCCGGCTCTCGCTGAGACCATCACCGGTTCCCTGCGCGATTGCACTCCCCAGGGCAAAGGACTGCGGAAATTCAACGCGGGCGATATCGCGATTGTGGATTCGCCCGATATGACGCGTAGGGAAGCGCAGATCCTCGCGGAGAACCGCCCTGGCGCTGTGGTGAATATCGCGCAGTTCTCTACCGGCAATGTGCCTAATTACGGTCCGCAGCTGCTGCTCGACGAAGGCATCCCGCTGCTGGAGAATGCCGGGGCCGGTCTCCGCGGGGCGTTCCGCGACGGCAAGAAGGGGTCGGTGACTCCAGACGGGGAGGTCATTGCCGGCAAGAAGGCGATTGCTCGCGCGGATGCTTTAGACCGCACTGCCGCCGACGCATCGTTCGACGAATCGCAGCAGCACCTCGTCGACCACATGGAAGCGTACTTCGGCAACACCATCGAGTTCATTCACACGGAATCGCCGTTGCTTGTCGACGGTGTCGGTGTCCCTGAGCTCGGCGATGCCATCGACGGCCGCAAAGTGCTGGTGGTCAGCCCGAACCCGGATACTCGGGAACGGGTGGAGCAGATGCGCAACTTCATCCGGGAGTTCCAGCCGATCATCATCGGTGTGGGTAGCGCCGCGGACACGCTGCTCGACCTGGGATACTCCTGCGACTACATCGTGGGTGACCCGGCCGATATTTCGACGGACAACCTGCGCGGTGATGCACGGGTCATCCTTCCCGCCGACCCGGACGGCCATGCTGCGGGCTTGGAGCGGATCCAGGACCTCGGTGTGGGGGCGGTGACTTTCCCGGCTGCGACGGACTCTGCTACTGATTTGGCTATTCTCCTCGCTGTTTTTCACGACGCTGAGACGATCGTGACGGTTGGCGACAGTGTCGACTTGGACCGGATCTTTGCCGGTACCGCGGAAGCGACGCCCGCGGCCATGCTCACCCGCCTGAAAGCAGGTGACCGGATTGTGGACTCCCGGGTGATCGAGAACCTCTACGAGAAATCCTCGTCTGGTGCCGGTATCGCGTGGGCCTGGGCGATCCTCGGGCTCCTGGTCGCGGTAGCGACTGTGATTCTCATCGTCGGACTGGTGGGCAACGGATCCTTCGTGGACAACCTGGTGGACACGTGGAACAACTTCGCCTTGACGGTCCAGAGCTGGTTCAAGCGGTAAAGGAGGGAACGCTACACCATGTCTAAAAAGAAGACCGGAGCACCGGGGTGGGTTTTCAGCGGCCTCGCATGGGGTCTCGCTGGCGGCATCGCCTTAGGTGCGCTCATCGTGGCACCATCCATGGCACCGATTGCGGACAACAGCTTCAATCAGATCACGGGCAGTTCGTCGGAAGGCGGAGGAGATAAGGGCGCACAGTCGAAGGAGGAAGACCTGCGCCAGGTGGATTCGGCCAACGCGTTGTTGGCCAACTCCTCCACCGCGATCGTTCAAGGCGCTCTTGAGCAACGCCCGTTCATTGTCGTCAGAACCCCGGACGCTGACCCGAAGGACGTTGAAGTGACCAGCTGGCTTGCAAAGCAGGCAGGCGGGGTCGCAGCGGGACAGATCACGCTCACCGATAAGTTCCTCTCGTCAGAAGCGGGGGACGAGCTGCGCTCGATCATCGCCACCACACTTCCAGCGGGTGCGCAGCTGTCCGTGGACAATCAGGCTCCTGGTGTCCACGCCGGGGAGTCCCTCGGTGCGGCGCTCATGTTCGACCCGAAGGGTGATCAGCCCCTAGCTACTGTCGAGGACCGCGCAGTGGTGCTGCAGGCGCTCCGTGATGCTGGCTTCATCGACTACGCCGACGGCACGATCACCCCTGCACAGGGAATCATCATTGTCACCGGTGGAGCAATCGACGAAAAAGACGCCGAAAACAGCAGCGGGGAAACCAACGCGTATTCCGCAACTGTTCTCGCCGATTTCGCACGGGCGCTCGATTCCACCGGGGATGCGGTGGTGCTCGCCGGACGCAGGGGTGCGGCTGCAGACAAGGGCTCGTTGGCGCAGATCCGGTCGGATGAGAAGTCCGGTGTCTCCACCGTCGATTCGCTTGATTCGGAGACGGGGCGTATCTCCACAGTGCTCGCGCTCGCGGAGCAGATCAACGGCGGCTCCGGCGCATACGGTTCCGCGGCGAACGCGAACGCCGACATGCCGGCGCCCAAGCTGGCGGACCGCCGCGAGGGTTAAGCTCCGCGCTATCGTTGGCACCATGGTTGAGGACGATTCTGTTCTAAGCGGTGGTTCGGAAAAGCGCCACGAATTCGATGTCGTGGATTCGGAGTTGCTCGTTGATGCCCCGATTCTGGCCCTGCGCCGCGATACGGTCACCATGCCGGGCGGGACCACCGCCAAGCGTGAGGTTGTGGAGCACTTCGGTGCCGTCGCGGTTGTCGCCGTCGACGAGTCGGGGCGGATCGCCATGGTGGAGCAATACCGGCACACCGTCGGACGCCGCCTGTGGGAGCTGCCGGCAGGCCTCCTCGATTTCGACGGGGAAGACGAGCTGAGTACCGCTAAGCGGGAATTGGTTGAAGAAGCTGGTCTGGAAGCCCAGCAATGGTCCGTGCTCGTCGATTTGGTCACGTCGCCCGGGTTTGCCGAGGAGGCTGTCCGCGTCTTTCTGGCGACCGGGCTGTGCGAGACGGAGCGCCCGGAAGCGGAGGATGAGGAAGCGGACATGGATTTCGCGTGGGTGCCGCTGGGTGAAGCCCGCGCGAGCGTGATGGAGGGGCGGATCAGCAACTCTATTGCCATCGCAGGCATCCTATCGGCCTCCGAGGTGCTGGCCGGTCGCGCAGAAGCCCGCAGCACGGACACGCCGTTTGAGTTGCGTCCGACCCATCTGTCCGGTCGGCGCCGCGGGCAGGGCGTCATTCCTGACATGAAGAAGATCCAGAAGTAGCTCCGGTGGACGCTCGCACGGTGGGCCAACTGTGGCTCGACCACCTCGCAGTCGAACGCGGCGTGTCGGCTAACACGCTGAGCAATTACCGCCGCGACGTGAACCGCTACCTGGACTGGCTCGAGGCCGCAGGCAAGACGGACCTCAACGATGTGGCGTCGACGGACCTCGAGGACTACGTGGCGGATCTGCGGCGCGGGGATAGGGGCCGGAAGGGGCTGGCGGCGTCGTCGGCAAGCCGTGCCCTCGTTGTGGCGCGCGGACTGCACAAATTCGCGGTGAGTGAGGGAGCGGTGGCCGCCGATGTCGCCGCGCGCGTGTCACCGCCGAAGCTCGGGGAGAAACTTCCGGACACACTCAGCATTGAGGAGGTGGGCGCGCTTCTCGACGCCTGCCCGGACGACACCCCCGTCCAGTTGCGCGACAAGGCGCTGCTGGAGGTGCTCTACGCCACCGGTGCGCGCATTTCCGAGGTCTTGGCGCTCGTCGTCGACGATATTGCGGAGACCCGCGATTTCATCAAAGTCACGGGCAAGGGCGACAAGCAGCGCGTGGTTCCCGTCGGTGGAGCAGCGCAGCGGGCACTCGAGGCCTACTTGGTGCGCGGGCGTCCGGCGTTGTCGGCGGGGAAGTCCCACGCCGTCTTCCTGAACAAACGCGGCGGAGCGCTTTCGCGTCAAAGCGCGTGGACGATTATCAAGGACGCGGCCTCGCGTGCAGGGATAGACAAAGACATCTCCCCGCACACGATGCGACATTCGTTTGCCACACACCTTCTTGAGGGAGGAGCCGACGTGCGCACTGTCCAAGAACTGCTGGGGCACGCTTCTGTCACCACGACTCAGATATATACCCACGTCACACCAGAAAACTTGCGTGAGGTGTGGAGCACAGCGCATCCCCGTTCGTGAGTGCGGAGGAATCACACCCGTGTAAGATGACCGTCAACGGCCCGGCAATTCAAGCATTGCCGGCAACTGCACAACGCTTGCGCGACGTATAAGGAGTGGCGGTGACGGAGGACGGACTTTTCAGCGCTTCGGAGACGGAGGTCGGACTGACCGGCCGGCCGGTGCGCACCCTGCCGCAACCGGCGCCCGTCGATAAGCACGGCCCTGCAACGATCATCTCGATGGTCAATCAGAAGGGCGGCGTGGGCAAAACCACCTCGTCGATCAACCTCGGCGCCTGCCTGGCAGAGCAGGGGCGCAAAGTCTTGCTCGTGGACCTGGACCCGCAGGGCGCGCTGTCCGCTGGACTCAACGTGTCGCACGACGAGGACCAGGTGACGGTGTACGACCTCATGCTGGACAACACCTCGTCCATCCATGCGGCGATCAAGCACACCAACGTCAGCGGTCTTGACCTCGTCCCGGCGAATATCGACCTGTCAGCAGCCGAGATTCAGCTGGTCAACGAAGTCGGGCGCGAACAAACTCTCGGCCGGGCCCTGCGTCCGGTGCGCGGCGAGTACGACTTCATCATCATTGACTGCCAGCCGTCGCTGGGCCTGCTCACCGTCAACGCGCTGGCCTGCTCCCACGGTGTGATCATCCCGATGGAGTGCGAGTACTTCTCCCTGCGCGGGCTCGCGTTGCTCACCGACACGGTGGAGAAGGTACGCGACCGCATCAACTTCGACTTGGACATCGTGGGCATTCTGGTGACCATGTTCGACCGCCGCACCACGCACGCGCGCGAAGTGATGGACCGCGTCGTGGAGGTCTTCGGCGACCGCGTTTTCGACACCGTGATCACCCGCACCGTGCGCTTCCCGGAGACCTCCGTGGCCGGCGAGCCGATCATCACGTGGGCGCCGAATTCGCCCGGCGCGGAGCAGTACCGCAACCTCGCGCTCGAGGTCATTGAACGCACGTCCTAACCCCCGCCCTGGGCGGGCGAGATTCTCATGACCGCAGCGAAACCGATCGATCCCCGCGACCCCGCTTACTCAGGCGAGGGCTACCAGCCGGAGATCACGGGTTTCACCCTTGTGCTGAACAATTTCGAGGGGCCCTACGACCTGTTGTTGAATTTGATCAGTTCCCGCAAGCTCGACGTGACTGAGGTTGCGCTCGCTGAGGTCACCGACGAATTCATCGCGTACGTGAAGCAGCTGGGGGAGACGGCCGACCTCGATGAGATCACCGAGTTTCTTCTGACCGCGGCGACGTTGCTGAACCTCAAGGCTCAGCGGCTCCTTCCGCGTAGCGGGGACGAAGACGACGAAGACTTGGAGCTGCTGTCCTCACGGGACCTGCTCTTCGCGCGTTTGCTGCAATACCGTGCCTACCAGCAGGTGGCGGACCAGTTCGAGCGCTGGCAGGCGAATGCGCGCCGCCGGTATCCGCGCGCGGTGGGAATGGAAGACGGGTTTGCTGAGGTTCTCCCTCCGGTCGCGCTCGGGCACACCCCAGGCTCTTTCGCCGAGCTGGCCGCCTCCGTGTTCCGGCCGAAGCCGCCCGAGGAAGTCCGCGTCGACCACCTGCACATCCAACAAGTCTCCGTCCCGGAGCAGGCAGGCAAGCTCTTGGGCACACTTGAGCTGGCCGGGCCGGGCCATTGGCTGACGTTCGCGGCTTTGACCCGGGATTGCACCCGCTCGATGGAGATCGTCGGCAGGTTCTTGGCGGTACTGGAACTGTATAAAGCCCACGCCATCGATGCCCGCCAGGACGAAGCCCTCGGCCCGCTGGACATTTCGTGGACGGGAAAAGACGTAGATCCCGCAGTTGTGGCGGCTGCCAACTGGGAATAGAAACCAGACGCGTGACAGGAGGAACACCCCATGGATGAGCATGCGCCGATGCCAATGGTGAGCCAGCTGCGCTCCCGGATCGAATCGATTCTGCTGGTGATTGACACGCCCGCATCGGTCGCCGACATCGCAGGCGCGCTGCACGCCGAAGCAGCAGATGTGGAGGCGTGCCTGAGTGAGTGGAAGAACGAGCTGGACGAGCGCGGCTCCGGGATGGACCTACGGGAGACAGCTGAAGGCTGGCGTTTGTACACCCGCCCGGACAACGCGGAGGCTGTCGAAGCGTTTCTCGTCGACGGCGCGCACACGAAACTGAGTCGCGCGGCGATGGAGACCCTCGCGGTGGTTGCATACCGCCAGCCGGTGACGCGGGCGCAGGTGGCGGCGGTGCGCGGAGTCAATGTCGACGGCGTGATGCGCACGCTGACGCTCCGCGGCCTCATCGCAGAGGTGGACCCGGATGAGGTGACGGGCGCGCACCGTTACGTCACCACAGAGCTGTTTTTGGAGCAGCTCGGCATCGATTCCCTCGATCGCCTGCCGGACCTGGCGCCGCTGCTTCCGGAAGTCGATTCCATCGAAGACGCCTGGTAATTTGGGGGACTATGACCCCACCCGCTCGCCGAGAAGGCACACCGGACAGGAGCGAGGACGAGAAGTTCTTCCTCTCCAACGCGAAACCCGCGAAGCATCAGAACGTCAGCCTGAATCAGCGGCGTGAGAACGCCGAGAAGAACGCTGGCCGTACCCCGGACGGCAATGAGGAGCCGCACCCGCTCGCCGATAACTGGTGGGATGAGCGCGATGATCCCGTTGCGCCCTTGGGCAAGGCAGTCGAAACCGACAGCGGCGAGCGGCAGCGCCGCGCGCCGAAGCGGACCAAGAACGCCAAGAACGAAGGAATCCGCCTGCAGAAAGTGCTCGCGCAGGCGGGAGTGGCCTCCCGGCGCCACTCCGAGGTGATGATCGACGAGGGCCGAATCGAGGTCAACGGGAAGATCATCCGGCAGCAGGGCGTGCGCGTCGACCCGAATGTGGACATCATTCGCGTCGACGGTGTGCGCGTGAACGTCAACGAGGAGCACCAGTACTTCGCGTTGAACAAACCACGCGGAATGCACACGACCATGGAGGACGACCTCGGCCGCCCCTGCGTCGGCGATCTCGTCGCGGACCGTGTTGTATCGGGCCAGCGCCTGTTCCACGTCGGCCGCCTCGACGCGGACACCGAAGGATTGCTGCTGCTCACCAACGACGGCGAGCTGGCCAACCGTCTCATGCACCCGAAGTACGAGGTGTCCAAGACCTACCTGGCCACGGTCCTCGGCGAAGCGAAGCCCGCACTCGTCCGCGAGCTGAAGAAGGGCGTGGAGCTTGACGACGGCGTGGCCAAGGCGGATTACGCGCAGATCGTGGACACCTACCAGGGCCAGTCCCTAGTCCGCCTCGAGATTCACGAAGGCCGTAAGCACGTTGTGCGCCGCATGCTCAAGACTGCGGGATACCCGGTGCAGCGTCTTGTGCGCACGAAGATTCACACCGTCCAACTCGGGGAACTGAAACCGGGAGCCATGCGGGCGTTGAACGAGTCCGAGCTGACGGCACTGTACAAGGCGGTGGAGATGTAATGAGCACCGAGAACACGAACACCCCGAACACTCCTGGCTCACCGTATACGCCGGAGAATCTTTCTAACATGCCGGACGGCGGCCTCATTCTCGCCGTCGACGGCCCATCAGGCACAGGGAAGTCCACTACCTGCCGTGCGCTGGCGAAGCAGCTGAACGCCAAGTACGTGGACACCGGCGCCATGTACAGGGTGGCCACACTCGCAGTTCTTCGCGCGGGGATCGACCCGCAGGACACCGACGCGGTCATCGCCGCCACGAGCGACCTGCCGCTTGAGATCTCCGACGACCCGGATTCCAGCGAAGTCATTCTTGCCGGCGAGAACGTGGCGGGGGAGATCCGAGGCCGCGAAGTCACGCAGAATGTCTCGGCCGTCTCCGCGATCCCGGAAGTGCGCACCAACCTCGTTGAATTGCAGCGCAAGCTGGCGCGCGACGCGCACCGCGCGATCGTCGAGGGGCGCGACATTGGCACCGTCGTGCTTGTCGACGCACCTGCGAAGGCCTTCCTCACGGCTTCACCCGAGGTGCGGGCCACACGCCGGTACGACCAGGACATCGCCGCCGGGCGCGACGCGGATTATGACACGGTTCTCGCCGATGTGATCCGCCGGGACGAGCTGGATTCCTCCCGTGCGGCTAGCCCGCTGCGGCCGGCGGATGACGCGGAACTCATCGACACCTCCGAGATGGATAAAGACGCTGTTCTCGGCGCGTTGATCTCGCTCATTGAAAGGAGCGCACGATGACCGGACAGAACGATTCCTTCGCCGGGCACAGTGATGGAGAGGAGCTGGAAGAAACCCAGTTCCAGTACACGCAGTTCAACCCGGACGATTACGAAGGCGAAGTGGTCTCCGAATACGAGGCCTACGAGCAGGCCTACGAGGACGACATCAAAGAAGAGTTCGGAGAGGACTTCGACGATTCCGAGTTCGGTCCCGCCGACTACGGCGAGGAAGACGATGGCGCGGACTACGAATACACCGACGAAGAGTGGGAAGAGATCGGGGAGGCCTTCGGCATCACCCCGGACGGCCACCTCGAGGAAGCCCTGCCGACTGTGGCCATCGTGGGGCGTCCGAATGTTGGCAAATCCACGCTGGTCAACCGTTTCCTCGGCCGACGTGAAGCCGTCGTCGAGGACCACCCGGGTGTGACCCGCGACCGTGTGAGCTACCTCGCGGACTGGAACGGGCAGCGTTTCTGGGTGCAGGATACCGGCGGCTGGGACCCGGACGCGAAGGGCATTCACGCCTCGATCGCGCACCAGTCGGAAGCGGCGATGGAGGATGCAGATGTCATCGTCATGGTCGTCGACGCCCACGTGGGCGTAACGGATTCGGACGCCTTCATGGCGCGTAACCTGCAGCGCTCCGATGTGCCGGTGCTCCTGGTGGCCAATAAATTCGAATCCGAGTCGCAGTGGGGCGACGTCGCCGAGTTCTACTCGCTCGGCCTGGGCGACCCGTGGCCGGTCTCGGCGCTGCACGGCCGCGGCGGCGCGGATGTCCTCGACGAGATCGTCAAAGCGTTTCCGGAGGAGCCCAAAGCGGCAAACTCGATCACGGAGGGACCCCGGCGCGTCGCACTCGTGGGCAAACCGAACGTGGGCAAGTCGAGTCTGCTGAACAAGCTCTCCAAGTCGGACCGCGCCGTGGTGGACAACGTCGCCGGCACGACCGTCGACCCGGTCGATGAGCTGATCCAGCTCGACGAGAGGCTCTGGCGTTTCATCGACACCGCAGGCCTGCGCAAGAAGGTGAAGAACGCGACGGGGCACGAATACTACGCGTCGTTGCGCACCCGCGGAACGATCGATGCCGCAGAGGTGTGCGTTGTGCTTATCGACGCCTCCCAGGAAATCACCGAGCAGGACCAGCGCGTCATCTCGATGGTGCTCGAAGCGGGCAAGGCCATGGTCATCGCCTTCAATAAATGGGACCTCATGGACGAGGACCGCCGCTACTACTTCGACCGGGAATTCGACCTGCAGTTGAATCAGCTGCCGTGGGTGTCCAAGATCAACATTTCCGCCGAGACGGGCCGCGGCCTGCACCGCCTGGAGAAGGAAATGGTCACCGCGCTGGAGAACTGGGATAAGCGCATCTCCACCGGCCAGCTGAATAACTGGATGCGCGAGGCGATCGCGGCGAACCCGCCGCCGATGAAGAACAACCGTCTGCCGAAGGTGCTCTTTGCCACGATGGTGAGCACCCGTCCGCCGACAATCGTGCTTTTCACTACCGGCTTCCTCGACGGCGGCTACCGCCGCTACTTGGAGCGCAAGTTCCGCGAGCAGTTCGGTTACCACGGCACACCGGTCCGGTTCGCGGTGCGCGTGCGCGAGCGCAACCCGCGGCGCCGGTAGCCCCCTTCGATTGCGAGACGAGCAGGAGACCGCCAGATGCCAGATAGTCGCAGCCGAAGGATTGCCCGCACCGTCACCGTGGACGGGATTGAGCGCTCGTACCAGTGTTCCGTCCCTGTCACGCTTGACGCCGGCAACCATGGCAAGCCTTTGCCGGTGATCCTGGCCATCCACGGCAAGGGCGACAACGGCCTCGACTTCCTGATCGGAACCAACCTGGGCACGGCGAACGCCATCGTCGCCGCCCCGACAGGCCAGGGCTTGGCCTGGAGTCCCGCCCCCTATGCGGTCACGACGGTGGAGGAAGACACCGCGCTGATCGATGCGATCCTCGCGGATATCTTCGCGGCGTATCCCGTCGATGAGAGGCGGATCTACGTGGCGGGCTTCTCCAACGGCGGTGGCTTTGCCACCGTGCTCGCCGTCGACGACCCCGAGAGATACGCCGGTGTGGCGACGGTTGCTGGTGCAATTCGCACTGATCTGGACCGGATCGCTTCCGGGGCGCCGATCGATTACCTGAACATCCACGGCACCTGGGACGATGTGGTGCCATATGCGGGACAAGACCGCGGTTCGCTCGGGCTGATTCTTCCCGCCGGGGACGTCACCGAGGCCTTTCGGAAGCGCAACGGGGACCGCGCCCGCACAGTGCACATTCCCGTCGAGGGAATGAACCATGAGTGGCCGGCGGGGGTGTGGGCCCGCAGCCGAGGCATCGACGTGACCGAGGAGATTCTCGGTTTCTTCGGTGTGGAAACGCTGACCTAAAGGGGCTCGCGCGTTCACCCGGAAAGGCCCGTATCCTTAGCTTTCTCCCGCGCGCCGGTACAGGAAGGCGTCCGTGCGGTAAGGCAGCGGAATCGGCTGGCCGGGATCGAAACCGAGACGGTCGTAGAGATACCAACTCAAGTTGGCAGTGACTTTCTGCCGTGTGGCTTCATTCGCGCGCAGCCAGTAGGACCGGGTGCGCGCGAGCGCGAAAAGGTGCTCCGGCGTCACTGCCTCGAACCAGCGGGTGCGCAACTCGCGCTGCAGCTTCCACGGAGCGGTGACGGTGGGGTAGAAGCCTTCACGGTGCACGTCCCCGGAATGGCTGATGCGCGACAAGCGCAACACCCACGGGTGGGAGACATCGAGTGTGTTCCAGCACAGCATCAGAGCGCCGCCTGGGGCGACGACTCTGTCAGCTTCCGCAGACGCAGCCGCCGTGTCGACCCAATGCCACGTCTGCGCGCTCACGTACGCGTCCATGCTGCCCGCCGCCAGGGCAGTGGCTTCCGCTGTGGCGCGCCACACCGGCACCTCCGGAAGCCGGGAACGCAGGATGCCGAGCATGCTTATCGACGGATCCAGCGCCCCCACGAACCGCCCCGGTCGGAGCAGCGTGGAGGTGAGTTTTCCGGTGCCTGCGCCGACGTCGATAAGCGAATGCGCGTCAGCGACGAGCTCCGCGACATCTGGGGGGTAGGTTGGGCGGACATCGTCGTAATCATCCGAGCCGGACGTGAACGCGGTTGCTGTGCGAACGCGAGCTGCGTCGGTGGCAAAACCCGGATTCTCTTTCGCGCTCGGCTTGAAATGCCGCGGCTCCGGGTGCGTATTCATGGGGTGAAATGTACCCGCTTATCCGAGCCCAGTGAATTCACCATGAACGTTCACTGTGAACGCTTCCGGCTCGCCACGCAAAAACCTCGCGCGACTAATACGATGGCGTAGGTTCACGTGCGGGACGTTTCCCCGCACCGTATGACTAATGCTCCAACGAAGGATGACTCGGACCCCCGTGAAACGACACACACGCATCACCGCCGCGAGTGCGGCACTTGTGCTCACAGCTTCCGCGCTGGGGGCGTGCGGGGACCGCAAGGACGACCTCCAGGTGACGGACGCTGCCAACGAAGCGCGTGAGGAGCTCGCTGAGGTTGAAGCTGATTTCTCCGGCGAATCGAGCACCTTCACCCAGACAATGAAGATCGCGGGGCGGGAGAGGGAATATCTGGTGACCACCCCTCCGAATGTGGACGAGCGTGAAGGCCTCCCTCTGATTTTCGCCTTCCACGGCTACAAGATGACCGACAAATCGATGCGGTCAATGACGGAATTGGACAAAGCTAACGCCGTTGTCGTGTACATGCAAGGAGTGAATAACGCGTGGGCACCTGCGCCTTACGCTGCCACCTCCGGCGAGGAAGACCTCGAATTCTTTGACGCGGTACGCCAGGAAATGCTTGACAAATACCCGATCGACCCGTCGCGCGTCTTTGCTGCCGGGCATTCGAACGGGGGCGGATTCGCTGCGTACACCGCCTGCAACCGCGCGCACCAACTCACTGGCATCGGGACAGTCTCAGCTGCGTACTACGACGATGTGTTCGAGGAGTGCTCGGCGATTCCGACGAAGCAGATCGACTTCCACGGAACGAAGGACAACACCATCGATTACGATGGCGGCGACCGGCACGACGCGGAATATGAATCCGTCACCGCGGTGATGGAGCAGGCGGCGAAGAGGAACTACTGTGACGAACCGCCCGAGACTGAGACGTTCAACCGCCCGGGCGAGGAATTCATCTGGGAAGGATGCGACGCTCAGCTCCGCCACTACCGCCTCGACGGCAGCGGGCATATCTGGCCCGGCAGCGACAGTGACAAAGGCCCGGGGGAGAATACCGCCGACGACTTTGCCACCCGCGAGATGCTCGACTTCTTCGGTGTTTCCTACCGTGAGAACCTGGGTTAAGGGGAGCCGGTTCTGACGGCCGCCGCTTCTGGCAATGCGAATTGCCAATGGCCGTCAATCTTTTGTTTGTAGCCGTACTTGATTCCATCAGGTCCGTGCTCGAGTTCGTGCGACGTGAGCTCGTAGTGCTGCGGTAGCCCGTCGCGCCCGTAGGACATCGTCCGGTGCAGCTTTTCGAACGGGCCGGGGATTCCCCGCAGTTCCATCACCCATGCGGCCAGCAGAGTGACCAGCCAGACTCCCGTGGCCAAAGCCATCTGCCCGGCAATGGGTAAATCGTGCCCAATGCCCAGTAGGAACACAGATGTGAGCGGGAACAGGATGAGGGTCTGGCCGAGGTATCCCGTCATGGATCGCTTGCCTAGAGCGTTGAAGGCGGCGAGCCAGCCGGGAACAGTCGCACCCTCGTTGATCCGGCGCTGTACCGGACGCATTGCAAGCATCACCGCGGCGAGAATCCCCGGCCCCGTCAATCTGCCGAATGCCAGGTTGAGAATGGCGAATCCCGGCTCCCATGAATAGGGCAGCACACCCACCGATGACAGCCCGAACGGAATGCCTACGAAGAGGATTACCAGCACCATGACAGTCACCCACGCCCACAGGCGGCCGGCATACCCGTCCACATCCTGCATCACCCGTTCACGCCCCCACACGAACCCGAGGAGGACGAGGGGCAGTATGGACAGGGTGGGGAAGGCGTGCGCACCCAGCACCTCCACAGCGTGGTGGAGCTGGTCGACGTATGTCGGCTGCACTTCGCCGTAGAACATGTCCATGGACAGTGTTGGGGCGCCCGGCCCCTGAATGAAGATCATGAGCGCCCCGAGCGCGCAGTAGGAACACCACAGTCCGAGCAAGACTCCGGAGACAATCCGCAGGACTCTGTCGCTGCATCCGATGAGCAGAGCAGTCACCATTCCGCAGATTCCGTACGCGGTGAGAATGTCGCCCGGAAAGAAGAACATTAGGTGCACGAGACCGAAGCCGAAGAGGAAGAAGTACCGCTTCAGTACCACCTTCCTCGCGGCCCGGTTGGTGTAGCCGCGCCGCCACAGACTTCCCACGATCATTCCGATGCCCATGCCGAGCAGCATGGAGAACATCGCCAAACCGCGCACGTGAACGAACATCGCCTGGAAAATGATCAGGACTATGTCCAGAGCACTCGGATCCGCCCCTGTCCCACCGAAGAATCCTGAGTGGGCGGCATCGTGAGTGGCAAGCCAATTGGTCGGCACATTCGCCAGCGCGATGCCCAACAGGGCCATACCCCGTGCGACATCCGGCGCGATGTAGCGCACTTTGCTCAATCCCGCGCCTTGCTGTGTCCGAGTTTTCATTCCCCAGCTCCTTCCAGCGCAAGCGCAACGTGCGTGTGATGTGGTGTTCACCTTGAAATATACGCCCTGCATGAGCTCGGGAAAGCGGCTTGAGGGCACGCGCGCGACCCGTCGCGAAGCAGCATCGCTCGGTCCAGGCGGCTACTGGCCTGCTGACATCTCCGCTCGGCCGTGCTGCCATGGACAATGCGGGTGTGGACCGCCTCAGCGCGCTCTATACCGCTATTGACGCCGTGCGACGCGGCGGAACCATCTCCCTCAGCGGCGTCTACGGCGGGATGAAGGACCCGATGCCGATTATTCGCCCGCGCAGATGGAAAAGGGGTTAAGGGTCAAAATGTGTGTCCGGAATCGGTGATTTCCGGTATCTGACCTGGGTGATTCCCAGAAGTATATGCCCCAAGGGTATATATCCGCTGTTGTGGTCGTATATCCCCGGTGTGGCGTGTTTGATGTGGTAGGGGCCGGTGGTGTGGTGGCT
>OJLS01000068.1_pt1 | contig 25894 bp, 26 predicted proteins | sample 1597081 | NCBI WGS metagenome assembly OJLS01 (sample SAMEA3904663, study PRJEB24821) | metagenome | biome: Builtin; feature: hospital; material: surface | place: USA | collected 2013-05-22
ACACACTGCATATCGTCGGCAGCGTCAGATGTGTATAAGAGACAGCACCCGCACCCCGAAAAAGACGAAAACTCCCCTACCAGCTCTTATAACACTCGAGCCATACGCCGAAGGTTAAATCGTTCACCAGTGGGGGCGCACCAACGATCCCGTGGGGCGCCAGCCCCGTACGGCATCAGAGATCAACGCCTACTTGCCCCGTCGCGCATCAAATGCCGCGGTAGCCCAGGCAGTGGATACGGGGTGCAGCGCGCAAACTAGAGTGATCGCCGCAGCAAGAAGAGTGACCGCGCCGAGCCCAACCGCTCCCCCGCTGAACATGTAGAAAGCGATCGCGACCATGAGCGCGTTCATGAACACGATAATGCTGCGCCCCCACTGGTTCCCGCGGAGAATGTTGATCCCGCCGTACGCCATCGGTCCGAATGTGAGCAGAATAAACAACGCGGTTCCGATTCCCACGAACGCGAAGGCGGAGGTATCGGACTGCACGAGGTTCTCGTCCGCACCAGTGCTCACCTGCTTGACGGCTAGGTAGATGCCGTAGCCAATGGCCACAACGCCCTCAAGTACCGCCATCGCGGCGGCAGCCTTCATCGGCGCGGGAGCCTGAGCGCGCGCAGCGGCGGTATCGGGCGCAGGAGCGGGCATTTTCTCTTCATGGCCTGTCGTATTCACGCCATTATCTTAAAGCCGCAGCCGGAAACGACGCGCAAGCATGCTCCCCCCGGCAGAGACGGTCGATCGGCGATTTGACGAAGCGCCGGGGACCCGATCTCCGCGGAAAGAACGATCTGCCCAGTTCACAGTGCTTTTCGACGTCAACGCACCCACAGAGATAAAACTCTCGGCGCGTCGCGGAACTCGAAATGTGGGCCAAAGAATATGATTCGTGTCACAATTTGGCGTTTACCCCTAGCGCGATGTATGTAAACGTGTCATTATTCTCGGGTAGCAAAAACAACGAGCTAGTTACCTAGCCGCTAACTCCAAGCCACCACGGAGTTAACTTCCGGTAAACGGAAGACGGGTCCCGAAGCCACCGGGAACACCGCCCGCTCATCACCGGAAATCATCTGCTTGCGCAAACCCTGACCCACGCCAGGTTCTTATTGTCGCGCCATGCGCGCTTCATTCCTGTGCGCGTCGACGGGCTTGTTAGTGGTGTGCACGCTTCATGACATTTCACGACATCCGACGCACGAACTATTTCAAGACCTAGAAGGAGTACTGATCACCATGGATTGGCGCCACGAAGCAATTTGCCGCGATGAAGACCCCGAACTTTTCTTCCCGGTCGGTAACTCCGGCCCCGCCCTTTCTCAGATCGCGCAGGCAAAGCTGGTCTGCCACCGCTGCCCGGTGACCTCCCAGTGCCTGAAGTGGGCTCTGGAGACCGGACAGGATGCCGGCGTGTGGGGCGGCCTGTCCGAGGAGGAGCGCCGCGCCCTCAAGCGCCGCAACAAGCAGCGTAACCGCCAGCGCATCTCCGCATAGGCCGCGGAGACACATCGCGTACAGCGCAGCGGGACTAGCCCGGCCCACAAGGTCATCCGGCTAAAGGTAGACCAATTACCGTTGCCGGGCACGTCCCCGATAAAGTGGACTGACAGTTAGATCAGATCCATATCTTTGGCCCAAGGAGGTCGTTATGAGCAAGCGTGGTCGTAAGCGCAAGGACCGCCGCAAGAAGAGCGCTAACCGCGGCAAGCGCCCCAACGCATAAGCGTTGAACGCAATAGAGACTCCCCTTCACCGGTGCAAAAGCACAGGCGGAGGGGAGTTTCGCGTTGTCTTGGAAAATGTCGCTCTCCCGCAAACGGTAACTTTCAATCGGTAACAATCAAACGGTAACCCTGGTCATTTATGTTGCCGTTGAGCGATATAAGAGGGCGAAAAAGGACAAAGTTACCGTTTGGTTGTTACCGTTCGCGAAAAGAGGGGGCGGGCAGCGCGACGAGGAGGGGCAAGCACCAGGCCCAAGCAAGGCGCCGAGCACCAGGCCCAAGCAAGGCGCCGAGCAGTAGGGCCAAGCAAGGCGCCGAGCAGTAGGCCCGAGAAAACGCCCTACTCGTAGCGCGTGTACGAGATGGAAATGGACTGCACGATGCGCCGTCGCAACGCCTCGGGGGCTTGGTCCTGGCAGTTGCAGCGGCGGACGATCTGCCGGATCTCGGTCTCGGACTGCAGCCATGCGAAGCTCTCGGGGCAGGTCTCGATGATCTCGCGGATCTCGGTCACACGCGCGTGGGGGGTGTCGGGGTCGAAGTATTCGCAGAGTAGTGCGTGTGCGCGTGCCGGCTCGATATTGCAGTCGCCCATTTATTTCTGCTCCTGTAGATCTTCTAGACCAATACCTTGTTCGTTCGCCACATCCTTCAACAGTTCGCGGAGTTGTTTTCTTCCCCGGTGGAGGCGCGACATGACGGTGCCGAGGGGGATGTCCATCACTTCGGCGATTTCCTTGTAGGCGAGGCCTTCGACGTCGGCGTAGTAGACGACCATGCGGTAGTCGTCGTTGAGCGAGTTCATGGCTTCGGCGATCTGGGTGTCCGGCAGGTTTTTCAGCGCTTCGACTTCGGCGGACTGGAGTCCGGTCGAGTCGTGGGAGCTGGTGGTGTAGAGCTGCCGGTCGGTGACGTCTTCGGCGGAGGTTTCCAGGGGCCGGCGCTGCTTCTTCCGGTAGGAGTTGATGTAGGTGTTGGTCATGATCCGGTACAGCCACGCTTTGAGGTTGGTGCCTTCTTTGTAGCTGTCGAAGGCTTTGAAGGCCTTCAGATAGGTTTCCTGCACCAGGTCTTCGGCGTCTTGGGGGTTGCGCGTCATCCGCAGCGCGCCGCCGTAGAGCTGGTCCAGCAGCGGCATCGCCTCTTCGGTGAAGCGCTGTTCGAGATCTTGTCCGGGCATGGGTGCCATCTTAGCGGGCGGGTGGCGGGACTAGGCTTGCCCGCATGGCAGCGAAGACTCATGCGTTGGAGATTGTGCGGGAAGCGGGAGTGGAGCACGAGGTGTACAGCTACACCGCGGGCACAGACCATTTCGGAGAGCACGCGGTGGAGGAGCTGGGGCTCGACGCGGCGCAGACGCTGAAAACGCTGGTCATCCACCACGAGCGCGAGTACGCGATCTGTTGCGTCCCGGTCGCCGGGCATCTCTCGCTCAAGCACGCGGCGAAGGCGCTCGGTTGGAAGAACGCGGAGATGGCGGACCCGAAGGCCGCGCAGCGTCTCACCGGGTACATCGTGGGAGGTATCTCGCCGTTGGGCACGAAACAGCAGTTGCCCACGCTTATCGACGCTTCCGTGGCCCCCTTCCCCACCATCACCGTCTCGGCGGGCCAACGCGGATTGTCCATCGGGATGTCCCCCACTGATCTGGCTGAGCTCACTGGGGCGCAGTTCGCCGACATCGGGGCTTAGGCAGGGCGTAGACGGTTACCTACTCCACTGGATCGCTCGTCATCGGGCCGTCGCCGACGAGCTCGGCGTATTCGTTGCGGATATTGCCCACTTCTTGGGCGGCGGGGCGCCACTGGAGATGCTCGGCGACGCGGGAGGGCTGGACGAGCTCGAGCGCTTCTTCTGGCGAGCCGTGGACCCACTGCTCGATCTCGTCCTCGCGTAAGAAAAGGGGCAGGCGGTGGTGCAGCCACGCCATGTTCTCGGCGGCCTCGGTGGTGACCATCGTGGTGGACAGCTTATCCAGACCGGTCTCCCACAATGCCGCGGCGTAGAGCAGGCCCTCCTCCGGTTTGACGAAGTAGGGTTGTTTACCGGATTTCGTCGATGCGTCCTGCTTCCACTCGTAGTAGCCGTCCAGGACCATGAGTCCGCGGCGGTCTTTGAAGGCGGAGCGGAACGAGGGCTTCTCGGCGACGGTCTCACCGCGGGCGTTGAACAGGGGCGGGCCGGTCTCGTCCTTCTTCCAGGTGGGGAGGAGGCCCCAGCGGGCGGCGTCGATAAGCGCCTCGGACGCGTTGATGCGGATGAGCGGAACCTGCTGAGTGGGCCCGATGTTGTAGCGCGCTGGCGGGGTGCCGTCGGGGGCTGTGACTTCCGTGATGCCGGGGAGGGTGCCGACTGCGCTGATGAGGTCGTCGCCGGTGGTGAAGAGAACGAAGCGTCCGCACATGCCTACCCATTATGCCTGCGGCTGGCTCGGTAGGATGGCCCGCATGACGCAATTGTGGCCAGCGCCGTTTCACCCCGAACCATTCACCAGCACTGTGGTGGTGCCCGGGTCGAAGTCGATCACGAACCGGGCGTATGTGCTCGCCGCTCTCGCCGCGGAGCCGAGCACACTCATCGGGGCGCTGCGCTCCCGCGACACGGACCTGATGCAGGGCGCGCTCGAGGCGATGGGCGTCGCGTTCAGCACGGAGGGCGACCGCGTCACGGCAACGCCGGGCGAGCTCACCGGTGCCACGATCGACTGCGGTTTGGCTGGCACCGTGATGCGTTTCATTCCGGCTGTCGCCGCGTTCGCGGACGGTGACGTTCACGTCGACGGTGACGAGCAGGCACGGGTGCGTCCCGTCGGCACGGTGCTCGACGCGCTTCGCAGCGCGGGAGTGGCAGTCAACGGCGACGCCCTGCCCTACACCGTCCACGGCACCGGTTCGGCGCAGGGCGGCCGGGTGGAAATGGATGCCTCCAAGAGCTCCCAATTCGTCTCCGCCCTGTTGCTGGCGGGCGCGCGTTTCCGCGACGGACTGCACATCGTCCACACCGGTGACCGGCTCCCATCGGCACCCCACATCGAGATGACGGTGGACATGGTGCGCGAAGCGGGCGTGCGGGTCGATTCCAGCGCCACCGAATGGACCGTGCACCCGGGCCCGATCGCAGGCGGCACCTGGGTGATCGAGCCGGATCTGTCCAACGCGACGCCGTTCCTCGCCGCCGCCGCTGTGACGGGTGGAACTGTGAGCGTCCCGCACTGGCCCACGAAGACGACCCAGGCGGGCGACGCGATCCGGGAGATTCTCGAGCGCATGGGCTGCGAGGTGCGGCTTGAGAGCAACAACGGCGAGAAAGGCGGCGACGGCGACACCACCCTTACCGTCACTGGCCCGCCGCGTGGTGAGCTGACGGGCATTGAGCTGGACATGGGCGACATCGGCGAGCTCACCCCCACCGTCGCAGCGCTGGCCGCCCAGGCATCCACACCGAGCGTGCTGACGGGTATCGCCCACCTGCGCGGGCATGAGACAGACCGCCTCGCGGCGCTCAGCACGGAAATCAACGGCCTCGGCGGCCAGTGCGAGGAGCGTGCCGACGGCCTGAAGATCTCCCCTGCTCCCCTGCACGGCGGCACCTGGCATTCGTATGCCGACCACCGCATGGCCACCGCCGGGGCGATCGTCGGCCTGACTACCAAGGGCGTAAAGGTCGACGACATCGGCACCACGGCGAAGACACTGCCGGGCTTCGACACAATGTGGACGGACATGCTGCATGGCTAGGCGCGGCGGACGGGACTTCTCCAGCTACGACGAATCGGACGTGAAGGTCCGCCCGGGTAAAGGCTCGCGCCCGAGGTCGAAGGACCGCCCCAAGCACAAGGATGCCGTGGTGGGACTCGTGATCACCAAAGACCGCGGCCGCTGGGGCGTAGTGCTGGAAGACGGCACGCATGTGGTGTGCATGCGCGCCCGCGAACTGGGGCGAACCTCCATCGAAGTCGGCGACCGCGTCGGTGTTGTCGGGGACACCAGTGGCACGAAGGACACGCTCGCGCGCATAGTCAAACGCGAGGAACGCACCTCGGAATTGCGTCGCACCGCCGACGACACGGACCCATACGAACGCATTGTCGTGGCCAACGCCGAGATCCTCCTCATCGTCTGCGCTGTGGCCGATCCCCCGCCGCGCACCGGTTTCGTCGAACGCGCGCTGGTCGCCGCTTTCGTCGGCGGTGTCACTCCCGTGTTGTGCCTGACCAAGTCGGATCTGGCGGATCCGGGGGAATTCGAGTCCGAGCTCGCCGACTTGGACGTCGAAGTGCTGCGCACCGGCATCAACGACGACTTGGCACCGCTCATGAACCGCATCGACGGGCGGCTGTCCGCAGTCATTGGCCATTCCGGTGTGGGAAAGTCCACGCTGGTCAACCGGATTGTGCCGGACGCCAACCGGGAGACCGGCGAGGTCTCCGGCGTGGGCAAGGGCCGGCACACCTCCACCCAGTCTGTGGCACTGGAGCTGCCGGACAAGGGCGGCGCAGAGGGCACCGAGAGCACCGAGAGCGCCACAGCTGCGCACGGCGGCTGGATCATCGACACCCCGGGCATCCGCTCCTTCGGTCTCGCGCACGTGTCACCCGAGGAAGTCATCGCCCCGTTCCCGGACTTGGCGGAGGCGGCGGAACGCTGCCCGCGCGGGTGCACGCACGCCGGGCCTCCAGCAGACCCTGAATGCGCGTGGGATGAATTCGACCAGGACTCCGTCATCGGGCGGCGTGTCCAAGCCGTTCGGCGCCTGCTTGAAGCGCTGCGGATCAACGAGACGACGTACGACTAGGGGCGACGACGAGCAGAGGGTGGCTAGAGCAGATCCACGAGGAAGGGCAGCTCAGTCGGGTCGTAAAACGCCAGGTAATTGTCCTGGGCATCGCCCACGGCGAGTTCGGCGTCTTGGTCGCCGAGATCGGCGGCATCGATAAGCTCGGTGGCGCGCTTCGTAGCTTCCTCCGCGTCGGCGATGTCCACGTGGATCGCCGCGACGTCCTCGAGGGCGACGGGGGCTGAAAGCTTGACCACCGACTCGCCCATCTCCGGCTGGGGCACGGCCTCCACGTCAGCGGAAATGACCACGCGCCGGTGCGGGAAATCCGGTTCGTCGCCGATGGCGAGCAAGCGCAGGGACGCTAGCGCGGCGTCGTCGAACGCAACCGCCTCAATCTCCTCCTCGTCGCCGGAGGTGAAGAACTCGGTCAAGGCAGGGGTCGCGGCAAAGCCCCACCCACTGCGGGCGTGAATGGAGCCGTCCGCGTCGAGCTCCTTGAGCATGGCAAAGGTCGCGGGAATGTAGACGCGCACTAGAACTCGCCCTCGATGCCGTAGAGCGACTGAATCTCCACCACAGTGCGGTCGAAAACGGTGTGGAGAATACCCACCAAGCCGGCCTCGACCGCGCCGCGGACGTTGAGAATGTCGTCGTCGATCATCGTGCACTCCTCAAGCGGCATGCCGATCGCATCCGCCGCTGCCTGGAAGGCCGCCTTTTCCGGCTTTTCCACTCCAGCCTCACCGGAGAGCACGACGGCATCGACGTGTCCGCGGAACTCCCATTCGCGGATCGCGTCCGCTTCCGGGCCGCCCGGGTCATTGGACAAAATGGCGGTGCTGATCTCGTTGTCCTTGAGCGCGGCGAAAAGCGCCTGCCAGCGCTGCACGTCCTCGCCGTCCACGTCGAGCACTCCGGCATAGTCCACAATCAAACCCTGCATCAACGACCCCGTTTCTGTTTCTTCTCGCGGCTTCTTCTCGCGGTCCGCCCCACTGTCTACTGCAGTAGACCGTGGGCGGTCGATTATTCCGGACAACCCGTCCGGATCCTGGCACAATACTACCTAGCCCACGCCGCGTCCGCCCCCGGGGTCAAGCGCCGGAAATCACTGTTCCCGGCTGCGCACACCACGGAGGTTCAACTCGTTGTACTACCCTGTTCCTGGCCACACGCACCTGAAAGTGCTGCTACCAACCCCTGCCAGTTCAGGATCCGCGCCGCCGGTCCACCGCACAGCGCGCCCCATCGACGACCCGCTAGTGACGTCCCCGCTGATCACGATGGCGCTAGATGCCACCTTCGGGATCCGGGACATCCGCGCGCTACAGAAACGGGCTTTCGCACCGATCGTCCGAACGTACGTCAGGGCGCGGCGAATCGGTGGTCTTCCACCCGGTCATGTGCGCGTGGCCACCAGCCGGCAGCGCGGCCAGGAATTCTTCGGCACCGCGGTCTCAGCTGGCACACGCTACGCGTGGGTGGCGCGCATCAAAGCAGACCGCCTCGTGTCATTCCGGGTTCTGTGACCACGAGCCGGTGGCCAAACCCGGACCCGGAGCGGATTAGGCCTGCGCGGTCGGCTGCTGCTCCTGCTGCTCAAACTGCTTGCGCAGCATGAACAGCTGGCGGACAGTCTCTTCCTTCACGCCGTCGTTCATGGCGTTGAACATGTCGCCGCCCTCCTTCTGGTACTCGACCAGAGGATCGCGCTGCGCCATTGCGCGGAGGCCAATGCCCTCCTTGAGGTAGTCCATCTCGTAGAGGTGTTCGCGCCACTTCGTGTCGATGATGGGCAGGATCACCATGCGCTCGACATTGCGCATCTGGTCCTCCCCGCCAATGGAGATCACGTTGTCCTCGAGCTGGTCGTAGGAACGGTGGGCGTCATCGAGCACAGCCTGCCGCAGTTGAGAGGAGGTGAGCTCGCCCGGGGAACCGTACTCGGAGCCGTCGATAAGCTCCTGCGGCGTGACGGTCGGGCCGTAGAGGGAGTCGAGCGCGTTCCACAGCTCGTCCAAGTCCCAGTCCTCGACGTAGCCGTCGTAGGTGGCGCCGTCGACGTACGCGCCGACGGTGTCGTCGATCATGCTGCGGATCTGGTCCTTGATGTCCTTCGCCTGCAGGATCTCCAGGCGCTCGCGGTAGACGACCTTGCGCTGCTCGTTGAGCACCTCGTCGTACTTGAGCACGTTCTTGCGGGTCTCAAAGTTCTGGTTCTCCACCTGGGACTGAGCACCCTTAATGGAGCGGGAGACCATGCCCGCCTCGATCGGCACGTCGTCGGGGACGTTGAGGCGGTTCATCATGTTCTCCATGGACGCACCCACGAAACGGACCATGAGGTCGTCGCGCATGGAGAGGTAGAAGCGGGTCTCGCCCGGGTCGCCCTGACGGCCGGAACGGCCGCGCAGCTGGTTGTCGATGCGGCGGGACTCGTGGCGCTCGGTGCCGATGACGTAGAGGCCGCCGGCCTCACGCACTTCGTCGCCAAGCTGCTTGGAGCGCTCCTTCGCCTTCGGCAGCTGCTCGTCCCACGCCTGCTGGTACGCCTCTTCATCCTCGAACGGATCCAAACCCTGCTCCTGGAGCTTCGCGTCGAGCAAGACCTCGGGGTTGCCACCGAGCACGATGTCGGTACCGCGGCCGGCCATGTTGGTGGACACCGTGACGTTGCCGGGCAGGCCCGCCTCGGCGATGATGCGGCCTTCCTCCTCGTGCTGCTTCGCATTGAGCACGTTGTGCTTGATGTGCTTGCGGGTGAGCAGCTGGGACAGGTACTCGGAACGCTCGACGGAGGTGGTGCCCACCAGCACCGGCTGGCCGTTGGCCACGTGCTCCGCGATGTCCTCGGCGACAGCCGCGAACTTCGCTTCCTGAGTCTTGTAGATCAGGTCGTCCTTGTCCTGGCGGATATTCGGCTTGTTCGGCGGGATCGCCACAACACCGAGCTTGTAAATCTGGTTGAGCTCCGCGGCCTCGGTCTCCGCGGTACCGGTCATGCCGGCCAGCTTGTCGTAGAGGCGGAAGTAGTTCTGCAGCGTGACCGTGGCCAGGGTCTGGTTCTCGTTCTTGATCTCCACGCCCTCTTTGGCCTCGATGGCCTGGTGCATACCCTCGTTGTAGCGGCGGCCCGGCAGGATGCGGCCGGTGAACGAGTCGACGATGAGGACCTCGCCCTTGCGGATGATGTAGTCCTTGTCGCGCTCGAAGAGCTCCTTCGCCTTCAGAGCGTTGTTGAGGTAGCTGACCAGCTGGGAATTCTCCGGCGCGTAGAGGTTGTCGATGCCGAGCTGGTCCTCGACGAATTCCACGCCTTCCTCGGACACGCCGACGGTGCGCTTGCGCTGGTCCACCTCGTAGTGGATCCCTTCCCGCATGCGCGGAGCGAGCTGGGCGAAGACGGTGTAGAACTGGCTGGATCCGTCCACGGGACCGGAAATGATGAGTGGGGTGCGGGCCTCGTCAATGAGAATCGAGTCGACCTCGTCGACGATGGCGTAGTTGTGGCCGCGCTGCACCATCTCGTCGACGGACTTGGTCATGTTGTCGCGCAGGTAGTCGAAGCCCAGCTCGTTGTTGGTGCCGTAGGTGATGTCGGCGGCGTAGGCCTGCTTGCGCTCCGGCGGGCGCATCTCGGACAGGATGACCCCGACCTCGAGCCCCAGGAAGCGGTGGACACGGCCCATCATCTCCGCGTCGCGGCGCGCCAGGTAGTCGTTGACAGTGACGATGTGGACGCCTTTACCTTCCAACCCGTTGAGGTAGGCGGGAAGCACCGAGGTCAGGGTCTTGCCCTCACCGGTCTTCATCTCGGCGACGGAACCGAAGTGCAAAGCGGCGCCACCCATGATCTGCACCTTGTAGTGCTTCTGTCCCAGCACACGCCACGATGCCTCGCGGGCGGTGGCGAACGCCTCGAGCAAGATGTCGTCCATGCTCTTCCCGTCCGCCAGCGCTTCCTTGAACTCGACGGTCTTCGCTTTGAGCTCGTCGTCGGTCAACGCGGCGTATTCGTCCTCGAGTGCGAGAACGTCGTCCGCGATCTTGGAAAGGCGCTTGACCGTGCGGCCTTCACCGGCGCGCAGCAGCTTGGACAGTCCGAACACGTTGTGCTTCCTTTTCGGGTTGGATACGTGGTCACGCGAGCGGGGCCTGATTGAAACGGGCTGGCCTGCTCGCTGTTCAAACCGCCATTGTACGCACGCGCTGAAACCGGACCACCTTGAGGCGGGCAGGAAGTGCTGGTAGTCGACTGTGAAAATGCCGCTGCCCGCTCCCCTCGCCGCGCACGACGGAGGGGAACGGGCAGTGCTTACTGGGTGTACTGGTTTTACTGGGCTACTCCGCCGAGCGGCCGACAGCTGGGCTTATTCGCCGGATTCTTCCTCGGGGACGAGGGTGATCAGGCCGTAGTCGTACGCGTGACGGCGGTACACCACGGACGGGCGGTTGGTCTCGGAGTTGATGAAGAGGTAGAAGTCGTGCCCCACCAGCTCCATCTCGGACAGGGCGTCGTCCACGCTCATCGGGGTGGCCGGGTGTTCCTTAGTGCGCACGACCTGGCCCGGCAGCTGATCCTCCACTGCGTACGGGTCAACCTCGGGCTTTTCCTGCGCGCGCGCCTGCTCGGCTTCGGCCGCGAGCTCCGCAGCGATCTGGCCGGTGGACTTCGGTGCGCGGTGGCCGCCCATGGAGATCTCGCGGCGGACCTTCACCTTGCGCAGGGACCGCTCCAGTTTGCCCACGGCCGATTCGAGCGCCGCGTAGAAGCTGTCTTCCTTAGCCTCGGCGCGGGCGAGGTGGCCCTTGCCGGTCGCGGTGATCTGAATGCGGTTCGCCTGCGCTTCCCGGCGCGGGTTGGGCTCGTGCTGCAGTTCGACGTGGAAGAAGGTCAACGTCGGATCGAGTTTCTCGATCTTGGCCAGCTTGCTGTTCACGCGTTCCTGAAAGTGCTCCGGAACTTCGACGTTGCGGCCCGTGATGGTCACCTGTGCTTCAGGGGCCAGGGCTTCGTTATTGTTCTCGTTTGCAGAGGTCATCTGCTTTCCTCCTTCTGGTCGGGAACGTCGAACGCGATCGCTCGCTCTACCTAGAATTATACCTGCCGCCATCGCACGGTTTACATCAGTTCACGTGTTTGTAACGGTGTTTCAGGGGTGTCTAAGCGGCTGCCAGAACCAGGCACGCGCGCACGTCGCCGCCGTGAGCAAGAAGCTTTTCGACGCTCGCCTGAAGCGTCGCCCCCGTTGTCACCACATCGTCCACCACGATGACGGGTCGGGCGGGCACGGCCGTGATGGAGACCATTCCCTGCAGGTTTCGCCGCCGGCCGGACTCATCGAGCGACCCCTGGTCGGGAGTGTCCTCCGCCAACCGCAGCACCGGGTGCGTCCGGTACCCGGATGCCGTGCAGATCGCCGTGACGGGATCGCCTCCGCGTGCCCGGGCGGAGGTCGCGCGGGTCGGCGCCGGCACAAGGTGCGCCCCGGCCGGGATTTCGCCTTGGGCCTCCAAGTGGCGCATACCGGCGGCGAGGACGGCGCCGACATAACGCCGGACGAGCACATTATTGTGCTCCTTCATGGCCAAGATCACCCCTCGGTGCGGGTTCGCATACGGCCCGAAGGCGAACACCGGAACGTGCACTGGCGCCCCAGGGGTGTGACGGAACGGCGGAGCCGCGAGCTGCGTCCGGCACTGCGGGCACAAAAGGTGCCCGGGAGCCGCGCACCCGGCGCACCGCCGCGGGAGAAGCAGCTCCCCGATCACGGCCGCGGCACCACCGGGGCGGCGCGCACGCCCTGCTGACCGGGAACCTCACGCCAGTTCAACGTGTCCTTGGTGGGCAGCGGCATGCGCATGAGCACCTTGGAGTCGGTGATGTACATCGTGTCCACCGTGGCGCCTACGGCGACGACGGGGCCGCCGACGTTTCCGGATGGCAGAGCGGTGAGTGAGGAGCCGTCCTGCTCCACGCGGACCACCGGTCGCTGACTTGCTGATGTGCCCACGAGCAGGGATCCGTCCGGCTGCCAGTCCACGCTGACCGCGGAGCCGTCGAGCTCCACATCGGCGTACTTGGCAGTGTTGACCACGGCGCGCTGTCCGTCGTCGCGGCGTTCCACCACGCCGACGACAAGGTGACCGTCCACGATCATGGCCACGCGCGAGCCCGTGTCGGACAGGCGCAAGAACGTGATCTCCCCATCCACATCCGGCGGGAGCTGGACCTGCACACTTGCCACCTGCACTTCCCCGGTCGCAGCGGAACGGTCCGCGCGGATCACGCTCTTGCCGTCGACCACGGACCATGCAGCGGTGTGGCCGGGTTCGAGGGTGGGGCGGGTGAAGCTACCGGCGCGCTGCACTTCCTTGCTCTCCGAGTCAACAGTCCCGGCGACAAGCGCTTGTTCGTCGTCACTGACGTTGATCACAGCGGCGTAGTTGCCTTCGTCTCCGATGTCCACCGAAGAAACGCTGCCCAGCTTGTTCAGCGACTCCACCGGCGCCACCTCTGGTTCCTCCCCCTCACCGAGGTTATCCACGCTGGTGACTCCCCCGTCACGCAGCGTGTACAGGTCCGGTCCGCCGTCGATTTTCTTGATCGGATCGAGCTCCTGGAATTGCTCGGTGCTGAGCTCCTGGTTCTCCCCCACCAAGGGCACGCCGTTGAGCGTCACCGGGTAGGGCCCCGGGACTCCTGCGGAGGCTAGAGTCCACACCACCTGCGCGGCAAAGCGGGCGCGAGTCTTTTCTTCCGCGTCGGCCAGGCCGGTGAAGCGGTAGACACCGTCGGCGGATCCGGTGTACGCCACGTCATCCGCCGCGGCAGTGTTCACCGCAGGGGCAATGACGGAAGACGGGCCGCTGACGAGCAGGCTCAGCAGCGAATCTTCTTTAGATGTCGCCGCGGAGTACACCCAGCGCCGGTCGGGACTCAGCGCCTGGTCCGTGGAGTCGTAGAAGAAGATGTTCCGGGGCTCGTAGTGGTTACGCAGCTCGGTGCGATCCACCACGACGTCATTCGGTAGCCCGGCGATGCGCCATTGGCCGTCTTCCTGCATCAGCTCCATGGTGGCTTGATACTGCTGGTTATCCGGCTGGAAGATGCCTCCGGGACCGAGTGATCCGATGATGCGCCCCTCGACCTGGTAGGACCGCTTCGACTGGTCGGTCGAGGGGCGCGAGGTGAGCTCGAACGTGTCCAGGATGAGAATGTTCTCGCGCGGCTCCCACACCTGTCTCATGGGTGCGGTCAGATACCGCCGCGCGGCCTCGTACTGTCCCGAGGGGTTGGCCGAGGCGGCGAAGAATTCGCGCAGCAGGAGATCCGGCTCAGCGTTCCTGGTCGGCTCCATTTCTTGCCTGGGGTCGGGACGGCCCTCGAACTCGTGCAGGGCATGAGGCTCCGTGGTCGTCGGCAATGTCGCGCACCCGCCGAGGGCGAACAGCATTCCTGCGGAGCAAGCGGCCAGTGCCGTCCGTGCCGCGGGCTTCCTGCGGGGTGTTGCAAAGCTCATCACGGCTCACGCTCCTTGGCCTGCTGCGCGGACGGTGCAGGCAGTTCAGGTGTCTCGCCGCCGTGACTGGTATTCACCAGTTCAGGTGGGGTGTTTTCGGTCTCCGGCGCGCCGGGAGCGTGCAGCTTCAATGGCGCTTCGGTAAAGCCTGCCTCCGGGTCGCGGGGCAGCACGAGCCGGAACTGCGAGCCCACGCCGGCGGTTCCGGCGGCATCCAAGATGCCGTGGTGGAGTTGCGCATCTTCGCGGGCGATCGCGAGACCCAGGCCGGTGCCGCCGGAGTGGCGCTTACGGGAAGAGTCGGCGCGCCAGAACCGGTTGAACACCAACTCCTCCTGCCCCGGTTTCAGCCCCACGCCGCCGTCGGTGACGGTGATGGCCACAGCCTCCTCATTCGCGGCCAGCTCCACGCACACCGGGTTGCCCTCGGAATGGTCAATGGCGTTTGCCAGCAGGTTGCGCACGATGCGCTCGATCCGGCGGGGGTCGCCCACCAGCTGCACGGGCTCCTCGGGGATGTCGAATTCGACGGCCACATCGAGTTCTTCGGCCAGCACGGAGGTCTGGGACCACGCGGACTCGATTGGTGAGCGGACGTCGATGCTGGCGGCGGAGAGGTCAGCCACGCCAGCGTCGTGACGCGAAATCTCCAGCAGATCCGCAAGCAGCGCCTCAAAGCGGTCGAGCTCGCGCATCATCAGCTGGGAGGCACGGCGTGTGTGCGGTTCGAGGCTCTCTTCGTCGGCGGCGATCATGTCTGCCGCCATGCGGACTGTGGTCAGCGGCGTGCGCAGCTCGTGCGACACGTCGGAGGTGAACTGCCGCTGCAGGTCGCCGTACTCCTCCAACTGGGTGATCTTGCTGGACAGGTTGTCGGCCATGTCGTTGAAAGACAGTGCGAGGCGGGCCATCTCGTCTTCCCCCTCGACAGCCATGCGTTCCCGCAAGTGGCCCCCAGCGAGGCGCTCCGCAATCCGGGAGGCGGAGCGGACAGGCGCGACAAGCTGCTGCGACGACAGCCAGGCAATTCCCACCAACAGCACCACGACGACGATGCCGGCGGATGTGAGCAGGCCGCGCATGAGCGCAAGTGTCTGGCGCTCGCTGGCCATGTCCATGACTAAGTAGAGCTGAAGCCCCTGGATGTCCGAATCCGTCGGGGTTCCGATGATCAGGGCGTTGTACTGCCGGCCCCCGTTGTTGACGGGGTTGAACTGGTACGCCACCTGGCCCTTGCCAACGAAGTCGACGACCAACCGCTCCGGAATCGTGAAATTCTCCGGCGAGGTGATCACCCCGCTTTGCTGCGGCACCAACAGGACCGGCTCGTAGGCGCCCGTGGCTGGCTGGTCCTGCTGGGAGCGCTGCGCCAACGCCGCGCGGGCGGAGTTGAGGCGGCTCTGCGTCGATGCACCGGTCGCGGAGGTGTTGCGCAGCTGTTCTTCCACCGTGCCACGGACACGCTCGAGGTCGTACTGGGCATTTTCCAGTTTGAGCGCGACGAGACGCTCCGTGACCACCGACGCGAGAGCCAGCGCCAGCACACCCATGACGATCGCGGAGACAATGAGCACCGTGCCCACGAACCGGACCTGCAGCGAGGTCCGCCACCTCTGGGCGAGGCTCTCCCTGGCCCGTTTCAGATTAGTAGCCAGGGCCTGTTACACCCCCGGCCGTCCAGTCTTGTAACCCACGCCGCGCACGGTGAGGACGATCTCGGGATTCTCCGGGTCGTGCTCGATCTTGGCGCGCAGGCGCTGCACATGGACGTTGACTAGTCGGGTGTCGGAGGCGTTGCGGTAGCCCCACACACTCTCCAGCAGTTCTTCGCGGGTGTGCACCTGGTGCGGTTTACGCGCCAATTCCACCAGCAGGTCGAATTCGAGCGGGGTGAGGTTGATCTCAGTGTCGCCGCGGGTGACGATGTGTTGCGGCACGTCGATGGTCAGGTCCCCGATCTCCAGCACCTCAGACGGTTCCTCGACATTTTGGCGCAGGCGGGCGCGGATGCGCGCAACCAGCTCACGGGGTTTGAACGGTTTGGTGATGTAGTCGTCCGCCCCGGATTCCAGCCCCAGCACCACATCGACGGTGTCGGTCTTTGCGGTGAGCATGACAATCGGCACGGCGGATTCTTTGCGGATTTCCTTGCAGATGTCCACGCCGCTCATGCCGGGGAGCATGAGGTCCAGCAAGATCAGGTCGGGCTGGTAGCTGTGGAAGGCGGGGATCGCCTCAAGCCCGTCGGTGACGGGTTTGGCTTCAAAGCCTTCGGCCTCCAGAACGATGGTCAGCATTTCGGAGATGGCGGGGTCATCGTCCACGACGAGGATCTTTGGCGTCATCGGTATTTCGGTGCTCCTTGCTGCGTTGCGTTACCGCACACGTTAGCTGGCGGGTGGGCGCGTCAATGCGCCGATAGCTTGCATGATAGGTTGCGGATCGCTCGCGCGGAGCCACCGGCCCTCCCAGTTCGTGTCCGCCATGTCGGAGTAGGCGGCGAAGGTCGCGTCCTGCAACGCGGAGTCGCGTTCGTAGCGGTCGCGGGTGCGGGAAGCGTCGAGGTGCTCGCGCTTCGCCGCGCGCTCGCGGGCAGTTTCCGGCTCGGTGTCCACGAGGACCTGCAGGTCGGGCCGCGGCAGTCCGAGGCGGCCGAATTCGAGGTCCGCGACCCACGCGCGGTCGTCGATACGCCCAGTGCGCGCCGACGTGTACGCGGCGTTCGACGCGACGTAACGGTCGAGCAGGAGCACGTCGCTTATCGACGCTGCCCAGAGCCCCAACTCCCCTTTCGCCCCGTACCGGTCGAGGGCGAACATGACTGCCATGCCGTGGGCGGAGTCGGTGAGATCGCCCATTTTCCCGTGCAGCGCGTCAGCGGCGAGCTGGGCGTGGAGGGACTCGTTGTAGCGCGGGAACGACATGGTCGCCACACTGTCGACCCCGTCTGCGGCCGCTAGTTCGCGGATCAGTTTCTGGACCAGTGTGTGCTTGCCGGCGCCGTCGATTCCTTCGAGCGCGATGATCATGGGTCCCCTCTCCTGCTGGACTACTAGCCGGCGGACCTGGACTAGTAGCGGTAGTGCTCCGGCTTGAACGGGCCGGCCACATCGACGCCGATGTACTCCGCCTGCTCCTTGCTCAGCTCCGTCAACGTTCCGCCGAGCGCCTCGACGTGGATGCGCGCGACCTTCTCGTCGAGGATCTTGGGCAGGCGGTACACCTGCTTGTCGTACTGGCTGTTGTTGGTGAACAGCTCGATCTGCGCGATAGTCTGGTCCGCGAAAGAGTTGGACATGACGAACGACGGGTGGCCGGTGGCGTTACCCAGGTTGAGCAGGCGGCCTTCCGACAAGACGATGATGGAGTTGCCGTTCGGCAACGTGAACTGGTCCACCTGCGGCTTGATGTTCAGGCGGGTGACATCCTCGCGGTGCAGTAGGGAGGCCATGTCGATCTCGTTGTCGAAGTGGCCGATGTTGCCCAGCACGGCGTGGTCCTTCATCTTCAGCATGTCGTCGAAGGTGATGATGCCCAAGTTGCCGGTGGCGGTGATGATGATGTCGGCCTCGCCGATCGCCTCATCGACGGTGACCACGCGGTAACCATCCATGAGCGCCTGCAGGGCGTTGATCGGGTCGACCTCGGTGACGGAGACGATCGCGCCCTGGCCGTTGAGAGCCTCTGCCACGCCCTTGCCCACGTCGCCGTAGCCGCAGACAAGCGCCTTCTTGCCTCCGATGAGCATGTCGGTGCCGCGGTTGAGGCCGTCGATGACGGAGTGGCGGGTGCCGTAGCGGTTGTCGAACTTGGACTTGGTCACCGCGTCGTTGACATTCATCGCCGGGAACGGCAGCGTGCCCTCGTTGGCGAAGTGGTAGAGACGGTGGACACCGGTTGTGGTTTCCTCCGTCACACCCTTAACGGACTTCGCGGTCTCGGACCACTTCTGCGGCTCGGCGGCGAGAGTCTCACGGAGCATGTTGAAGAAGGCGACTTGCTCGTCGGAGTCCGTGTCGGCGGCGGATGGCACAGCGCCGGCGTTTTCAAACTCGGAGCCCTTGATCACTGCCATCGTGGCGTCGCCGCCATCGTCCAGAATCATGTTCGGGTACAGCGTTTCACCGTCGCGCTCGCCCCAGCTGAAGATCTGGTTCATGCACCACCAGTACTCGTCGAGGGTCTCGCCCTTCCAGGCGAAGACGGGCACGCCCTGCGGGTTCTCCGGGGTGCCGTCCTTGCCCACGACGACTGCCGCGGCAGCGGCATCCTCGGTGGAGAAAATATTGCAGGATGCCCAGCGCACCTCCGCGCCCAAAGAGGTCAGGGTCTCAATGAGCACCGCCGTCTGGGTGGTCATGTGGATCGCACCGGCGATACGGGCACCAGCCAGGGGCTGCTCCTCCGCGTACTCGCGGCGCAACTGCATCAGGCCCGGCATCTCGTGCTCGGCCAAGTCGATCTGCTTGCGCCCCGCCTCGTGCAAAGACAGGTCGGCGACCTTGAAGTTCTGGCTGGGATCCTGGTTCATGTGCATCGTCTCCTTCGTGGGAACGCGTAGGGGTGTGAATGAGTCATAGAACGGCAGTGCCGTTGCCGTTTGTTCGACGTGGCCAGCTTAGGCCGTTGACCGCGGAAACGTCCGGGCTAGGACAGCGCCTCGATGAACTGGTCCACGTCACGCTCAGAGTCGACGTCTTCGAGGACGGCCACGGCGGCGTCGATAAGCTTCTCGTCGAGTTCGACCGAGGAGGCGCGGAGGAAAGAATACGTGTCCGCGATCTCGCCGGCGCTGAACGGTGCACCCGCCCAGATCGCGGCGATCGTCGCCGCGGCTTGGCCGTTGAGCAGCTCGTCGTCGGTCGCGTTGTCTTTGTCCAGGGCGAGCAGGCACGCGTCGCGCACCGCTTCCACCGCCTCTTCGATGTCCATGTCAGCGAGGTCGTCGAGGAAATCGACGTTCGCGTCCTCGTTGAAAATGGCCAAGTCCCAAGTACTCACGCCGCGCTCCTTCCGGCTCATCTCCGGGTCGTTCGATTCTGGTCTGTCCGATCGTTCTTGCTGGGCAGCAGTGCCTCCGCAAGCAACCCAAGTACAGGTCCAGTACTACTGGCTTGCTCACGGTCTGTCCACCATGAGTCCCACGTGCCTCACATCCGGGCTGTAATCCCAGTCCGCGTGGGGGGCTAGATTCGTTGCCGATTCCTTGATAGCTTGTTACCGAGTTGTTATCCGGGATGGGAAACCAGCGCTCAACAGCTCAGAACCGTACAGCTCCCCGAGAACATCGGGCAACACCCCGAGAAACACCCGAGAAAACACCGAAACAAACGAGCACCCACGCACCGTGAGACTCTCGCCGAGGCGCGAGGAAGGAGACGCCGGACATGGAACTGACCAGCCGCCGCTTCGCTATTTTTCTCGCTTCCGGTTTGACGTTGGCCGTCGTCGTGGGGCTGGCAGTGTGGAAGATCTCGGACGCGGGGATGAACCTGACAGGCACGCAGACGGAAGTCGCCGGTCAACCGATCGCAGCTGCGGATGCGGATGAATCGTCGACGCCCAAGACTGCCGCGTCCTCGGAAGTCAGCTCGACGGCTGAAGGAACCGAGGAGGAGGCGTCCGCGGACGACGCGAACGATGCCGACGCCGAGTTAGCGGGCGAGGCTGCCAGCAACGATTCAAATGGTGCGCAGGGCACCGGATCCGGTGCAGCCTACGATCCGCTCGCACCGCGCAACGCCAACTTGGGCGGTGCCCGCGGCGGATCCCAGGAGACTTCCTATTACCGCCCGACTAACGCGGCACCGGCCCAGCCCAACACCCGCACATCCGCTCCGGAGCAGACCCAGCAGCCGGACACCGCTGGACGCACTCCGACGCAGCAGGGCGATTCGCCCCGCAAGACGGCCACCCCGAATTCCACGACAGCTGTTCCGCAGGAGCCACAGGAACCGCAACCTGTTCCCGGCAATGATCCGGACGGCGCTGCCCAGCACGAGCCCGAGCCACAAGAGCCGAGTGCGGATGCTGGGGCGGAGCACCTCCAGATCGCGCCGGAAATCGCGGAAAAGGTGGGTGCCGGTGGCGCCGTTTCGGGCGCCGCGAACGGGCAAGGCGGCGAGAAGCCGAAGCGCCCGGAGGATCCGTTCTCCGCGTCGACCCGCGTCCCACATGCCCCTGCCGAGGACGACGGCACAGAACGTGGTGCTGAGGCGAACGGTTAACGCGTGACCCGCGCGTAGAACACGTCAGCGCCCTTAGTGCTGAGCGACTCCACTCGCGCATCCGCATCTGAAGCGGGAATCCACGCCGCCGTTCCCGGCGTCAGTTCCAGGGGCCCGCAGACCGCAGCACCACCGGTGCACAGCACAATCGCGGGCCCGGAGGCGTCTGCGTCGAAGCCTTCCCCAGGCGGCAGCTCGTAGCGTGTGAGCTGGAAGTCCCGGACTGGGACGTCGAATTCGCGTGCCGCACCATTGACGTGAACATCCACACGCGGATCATTCAGCGGGGTGAAGTCCGTGATGCGCACCAACTCGGGCACGTCCACATGCTTCGTGGTCAGCCCGCCGCGCAAGACATTGTCGGAATTGGCCATGATCTCCACAGCCATCCCCTCCAGATACGCGTGCAGCCTCCCCGCGCCGAGAAACAGTGCCTCCCCCGGCGCAAGTTCAACGTAATTGAGCAGCAGGGAGACCAAAACCCCGACATCGCCTGGGTAGGCGGCGTCAAGCTGCACGAAGCAGCGCGCACCATCCCGCATCCAGGAGGGAACGCCAGCAAAGCTCCGCTTATCGACGCATCCCCGCACCCCCTCGATCACCTCCACCCGCTTGGTGCGGGGCAGGGAGATCCAGGTGGTGAACAGGGCGCGCAACCCTTCCTCACTGTTGTCCGTGCGGAGCATGCCGGAATACCGAGTCAGTTCCGGGCAGTCGAGGTAGTCGAAGAAGTCGAGGGTCTGCTCCACCGGCCGCAGCCCCGCCAATGCCCGGAACGGGGTGAGTGCCACGAGCAGCTCCGGCTTGTGGTTCGGATCTTTGTAATTGCGTTGAGCGGAATCTAGCGGGATGCCCGCGGCGTTCTCCGCGGCGAATCCTGCGCGGGCCTGGGCGGCGGTGGGGTGTGCCTGGATGGACAGTGCCGCATCCGCGGCGAGGATCTTGAGCAGAAACGGAAGGGCATCGCCGAATTCGCCGCGAACGGCTGCACCCAGGGCGTCGACCGGGTCGTCCGCAATGACGTCGTTAAGCCCCGTTCCCCCGACGGTGGCCGGTGCCGCCGGGTGAGCCCCGAACCATAGTTCCGCCTCCGGTGCCGCCGCGGGCGAGGCCTCGCCGCGCAGGTCCGCCAGCAGGGTTCTCGATCCCCACGGGTACGTCTGCAGTGCCGGGGTGAGCAGCTCCACGTTTCTCGCCCTTTCAGTCGCTCTCGGTCGTCCACTCTTCCCCGCGGTCAGTGCGGCACCTGCATAGCCGTGGCCGCCAGCCCCCGCACGATCAGTCGGAGCGCACCGGATAGGTCGATGCCACCGGCGTCACCGGCGTCACCGGCAACGTCGCCGCCGCCATAGCTGTCGTCGACGTATTCCGCGCGGGCCCCGAGCATGTGCGGATCGCGCTGCGCCCACACGATGGTTTTCACCGGCACGTGCGCGGGCGGCCCGTCGACGAACGGGTCGTAGAAGAGATCGTCTGTTCCGGAGACTCCGCTGCTTCCGGCGGTGTCGCCGGACTGTTCCAGAGCAGCCGCTAGATCCTCGCGTCCGACGAATCCGCTCGGAATGCCGCGGGCGGACCACAAGGCGGCGATGAGCCGCGCCACGGCAGCGCCGGCGGGACTGTAGCCGGTGTGCAGGACGCGGGCTCCGTCGGAGTACTCCCGCAGCTGGCGGGCAAGATTGACTGTCGTGTCGCGCTCCGGCGACAGCTGGCGCAATTCCTCGTCGACGGCATCGGCGAGGTCGCCGCCCTCAACTGGGGTGCCCGACAGTTCCGCGCACACGAAAAGCACCGCAGCGAGCGTCCGCAGCGGGGAGGCGCCGTCCGCGGTCGGCGGGGCGGGAAGCGGAACGGCACCGCGGGGCGCATCCTCCACGACGGGACCGCCGGACGGCCCGGCGAGGACGACGTCTGCCCCGCGGTTCGCGGCAACGGCCACCTGCCGGGTCACGGTCTCCGCGTCGGGGGCATCGCCGACGACGACAACAACGTCGAGCGCGCCGACGAATTCAGGCAACGTGCGCGTCACCATCACCGGCGCACGGCCGTAATCGCTGAGGGCGACAGCGCATTCCGCCGCCGCTTCAGACACCGCGTCAGTGGCCAGCACCACCACCGAACGCGGAGCGGCTCCCCTCAGCCCAGCGAGTAGGTCGCCAGCCTGGGCCACGGCACGGAGTTGCGCTCCCTCATGCGCGACGTCGAAAAAGCGCACGGCCTCGGTGTCGTATTCGGCTGCGCCGTCGTAGTAGCTGCGGTCCGGACCGGTCTGTGGGCTCATACCCCGCACCTTATCCGCGGATGATGCCCAGCACTTCGTCCACGAGCGCGTCGACCTCATCCTGGGTCTCCGCTTCCACGTTGAGTCGAAGGAGCGGTTCAGTGTTGGATGCGCGGACGTTGAACCACGCTTTAGTGCCCGACAGGGAGACCGTGACCCCGTCGAGGCGATCGACGCTCTCGGTGCGGTCGGCGAACGCTTGGACAACCTTGTCCATCGTCGCCTGCTGATCAGCCACCTCGGAATTGATCTCACCCGATGCCGCGTAACGGTTGTAGCTGGCCATCAACTCGGATAGCGGCTTGTCCTGCTCCGCGAGTGCGGCCAGGACGTGAAGGGCGGCAACCATGCCGGAGTCCGCGTTGAAGAATTCGGCGAAGTAGTAGTGTGCCGAGTGCTCGCCGCCGAACAGCGCGCCTTTGTCCGCCATCTGCGCCTTGATGTAGGAGTGCCCCACTCGCGTGCGCACCGCGGTACCCCCATGGGCCTCGATGAGCTCCGGCACGGCCTGCGAGGTGATCGCGTTGTAGATGATCGTCGCGCCGGGGGATTTCTCCAGCGTCCGCTCGGCCACCAGCGCCGTGATCGCCGACGGGGAGACCGGCTCGCCCTTCTCATCGACGACGAAGCAGCGGTCTGCGTCGCCGTCGAAGGCAAGGCCGATGTCCGCATTTTGCTTGACGACGAACTCCTGCAAGTCCACCAGATTCTTCGGGTCCAGAGGGTTCGCCTCATGGTTGGGGAAGGTGCCGTCGAGCTCGAAATAGAGCGGGCGGATATCCAGGTTGTCCTCGGTGCCCAGCACCGCCGGGACGGTGTGGCCGGCCATGCCGTTGGCGGCGTCGACCGCGACGACGAGCTTCCGGTCGCTCGGTACTGGCACCAGGTCGCGCAGGAAATCGGCGTAGTCGCCTAGGATGTCGCGCTGGGTGACCGAACCGGCTTCGCCCGCATACTCCGGGACACCGCCAACAAGCATGTCAGTGATTTCCGCCAGCCCGCTGTCCTGGGAGACGGGCGTGGCACCGGTGCGGCACAGCTTGATGCCGTTGTATTGAGCCGGGTTGTGGGAGGCGGTGAACATCGCGCCGGCGCACCCGATCACGCCGGCGGCGAAATACAGCTCGTCGGTAGACGTCAGGCCGAGCTGGATGACATCGAGGCCCTGGCTGACCACGCCGCGGCCGAACGAGTCGGCCAAGTCGGGCGAGGAAGGGCGCATGTCGTGGCCGACAGCGACGGTGGTCTCCCCTTCCCCTCGCAGAATCGACGCGAAGGCGGCGCCAGCATCGAAAACGAAGTCCTCATCGACAGTGGCCGAGTCAGCAGGTTCGACGACTCCACGGATGTCGTAGGCCTTGATGGCGGCCTGGACATCTTCGCGGGAGCGGGTGCAGGGGTGCGACGGTTGTTCAGTCATGCCAACCGATCTTAAACCCGAACGTGACCATCGGGGTCCGCCCGCGCTCACGCGGCGTGATCGCCGCGGAATCAGTCCTGTTCGGCGGTGTCGCCGGTACCGCCGCTGCCGGCATTGTCCGCGTCCGGGTCGGGCACAACGGTCAGGTGCGCGCGGCGGGCGGCCTTGTGCTCGGCGAGGTGCTCCCCGACCCGCTTCGTGCGGTACACGGGGTGGTTGGAGGTGTCCGGGTTGGTGAAGTCGCGCTCGGTGTCGAATTCGATGGGGTCCTGGGTGGTGTCCACCAAGCCAGTGGTGACCCGCCCGGCTTCACTGACGGCTTGGGCCAGGGCAGTGATCTCTTCTTCGTCGGACAGCTCGATGTTGTCGATACGCACCATCTCCCACCCAACGGGGGCGGTGATGTGCTCGGAATGCCGCTGGCACAGGTCCCACGCGTGCGGGTCCGGCGACGGGGCGAGCGGCCCGACGATGGCGGTTTTCTCGGAGTACGCGTAGACGAGTGTGGCAATGGCGGGGCGGCCACACCCGGGGCGGCAACAACGGCGGAAGGTACTCACGGGCCCATAGTCTAAACCCAAGGTTTATATTTTGGCTCGTGCCACGCGGCGCGTCCCCTCTCCCCAGCCGCACGGGCGGCCTAGATTGATACCTATGACTCCCGCCAGCGCCGACCCCGCTCGACTGCCCATGCGGCGCGACCGCCACGGGCGCGGCGTACGCGGCCCGCTCCTCCCCGTTGCCGTACCCCGTTACCGGACCCGGTCGACGGCCTTCGACCAGGCGGTGCTCGAGGCGTACGCTCCACTCCAGCAACGGTTCTTCGATCAACTCACCGGTGTGGACTTGGCCGTGGACACCATTCCGCGCATGCGGCTGCGCCCCGACATGCTCATGCCGGACGAGATCTTCGCCGACGGCCCCGTCCCCTTAGGCCGAGTTCTGCAGGCCGGGTTCGACCGCGCCGGCAACCCGACGCGGGCACGCATCGTTCTATTCCGCATGCCCATCGAGCAACGCGCCACGAACGCCATCGAACTAGCGGAACTCCTGGACACCATCCTCACCGCCCTGGTCGCGCATTACCTGAACCTCGACCCGCGGGACATCAATCCCCGGTTCCAGTGGTGACCCACCGCGGAACCGGGCAGAAAAGCAGAAGACCGCAGGAGTAACCCGGGTTAAGTAGCAAAATGTGTGTCTGAGTTTCGGCGTTCTTGCTGATCAGTCTAGGTAAATCGGACGGATATAAGCAGCAAGACCTTATATCCGCCCGATTTGTGTTCAATCCACCGGAATGGCACTCGCATGTGCTAATCGGGGGTTGGTGTGCTTTCCGGGTGAGTAAAAACAGACCACGATGCCCAGTAGAGGGTGTCAGGAAGTTTGTGTGTGAGGCTCTGATCTAGAAGGAGTTTCACCGATAATGACTACGGTGTCACCGAAGAAAAACCATGACCCGGCGAGGGTCAACGAGATCAGCGAGAAGCTGATGGAAAATCCTGAGCTCGCCAGCCTGATCAGCGAGCTGTCGACCACTGCTGATGATGCCAGCGAGCTGGTCAAAGGCTTGTTGCAGGCATCGATCAACGCTGGTCTTAAGGCAGAGATGGATGCGCATTTGGGCTACGGCCATTCCGACCGCAAGACCAAAGCCCAGGTGGAAACCGCACAGGCGAACAATCACCGCAACGGGTCGTACACCAAGACCGTCAATTCTGGCTACGGCGCGGTGGAAGTGACCGTGCCCAGGGATCGTGCCGGCACGTTTACTCCCCGGATGGTGCCCAAGGGCGCACGCCGACTCACAGAACTCGACGACATGATCGTCTCGCTCTACGCCGGCGGGATGACAGTGCGCGATATCCAGCATCACCTCGCGACCACCCTTGGGGTGGATATGAGCCCGGATACGATCAGCACCATTACCGATGCGG